>SAMEA104404106__coassemble_217_pt1 | contig 67126 bp, 68 predicted proteins | sample SAMEA104404106__metabat2_high_PE_033 | metagenome-assembled genome bin SAMEA104404106 (sample SAMEA104404106) | Balaenoptera acutorostrata
TTCGGAATATATAAAAATAGTCGTAGGATGAACCGCTTTAAACGGCAACAGACAAAGGACTGTTGCCGTTATAATTCCCAATAATCCGATAAGGGATTTATGAGTTGCGGATAACTTCATTAGAGTTTCTTTTCGTTGATAAGAAACTCAACCAATCCGTTCAAACGTTGAACAAAAGCGTCAACATTATATTCGGAAACGGCAATTTTATAAGCTTTTTCAGCTTTTTCAGCTCTGGCTTTCGGATCATTGATGTATTTATTGTAAAGAGCTTTCAACTCATCAGCATTTTTATACATCGGGATAGCATCACCGAAAACAGCTTCAATTTCTTTATTATATGGCGCTAACATAAAACCTTTAGAAGCCGCAATATCAAATACTCTTGAAGGAATAACGGCGATATCGCTTTCATGTGCGCTGATATTAACCAAATTAATTTTAGCGGAAGAGAAGTAAGCTCCTAAATCATTATCGTGAATATATTCACCTTTGATGTATTCATCATCAATATTGTTTACCCAATAGCGACCAAAGATTTCAATCGGTAACTTAGCATCTAAAGCTGTCGCAATAGCCACACTGCGTCGATCGTTATCACCGACGAACAATAAATCACGTACCAAATCTTCTTTGAAATTCGGGAAGAAAACTGAAGGATCAGTAAATTCCGGTAAATAAACCGCAGCATAGCCGGCACCGATAACATAGTTATAGAAATCATGAGAAGATGTTGCGATACCGTCATAAATATCCAATTCTTCAGGGAACAAAGAATCAAAATCTCTGATATAAACCACATTAACGGCTTTTTTGTTTGCATTAACCGAGTTATAAGGGTTGTAACCTCTGAGGTAAATGTTTACACCGGCATCTTGAGAAGTTGACGGATACAGATTATCTTCTGTTGTAACATTAACATTATAACCGACGCGAGCAGCAGCTTTTTCAATAGCGCCGTTGATATCGGCACGGTTCATGGTACGATATTGACGCAATTCGCCGACACGCAAAGCTAATTTGTTCAAGTTAACGCGATTATCAGCGCCCTTGAATACAAACAGACCGGCAATCAAGGCTAACAAAACGACAGTTAAGCCTGAAAGCACTAATTTCATATTTTTATCACTCATTATAATCTCCTAAGAATTGAGCAAAACATAAACTCTGACAACTTGAGTTTGTTTAAAAATTTAACTGAACGAAAGGATGTTGCCAAGTCAATTTTTATGATTTACACAGTTTTTAATTTAGTTACGCGGTTTGATTTTGCGGATATATTGGTTGAATTGTTTAACCTGTTCATTCCCCCATCCCATAACATAATGGTCACCGATAACAATAAACGGGGTTCCGATTGAATCGGAATTAATCTTCATTTTTTTGACAGAGTGCATGAGTAATCCCATATTTTGTTGCTCTCTGACATTAAGCTCTTTGATGTTATGTTTGGGATAATAGCGGTTAATATAATCTCTGGCATGTTCACAGTGAATACACCCCGGCTGAGTAAAGAAATAAACTGCATTTCCGCTTCTTTCCTGTGTATCACAGGAAGTCACGAAAAACATCAAAAAAAGTACCAAAAGTTTTGCAAATTTGTGCATAAATAACTCCCTTAAAAATAAATAATTGTATAGCATATATAATAAACAAGTCAGAAAAAGTTAATTATAAAATAGTGTTTATACACTTAATATTCTTGACAGTACATGAATTTAGGTATTAACTTAACAAGGTTAAATTAAAGAAAATAATTAAAGGATTTATATTATGGCTTTAAAGAATTTAAGAGCAAACAGCTATCCTGAGTGGTACCAAAATGTGGTTGCTGCTGCAGACATGGCTGAGGTATCATCATCTCCTGGATGTATGGTTATCAAACCGTGGGGATATGGTATTTGGGAGCGCATCCAACGTTTATTGGATGATAAAATAAAAGAAACAAATCATGAAAATTGTTATTTCCCGCTCTTTATCCCGTTAAGCTTTTTCCAAAAAGAAGCCGAACATGTAGAAGGCTTTGCCAAAGAAATGGCGATTGTAACGCATTCCAAATTAAGCATGGAAAACGGCAAATTGACCCCGTCCGGAGAATTAGAAGAACCATTGGTTGTTCGTCCGACATCTGAGACGATTATTGCGCAGTCATTTGCAAAGTGGACACATTCGTATCGAGATTTGCCGATTATGATAAATCAATGGGCCAATGTTGTCCGTTGGGAAATGCGTCCGCGTCTGTTTTTAAGAACCCGAGAATTCTTATGGCAAGAAGGACATACAGCGCATGCAACATTTGAAGAAGCAGAAAAAGAAGCCGAAGTTATGTTGGAAGTTTACAAAGATTTATGTGTAAACGATATGGCAATGCCGGTTTTAACCGGTAAAAAACCGGAGTTTGATAAATTTCCTGGAGCGGTAACGACATATTGTATTGAAGCTATGATGCAGGATGGCCGTTCTTTACAAGCCGGAACCTCTCACTTCTTGGGGCAAAATTTTGCCAAATCCGCAGATATCAAGTTCATAAATTCTAACAATGAACAAGAATATGCCTATACCACTTCATGGGGCGTATCTACAAGATTAATCGGCGGTTTGATTATGACCCATGCTGATGATGAAGGAATGTGTGTTCCTCCGAAATTGGCTCCGTATCAGGTTGTAATTATTCCGTTGCTTAAAGATAAAAGCAAAGAAAAAGAGATTATGGCATATGCAGAAAAATTATACGCCTCATTGAAAAGCAAAATGTATGCGGATGAAAAAGTTCGGGTTAAATTGGATGCTCGTCCGAAAGAAGCCGTTGATAAAATGTGGGAATGGACCCGCAAAGGAGCACCGCTAATCGTTGAAGTCGGTCCTAAAGATTTAGAGAAGAATGCGGTAATGTTCCGTAATCGTATCAAAATCAATAATCCGAAAGAGTGGAAAAATTTTGAAAATATTGATGAATTCTCCGCTACGATTTCCGATAAATTATCTGCAATTCAAGCCGAAATGCTTAATGTTGCTGCCGACAGATTACAAAACAACATTGTAACCGAAATCAAAACCAAAGATGAATTTGAAAAATATTTTGCAAATCCGAATATTTTTATGGACGGAGAGGGCAAAAAGGTCGCATTTGTCAGAGGTAAATGGTGCGGCGATGAAGCAACTGTTGAGAAATTGAAGGAAATGCGGATTAACATTCGTTGCATTCCGTTTGATCAAAGCGGAACTGAAGGTGAATGCTTATTAAGCGGCAAACCGGCAACAATGGATGTGATTTATGCACGCTCTTACTAAGAGAGTATAATCAAATAAGAGGGGCTGATAAGAATCAGCTCCTTTTTTTATAGAAAAAATTGACAAAAAACTTGCAAAGTGAATTTATATGTGGTACAAAGAGAACAATTAATCATATTGTTTAACAAATTATTTTTTTTATCATGAACGGAAAGAAAAAATACATCAATCTTGATGTAATTGCGCAAAAAGAAAATTTAAAAGAGCCGATTTTTATGTACTGTATCGGCGAAATAGCGGACGAAGACGGTTGCGATTTAACACCTTGCATATGCTCAAAAAAGTATCAAAAGATAATTGAGCTGAAAACAGGTATAGAAATAAAAAATCTCGTTTTCAATGAATTTCTTTTTGCTGAGATTAAATATGATTCAGGCCGTAAAGGATTTCACTTTGAATCTGTACACGGCGAACATAGTTTCATCAAAAATTCTGAACTTATAAAAACTTACGGTGCTGCAATTTTGGCAGATGCTAAATAAAAACCGTAGCTTTAATAAAAAAAACACCCCTGATAAAGAGGTGTTTTTTTTATTAACCGGCGTACTTAGCGCACATTGAGTTGAATGCGTAAATAATCCAAAACATCATTAACGGTTATCCACTTTGCAATTTCATTGTCCGGAATTGTCGGTAGTCCGAATTTTTTTTCTATTTTCATGGCTAACTCGTAAATATCAAGTGAATCAAACCCTAAATCATTTTTTAACGCACTCTCAACCGTAATGCAATCGTTATGAGATTTGCGGAAAGGATTACGCATAATTTGAATTTGCCCATCTGATTGAATACTTGTCAGAATGGCATCAAGCTTTGTTTTTAGTTCATCTATATTCATAATTTTTGTATTTAAATAGTATAACAATAATTTTTTATTTAATTTGGTAATATACGAAAAATGAAATGAAAGCAAGTATTTAAAATAAAAAAAAGCTTCTGTCATTAAGACAGAAGCTTGAAAGCTCAATAAAGAGAAGACCATTACAGCAATTTCAGTTTGACAATTTTACTTGCCGCAGAACTGTAAAGTAAAGACTTAAAGACATCTTTGATTGCTCCCCAATTCAAGATGTCTCTGTCACTGAAATAAGGTAACGCAAACTTGAGTTCCAGCCAATTCGCTAAATCATAACGATCCATGGAATCCAGGCCTAAATCATTTTTCAAATCATCGGCCATACTCAGATTTTTTTTATCAGTGATAAACATGGAGTCTGAAATAACCTCAAATAAGACATTTTTTGCCTCAACCATTTTACTGACAATGCGGTAAACACTTTCCACGCATCCGCAAGAATTGATAGTTTTTTCTGAAAAATCAGGTAAACCGAAATGATTACTGATGTGGAAACTAAGGGCAAAATACTGTTCATAAGAAAAGTTAAGTTTAGTTGCCAGTGTAATAGGTTTTTCCAATTTTCCGTCAGTATTCATCTTACTTAAGATATCAAAAATTTCATCTTTGACAGCAATACGCGTATCAATAGTTTTCTGAATATCTCCCAAAGTTAAAGCACGTCCGAAAAGAACCAAATCAAAATCCGGTACATCAAAAGTCTGAGCAATAGAATGAGCCAAACTTTGTGCCTGAGCTTGTGTAAGTTCTAACTTATCCAATTCAAAATCTGCCGAAGTCGGAATTCCTTGAAACAAAACAGAATTAAAACATCTGATTAATTCTTTTGAGCATAATGTTTTCATAAGCATAAAAATTAAAGTTTAAACAATAATATCAGAATACAAAAAGTGGTAGCGGAAAAAAAGAAAAAAATCAAGCTGAATCTTTATAAAAAAATCCCTGCCGACTGAATAAGGGGCAGGGATATTAAAATAAATTTATTTTAGAAATTACTTAGGTTCAATCCGTAAGCAGCGTATAAAGCCAAAACAAATTGAAATAACACTGCAAAGATAGTATTAAACGTAAATACCCAACATATATAAGTTAAAGTCTTATCATTATCGGTTTCGCGTTCACATGCAGCTTCTCCGAATTCATTATCATCAGGTTCATGGTGACCGAACAAAGTTGCGAAGATAATTTTAAATCCGTAAAAGGCGCTGACAACAGAAGCGACGATAATAATCGGGTAGAGACAATATAATCCCCATCCGTTTCCGACCGAGAAAATCATGGAGGTAGATAAGTAAGCTACAATGTTCCAGATAATAACGGGTAAATAAAATCCCTTAAAAGCAGCACGACCGGTATCGTGAATTCTTCTGACGGATAAACTCAACCCGACAATCAGCTGAATAAGGAAGAAGAGCACGACCAATACTGTTAAGATGACTTCAGAAACATGATTAACAATTCCGAACAAAAGGGCAAATAACCCCCAGAAAAAGAACATATTTACTAAAGCAAAGCTCCAAAATTCAAATAAAGAAGTACGTCCTTTGAAGTTAAACATGTTTTTGTAAGCACGTCCCCAAGCTGCCAAAGTATGAGAACTTTTGAACGGACAGTGGCAAGTTTTACTTTCATTATCTGAAATATTTTCTTTCTTTAAGAAATTTTGTGTGAAAGATTTAATCGCATTTTCCTTAACGGCAGTCTGTTTAATATTACGATTCTCAGCTTTAGCACCTTTAATAGCTTCTTTTTCAGCTTTTCTGCGGTCGCTTTTGACATATTTCTTGTTATATTCCAAGATTTCATTAACAACTTTATCCATTCCTTTATCAGCAGAAACATCTTCAACTTTAACTTCATTTTTAATGGAAGTTTTTTTAACTGTTTCTTTTTTAGGTGCTGTTTTTTTGGCAGCAGCCGGTTTTTTTACGGTTGTTTTTTTTGCTTGTGTAGCTTTTTTCGTTGTTTTTTTATTTTCTAACTTTTCAGAGTTATCAGATTTACTAACCATTTTTCCCTCTCATAATATTAAACTCTGATAACATAATAATCAAAATTAAAAAGAATGCAAGTATTTACTAAGATATTTCCCGTATAAATAGGAAGTTATCTTTATAAATTGAATTTAAAAATCATTAAAAAAATAAACGGATAATATCAAAATTATTTGGTTGTATTTTTGAAGAGCACTTTGGGCGCATTAAATTTCTTAGTTTTTTCGTTAAAAATAACTTTTAAGACTTCCCCGTTATTCAGACGAATAGTTTTTTTAAAGCAGGTTTCCGTAAAAATGCGCACCAACATACCATGTGTAACCAACAGCACACGTTCATCTTTTTCTTCTAATAGTTTGGTAATAAACTTCATAAAGCGTTGCTGAACATCACCGATAGTTTCGCCGTTCGGATATCCGATATCATATCTTTCAGGGTTATGAATATCATTAAAAGCCTGAAAAATGTAAGGAAATTTAATGGCTAAATCATTTACATTAGTTCCTTCAGCCTTTCCGAAATTCATTTCTCTGAGTCTCTTGGTAAAATGAACCGGAACATCTAATTCGGCACTGATAATATCTGCTGTTTTTCGTGTTCGCTTCAAATCACTGGCATAAATGATTTGTACATTTTCTTTTTTTAATTTGCGTGCCATGGCTTTAGCTTGTAAGATACCGGTCTCATTCAAAGAAGTATTTACAAAGCCTTGTACTTTATGTTCTAAATTCCAATCAGTTTGTCCGTGTCTCATTAAGTACAAAATCATGTTAGCTCAAAACCTTTAAACTACTAAAAAATATATAACCCATAATATTAGGGAAATACAATAGAATCAAGCTTAAAAGGAACTTAACAACAGCGAAAAACTATTTTTTTCTCATAGCACAGAAGAAGAAACCGTCTGTTTTAGTATTTAGAGGAGAAAGTTTTAGCCATTTTTCTCCGTCAAACGGATAAAAGCTTGTATCTAAAACAGTTTCCCATAACTCACGGTGATTTACCAGTTCAAAATTCGGGTGTCTTTCTAAAAATTTAGTAATCTGTTCTTCATTTTCTTCCTTAAGAATAGAACAAGTCATATAAATTAATAAGCCGTTATCAGCAGTATGCGTTGCGCCAAAATCCAAAATTTCTGCCTGAGAAGCGCAAATTTCGTTTAGTCTTTCCGGACTCATTCTGAATTTGGCATCCGGAGAGCGTCTCCAAACACCGCTGCCGGAGCAGGGCGCGTCAATAATGAACCGCGAATAGTCAGTATCTCTTACTTCCCGAATAGTTTTAATATTAAGAATATCCAGCCGTTCCGCCCGTTTTTTGATACGGCTTAATCTTTCCTGACTGATATCATGAGCATAGATAACCCCTTCGTTATTTAATTGTGCTCCGAATAAAAGGGATTTTCCGCCGGCACCGGCACAATAATCAATAATCTTATGATGTTTTTTTACATTACATAACAACGAGATAAGTTGCGATCCTTCATCCATAACTTCAATTTCACCATCTTGATAAGTCATACAATTATTGAGGTTAATTCGCCTGTCAGCACGTAAACCGATAGGTGAAATCGGTGTTTGGGCTAAGAATAACCCTTCTTTTTTGAGGCGATCAATCGCATGTTCGCGTGAGGTCAAATTAACCCGAACATCAACCGGAGCCGTCGTATTAAGGACTTCCAATAATCTATCGTTATTAACCTTGTCAGCTAACCATTTCGGACATTCCCACATCGCATAGTCAGAAAAGTCTTCAAAATTTTTAGCTCGTTTAAGAAAATCTTTTTCTTCTTTAGAGAGTAGAGCCGGTGCATAATCCACCCCACTGAACAAAAGTTCCGTATCGTCGTCTAACAAAAAATAAGCAACCAACAATCTCGGGGTAACATTATGCTTACCTCCTAAAGCCTCAGTCGCTTTTAAGCGGTTACGAATAATCTTCCAACTGAAATCAGCAATAAATTTTCTATCTTTAGAACCGATATAACGTCTGTCTTTAAAATATTTATCCAAAATTTGGTCAGCGGGAAGCATATCTTTCAAAATATTTTCCAAAACTTCAATTACGGCTTGAATACGGGCTGCGTCTCTCATAAAATCCTCCGAAATGACATATAATATAAGAAAATACGCTGTAAAAAGTTATTATTCAAGTTTAAATAGTTTTAAGATTTTAAAAAATATATTGCTAAAATAATAAAAATATGGTATGTCGTGAACAACGAAAATTACGAAAGTATGAATATATGGATAAAATCCTCGTATTAAATTCCGGCTCAACCACGGTAAAATTTCAACTTTTTCAAATGGATAAGAATATTCATCGAGTTGTAGCCAAAGGGATGGTGGAACGTATTGGTCTTAACGGATCTAAAATCACAATTAAGGCGGACGATAAACACATTTTATCAGAACTTATCCCGATATCAGATCATAAAGAAGCAATAAAAGCTATTTTGGACTATTTATCCAAAGAACATTTGAAGAATATCAATGAACTTTCTGCCGTTGGACATCGTATGGGGCACGGCGGTGAATATTTTGATCATTCGGTTATCATTGATGAAGATGTAATGGCAAAAATTTATGATACCCTGCCACTGCTTCCGTTGCACGGACCGGCATTTGTTCATGGGGTAGAGGCTATGAAAGAATTATTGCCGAATGTCATTCAGGTTGCCACATTTGATAGCGCTTTTCATCAGAGTGTTGAAAAATCATCTTATATATATGCACTTCCTAAAGAATATTACGCCAAAGAGCGTATTCGTCGCTACGGCTTTCATGGCACATCGCACCACTATGTTGCAAAGAAGACGGCAGAAATTTTAGGTCATGACGGTAAATTTATCTGTTGCCATCTGGGGGGTGGGGCATCTGTAACCGCAATCAATCATGGTAAAAGTGTTGAAACCACGATGGGATATACTCCGTCATCAGGGTTATTAATGGCAACGCGTGCCGGTGATATGGATCCGTATATTCCGTTGCACATTATGAAAACGCAACACAAAACCGCCGATGAAGTAAATGCGATTCTAAATAAAGAGAGTGGTTTATACGGCTTGTCCTGTGGACATTCGGATATGCGGGATATAGAAGAACAAGCCTTAAACGGTAATAAAGAATGCGCATTGGCAATAGATGTATTTGTATATAATCTGGTCAAGACAATCGGAAGTTATGTTGCCGTCTTAGGCGGAATTGATGCTTTGATTTTTACTGCCGGTATCGGTGAGAATTCGCCGTTAGTTCGGCAAAAAGTATGTGAAAAGTTACGCTATTTGGGGATAGAATTATCATCCGATAAAAATGCTCAGTCACCGGTTCCGTTGGAAATCAGCAGTGTACAAAGTCGGGTAAAAGTTATGGTTATTCCGGCTAATGAAGAACTGATGATTGCCACAGAAACCTTTGATATTCTTGAAGAATTAGCTGAAAATGAACCATTAGCCGTATGAGGAGGAGAGATGTTAAAAACTTTAATGCCTTCATTGAAAGAATTAATTTCATCAGATTACAATAGTATTAAAACCGCAGAGACGGAAAGTTTAATTCGTAAATTTATGCAAAATTTGGTTCCTTCGGCACATCCTGAACTTTTGCAAATATCCGGTATACCCGGCGCCGGCAAGAGTACATATTGCGCCAAACATTTACCACAAAACTTTCTCTTTCTGAGTTTTGATAAAATTATGTTAGCTTTGCCGTCATATAAAAGAGATTTACAATTATACGGCAATGTTACGGCATATAAAAATAATGAAATGCCGGCGCGTATTATCGGGTATGAGATATTGCGTCGGGCAACCGCACAAAAATTAAACATTATGTTTGAACATAGCGGAACCAACAATGCACACCTTGAATTGTTTAAGAATATCACACGTCAAGGATATCATACCGCGGTTAACTTTATTATGTGCGATACGGAACTGGCAATTCAACGCGCCAAAGAACGTGCCCGCAATAACCAAAGATTTGTTTCGGAAAGTCTGATACGGGAGCGTGCAAACGGATTTAAGAATTATATTAATGCCTATCGTCAGTTACAAGCCGATGTTACCGTGATGGACGGCACAAATAATTTTCAGCTGTTAAAGAAAATTTAAGAAAACGCATGCTAAACATATCCATAGTTTTGTAATCTTTTGGAGGAAGATTAATGAAAAAATATGTAATGTTGCTTACGATTTCCATGGTTGGATTTACGGCGGGAATAGCATCTGCGGAAAATGCTGAAAAACACATGCAAATTCTAAAGGATTCTTTTGCGGAAGAATTTGATGTTATAGATAGCGATAAAGACGGTAAAATTTCAAAAGAAGAATATATTTCATATCAATTTGATAATGTCAGATTATCTCTGCTCGGTGACGAAAGCGATAGAGCTGTAGCCGAAGCCTTGACCGAAGTTAAGCCGGAAATAAAAGCCGAAGTAAAACCTCAAAAACAAGAAAGTAAGAAGAGTGAAACTCCGAAAGACGAAATAAAAAGTTTATCAGATGTAAGCAAAACTTTACAAGCTATGGCTGATTTTGATGTAGAAAATGATTTACAGATAGATGATAAATGGCTGGACGAAAGTATGGAGACCTCAGAACCGATGGCCGAAGTTGCTAAGATAATAGCTGCAGATGAAGCTAAAACGCAAAAGAAAGATAGCGCGCCTGTCAAAACTGCACCTAAATCGGAGCCGTCAACCGTTACTGCACCGCAACCACAGAAAACGGTAAAAGTTAACACATCTGTTGAAGAACCGAAAATAGAAGTTTCTCCGGAACTGGTAAACATTATAAAAGATATGGAAACACCGGATAAAACTGTTGCCCCGAAAGCCGATGAACCCCAAGATGCCGTAATAGAAAAAACAATTGATGTTCTAAAGAAAAGTCTGCCGAAGAAAATAGATGAAGTGACGACATGGTCGGATATAGAATATAAAAATAAAGCCATAACATATATTTACAGTGCAGATTTTGATACGGTGTCGTACAGCGCAAAAGATAAGGAAGAACTAAAGAAAAATATAACGAATGAGGCATGTGCCAACGCCTATAAACAATTATGTCCGAAGATGAAAGTAATGTTTATGGATGAGGGAATAAAAGTTGCTATTCGTTATTTAGATAAATCGGCACAAGAAATCGGAACTTGTGAATTTAACAATGAAACTTGCAAATAATCATTAGAGAGGGATAAAACAATGAAAAAAACGAAATTATTGAGTACGGTTGCATTATCAGCATTATTAAGTTTAAGCGCAATGACGGCTACAGCAGAAAATTTTGACAATGTTCCGGAAGAAGAGATTGCCAAAGCTTTAGTAAAAGTATTAAAAAAAGAACCAAAGATTGCCTATGATGCAATGTTAAAATTTCAAGCTGATGCGATTGCCAGAAGTGAAGTAGAAGATGCCGCAAAAGAATATTCTCCGTTGGAGAAAAAAGTTGCCGAAGTATTGAAAAACAATCCGCCGATTTTAGTTGGCGCCATGCAAATCTACGAGCAGGAATTAAGACAGAAAGAATTGGAAAAAACAGCAGAAACCTACCAAAAGAATTTGGATGAAATTAATTCTTCCGAGTTAACGGTAATTAATCCGAACGGAACTTACACAATGGTAGAATTCTTTGACTTTTCTTGTGGCTATTGCAAACAAATGGCACCGCGTTTAGTTAAAGTTATCAAGAATAATCCGGATGTTAAACTTGTTTTGAAACCATTAGCATTTTTATCTCAAAATTCCGTAGTCGGAGCCAAAGCAGCCGTTGCTGCCGATAAGCAAGGTAAGTTTTTGGAAATGTATGAAAGACTGATGAAAGAAGTTGGCTTAAACAAAGAAAAAGCCGATGCCATCGCTAAAGATTTAGGTTTGGATATGACCAAATATCAACAAGATTATGAGGCCAAAACAACCGAAAATACCTTAAATAAAATTAGAAACACCGCCAATAAAATTAATTTGAAGAGTGTTCCGACATTAGTATTAAACGGGTTACCGCTTTATGCCGTAGAAGAAACACAAATTCAAAATGCGATAGATATTCTTCGTAAAGAAGTAAAAAAGTATAAATAAGAAAAATATAATTTCTAAGAAACAAAAAAACCGTTATGCATAAAGCATAACGGTTTTCTTTAGATTAGAACCGATTACGGAGCCGAAGTGGCTGCAGGATCAGGAGCCGAAGTGGCTGCAGGATCAGGAGCCGAAGTGGCTGCAGGATCAGGATTAACCGTAGGCAGCTCGTCCAACATCCCGTTTATGTCCAACATCGTCGTGATACCACCGTTGTTTCCACCGTTGTTGCCGCCGTTACTGTATGAGTACACCTTTGGCATATGAACAGCCACCTGTTCTTGAACATAAATCGGTGTTAACGATGCGCCACGTTCCGCAGTTACCTGATTTTCAGCTGCACCCTTTGCGGCTATGGATTTAGCAGCATATTCTGATTTAATCAGTTCTGCTTTACCCAATCCTTCAGCTGCAATCTGCTGCTGCTTCGCAAGTAATTCTACTTTCTCTGTTTCTAGCTTTGTTGTCGCTATTGTAGAGATTGTTTCCTCATAGGCAGGGTCAAATTTCCAATTGGAAATAGACAATGTCATAGAGGAAAAGAATTCCTCACGATAGCAATCCTTTGCCTGGAGTGAATCAAGAATTTTTTTCGCAATATTGACGTAGAAATTCTCTTTTTCTTTCAAAGCAATTGCATCAGCTTCCGCTTTCTCTTCAGGAGTTAATGACTCATAATCTTTAGGTAGAAAATCTTCTTTTTTTCTATCCAATTCCTCATAAGTATACGGAGCAAATACATTGTCACATACACTATTGAGGTGTGTCATAACCGAGACTTCAAATGCTTCTTCCACACCCTTGTATTTTGCTAACAAGTTGGGAATTTCCAAAGCATTCGGCGTATACACAAAAGAAATGTCATAATGGACATCCTTATGGGTTTGCGTATTGCTCTTTAATCCCTCGATGTTCTTTGCCCTGTCCTGAACATTGATTGTCTCAACCATTTCAATAAACGGCTTTACGAGACAAGGTCCGGCATTTTTAATGTATGGACGAGGTTTGCCCATAAATTTTATAACACCGACATGTCCAACTTCTATTGAGTAAAAACCTTCATAGAAGAGTGCAATCAAAACAGCAATAACACCCAACAGAGAAATTGCCCAGTGAAAAAAGATCCCAGCGAAAATAGCAACTATTCCCATTACAATGATCATAAGATCATAGCGGGATTTTACATAAAGACTTGAAAACAAATCGTTTTTCATAATCTATATTTTTAAATGATAAAGCACTTGATAAAAGTTCAAATTTTATGTTAACTTCCTAAATCTAATCATATCTCCACGTAAGAGCATCGGTTCAAGTTCAGACCTTCTAAATTAAATTTAAGAGCGTAAAGTTATTAAAAATACTTGCAATTCATAAAGAACCAAAAATATCCCTAAAACTTTTAAAACCCTTCCTCAAATCTTGTACTTATCGGTTAATAATCAAACATACTAATAAATTAGTTCTTATAAAATAGCATATTTTGCCATATTTGTCAATAAATTAACCGCTGCTAAATATCTTTTAATTAGATTTTGCGCTAAAATGTACAATATTTTGACCAAATTTTTCTTCCAATTTATCCAAAGCTTTACCGAGTCGTTCGTCACTTTTTTCTGATTTTCCAAACAAGCAAAATTGTTCTGCATCATCATAAACCAATTTGCCTAAAGTGAGCCCGCAACTTCGCCAGATAATTGTCGGCACATAAAGCATTTCCAAAAGCCGAAGAGCAGGGGGAATAAGTTCCATCTCCTGATTAGTCGGAAACGGCAGATTTTCTTTTAAGGTCAAAACCTTAAAATCTTTAGTTCGGAGCATGATTTCCAGAATTAAGCCCTTAGCCCCATCTTCACGCGCGCGTTTACAAATTGTATGAATGTGTTTGCAAAGTTCCTGCTTGAGAATGTTAATATCTGTCGTGAAATTTTTGAGAGCTTCCGTTTGTTGGATAGAAAGGGGATTTCTAATTTCCGAACATACCTTAAATAATCCATGTCCGCAGAGTTCTTTTTTGAGGTCGGTTCCATGTTTCCCAAAGACTGAATTTATCCAAAAATCCGGTCTCGCCACAAAATCCATTGCCGTAAAAATACAATGTTCCCGCATTGTTTTTAAGAGTTGTTTACCCACACCGCAAATATCCCCGATAGGTGTCTCTAAAAGGACTTTTTGCCGTTTTGCATTACCGATAACAAACAAGCCGTTATGTTTTTTTGCTTTATCACTGGCTAGTTTTGCCAAAGTTTTGGTATCAGACAGCCCGATAGATATCGGAATATGTACCTCATCCCAAATTTTTTGGCGGATAGTTCGGGCAATTTGCAGATAATTTTGCTTATATAAAAGCTTAGTTCCGGTCAAATCCAGATAGGCCTCATCAATGGAACAAACCTCCACATCCGGCGTAAAATCATGTAAAATTGCCATAACTTTAGCAGAAGTTCGTTTATAGAGTGCCATGTTTGAACGCACATAAATAATTTGCGGCAATCTTTTTTTTGCCATAAAATAGGGCTCGCCCATTTTTAAGCCGAGTTTCTTGGCTTCATTAGAACGTGAAACCACACAGCCGTCATTATGAGAGAGAACGGCAACCGGTTTTCCCTCAAGCTTGCGATTAAACGCGCGCTCGGCAGAAACAAAAAAGCAATCGCAATCAGCCAGTGCAATATAGTGTTTCATTTTTCCCTCATCAAAAAAACTTAATCTATCTGAGTTATAGAGAGCAAAAACAAACTTGTCAAGAACAATGTTCTATTTATGTTCTGTTTTAAAAAGAGCAATAAAAAACCGCTATATCATATAGATATAACGGCCTTTGTAAAATAGATTTAGCAGAACTTAACATCTTTAACAGAAAGAAAAAGTTGATTAAATAGCTTAAAATCGGGTTCATGTTGAAATGCTTCCAAAAAACTTTGAGACAAGCGATTAAGCTTTGTTAAATCTTTATCAAACTCATCAACAGAATATCCTCTGATTTCTTTAAGCATAACTCTTTCAATTTCATCTTTTAAATACCATTCAATAGAATGATTTTTGAACTTCGGATATAAATCCGCAATTTTTTTCGGATCAAGAGTTGCCTGAAAAACATAAGAGAAGTCAAACACATAAGGTTTAGTCAGGCAATGAATTCTACCGCTAACCGAATAAGGAGTTGCTTTGAAAATAAAAAATCTTTGCCAAGGCCACTTAAACCCGATACTGTTCGTAAGTTGTTTATACTCTCCGTTGCGCAAACTCTCAAACCCGTAATGGGTATCATCTAAGAAATAAACACAATTAACCAAGAGCATTAATCCGAGAATAGAGAGCGATTTTACCATAAAGACCAAGTCTTTATCAAAATATTCACGCCAACAAATTGTCGTTAAAAAAGTTTCTCCCAAAGGAAGCGAGACCAATAGAATTCCGCAAACATACCCCCAACCGGAGAGCTTAAGATTTTCTCTTAAAATAATAAATGCGAAAAAAGTACACGAAACAAACAGATAAATATTAATATCAATACTGTTTGAGGTATAAGCAACCAGAACTTGCAATAACATCAATCCCAATAAACATGTTATGGAACGACTCATTTCAAATAATTTTACCAACATAAGATTATAAATTAGGTTATAATAATTTTAATTGTTTGCATATCATAAGAGAAAGAAATTAAGAGTCAAATATAATATTGTATATACAAAAAAATCGCCGAAAATAATTCGACGATTTTAGTTAAAAGATTTTTACTCCTCGTACTTTGCTTCCAATTTAGTAAATAAGTTTGGAAAGCAAGAGGCCATTCTTTGGACGACATCAACACCATTAGTTAGGGCTGACATCTTCAAGATCATTTCCACGGAAATCAGGGGCGGAAAATCCTCAAATTTATATTGAGGATTTATTTTGTATTTTATTCGTACCTTTGCGCCGTTATTTACCATATTAAATGGACATATCAGCTCTTTTTCTTCCAGTGGAAATTCCATATAGATATCCGCAGGAAATAAAACAACTAAAGAATTCTCTCTAAATGTTTTATTTTTATTTGAAATCCGCAACCCGAGTGTATTTTCTTTGACCTGAATCACTTTACTTGTTGTTAGCATTAAAAAGTAAGCAATCCAAAAAAGAATTATCCCCATTTTTCCGAAGAGCGAAAAGTTCAAAATTTGCGCAACTAGCACACTTCCGATAAAGATAATTCCAATCCATACTTGGTGCTTTGCCCCAAAATCATAAAATTTTCTCATGTTAATTTGTCTTTTTTAATTCAAACTTCTCAATTTCTAAATATGTCTGAAACTCTGCCGACATGATGTCAGTAAAAGCTTTGTTAGCGGTCTTCAAATTAGGAGCTTCTTTCACAAGACGAGATAAAATTGTTTTAATTTTATTCTTAAAAGAGGTTTCATAATGAAAACCGTAATGCATTAGGACATATGGAACATTCGTACTGATAAAGCGATAAGTACCCTGGTAGTCATACTTTTGCGAATCAATAGTAAGACTTCCTGATATAATCACATTATCTGTCGGAAATTCGTAGATTTTAGTCCATGGCCATTTTATCCCGATGATACCTGAAGGTAAGACATTGTAATAAACTCGGTTAAATCGTGTTTTCACTCCGATACAATTATCTTTGATACAATAGAAGAAGAAAGATAACCCGAGTAACATAAAGCCCAATCCGCCGAAGAACAAAAGATGCTCTTTAGGAGGAATAACGAAAAAATCTACCAAAAAGAAATTCCCACAAACAAATAAGATTGATAGAGCGGCTAACAAACTGTTGCTGTTCTTCTTAGTTGTTGAATAGGATATAATTCCGCCAATGGCGAAAATTGTAACCAGACCACGCCAGATTTCACTTGGATCTAAAAACATCAGTACGAGCTGCAAAAAAGCGCCCATAAACAGGAAGACAAATTCTTCTCGGTTATCCGAAGAAGAGACAAAATAATTTTTCATATCCATAAATTTTAATTAATAAAAATAAAATATCTTTTATAAGCTAACACAAAGAGATATCTCTGTCAATTGCTTTTGTCAAAAAAAACGCTGTGCCGGAGCACAACGTTTTTTTAAGAAGATTAAATTAAGCTGGTCTTATCGTTAGCAGGTTTACCCCCACACGTTTAAGTCCATACTTATTTTCTTCCAAGACACTTTGCTGAATCTCCTCATTGTATTTATGTAGGGGTTTCAGTAAAGATAAATTCTTTGGTAGCACAGCATCAATGTTTTTGGTAATGTCGTGCTTGATTGCTGCCAAATAATGTTTTTTTGCTTGCTCAAAAGAGAGTTGATTGTGCGCAGCAATAAGTTCTAGTTCGCGCGCTGCCTCATTGGCATCAAGAATAACAAAACAGCGAAATTTCATCTTAAAATCCCCGTTATTTCGTCTTATAACCAACACATCATCCAATTTTTGCTTTAGCTCAATTGGATAAATATCCATAGTTGGAAATTTCAGCTTGAACCCGCAAGAATAAGGCTGGTTAGAAATCAATCCCCCGTTTACTAAGATCCCGAAAGAATTTGCCGGAATATAACAAACGGAGTGCAACAGAATTAACAGAATGATAACTGCAACTAATTCTTTTGCAAAGAATTTCGGATCAACCAACACCATACAAAGACCTGCTTGCAATGCCAATCCCCAAAGGATAAGCGTATTTACCCTCTTATTCTTGAGTAAATTAATAATAAAATTTTTCCACATATATATATTTTTTTATAAGTTTTCAAAATATAGAATATCATAAAATAGACAAAAAGTCAATTTAAATCCATTTCATAAAAAAGCCCCCGCATAGCAGGGGACAGATTAATAAAATTTAACACTGAAATCAGAAATAGACACCGAACGAAATAAATCATTTGGAAACATAGTCCTGATGTAATCATTAAGTTTTTTCTCAGTTTCGGAAGTCTTTTGAATATTCATAAATGCTTCTATCGGTTGTTTTTTTAACAATTCCGTACAATATTCCGCAATCTGAGGAAAAAAATGGGCATCAATATAATTTAATCCGAAAAGCTGATAAATTTCATGTAATTTTTCCGGAACAATTTCCCATTTAAGCAAGAATTCTGCATAAAATACTTTATTGTCTATATGAAACTTGATAATTTCGCGTTTTGTATGCAAGCCAACGCGTTCTTCCGTGATATTATCATTAAAGGGAAGGGAAAGCCAAAATCCGGTAGCATAACTGCGTAACCCGAAAGTCTGCTTGTTATATTTCACCCCAACATGATCAGCGCGCACATAAAAACACGAGTTAAGCAAAATAATCAAAAATACAAATATTTCACATAACAGCAAACACTGCCTCTTGATTAAATCTTCCGGTATCACAAAACCAAACAAACCGGTTATGACTACCAAAGCAGTTACAAACACTCCCAGAGTAATACGTTGTGATTTTATAAAACCTGAAAAACAAATCTTAACAATAAAATAAATAAACAGTCCCCAAATACAAGAAATAATTATCTTCCAAGCAAAACTGGAAACAAAAGTCATACAAATCGTATGAATTAAAAGCAGAAGCAAAGAAAAAGTCACACAGAACTTTTTTCTAAGCAGTTGTACCAAATAATTCTTCATAATCGTTAAAAATTTAAATAATACTAAAGTGCTGTCATAATATAATAATTTTTCCAAGAGTCAATACAAATGCCTCAAAAAGAGCGGTATGATTATTTAAAAATCATTGCATTTAAGAAAGATGTCTTTTAAGTTTAAGGAAATATATTAGGAGAATATCATGAACAAAGTCGGAAAATTCAGTAAAGTAAGTATAGAACAATTTTGCGCAGCATGGCAAAAACAGCTTCCGGAGGCAACGACTGAAGAGTTAATGAGTATGTATGAACAAGTAAAGCTTCCTACACGTGCCACTAAGGGGTCCGCCGGATATGATTTTTTCACACCGGTAGAGATAACATTAGCTCCCAAAGAAAATATTTTATTGCCGACCGGCATTCGGGTACAAATAGAAGAGGGATGGTTTTTAGGAATTTTCCCAAAATCCGGATTAGGTTTTAAGTATCGTCTGCAAGTAGATAATACCGTCGGGATTATTGACAGTGATTACTACTACTCAGATAACGAAGGTCATATTTTTGTTAAAATGACGAATGATAATAATCAGGGGAAAGAGTTAAATATCCAAAACGGTGCTTCGGTTTGTCAGGGTATTTTTTTACCGTTTGGTATAACTTATGAAGATGATGCTCAAGCAATTCGTAACGGGGGATTAGGTTCTACTTCCAAATAAAAAAGTGAGAGTTCATAAGAACTCCCACTTTATCAAACAAAAGATTAAGCCTCAAACTGCCAAATGCCGTCTTTGTAGCAAAGGGTGTAATCTCTGCCGTTAATACGAGCCCGACAGCCACTTTCCAGTATTACGGAAGAAGAATTTTCAAAATCAATAAATTCATTCAGACACGCCGCAGAAGTATAAGTTTCAGCTATTCCGTTGCGCATTCCTTTTCCGTACCAAACAACCGTTTGATTAATCTGATAGGGCATAATTTCCTTAATTTCAAATCCTTGCATAGTGGCAAGAGAGAGGGCATCTTCTGAGTTTAGCACGGATATGACCTTGGCAATATGATACTTTTTTCTGTATCTCCGCACCAAATAGACATTTTCCCCATAACAAAAAAACATCTTGGAACCGATTTCTGTCAAATTTTTATCCCACTTAGGAAAAGGAGCTTCAAATTTATTAAATCTTTGCGCCACATATTGTTCATCATTATTCAAAATAGGCACAATAAAATCCGGACAAAAAGCTTCTTTAATGTGAATAGCTGCGGTAAATGGTGTAAATAATTGATGTTGCCAAACTGCCCAAACTAATATTTCTCCGTTGAGAAGATATGGATAAACAAACGGTTTGCATAAATGGTGTGTGCGATAGAATTTATCCAAATCCCACAAGTAAAAATTTGCCTCCAAGAGCTCATTGCGACAATTTTTCATTTTACAAAATGAATCTTTTGTTAGTTTTTTACATTTTCGTTTCATAATCAATAATATCTAAATCAATAATATCTAAATCAATAAGTAACTTAATGATGAATACAAATATTTGTCCATAATGTCAAGTATATAAAAAAAGTGAGAGTTCATAAGAACTCCCACGAATTAGAAATAAAATCATTTGATTTCTGAACTAAAATACCACTTTTTTTGCAAAGAATATTGCAAGCGATATTTCTTTTGGTTAATGTCCACCACAAGCGATTTTCCGATAAGATAAATACTGTCTTCTTGCGCAGACGGAAGCACATCATTTAAGCATGCCGGCAGGGAAACCGTACAGAAATCATCTTTTGTTTCCGTAGCGACTTTCCACACCACCATATTCTTAATCAATACCGGAGAGCATCCCTGAGGGGTAATCCCTTTCAATTCCGCAACTTTAAGCATATCAGCCGAATTTAGGATGGAAATAACTTTATGAATCTGTGCGGTGGAATCAATCCAAAGGACATCTTCTCCGCATAAAACAAATCTCTCATCCGTAACTTTAGCAAAACGAGCATCCAAACAAATATTATCAGCCCGAAATTCTGGGAAAAGAGCCTGAATTTGCATTTCATCATAGGCGAGAGCCGGAACGATAAAACTCGGATTACAGGTCGAGGTAATTCTGTCATCTTTAGCAAACAGAGCCCAAAACGGACGTTTCCAAATTGCATACACCAAAACTTTAATATCTTCAATAAGATAGAGGCGAATAATCGGCGAATGTAAGTTTTTCTTTTTACAAAAAGCTGTTATATCCCATTTTAAATCCGTAGCGTCAATTACTTCATTATACATGCGTTTTTCAACAAGAGCCGAAGCCTGATAATTTTTTTTAGTCATAGTAAGAATAATATATTAAACAATAAGAATTTACCCATATTTTTAGCAAATCATCTCAAAAAGTCAAGCGCATAAAAAAAGGTAAGAGATAAACTCTTACCTTAAAAAAACTCATGAGAGAGGCCAAAACGATCAATTATTTTTACTGATAGTTTCTAAATACCAAACATCATCGTTAGATAAGCGCAAATAAAATGGCTTTTTCTTGATCATCACTAGAGCATTTTGCATAATCAGACGTTCCCCATGCAACACAACTTTTGCTCTTTTGAGAAAGTTATTATCGCTGGCAAAGTAAGGCAAATATTCCACATTCTGTAAATGACCGTTCAGAATAGTTTTGACCTTCCAAACATAAAGTCTCACATTGTTCTTGCATTGCAGATAAATCGGTTCCACATTTTCCACATCTTTTTGCTGATAAGTATAATATGTATAAACATCATCACTGTTCAAAAGAGCGGTTACTCGGTAGATAGTCGGTCCGTTACCTTCATTGCATACCCAATAAAATTTGTCATCATCTCCCCAAATTGCTTCTTCTGAGGCATCAATAACCTTTTCTTCCTTAATCATCTTCATAATATCAATATGTGATAGATGATCATCAAGTGCCGCTAAATATCTGAATTTAGTTCCGCAAACAAATTTCCAAGCCAAGACATTACGGTTAATGAGGCAGAGTGAGAGCGAATAGGTATTCGGCAACGGATTAATTTTAAAAAAGTTAAAAAAATACGCCTTAGCAAGAGAACGCGAAGGAGCAGGAACCAATCCGTTCAGAGCGGAAAGTTCTTTGTGTTTATAATAAAATTTTTTCATAATGATATAATGATTATAAAATTGCACAGAGAAAGTATCTAAAAAATCTCCGAATGTCAATCTTTTATGCATAAAAAAACGAGAGTAAAAACTCTCGTTTAAATAAGGAATTATCCATAGTTCCAAATAAAATTCTCGCAATGGATAACAAAAGATTTATTTCGGATAACTACTGTCTCATTTTTCTCAAGGCGTTCATAAGTGACAAAGACTTTTTTCTTTATATCGCGTGAGTACAAGGGAAGTAAGGCAATTTTCTTCTTTTTATCACGAGACTTATAAATCAATCGCCACCCGTAAAAAATTTTCTTCGGGGTATCATGTGCAATCAATCTGACCGGATATGCATTTAATGCATTTATCCCCCGCATTTTGTAATAGTTTAATAACCATTCCGAAGAAAGAAATGCGTTGATTTTATAAACATAAATTTCATCAAATTTAAATTTAATAAAATAAGGTTCTTTATTCGGTGTTATAAACATGCGTTCAGAAGTAATTTCCTCAAAATCACTTGGGAGTACTTTCGGACAATTTTTTGTATCATTTACGAACACGGGCAAAAAAGTCATACAATCATCTTTTTTATTTTCCGGACTATTAACCATCCAAAACAAGAACTGACCTTTTACCAGACCGATATGCACTCTCATTTTATGGACAGCCGCATGTACGCATACCAAATTTTTCATCACTTGTTTAACATCATGTTTAGATGCTACTTTTGAAACTGTTTTATTAACTTCACCCAGTTCCAAACCTTTGTAAATTTCATTCATAATAAAATAATTTGTTAAAAAATAAATATTTACAAATGTTGTAACCAAATTTGTCTATAAAGTCAATAAAAAAAGGCGAGAGTCATAAACTCTCACCTTACAGAAGACGTTGGAATGTCAAGCACTCAAAGTTTTTCTACCTTTCGGATAATAGCGTTTATCCTTTTTCAAAATCCCTTCAGAAATCAAATAGAGTCTGTGCTCTTCTTTCTCCTTACTAAGTCGTCTGCTTTTCTCTTGCTGTTGTGCAAGATTAAACAAAACCATCCTTTTGCGGATGATATTAGCGTTAGTTTCATCCTGATAATCCAGAAAACTTTTAATGCGAGCGAATTTGAACTCACCGTTTTCTTTATAGACTGCAAAATTTTCCATATTTGGAGAGACAAAAGCCGCTTTATCAGCCACAATGGTATCAATTTCATGCTTGCTGTAAGCATTTTTATGGTAGTCTGCCTTAAATACTTCAATGTGGTCTACTAGCTTTTCAGTTATTGAACCATCATCGTTAAGGATAGGACGAGTAAATTTCCATGCCAGAATAAAATCCTTAGTCCAAACAAGTTGTACTTTACAAGCATCTACATCAGTGAACAAAGATTTGCAATGCAGTTTATATTTTGCAACTTGCAGAGTAGGGGCGTTCATACAATTTTCATTCATATCCCCAAGGATCCAAGTTCCTAAAACATAATTTTTTGGTGTCATAATGATAAATTTTGAATTCATAATAGTGTTAATTGCTCGTACAATATGCCACAAGTTAAGCTATGTGTCAATATTTTTGTCAAAATAATCTTTTCTAAAATGAAACGCCAAAAATAAGCATAAAAAAAGAGGCTTCCGCAGAAACCTCTTTCCTTTCAATGAGTAATAATTAGAAGTTATATTTCAAGTTTAATAAACCTGTATGATCTTCGTAATTATCACGATAGCTACCTTCGTAAGCAACAGCTAACTCAACATTATCATTAACTTCAGCCTTAACACCGGCACCGAATTCAACAGCAACGCGGTCTAATCTATCACCTTTTACGGAATAAGCACCACCGTTAGCTAAACGAACCGAAGCGTTAGCACTGTCAGTGTTAAGATCATAAGTCATAGCAAGTCTTGCTTCCGGAACTAACATCATACCATTATCTAATTGATAATCTGTACTGATTTTAGCACCAACAACAGCTGTTAACAAGTCAGCATTATCACCACTGACATAAGTATCAGCAGAATCTTTATAACTGTCTTGTTCATAGTGGATATATCTCAAACCGGCTTGAGGCGTAACAACTGTATTATTCCAAGCAAATTCATAACCGGTCATAGCTTGCCAAGCGATAGAGTTAACATCATAATCAGCACTTAAAGTATTTCCGAGGACATATTTATCTTCGTCATATTCACCCCAAGTGTAAGAAATCACGGTATTAACGAACCACTCAGCCGGTTTGTATTCACTATACAAAATAGCAGAATGAGCATCAATTTCTGTATCGCGCATAAATCCGTCAACATCTGTATTGTTATAAGCATAAGCAACACCGACTTTAACATCATTATTGATTTTCTTTTCAAAACCGAAAGCGATACCGTTTGTATCTGCGTCAAATCCTTTAACACTACCATGGTCATCAAGTTTAGATTTATTAAACAAAGATTGTACCCACATAGCACCTTTTTCTAACCAAGAATCACCGGAAGCAGCGCCTTGTTTAGCCGAAGCAATAGCTCCGCTGGAAAGACGAGAAGAAACCGCACTGATGATTTGCGCTGTATTTTCAACTTGTACCTGCTGAACAATCGGAGCCTCATCCGCACCCATTGTATCCAAAGCAGTCAAAGCAGCTTGTACATCAGCTTTGTTAGAAGATTGCAAATTATCGTTAATAGAGTTTGCAATATTGTTAAAAGTACCGTTAGAAGAAGTACCTTGCGTTACAGCATCAATAGCTTGAGCTTGGTTTGCGCTGGCGCCGGTAGATTGTGCAACTTCATTAGCACTCTTCTTAGCGATTTCGTAAGTACCTTTTTGAGTTTCAGACTCAACAATATTATAAAGGTTATTTTGAGCCAATTTGAAGTTACCATCTAAAGCAGAATCATCAACTAATTTATAAGATTCTGAAGAAGCCCCGCCATTAGCAATTACCAAATTCAAAGTAGCATTAGCAACTTGGGTTAAAGTATTACCTGCAATAGTTGTAACACCTTGTTTAACAGTTAAGTTAGTACCTTCGGCAAAATTAATTGTACCATTTTCACCTGTAATACCACCATCAAGAGTTAAGTTACCGGAAACTTCAATGTTACCTAAGTTGTGCAAGTCATTTAATTTGCCATTAGCTTTGTTACCTTCAAATACAGTATTACCCGTCAATTCAATAGCTTTATCATTATAGATAGCACCACCATTTTCACCGGCAGTATTATTTCTGAAAGTTACATCATTAAAACTGATTTTTGTATCAACATTACCCTGTGGCTTAACATTGGCTACAGCACCACCAATTTTATCGGCTGAGTTACCTTCAAATATACTCTTAGAAATATTTGTAATAATGCCTGCATTCGTGATAGCACCACCTTGTCCTATACCACCAGTAGCTTTGTTATTAATGAATTTTGTATTTTCAATACCTTCCACAATAGATGCAGCGGTACCATTCCAAAGAGCAGCACCATTTCCGGCAATATTGCCATTAAATTCAACACCGGAGATAATGCCAATTTTTCCTTGATTACGCACAGCACCACCGGCACTTCTATTTCCTGCAGAATTAGCTAATGCCTCATTGTTGACAAATTTAGTATTTAAAATCTTCTCAATTTCACCAGGCTCATTAACATTAGTATTTGAGTTATTTATTGCACCACCTGTAACTACCGCTTTATTTCCCTCAAACAGAGAATTTTCAATTGATAATTTAGCGAGGTTAGAGTTGTTAATTGCACCTCCGACACGAGCTTCGTTATTTTTGAATGTACCGCCATTTACAGCAATTTTAGCCATACCATTATTTGTACCGGTAGCATCATTGAAGATAGCACCACCGGCATCACCGGCAGTATTATTTTCAAATGTTGTGTTTAGAATAGATGCCGAACCTGCATTGGCTTTTGAATTAAACATTGTATTATAAATAGCACCGCCGTTTGTAGCAGCAGTATTATTTTTAAATGTTGAAGCAACAATATCCAAAACAGCATTTGATTGGTTGGCAATATTGTTATCACGCATAGAGATAGCGCCACCGCGAGAGGCAGAAGTATTACCGTCAAAAGTAGAACCTTCAATTTTAGCAACAGCTTCCGCACCCAAGAAGATTGCACCGGCACCTTCATATTCTGCGTCAGTAGCTTTATTATTTAAGAAATTAGTATTTTTGATGAACAAACCACCTTTGCCGTTATAAGAGTGAGCAAAACTTCCGATAGCGCCCATTTCTTTAGCAGAGTTACCTTCAAAATGGCTGTCTGAGATAGTAATTGTTTTAGTTTCATCTTTATCTGAGGATGAAGGTAAAAAGGCAAATAGAGCACCGCCTGCCTCACCTGCAGTATTATTAATAAATTTAGTGTTTGCAAAATCAAACTTACCATAAGCATCCGAACCGATGAAGTATGCACCACCATATTCCGTAACTGAGTTTTCCCTGAATGTACTATCATTTACATTAGCAATAATACCTTCCGGATTAGAACCCAAATAAGTGAAACTTGCAATAGCACCGCCTTTATAAGCAGTGTTGTTAGTAAAATTACTGTTATTTACAGTCATTGTTCCATTGTTTAAAATTGCTCCCGCAACACCACCGTCTAGCTTATTAAAAACAACATTATTAAATGTAACATCATCAGAAGAATAAATGTTAACTTTTCTATCAAATGTCTGATTTTCATAAACTTCCGGCGCAGCTGCATTCGCATTAGTAGCTACCAAAGCGACGAGGGCGGTTGTTAATAAAAGATTTTTTCTCATCTTAATCCCCTTAAAAATTAACAAAACTTGTCAGTTCCTCAACAAGTATTAGATTCGGGGTATAATAAAACGGGTAGCATATATTATATATAATGTATGTAGCTCAGTTTCTAGTCCGAAAACACCTTGATACATGCTAAAGTCCTTAACAATGACAAAATGCTAGCACCAAAATTTTAGATGTCAAACTAAAAAAATAGATATTTATAAAGAGATTTTTTTTAAAGTAAAGATGTTTTTATAAATACACTGATAATTCAGGGCGTTTTTAAGTAAAAATGTCTGTTTTTTATATAATATCGTATGTATATTGCATAATTTAGAATATATAACCGAGTAATTCCTCTGTGCATAAAAAAAAGTGAGAGTATAAACTCCCACTTAAAATAGAACTTCAAAGAAGACAGAAGGTTAAACGCAAATCACGTCACGAACCTTATATTTATCTTCAAAGTAATATCCATAAACAGTATCTTTTTTCAAGATGTAGTTATTCCAGATTTCTCCTTCATAACATCGGTTAGCAAAAATTAACTCTTCAGTAACCGACACGCCCATGTCCTGCATTACTTTTTTGTAATTTTTGTAAACCGTCGTAAAAGCCATGTTGCCATCCTCTAGCTCAAAACACCAACACATTATAGTATTGATTTTGAACGGAAAAATGTTCTTTATGTCTTTACCGAGATGGATGTAGTACAATTTCAAATCTTCTGCTGAGAGAATAGATTTTACTTTAAACAGCTGCCATCCCATCTTGAAAAATAGATTCTTTCTCAAGTAGTCTTTTTTGAGAAAATATTGTACCGTACCATGATAAATCACGGTATTTTCTACAATTTTCTCAATTTTCTGAGGGTTTGAAAGGCTACTGTCATAAGCATCATCTCGAAACATCGGGAGAATATACTTATCTGCAACCAACCATACCGGAATGTTATCATACCAATAAGGTTCTACAGATGTGTGCTCGCCAAACATACGATTCGCATATTTGTTAAACACTTCAGTAATTTCAGAACTCTGAGAAAAGACTTCTCTTTCTTCAAGGCCCACAAAATTTAATTTTGCTAAGCCAAATTTGTTTGTTGTTTTCATAATAGTATTTAAGTTGTTTTTTCTATAAAAGAGTATACCACAAAATCAGGTTATAGTCAATTAAAATCCGATTCGCTTAACCCATTCGTCATTGTGAGCCCGTTAGGGCGCGGCAATCTCTATCAACAGTGACTCACTCAAAAGATTGCCACGTCAGCGTAACCGCTTCCTCGCAATGACGAGAGGGAGTGGCAAACAAAAATGTCGTTCAATGGCACTTAGTAAAACGAACAGTCCAGACTAGTCTGGCTTTTGGTTCCATCCGGTATACCAACCAACATCGTACCAACCAAACGAACAGTCCAGACTAGTCTGGCTTTTGGTTCCATCCGGTATACCAACCAACATCGTACCAACCAAACGAAAACCACACTGAGTGTGTCATTGCGAGCCCGTTAGGGCGCGGCAATCCCTCAAGCTTTACTCGTCATTGCGAGGAGCTTTTTTTTATACTGTCATTGCGAGGAGCGATAGCGACGTGGCAATCCCTCAAGCCCCAAATCAGCAAAAATGCGCGTGAGCCTAAGGCTCCAATTCCTAAAGCCTAAAAATTATCCCCTCAAAAGATTGCCACGTCAGCGTAACCGCTTCCTCGCAATGACAGTATATATGTTAAAGATTGCCACGCCACTCACTGCGTTCGTTATCGCAATGACGAGTGTAGAATGTGAAAAGAATAGTCCGATACGGCGGGGGTCAGAAAAACTTAATTTTCCGCAAAAGAACCAAAACCGTAACAATTTCCAACCGACCGAGCATCATTGCCATCGTAATAACAAATTTTGCAAATGGCGTAAAACCGGCAAAGTTGCCAAGCGGACCGGTCGCATCCGTTAATCCGGAGCCGAAACTCGTAATGGTGACTGCAATCGCCCCCACGGAAGTCGTAAAGTCTTCACCGGTCAAAGAAACGAGAGCTGCAGCAAAAAATGTCATACAAATAAAGCTGATAACCAATACAAAGACCGAAGAAACCGTATCATCATCAATGATTTTATCCCCGATTTTCATCACCACAACCTGGTTTGGGGAGAGGGATTTAGTCAAATTCTTCTTAAAAAATTCCCAAACGACATGCCACCGATACACCTTTATTGAACCGGAAGTAGATCCCGTACAACCGCTATGCATGGCCAACATTACAAACAAAATCACCGTCCACGGTCCCCAAGCCAAGAAATTACAAGAGGTAAAACCGGTTGTTGTAATCGCCGAAATAACATTAAAGGAAACTTCTCTTAAAGCGCGTACAAAGGCCACATCTTTGGTATAAGCATAAAATCCGGATACCGATAAAATGATAATAAACACATTGCGCAAAAAGATATTAACTTGCGGATTGCTGAATAAGGAGGTCAAAGTTTTTTTCTTTGCCAAAATCACAAAGAAGGTTAACGGCATTGCCCCAAACAGCATAAAAACGGAAATAATAACCTCAATTAATGGACTGTCAAACGTTCCGACCGAAGAGTTTTTAGTCGAAAACCCACCGGTACAAAGAGTGGAGAGGGCATGCGCAACGGCATCAAACCAGTTCATTCCCGCCCATTTCAAAAAGACCGCACAGGCAATATTCAAAAGCACATACGCAATAATAATATCTTTGGCAATATATCTGATTTTCGGCAAAAATTTATCTTCTGTATCGGAGTTTTCCTTATTAAAAATATGCATACCGCCGATTCCCAAAAACGGCATCAAAGCCACGGCAAAAATCACAATACCGATACCGCCCAAGCCGTTAATCATCGCCCGCCAGAGCAAAACGGATTTTGGTTGTGCCTCCACATTATTCAGAATAGTTGCACCGGTTGTTGTAATTCCGGAGGCAGCTTCAAACAAAGCATCATGAATAGTAACAATGTCCCCGTTACCATATAAAGGCATTGCCGCAAAGAGAAGAGCCGAAAACCAACAAACAACTGTAATTAAATAACCTTGCATAATAGAGATAGATTTGATTTTGCCAAAGTTTGCCAAAAACATCAAGCCCCCGATAAACATGGATAATCCGGCACACCGCAAAAAAATCAAATCCAAAGTCCCGGTATAATATTTCAATGCCAGAGCAGGGATAACCATCATTATTCCTAAGATAAAGATAATAAAGCCGTTAATCATCAAAACCGGTTGCCACATAGCAAATTTCTACCTCAAAAAATTAAACTGAGGCTATATTAACCGAAGCGATTATCATTTTCAATCATCGCAAGCGTGTATTCCACTTTAAATATAAAATTCTACCGTCTGCTACTCTATAAATAAAAGTCATTAATAAAATAAAAAAAACAGCCCCGAAATCGGAGCTGTTAAGAAAGATACTAAGGAAACATTATTCCATTCCAAAGTAGAGATCATGCGGACTGTTACGCAGATAGTCTGCCAAAGTTTGTTTTTTCGGGTCAAATTTGCCGCCGAGAAAATCCTGATAATTTTTTATCAAAATATCAACATTGTCATAGTCCTCGGCAGTAAAACTTGCTTTTGCGAAGAGGTCAGCGCAGATAATATTATATACTGCTTCAGCGTGTGAAGTATGATACAATATTTTCTGGTAATCAGGCCATCCCATGTTGGAATAATTCTCAATGATATTTCTGAGTTTGTTCCAATCAGCTTCTTTTACCCACGGCATCAAATACCTTTCCGGCTTTGAAGAAGCTTTACCATCAATGGTAACGGTGTCTTTAGCTAACGGAGCAACAGAAGCTGCCGCATACCCGTTAACAATCTCAGTGTTACACATTTCAGGCAGTGCCCCTTGCAGAGTTGCCAACATGCCGCGTTTACCTTTGATTGGGGTAAGCTTAACCGGATTTTTTTTGTACTGCTCTCCGGTCAATGAATGTGCCCATTTAACGGCATCCTTCATCGGCATCAACAATAAATGCGAATGCACGATGACGAGGTTAACCTCAATGTCTGCAAACTGCGCATCTTTCATCATCAATCCCCATTCCGCCAAAATTCGTTTGTCATAGTAGGGGTTTCCGGTGCAGATTACTAAGGTAATGACCTTCAGATTTTCCTGCCTTGCAAAGTTGATAATACTTAAGAGGTTACCCTCGGTGTCAGTATCATCATGTTCGGTGTAATAGCGATAAGCATACTCTTTACCAAAAATTTGCGCCATACATTCAATGTAAGAGTCGTACTCAGTTCTTCTGATCGTTCCGTTCGGACGGTAAAAGATTTTTTCAAACAAGCCTTTATTTCCCTCTTTTCCGGAGGAAATCAACGGCAGAATTTCGTGTGACTTCTTATAATGCATGCGGAGAATTTCACCGGCTTGCAAAAAAGCACTCATCACCCCGCCGAAGATATACAAAAATGGATTTTCCATTTTTTTCGGCAGCGAAGTGATTGAATAGACTCTTGCCTTAGAAATACCGCCTTGAGCATTAGGGTATTTAAATTTATACCCCGGATGCAAACCACCGATTTCTTCTGCATACTGTAAAGCTTCATAATCTATAAGTGCTTTACGAGGAGTGATGACTGATATTCTCTCATTTGCAAATTTGCGACCTTGTGCGTTACACTTGAAATCATTGGATTTTAAAATATCCATGATCTCTTTTTTTCTAATGATAGTTCCATAATCGTTTTATTTTGTTAATAATATTTATTTTGTATGGAAATATACTCTATTTTTTGTCTATTGTCAACCGGATTTATAACATAACGCGCCCCCAAATAAGCATACTTAAAAGGGCGAAGATACCAACGCAAATAAAGATTAAATAACTGATATATTTAGGTGTTTTGTCAATTATGAAAGATAAAATAAGAGCCATCGGCAAAGTTAAAATTCCAACATAACGAAAATCTTGATTACACATATACGGATGCACTAATCCGAAAGCAATGTGCCCAAGCAAAATTCCGCCGGCAAGGAGAAGGGGCAAATAAATTTGTTTATTCCTTTTAAAAGCAAGCCAAACTGTCCCCATCCACATAAATAAAAGCAAAATTTTATAGCAAAAGATAAAAGGAGATAGCAACAAAGCAAAATTATGTATCCGATTCGTAAAATCCCATTGTCCGAAGAGGGCAGTTTTGGTCATAGTTTCCCAGAGGTTAATCCCGAAATCATGATAATATCTGTCCGCATAGAAAAAAGTCCCGAGCGGATTAAATCTTTCCCACAATGTATAAGATTTTAAACTCAAATGCTCTTGCGGTGGAACAAAACTTGCGCCGACCCCGAGCATATAATGTTGATAAAGCGGCCAAATCATCAAGCCCAGCAAAAGACAAATGCCAAAGAGAGCCAGTTGCTTAAATTCTTGCTTATGGGAGCATAACCGCCACAAAAGTAAAATCCCCGTAAACGGCAAAATAAGAATAACAGAAAGTTTAGTTAAAGCGCCGAGGGTTGTGAAGTTCCAAATCCAAACCAGATTTTTTATTCCGCCGTTTTTGAAGTATAATAAAGTATAGTAAATCATACCGGCTTGGAGGGGCAGGAGCAGGCAGTCATTATTAAAAAATCCGGCAATCGCATTATAAAGCGGAAAGCAACAGATAAAGAGTAATCCGCCCAAATAAGCCAATGGACGCAAATTAAATAAAGAGAGTATTTTATCGCACAGAATATAATACCATACCATATAACCCAAAAATAAAATTTGCATTGCCTCATTAGCCGCTTGTAAATTATCCGTTAAACTAAGTCCGCCCTCTAAAGCCAAAGCCCCCAAAAAGAAATGTAAAATCGGATGATAAGAGGAGTAACTCGGATATGTTCCGATAGGGTTTTGCGCCCAAAACTTGAAGTGCATATCCGCAACAAATTGTATATAATTATAGCAAGAGGCAAAATCATATTGTATATCAGTATGTGCGGTTGAAATAATCACAAACAAATTCATTATGCCGCCGCAAAGAATAATCAATTTGCCGAGTTGTTTCGGTTCGGGTTTTTGAAGCGCCCAAGCAATCGCTAAATATCCGATAAATCCGCTGACAAATAGAGATTTAACCTCAATAAAATAACTGCCGAGAGCAAAAATTAAGCCGCACATCAGCCAAATTAAATAAGCCTTTCCGCTAAGTTTAAGCGGATTATAAAGACCTGCTAATCCCAGAATGGTAACAAAATTAACCTGATGAATCAAATTCATAGGAGTTAATAAATTAACGAGATATAAAATCCCCCAGGCAACGAAAAACGACAAACTTTTCATCATTTCAAGACTTTCTTTTAAATACAATCCGTAACAAATCCGATTTAAAGTAAATAATAAAGAAAACACCTTAACAAACACCTAAAAAAATAAGGATGATGTTTATCCCATGTATAATCGTTGAAATCGTTGACAACAAAACTCAATGTGCTAGCTTGAAGTGAAATAGATAGGAGAAAATAAATGTCTGCATTATTGGATGAAATTAAAGTAAAATCACAATATTTTTTGCCTAAAAAGTTATTGTCACGCGGTGTCGGCAAATTAGCTTCCGCAGAATTAGGCAGTGTCACAACTTTTTTGATTAATAGCTTTATTAATCATTATCAAATAGATATGTCTGAAGCAAAAAACAAAGATATTACGAAATTTAAGACATTTAACGATTTTTTTACGCGTGAATTAAAAAAAGGCGCGCGTCCGATAGTCGCCGATGAAAATGCTTTGTGTGAGCCGGCAGACGGGATGATTAGTGAAAAAGGCGAAATTTATAAAGATGCGGTTTTGCAAGCCAAAGGTCATTATTATAGCTTAGAGAGTTTGCTCGGGGGCGAACCGGAAGAAGCAAAATATTTTTCTGACGGTGATTTTGTAACCGTTTATTTGTCACCGCGAGATTATCATCGGGTACATATGCCGCTTGATGGTAAGTTAGAAAAAATGATATATATCCCCGGAGAATTATTTTCGGTAAATCCGCTGACTGCCCGAAATGTAGATAATTTATTTGCGCGTAACGAACGGGTAATATGTTACTTTAAAAATGAAAAAATCGGCAGATTTGCAGTTGTACTGGTCGGCGCCACCATCGTTGCCAGTATCGCGACAGTTTTCGGCGGAGTGGTCGCACCGTCTAAAGAAAAGACAATTTATCATTACGAAAAAGATGATATTTTCTTAAATAAAGGCGATGAACTCGGCAGATTTTTACTAGGGAGTACGGTTATATGTGTTTTCCCGAAAAATAAAGTATCTTTTGCCAAAGGGTTAGAGCCGGAAACGAAAGTTAAAGTCGGTCAAAGACTGGGAGAGGTAAAAAAGAAATAATGCTGGCATATTCATCAGAATTATATCTGCTGAAAACCGAAGAGATACAAGCTCTTCCGCGATTAGACAGTCCGAAAAAAAATCCTCAAGCCGAAGTTGTCGTGTTACTGGACAATATAACCGGTGATGCGGTGATAAACGGAGCAGATAGTTTGCAAAACAACACGGAAGAGTTTATACCGGTGCGTTTGGCATATCAGAGTTATCCGGTGTGGCTCGGAATATTGTTAAATATATTAAAACCGGTCAAACGCAAATTTTATAAAACATATTCAAGTACCTATACCACAACATTAAACTGTTTGTTGAATAATAATATTACGCGAGGAGAACGAACGGCTGCAAACGCCTATCAATGGACAAATAAAAAGTGGCAGATTTCACCGGCAGAAGCCCATCAACGTTATCAAGAATTATATAATTCCATAAAAGCTCACGGATATGATAAAAAGACCCCGATGTATATTATGCTCAATCGCAAATTCGGCGTTAAAGATCAACTCTTGCAGGGGCATCATCGGATAGGAATATGTAAAGACTTAAAAATCAAAGAAGTAGCGGTTTCATTTTGGAGCGCACCGAAATCCGCAGATATATTTAAGCTGTTTATCAAAGGAAAGAAATAATGAAAATTATGCTTGTACGGGATAGAAATGTCCTCAATAACAATTGGCTGATATATTTTGCCAACTTATTGCAACAAAATGGTCATGAGGTCATTATTGCGTGCGATACATACGGCAAAATCGGTCAGAATGCGCCCGGACACGAACTTAATCCGGCAGTAAAATTAATAAATGTTAATGCGCCGACAACCTCAAAGATACAAAACCTCTATCGTAAAGTCAGAGGGAAAATCCTGCCGTCATGGTTTCGGTTTGATAAATTAATCAAAGCTGAGAAACCGGATGTGATAATCTGTTATTTTCCGGTAGATTTATATAATGTAACCCGCATGCAAAATCATCAAATTCCGATTATTCAGATGTTACATGGATATCCGCCGCGTATTATCAATAAAGTCTTAAAGAAACCGCAATGGCTAAAAAAATGGTATCAAAAAAGTTATGCTCAGGTAAATACTTATCAGGTTTTAATGGAATCTTACAAAGCAACCATAGATGAATTTTTTGCTCCCAAGAATATCGTCCGTATCGCTAATCCGGTAGAGCAATATGCCGATAATGAGATTATAGATTTATCCGCCGAAAAACATAAGATAATCTATGTAGCCCGTATAGAACGTGAGATAAAACGACCGCATTTGCTGGTGGAAGCCTTTTCGCAAATTGCTAAGGACTTTCCGGAGTGGCAAGTAGAAATCTGGGGAATGAGTAAATATCCGGCTTATGAGGCGGAGATAAATAATTTTATCAAAGCGCATAATCTGGAAAAACGAGTCTTCCTGCGCGGATTTACGCCGGATGTTTTAAGTGTCTATAAAAACGCGGATATTCATGCATTTCCGAGTTCGGGCGAGGGGTTCAGTCTGGCAATTGCCGACGGAATGTCTTTAGGGTTACCGCATATTGGGTATGATTATGCTTATTCGGTAAATGAAATAATTGTTGATGGTCATAACGGTTTTTTATGTAAAGATACCAAAGATTTTGCGCAAAAGTTAAAACGATTGATGTCTGATAAAGAGTTACGGATAAAATTCGGTAAGAATGCGCATGAAGACATGAAACTCTATGCACCGGAAAAAATTATGCAACAGTGGGAAGACTTGTTGCAAAGCATCGTCCGTAAATAAAAAAAAGAACGCAACCTTTTGAAGTTGCGTTTTTTTATGAGTAAATTCAAAACTAAAACTTAATATCTTTTTTGCACCTCAAAACATCGGATAAGGTCAAAAATCTGTCTGCAACTTTAGTTAAGAAATCATAATCGGGTTTTGTCGGTATAATTTTAGCTTGCAGATAGCGCCAAAAGTCAGTCGTCAGATACGGATGTTTAAATTCTTTTTTCACAAATTTCCAGTTATCGGAAAGGGCTTTGGCATACAGTTTGCAGACAATATCTTTATCCAAAGTATCGGCAAAATCCGTCAACATATAGTAGTGAGCAAAAAAGCGGTCATTATCCAACTGGTGTGTATTTTTGCTGAGGTTATTGGTTTCTTTCGGCACAAGGACAACATTTGTTTGCATTTTAATAATACCGTCAGCTAATCTGGCAGCACGGAGCGGAATAGTCTCATCTTGAATGAATACGCGCATATCAGCCCCACCGGCTTTTTGTAAAACCTCGCGTTTAATCAGTTGTCCCATCCGTGTAAATCTTCCGTTCAAAACAGCGCGTAAAGCATCTTTGTGATAAGAATATTCAAAATTATCTGCGACATATTCTTGCGTTAAATCCTCAGGTTCTTTACCGGTTTTAACAAAAGTTCCGTAAACCATATCTGCCTGATATTTATCGGCCAATTCCAGCATTTTTTCCGTAGAATTGAGCGGAAAGATATCATCTGAATCAAGCATTCTGATCCATTTTCCTTTTGCTGCCATAATCCCGCGGTCAATAGAAATACTGATACCCTCGTTGACTTTCTTTTTCATGATTGTTACATTTTTAATATCTTTGGTCATCTGTTCAATAATTTCCACGGATTTATCCTTAGATAAATCATCCACAAAGATAAATTCCGGATTTTTGACACCGGATTGGTTCAGCAAAGCCTTCAAAACAGCCGGCAAATAATATTCTTTATTATAGACTGTCATCACAAAAGACACATCAATATCAGATTTCGTCATGATTATTCCCGTTAAATATCAGTTAAACTAAAAACATCATAAAACCATAGGTAAAATAAACAAGTAAAAAAGCAAAGTTTTCCTTAAAACTTAATAACTTCTAATTCCCGATTATCTTCAAAGCGCACCACTTTTTCCAGATTCCCGTTTTTATCAAAATATTTAGCCGGTCCGCTCAGTCGGTCATTTTTCCGCGTAGCTAAAACTTTCGGTTTATCATTAGCATAGTAAGAATAAGCCGGACCGTTACGTAATCCGTTTTCATATTCGGTATAATTAATCATTTGTGATTTATCGGAATATGTGCGCGAGGGACCGTGTAACTTTCCGTTTAAATAAGTTTTAGAAAACTTAACCCCGCCGTTCGGATAATAATCCTCAAACACGCCATTTTTCAAACCATTCAAATAAGAGCCTTTGCGTAACAAAAAGCCGTTCGGATAATAAACAAGCAACGCCCCTTCAAGTTTATCTTCTTTATAAGCGGCAATTTCATATTTCTCTCCGGAAGCATAATAGGTAATCATCTTTCCATGCAACAGACCATCTTTATAGAAGGCTTCCATAATAAGCGTTCCGTTTTCTCCGAAAGCCTGATAGCGTCCGCTGATTTTACCATCCACATAATGTATTTCTTCCTTCAATTGTTTTTTATCGTTATATTTCTGATATACACCGGTAATCGGCTGATGTTGAGCATCAAAGCGCAAACTATTCTCTTCAAATGAAGTTTCATCATTATAAAGTGTCGTTAAATGTAAAAGCTGGCAACCGGATAAGGTCACCGTCATCAGAGCCAAAGCCAGATATTTATTCAAATGTTGCATGTCAACCTCCGCCCTCAGTATAAGCTTTAAAATGCTTAATAAAGGGTAAAATAATTTGCTGAAGATAAAATAAAACATATTGAGTTTTCAAGAAAATATCATAAGATATAAGAGGAAAGTCACATAAATAAAGAGGGAATATGCAAAAAATAATTTATATCATTATCTTAGGACTTATGATAATAAGCTTACCGGCAGAAGCGCGACGCAAACGAGAGCCACAGATATTGGATAATCGGGCATATATATTTTATTTGGAAAGTTGTCCGATGTGTCGGGAAGCCATGACGCATATTAACACCAAATATCCCAATCGTCCGGATATTATCTGGAAAGATTTAACCACGAAAGAGGGCTTGGCATATCTGAAGGCTTGCAAGAAAAAATTAAATATTCCGACAATCGGGTTGCCGCTATTTTGCATCGGCAAAACGCACTATTCCGGCTGGTCAGGTACGGCAGCTAAGCGGTTTGATATCTTATTGGAAGAAATGTACACGCATTATTAGCCCTTGTTATTATCCAAAGACCTCTTATATAAGAAAAGCCCAAAGGAGGAAAATATGCAGGAAGCTTTATTAAAATTAACCAACGGCTTATATGTAATAGCGGCAAATTCATGTGGGGGATGGTCCGGTTCATTGGTAGACGCCGTCAGTCAGATAAGTATTAATCCGTATCAAATAATGATATCGTGCACGAATAACAGTTTTACAAAAGAGTGTATCTCGGAGCATCGTGAATTATCTTTAAGCATTTTACCGCAATGTGTGAATCCGTCGGTAATAGCCTTATTCGGCTATCAGAGCAGTCGGGAAACGGATAAATGGAGCAAAGCGGACAAAGAGATTATCAACGGCTTGCCGTATCTGAAAGATTCGCTTGCTAAAATCCGTGCCAAAGTCGTTAAGGAATTGGTTTATCCATGTAATACGATATTTATTGCGGAAGTGACGGAAGCATTTGATGTGCGTGACGGGGAACCGCTGACTTATAAATATTATCGTGATAATTATAAAGGAAAAGATTTAACCAATTGGCAGACGGATTGTTCTTTGGTATATCAGACAGTTAAACATATAGAAAATCCGTCGCCGAAACAAACCAAGCAATGGGTATGCACAGTCTGTGGCTATGTCTATGATGGAGAAATCCCGTTTGAGGAACTGCCGGACGATTGGCGATGTCCGTTATGCGGAGTCGGAAAAGAACTGTTTGTCTTACAATAAAATAGAGATAAAATATCCTATAAAGTCCCCCGAAAACAGGAAATAAAGACAAGATATCCCTAAATAATGAAAAAAAAGGAACATAAAAAAATAAAGCATTGACAAAAAAACACATATCAAGCATTCTAATAAGGGTAGGTTATAAATTCCTGAGCAGGAGGAAAGTATATGGCTGAAAATATAAAAGTATGCTTGGTAACCGGTGTTTCCGGTTTTATCGGACAACACATTTTAGCATCCCTTGTGGCAACCGGACATAAGGTTTTGGCATTAGGAGATGCAACGGAAGAATTTTCTCCATCCATTTTAGCAGAACAGAATATCAAGATAACAACCGCATTGCCGATATCATCACAATCATTTAAGCATAACGATGTGCAATATTGTTTTGGCGATATTGCAGATATATCATTTGTGGCCTCAATTTTTGCCACGGCGGAAAATCGCGGAATAGACATAGAGTTTGTTTTGCATTTGGCATGTTGTTCAGACCATAAAATCAATAAATTAAAAAATGCTCAGATAAATTTGAATAATTATAACGGAACAGCCAATATATTAGAAACGGCACATGCGTATTGGCAGGATCATGACAATGTTTTAAAAGGTTTTTTCTTAGCGTCGGATTATCAAAACAGCACACCGGAAGCAACGGATACGGCAGTCAAAAAGCTTATTCATAATGTGACGGATAAAGACGGTTTTCCGACGGTAATCTTCAACTTAGCCAAAGTATACGGACCGGGAGATAACAGTAACAATCATATTGTACCGGGCACATTGTACCGGCTGTTATATAATAATCCGAACAATGAGATAATGCGAGCTTATCAAGGGCCGTATAACTTTTCCGGAGCATTATATAATGACAGCCTGTATATCAAAAACTTAACCTGTGCCGTCAATTTATTGCTGGATAAAATATCCAAAGATAGTAATCCGGACTTAATCATCGGTGAAGAGTTTAATGTAAGTGTGGCAACCGAATATTACCTGACATACAGCAAAAATCAGCCGACGAAAGAACAATTAACCCGTGAATTGCGCGCGAAACGCAAGGAATATATGCGGCTTAATCGTGCCATCGGATATATTCCGCAATACGGCATAGAAAGCGGGTTTAAAGAAACCGCACAGTGGTACCGTCTGCACAAAGGGAAATAATAATCAGGCACAAAGTTTGGTTAAAATATCAATAAGTTTACAAGTTGCTTTTTGTTTCGGGTTAAATAAAAAGGGCAAGAATTTTAAACGGTCGTTTTTCATATAATCATCTTCATTCAAGACCACCCGTTCCAGAGTTTCTTTCAGCTCGGTCATCGACTTGATTTTATAATAAGTATTGAGCAGGGGCAGATAGACTTGATTAAACGGATATTTCGGTCCGATAAGATGTAAAATCGGCTTGCGCGACGGCAGATATTCTCCTAAAAAAGATATGCAATCCGTAATGAGGGCATTTGACTGTAAAAACAACGGGATATAATCCCCTCCGTCGTAAAACGTGCCGAGAGTTTGCCATTGTTTGTAATAATCATCAATTTCTTGTTTTGTCATAATCTGATTAACGGTTAATGCATATCGTAAACGCGGATGCGGTTTGAAAATCCAATTAATTTTATCTTTAGTTTTTTGGGCTAAAGCCAAAATATCTTGTCCGTTTTCTCTAAAAGAGGCACAATTTAAGCCGTATGTCTCAACAGAGTGATGGGGTGCATAAATAACGGTCGGTTTCTTTTGCGCAATAAAGCTGACATTATGATAGCGAAAATAACGATCTAATTTAAGGGCTCCGATAGCGTGCATATTTTCCGTAAAGATATTATTTTCATGGTAAAAGGAGATAAGTTCTTCGTTTTCTACAAAATAAGCCCATAACATTTTTTGAAAATATAAGAAATAATCATTCCAAAAAGTATCCAAATGCAATCCATACCCGTTATAGCATGGTAGGGCAAATTTACAAACCCGATCTATATTTTGCAATGGATGTAAGAGCCATGGTTGTTGATAAAACAAGATATCAGGCTTAAATTTTTTGAGAGATGTATATTTTTGTGTATCAGGATTATAAGCAAGTTTAACCTCAAACCCTTTATCTTTGAAAAAGGTTACGCATTCATCAAAACTTTGATAATAAATATTTTCTCTTTTACGTGGTGTGAAAACTTTTGTAACCAAAATAACCGGTTGGAACTTATCGTTTTTTTCTAATTCTTCATAGAGGGATTGGTATTGCCACTTCGCTGCTTCATTAACCAAAAAGGCAACAACGATTTTTTCTTTTTTATGTTTAAGGCGTCGGATGATTTTAGGATAGGTTGTCGGGCGTTTGGGTTCAATGGGAAATTCAAAAACATGATTAAATAAAGTAATTTTCCAAAAATCAAAACTCCGTTTTAAGTTAAATATTTTCATTATACCTCCGAAAGATAAGTAAAAATAAGACAAAGTCCTTGCAAACGCAACAAAAAAAGCGGCCGAGTGTATAAAACACTCAACCGCATACTTTTCTAAGATTTACGAAACAACCCCCGGACCTTCCAAATCCGGAAATTTAATTCCGAATTTTTCATTTAATTCTTCACGCGCGTTAAGGATGGCTTCATAAGATGCCGTCATGATTTCTTCACCATGGAGATTAAGCGAAACACGCAATCGGAACCATTGGATATATTCTCGCAATCCCATTTTACCGCCGATTTTTAAGCGATACCGTTTTGCCAATCTCTGAGCAGCACCGATAACTTCAGGGCTGATGGGTGTTTTTTCAGTATCAATCGGCAGCTGGAACTTTCCTGAATATTCAAGGCATCGCGGATAGATACTGGCAATTTCGTGCAACATCATGCGGTTACCGTCGGCAGCTTTTGCATTAACCCAGTTGCAAGTATCATCTAAGCTGTCTTCCAATACATGATAATAGTCATGCGGAAGAGCTTTCCCACCGGCTTCCGCATAGAACTTGGGAAATTGTTTTTTGAAACTTCTTTCAAATCTGAGAGAAAGTCGCTTCGTCAAACAGAAAGTTATATCTCCGAAGTCATCTGCAACATGCTTAGCAATTTCTCGAATATTCTCACCGGTATTTCTACCGTCAGATAAAATAACAATTTTATCATTCGGAACACCGAGCAATTTGCAAAAAGACGCTAATCTGTCTGCTTCCGAAGGAATATCCATAAACTGCGAGAGCAATCCCAGACCACCTACACATAACACAACGGGTTCATGACCACATTTTGTCAATTCATGATAAATGAACGCTGCACCGATAGCGGAAGCCGGATCATCATCACAACAAGCAATGTACTTTGTTACAATATGCTGATGCATAGTATCGTAACAATCAGACTTGATAGACAAACAATTAAGTACAGTCTCACAGTCTTTCCAATCTTGAGAATTTTTTTTGATTTTCATAATGGTATATTTATAATTAGAAAACTTTACGTATCATATGTCAAAAAATAATATTTGTCAATATTATTAAAAAAAGACACAAAAAAAGCCCGAACAAGATATTCGGGCAAAGGCCGGAAATATATATCAGAATAAATATATATCTCCGATGAAATACAAAATGTAGAGGACGGCAAAGAATAGAAAAGTTTGTAAAACCTCAATGAGATTACCATAAAACCATCCTATATTTGCAAATGGAACAACCTTACTGGTCAAAATCCATTTTTCAGATACATGATATTTCCCGCAGAGTCGCTTTAAATCTCTGATAAAAAGGAAATAAAGAAAAATGACATACAAAGCAAGGGGTAATCCGTTTGCAACCTTAAAACACATACTTACTGCCAAAATAACCCCCGAGAAGGCAAGCAGTTTTTTTAATTTTTTCATTTTGTTAATTTTGATTAATAATTAGTAATAATAATATATTATCCCTGATAATATATTAACACCATAAGTATAAAAAAATATTGTAACTTTGTCAATATATTAATGAAAAATGTATAAAAAAAGGTCTGCCACTGCAGACCGAAAAGGAATTATGCCAGATGTAACATCAGGATTATTCCAAACAAAAATAAAATATAAATATGCAAAAAACGCCTGAGAATGAGGTCAATTCTTTGCAAGGTCGCATATTTATCCGGATATTGCGATTTTGCCCATATAGTCAATTCACTGAAAACCGCAAACAAGACCAATGTAAAAACAAGATAGAGCAAAACATTTTTTGAGCGAAACCATACCCAAAATAAAAACAAACTGATAATAAACGTAGAGTTTTTTAATAAAAACAAGATAAAATGTTTCATAAATTCAATAATTAAAAAATAATTTATAGATAGTATCAAAAGGCCGGTCAATATAATCTAATATGGTAAAATGTCAATAAAACAAAAAATAGTCCGTTATAAAAAACGGACTATTTCACAAAAATGTTGCAGAATATAGGCAACAATAAATCCTGCCATACCGAGCAGAAATAACAATAACACGTTAAATTGAATATGATACATCAATTTAGTCAGTTTTAAGCAAACTTGTTTTATTCGTCGGTTAAGAGCAATATCACAGCCATAATTTGCGGAAATTTGCTTAAGCTTTCGGCAAATAAGAGCGGGTAATGCAAAGACAATAACGGAAGAAAGTACAATAAAGGAAACAGCAAGCAGCAAATGTTTTTCGGCATATAATTTTAGAATATAAATCCAAAGCAACATTTCTGCAATAACCAAACAGACGCATAGATCATACAATATCGGTAAAATCTTAGATAATATTTTTTTCATCATGATAATAGGGGCTAATAATTTAAATATGCCCTCACTATATTCTTTTGAAATGTATCGTCAATCATAAAAAAGAGAACTGTACATAAAAAAAGTCCGAGAAAACTCGGACTTAATCAAAAAAATACTTTTTTTACTAGTGCGTCATTGCTAAAACACCATATAGGCAAGAAGCCACAACAAACCCCTTAAAAATCAACAAAAGGATTTCTTCCTGCCAACGTTGTTCTCTTATTTTCGCAACATATTCCGGTGCGGTACAGAAGAGTTCGACTTTCTCTTTTCTGAGAACGACAGTCAACATTAGAATCGCCGTCACTAACAGACAGCCAAGAAACACAAAAAACGAATTTTTAATGTTGTAAAACCCGTATATCATATTAAACACGGTAACGGCTGAAAATGCGTATAATAACGCAGTAAAAAATTTTTTATTCATAAAAAAAATAATTAGTTAAACAATATAAATAGCAATATCTTATATACTACAAATACATAATTTTGTCAACAAGATAAAAGAAAACCCCCGAAAATCGGGGGTAATCAAAATAGGGATAAAGCTTATGGGACTAAGACCAAACGATGCCATGCCACAGTTTTAGGAGGATATTCCAAAGCTCCTTCGTTTTTGTACATCAATGGATATGAAGCATGTTCGCACATACCATTGTAAATATCTTCTAAGACAAAGTACAAAATATGCGGCAGGTATTTTTCTGCCCCGTAAATGCGTTCAGAGTACTTCATAAAGTATTCCGGTACATGTGCAATATGGATGCAAGCATAACTATCGTCGCGGTTTTCCGCACATTTAGGCGTAGTTTTTCGCGGTTCACAACCATTGAAAATACCCATCCATTCAAATCTCTTATCGCCGGATTTACCGCAAAGTAACCGGCAAATTTCATAAGTAGAGAAAAAGTATGAGTAGCTCGGTTCATCTAACAAAATGAGCGTATTCATTTGTTCATAAACACAGGCATAATCCGCAAACACTTTTTGCAATTCGACCATTTTGGGGGTATTAATACCAAGAGCAGCCAAATGAGGGGTGCGCAAGTCAATTACCAATACCGAGCCGACATAAGCCGAATTGTCTAAAATGATTTTGAATTCAAAATTCAAGCCGCTTTCGCGCAGATCGCGGTTAAACTTTTCCACATAATTAACATAATTCTGTTCCATAATGAGAATTTTAAAAGGTTAGTAAATAATATTAATGATAGAAATAGCTTAACCGCAAAATATTTTTTGTCAAACAAAAACTTGCTATATCCGTAGGTATAATACAAAAAAGCAACAAATTTTGTTAAAAAAAACTTGTAAAAGCAAAAACAGTATGTTAGTTAGAGTTTATATAAAAGTATTATTAAAAATTTAGGCCTATGGAGTATGTATTATTTATCAGTTTTGTAATGTTACTTGTGCTATTCGTCAGCAACATCAAAAAAATAAATAAAATATCAATTTTCGCGAATATAATTTTGTTACTTGGAGGAGGGTTGGCTTGTTATGGCTTAGTTTATTCCGAAGAACTACCCAAAATATATTTAGCGGCATTTGTGTTTTTGTGTGTATTAGTTTTTGCCAGTGCAGATATATACGACATATTGACCGAAATTATCGCAACAGATTGCGTAATTTCTATTAGTTTGTTGTATGCGATACGTGAAGGATACTTGATTAAAGAAGTATTTTTTATGTGTCCTATTATCATTGCATTCAGCATTGTGTTATTAAATGGTTATCCTCAACATAAACCACAAAAAGACAGGTAGTATGGACGCAAGTATAATCAAACAATTAGGTCGGATTATCTTGAGTTTCGGTGGTCAGGTGTTGATATTGAGTATCATTTATACGGCATTAAAATTAGTCGGTATTTGGGTTCAATATTACCTGCATCGTATCCGACAGTAAAAAAAGAAAGTCTTCCGTTACGGGGGACTTTTTTTTATAGATAAGACGATTATTTGATTTTTTCTGCTTTTGCGATAATTTTTTTGATGTCCACATCCAAAGCATCCGCAATCATTAAAAGAGTTCTGAGAGTAGGGCTGTTAACATTATCAACAATTAAAGTAAAAGCCGTACGACTCAAACCGGTAGTTTTAGACAGATGCATTTTAGATATACGCCGACTAAGTCGCTCTTTTTCAAGGAGCGCAACCACATTTTTTGTAATTATTTCAGCTTCACATCTTTTCATAAGAAAATATTATCGTGTGACAGCGTATAAATAAATGTAATTATAATTTCAAAGGAGATTACGCCATAGAAAGCAAATAGAAGATAAACGGCACATAGTAAATTTACATGGGATAGATTAGTATATAAAAGTTATGATAGAATAAAGCACAAGGAGAAAGTTATTGATTCTTCGGTTAAAATGATTTTTCGGTTGTGATGAGATAAATTACTTTACCGCTTATTAAAATAAAAAATCCCTCAAACCGCAAAGGAATGAGAGATTTTTTTAATGAGCTATTTTATTCTGAAACTCATTAAACAAACGATTGAGACAATCATTGCCGCCAAAATCGGAAAGATATAGGCATGGTTGTTAAAATAGTATCCGACGATGATAATCATAACGGCAGTTAAGATAAATAATGCCGGAACCAAACGGATAAGCGCCAAAGAAACCATTTGCTTTTTGGCTTTACGGGGAATTCTTAATCTTTTAACATGGAGATAAAAAGATCTGAACCACACAATACAAGTAATCACCGCCCCAAAATAAAAGCCCAAAAAAATAAATAAATTTTCCATAATGATAGAGATAAAGTAAACAAAAAACTAATTAACTTTTTAGACTATAACGAGGAACGATTTTAAAGTCAAAGAAAAGATATACTAAAAATATTGACAAAAAAGAAAATATGTATATAACCGTTTTCTGCAAAACAATTATTTAAATATTAAAAACAATAAATATGAGACAAACAATTTTACTTATTTTAATGCTAATCTTGAGCATAAGATTGCACGCATCCGTAATTGAGAATTATCAAGCTTACGGTGATAGTATTTTTTACTGTGAACAGCTGAATTTTGACCTCAAACAACAGATTAAAAAAGAATTTACCCAAGCCAAAATAGAGATGCAACGTAAAGATACAATCTTTCAGTTTTATAGTGGTTTGGTCGCGTTATTTTTAGGATGCTTTGTTTTCTTTAGCTGTAAAAGTTTCAGAAAATTAGGTGCATGTTTAGTTGTATTCGGAGTAATTCTGTTACCTGGCAGCAGTCCGCTAAAACCCGAAACCGAATTTTATAAAGGTCTGAGTTTGGCAGAATTATCTGATAATCGTATTTTTCTCAATACCATTCTAAGTGAGGTAGAGCAAAATCCCCGATATCAGGAAAATACCCGAAAGATAAATACGTTTAAGGCCAAACAGCAAGAGTTAGAACTCCCTAAATCAGAAGTCTTACCGGAAAGTAAAAACGCAATTTTAGAAAAAATGGATATCTTTAATTCCGTCAATAAGGAACTGGAAACAGAGTATGAAGAAGAAATCATCCACGAAAGTTTTTGGAAAGCATTTACGCAAGAAAGAGTAATTTGGTCCATTCTGTTGATAGCAATATACTTGAATATATTTAAGTTTATTCTTCAAAACAGAACAAGAAATTTTGTTTTAGTTATCATTTTCGGAATTTCTATTTTGTTTATAGACAAAGATGCACCGGTTGATATCGGTCCGGAAGGGTATTCGTATTTAGACATTAGTCAAGAAGAAATCAGTACCGAATGTGGCAAAAGACGCGCACGAACGGACGCCATGTATCGGGACAATTTAAAACGTCTTGCCGAACTGGAATTGAGCCTGCACCAAAAGAAGTAGAAAAATTCATTATCCCTCAAAAACATAATGGTTTTTGGGGGATTTTTTTAGAGATGATGTTCGTAGAGATACTTCCAAAGGACGCAAGCTTGCGCCGGTTGTATAATATCTCCGCGTTGCAAATTCTCTTTAAGGTCATCAACATCCCATAATAACACTTCAATATTTTCATTATCTTCAAGCTGAGGCGATGTAATCAGTTCAACATCTTCGGCAATAAAGTTATGCGTATAATTTGTCAGCGCAATCGGATGCACGGCAAGTTTCCCATTTTCTATCCAATGTCCGTTACCATAACCGGTTTCTTCGGCAAGTTCGCGTTTAGCTGTTTCTTTCGGATTTTCGTAGGGTTTAGCGGTTCCGCTGCACAGTTCTGTGGTAATATCCTGAATTCCATGCCGATATTGTCGGACTAAAACAAATTTTTTATCTTTGGTAACAGCAATCACGGTAGCAATATCCGGATATTCCAAAACATAATATTCCGGTATAGTTTTCCCGTTTGGAAGTTTGAGTGAATCTTTTCTGACCGTAAGCCACAGTTTATCAGTTACATAGTCACTTTTAGTAATTTCCCATTTTTTCATCACATTCTCCTTTATATAGAAATTACCTCTTTAAGGGATAATAAAACGTTAAGATATACCAAAGAAAATTATTGACAAAAAATAAAAAAAAGAATAGAGTACAAGTCAAGAGTTATTATTTATATTTATTAATCAAAAAAAAGAAAAATGAAAATGTACATTCAAACCGCTACGATTATCCGAGAGAAAATACTTGAGCGCATTTCGGATTTTTTTGATAGAAGTGAGTTCTCAAATTTGCAACCGATATTGGGTAGCAGAATTCTAAATGAAGAATTGGATGATATTCCGTGGTATTTTTGGATACTTCAGCTCCGCAATGGTACGTCAGTGCTTTACAGTCGCGGAGAGATATATATCATAAATCATCGTATTTCCTTTCTTGTATATTCCGAGGAGGACTATAATGAGGATGGTGTGGAATATGAATTTCACTTCAAGAAAAATCCAAATTCAGATGACGGAATAGAAATCTTGCGTGGATACAAGGGCTACTATGTCTTAGCAGAGGAAGTTTCAGAAGAAGAGAAAGATTTCTTTGATCTCGTAGAAGTAAAAGAATAAACTTCAGAAGCGTAGAAATCTCATTTGATTAAAAGTCTCGGGTAAAACCGAGACTTTTTTATTTATATGGAACCGCTGAGAAAATTAAAAGTAGAGGCCGCATAACAAGCAATTTTTTTAAAATTATTAATTTCTTCATCCGAAATCACAGTATTCTCTTTAAGCGAAACCTGATACAAACTGTAATTTTCATAATCAATAAAATTTTTAGTTTTAATCCGAAACAGACTGTTTTTAGGCAGATAAGCCTTTTCCTTTAGGTTATAGCGATTAAATTCTGCCGTACCGATACAGACAGTCCATTCTTTCCAATTAAATTCAATAAAGAATTTCACTAAATTAAAATCATCTTTCTGATAGACAACATAAAAATAGTTTATCCCGCAGAAATCAAAATTTTCCGGCGCACTGACCGAAAAGACATCACTGTTCTTTAAGAGCATTTGCCGACAGTAGGGGAGCCAAATTTCTTCAAACAAACTTTTAGCAAATACCCAATAGTCATTCTGACATTTTGCCAAAAAGAGTTTGGTGTTATAAAAATCTTCAAAGTCGGTCAGGGAGTGTCCCAAAGGATGTTCGGCAAATTTAAAAGCCTCAAACACCACATCAATGCAATCAGTATCAAAACCTTTGAGTATTTCCGGAATTTTAACGGTCATTATCTTTCCTCCGTACCGGATAAGAAATTTTCTTGCAAGCCTGAGTAATAATTTCACGATATACAGACATATAAAAATGCATATTTTTGCTTAAATTATAATAGGTAATCATTGTATTTAATGCCTGAGTTTTCTCCAAGTGAGAAAAGGTCAGAGAAAAGTTTTTTGGTTTCATAATCCGCCTCCTGATATTTTTTTACGATACTAATCATCAAATATGCCAAATTCTGTCGTAAGGATATAAACAAAAAACTCCCAATCACAAAGATTGAGAGTTTTTTTAATTAATCATCAGAATGCGAGCAGGGGACGACAGAGCGGAAATAACTTTTCCGGAAAGACGGTACAAACAGATATGCCGTCTTCAAAACCAATGTTTTGATAAGTATCCTCAAAAACCTTTCCATCTCCAAACCCGATACATTTCACAACGGCGTATTCTTCACATCTGCCGTTACATGAAGAATATGCACTAGAGCTCCAAAAGAAGGAATTTTCTTCAAACAACTTATCTGCCAAAGCAAAAGATACACGCCTAAGTTCGGTAAAACATTTTTTATACTCTTCAATAGATCCTAAGTACCATCCGCGAATACCGTGTTCGGCATATTCGTTGCAGTATTGTGCTACCAGAAAGGACAAAGAATTTTTTCGCGAATATGTAATAATATCTGCCGTATTCTGAAAACCGTTTGTTTCGCTTAAGTCAAGCTTCTTCATCATTTTATCCGCTTCAAAGCCTTCACAACACCACGTTAAGAGCTTTTTATTTAAGCTGACGATTAATCCGTGCGGATGATGAGGATCCGAATAATCAACATAACCGACAACACCGATACATCGTGGCAGGTCATTTTTATTAGGAGAAAAGATAATTTCTCCGCATTTCGCGAACGCGTAATAGCCGACATCAACAATGTGGGTAGAAACTTGGTTGACGCAAAGTGAACGCGCATGATGATTACGATATTTTTCTTGCAAAACCGTATTAATTTCCTCAGCAGAATATTTTTCCGCCAATGCAAGCAGAATTGTTTTATCACTCTTATCCATAAGACATAATGTTTAAGTAAATAATCTAAATATCAGCGCCAGTATAGAATAAAAATATATTTTGTCAATGTCTGTCAAATTTAATAATACGGATTGACAATTTTACGAAGACTGAATAAACTCATCAGCATACGAATATTATTAAATTTAAAACTATGGAAAAGAATTATTTACCGGAGACCTCCGAAATCGGCGTCATGTTGTTTCTGTATGCGAATTTCTATGGTATAAATTTAACCCCAAGCGATTTTAACTATATCAAGAACACCATTTGCAGTGACAAGTGCTTTTGCTATATAGAACAGACATTTCGCATGAGTAGGGGAAACGACAGATTGCAAAGACAATACGCCGTTATGAACATCATTGTGTTTTTTGAAGAGTTTTATCAGTCGCCGAATTGTCCGCCGGCAACAAAAACTTTGCTGTTCGGCATTCTCGGTTATCACTATGATATGTTGCAAGGTGCGAAAAAGGTATTATCGGCACGATATCCGCTAATCCAAAGTTGGTTAGAGAATATTCGCAGCACAAAATGAAGAAAAGACTTGGTAAATTCAAGTCTTTTTTTTTATAACAAAAAAGGCTCTCAATAAATGAAAGCCTTAACTTAATGGTTGCGGGGGAAGGATTTGAACCAACGACCTTCAGGTTATGAGCCTGACGAGCTACCGGGCTGCTCTACCCCGCGATAAATAAATCAGAGATTATTACATAGATAACTAACACCTCTGCGACAACGATTAATTCTCGCTGACGAAGAGTTATATACCCCCTAAAAAAATACTTGTCAATAATAAATTTTAATATTTTGCATAAAATATTTTCTATGCTAGGATGACAAGCGAATTAAAAAGCACAAAAACAGGAAGACATAAGATGAAAACCGAACCGCAACAAAACAATACCACTCAAGCTAAACTGGGGATTATCGCCGGTGGCGGAGAACTCCCGAAACACATTATGGATTGGTGTGAAAATCATAATCAACCATACCATGTTTTGGCAATCAAAGGAAATGCGGATGAAGGATATTTTGATAAGAAAGTTCCGCATACCTGGATACGTATCGGTCAGGCCGGTACGGGGTTTAAGGTTTTTAAGGAACAAAATGTTCAAAAAATCATCTTAATCGGCACAATTAAACGCCCGACATTTTCTGAGTTAATACCGGATTTACGCACGACGGCATTTTTTGCAAAAATCGGCACGAAGGCATTAGGGGATGACGGTATTTTGCGTGCATTGGTCAAAGAACTGGAGGAAGACGGCATGCAGGTTGTCGGTATTCATGAAGTAATGCCCGAGTTATTAGCCCCGTTTGGTGTATTGACTAAAGAAAAACCGAATAAAGAGGATGAGGAGGATATTCGGCGCGGTTTAGAAGTTGCAACAGCTTTGGGCGCCTTAGATGTCGGTCAGTCGGTTGTAACACAACAAGGATTAGTTTTGGGCGTAGAAGGTATAGAAGGAACGGATAGACTGATTAAAAGATGCAAGGATTATGTCCGTAAAGGGAAAGCCCCACTATTAGTCAAACTCCGTAAACCGCAACAAGACATGCGGATAGATTTGCCGACTATCGGCGCGATGACGGTAGAAAATGCATATCAAAGCGGGTTTAAGGGTATCGTTGTGCATGCCGGTAATACTTTGATAGTTAATCAAAAACAAGTTGTGAAATTAGCTGATAAATATAAAATGTTTATTATCGGTGTAAATCCTGCGGAGTATAAATAATGTTAGTATATCTGATAGCAGGCGAGCCGTCGGGCGATATGTTAGGGGCAAGACTAATGCGTGCCCTTAAAGAACAAAATCCGAATGTGTCATTTGCCGGTGTCGGCGGAGATAATATGGAAAAAGAGGGCTTAACCTCATTATTTAATATATCTGATTTAGCGATAATGGGGTTGGTAGAAGTAATCCCGAGCATTCCGAAAGTATTGCGCCATATCAAAGAGACGGTTACCGATATCAAAACCAAACAACCGGATGTGGTCATCAGTATAGACAGTTGGAGCTTTTCTGCGCGAGTACATAAAGCAATCCGCAAGCAAGGGATAAAGGTTTATCAAATGCATTATGTAGCCCCGCAAGTTTGGGCATGGAAAAAGCGCCGCGCGCGGACAATGTATAAATATATTGACCGCTTGTTAACTTTATTTCCGAATGAACCGGCATATTTTACTCCGTATCAACTACCGACGGATTTTGTCGGTCATCCGGTTGTGGAAAGTTCTATGATAACGGCAGATAGTCAGGATTTTATCAAAAAGTACCAAATCCCGTCAGATAAAAAAATAGCCTTAATTCTTCCGGGATCACGCCATAATGAAGTGGCAAACTTATTACCGATATTCATGGAGACGGTAACCGCTCTTAAAACCCGATATCCTGAATTATACTTCGTATTACCGACAGTCAAGACGGTAGAGAACAGAGTGCGTCAGATAATTGCCACCATGCCGGCAGAAACACAAAAAGATATTTTAATCATCAATACGCAGAGTGAGCGCTATGCTGCCGCAAAATCAGCCCAAATCGCCATTGCCGCATCAGGAACGGTTGCATTGGAATTAGCTATTGTAGATGTTCCGCATTTAGTTGCTTATCGCGTCCCAAGATTAACAGCATGGCTTGTGCGTCATCTGACCTCTATTAAGTTTGTGAATTTGACCAATTTGCTGTTGAATCGACTGATTGTGCCGGAATTGTTGCAAGAGGAATGTAATCTCCAAAAAATCACCGCCACTGCCGAAGAACTGTTGGATACGACAAGCACACTTTATCAGCGCGAGAAACAAGGATTTGCCCAATTGCGTGAAACACTGGGCGTCGGTAAGGTTCGCCCGAGCCGAAAAGCTGCCGAAATCATCATGCGCACAGTTGGAGAGAATAAGTGCAAAAAATAAAATGGGAGCTGGAAAAACTCTGGTTGCGCCTAAAACTCTATGTGACCGAAAATTACTATAATGAAGCTGAAAGTCTGATTATTTGGTATGCGGTTTGCTTCGGGTTGGGATGTGCCTTTTATTTTGCCTTTCCGTGGGAATTACCGATATGGGGTGTTGTAACCTATCTGGAAGCAGTTCTGCTTTTGCTATATTTGTATCGGAATCAACGCACACCTTTCAAAGCCTTAACTTATGTTGCCGTTTTTGCTTGTGGTCTGTGTATCGCTAAAGCGAACGCCCTCTATCAGGCACAAAAAGTTGAGTTAAATATTCCGGAAGAAACTTATATAAGCGGAGAGATACGCAATATAGATTACGGGCGGGGTAATCGCCAAAGACTACTCTTAACGAATGTTAATAATTTTGAGAAACCTCTGAAAGGGGATTTCCGTATCAGCCTGAATTATCCTTTAACATGGCTTCAAGTCGGTCAATGTGTGGAACTGGTTGCCAGAATACCGCAACAATATTCGCCGGATGCCTTAAGTAATTATAATCTTAAACGCACTAACTTTTATAAAGAGATAAGTGCAACCGGTTATGCTATCAGTCCGATATTTGTTAAACCATGTTTGGTTCCCCCGCGAGGACTACAAAACCAAATCACAAATATTCGAGAACAGATTAAGACGGCAACCGATAAATATGTAACGGAGAACAGTCGCGGAATTATTCGCGCCTTAACGATAGGAGACCGTAGTTTAATAAGTGAACATCAAACCGAAAACTATCGTACGGCAGGATTGGCACATATTTTAGCAATATCCGGAATGCACATGGGGTTGATTGCGCTGTTAATCTTTTTCTTAATCCGCATAGTTTTATCGCCGTTGGGATACGGCAAATATGATTTACGCAAACCATCGGCGATTGTGGCTTTTCTGTGTACACTGGGGTATTATTTGATATCCGGTCAGAGTGTCTCATGCACGCGTGCTTTTTTGATGACTTCATTGATAATGTTTGGCGTTCTGGTTAATCGTCGAACCATCTCTTTTCGGTTATGGGGCTTTGCCCTTATTATCGTCTTATGTGTTGATTCCGTAGCGGTAATATCTCCCGGATTTTTAATGTCATTCGGTGCTTCGTTAGGGCTAATTTCGTTTTATGAAAAGAATATGCAGACTATTAACGGATGGTTCAAGAGTTTAAGTATCATTAATCGCCTCTGTACCTATGTATTGGGAATATTAGTCGTAGATATTTTTGCTTGTATGATGACAATTCCGTATAGCATGTACTTCTTTAAGCAAATTTCTGTTTATACCTGTCTGGGCAATTTAATTGCCACACCGCTCATTGCTTTTGCAATTATGCCGACCGTATTAGGATTTTTCATTTCCTTGCCATTGGGTGGAGAGAGTTACACCTTACAACTCTTAGATAAAGAAATAAGCTTATTAAATAACATCACCGAGTGGGTATCAGGATTACCATTGGCAGATGCCGGCGAGGGATTGGCGCAAATCTCATCTGTTACGATTTTTAGTATCACATTAGGGTTACTTTGGCTCTGTATCTGGCAAGCGAAATGGCGTTATTGGGGTATTCTGCTGATACTATGCGGTATGTCGCAAATAGCCTTTACCCCGAAACCGGATTTTGTCTTTGATGATAAAGGGGAGACATTTGTCTATCGGAGAGATAACCGTCTGCAATCATCATGTTGGCACGCGAATAGTTTCTTAGAACGGATGTGGACAGGTTCAAGTACGCGCTCCAGAGCAGACAAAAACTGTCATCAAAATAATGCAGATATCAAATGTACGGCGGATAAATGTATTTACAAAAATAGGATAGAGTTTGCCAAAGGATATGTTAAATTTGACGGGAAGGACATCCCGTTACGGCAAGGTGGATATATAGATCTTAAACGTGGCGTTTCTTATTATCATCCGGAGCCGGAGAGAATATGGAACAGAAAACCGCAAGATAAACGAGCCCCTATATCTCATAAAGAATAAACAAGTTAGATAAAAGGGAAACTATGCGTTGAGAAGGAACTAAAAGTTTTCTTCCAAAATCTGTCTGATTTGCCGTGTAATATGCTTTGCAGTAAAGTTCTGTAAAGTAATGGCTTGAGCGCGTTGAGCTTTTTCTTGACGCTCTTTCGGATGCATCAGATAATAATTTACCAGTTCCACAAGTTCCTCTTCAGTTTTCCACATTGGAACACTATCACCGTAAATTTCCTCAATTTCCGGCATATAGTCGGTAATAACCAGAGTTCCGCATGCGGTGGCATCATAAATCCGATTACTGATAAAGCCGAATTTTTTCATCCCGTCGCGTGTATCGTTTAAGACGATTTTGGCAGAACTGTAATATTTTCTTAAAATACGATTATCGGCATAGGGCGCAGAGGCAATGCCTTGTGCCCAATCAGGGCCGTAAACGGTAACCGGAATTTGATGTTTCAGCAGAGTAGGGACGGCTCTCCGATAAAAAGTATTTGCCCCGACGAATAAGACATCGCTTTTGAGGCTTTCGGTATAATCATAATAAAATCGGTCGGTATTGGTAAATTGCGGTATATAATATGCCTTTCTGCCGTAATCTGTCAAAGTTTCCGCCAAAATCTTAGAGGCAATCAATAAAACTTTTACATTTTCCGTATCCACAAACAATTTTCCGATATAACTTTCGTGCGACATCACAAACTCATGTGTTTCATCTTGTCCGAATTGCGCATAAGCAAGATAGAGTGCATTTAACGGCGCGGTCAGATTATACTCATCTACCGGAATAAAACCGCGTATAAATAAATTAACATCAGCCGGATATTTAAAAGAAGAGTTGTAAAAAGTAAGATTGACAGCTGTATCTTCGTCTTCAAGTTCACTTTCTAAATCTTTAGCCAGAGCATAATCACCGGCGACATAGTGTCCGACAGCTGTTGGAATATCAATATTAATCTTTTTTATTTTAGCATTAACGGATGGCACTTTCGGATAAAAAGAAGACCAAGCCCGCTCAGCCGAACGTTCTAAACTGTATTCATCAATAATCAGCGTTTTAGCTTTGGCAGATTTCTTTTGGATTTCAGACGTATTCGTTAATATTTTTCCGATGAGAACTTCCGCCCCCTTTTTATCGTCATAAGTATGTATTGTATCATTAAAGCGGTTTAAAAAGCTCTCTTGCGGCCAAATCCATCTTTGCACTAACGGAATGTTATTATACATTAAATTCATATAGACCGGATGAACATCAAGTGTTGTTTTCGCAAGATTACCCCCGTCAACAAACACCGCAAATAAATTGTTCGCATGATGCTCTAAATCTGAAAGAGACTTAAATTTCCGATACGGCAAGTTGTTTTTATGTAAAACCTCTGTGATATAGAGGGGATTGCCGACAATTCCGAATAACTTTTTATGTATATTTTCCAAAGGTTCGGCTTCGCTGAATAACGGCACATAAGTTGTTTCAATATGGGAAGTTTTAAGAAAATTAGCTAACAACGGCGAAGATACCCAAACTTTCATAAATTTATGTATATTCGGAATAATCGTCGCTTGTCTGGAACCTGCCCACAAGACGGTACAAGTCTCATTTTCTCCGTTAATCGGAGCTTCATTATCTTCCCAGTTTGCTGCCAAGATTTTAATTTCAGAACACTGTGTCGGCGTAAAAACCGTCTTATAATTCAAGAGAGTATGAAAAAAAGATTGTCGGTTAAGAGTATCAGCTAATTTTTGCACATAAGGTTTCATCAATTCTGAATTTTCAACAGCACTGTAAAAACGCACGGTCTTGACATAAGCAGTTGTAAGATACCCGACAAAAAACAGTATTCCGCAAATCAGGATAACTTTTTTCACTTTTTATCCTTTTGCAAACTATTAACCGTTGATTGAACTTTTTTAATTAAATCTTCTTCAGATACAGATTTTCCTTGCAAATCAGATAAAGTTTTCTTCATAATATTTTTCGTAAATTCAATCTGCTCCGGTGTCAGTTGTTTTTCCACTGTCAACTTAATAATCTCATCATCAATCAGGTTACGGATTTCCTTTTGTTCAGCTTGTTTGCTCCAATCATCAAATCCGACATAAGTAATACTGCTGCAAATGAGCATTAAAACAATCGCCAAGCGCAAAAACTTTTTCATAATATAAGAATTATCTTCGCCGTAAGTTTCGTCATTTTCCTTTGCCGGCCCGAAGCAACCTTCCTGTACATCCGTTTCCATAAACCAGAACCGCATCAAAATGACCAAATACGCAAGCAACGGAATAAGAACATACCACCCGATAAACAGTCCGCAAATGGCGATAATCGGCAAAATTCCCAAATAGAGTGCCGCATTTTTATTAATATCATGTAGCCGTCTGACCGCAATAGCTAAAGTCGGAATAAAAGTCGCCAATGCGTAATAATAAGCTAACATCGGCATTTCCACATATACACCCAAGGCATAAACGCATAGCCAAACAATCGCCGCTGCGACCATATATCCCCAAAATTCTAATCTGGTGGAACGTCCTCTGAACAAGAGATAATATTGCGTAATACCACGCAAGTAAGCATCAAAGGCATCCCCCCAGGCACTGCTCATATTTTCTTTGGCAATCCGATGGACGACTTTGCGTGTTTTTTTGCCGTTTTCTTCGGTTTGAGTTTCATCTTGAACTAATATATCTTTATCTTTTACTAACATATTTCCCTCAAATCAGCTAAAATTTATTTTTCCGTTTTGACCTTAGTTGTTTTCTTGGATGATTTTCCTTTAGTCGGAAAACAATAGAAAAAGTCATACATTTTAAAATAGCATATACTAAAGAATGCCAATGCGGCTGCCCGCGGGATTGCCGCAATATAAACCGGTACAAAGGTCAAGATAATCATAAAGATAAGCAAAGCGATAAACGCAATACCGGAAAGAGCCGCAATTCTCCGTAAATTTCCTCTTGTTTTCACATAAGTTGCCAAAATAGAACGATTTTTCTCGGATATTTCCGAGATAAACGAAAAGGAGGGCACAACAAAGAAAAGGATAAACAGTCCGAATAAGAAAACATATTTAAGTAAATACCATAAAATACTTCCCAAAATTCTCTTTACAAAGAATTCACCGCCTATGCCGAATACCTGATTAATCATCCATATCCCGAAATTAATCAACAGAGAAGAAATAAAGATGGAAGAAAGAAAGAGCAAACAGACGGCAATAAATCTCAACGTTGTTGCAATAAAAACTTTTCTATCCCACAAGAATTGTTGCCGATAATAAAATCCGGCAGCAAAATAAAAGAAGATATAAGTATTGATAACTGAGAGCAACTTAAACGGCGTTGTTCCGAACCATATCGGGAAGAGATTTCCCAAAAAATAAAAAACTGTCAAAAAGGCAAAGCCGAAGAGGTGGCTCATAACATAGCGATAAGCATTTCTATAAATTTTAAAAATTGACATCCGCATATAAACGCCTCATGAAAGATTACTTAAAATATTGTAAGCACAAAAATAAATCAGTATGGTCACGGCAAAACCGCAACCATACCCGAATTTGTTATTTATTCCGTTTTTCCATATATTCTGTCAACCAGTGAATATTATATTGTCCGTCAATAAATTCATTTTGAGAGATAATATCCTGATGGAGCGGAATTGTAGTTTGTACACCCATGATGATAAATTCTTCCAAAGCTCGACGCAAGCGCATCAAAGCAGCATTTCTTGTTTTTGCATGTACAATCAGTTTCGCAATCATACTATCGTAGTAAGGCGGAATAGAATAACCGGAATAAATTTCCGAATCCACTCTGATTCCAAGACCACCCGGAGCGTGCCATTCGGTAATTTTTCCCGGACACGGAGCAAAAGTTTCCGGATTTTCAGCATTAATACGACATTCAATCGCATGACCTCTAAAGTGAATATCATCTTGAGTATATCCCAAAGCAGCGCCGGAGGCAATTCTGATTTGTTCTTTAACGATATCTACACCGGAGATAGCTTCGGTAATCGGATGTTCCACTTGCAAACGAGTATTCATTTCCAAGAAATAAAATCTGCCGTCTTCAAACATAAACTCCAAAGTACCGGCATTGGTATAGCCGATTTTCTTAATCGCGTTGCAGACAATATCACCGATTTCTTTTCTTTGGCATTGGTTAAGAGCCGGAGAAGGGCATTCCTCAATAACCTTTTGGTGATTTCTTTGAATAGAACAATCACGTTCTCCCAAGTGAACCACATTACCGTATTGGTCAGCCAAAATTTGCATTTCAATATGACGAGGGTGTTGGAGGTATTTTTCCATATACACCACATCAGATGGAAAAGCAGCCTTAGCTTCAGCCTTAGCCATCGTATAAGCTTCCGCGATATCATCATCGGAGTAAGCAACTTTCATTCCTTTACCGCCACCGCCGTCTTTAGCTTTAATAATAATCGGGTAACCGATTTTATTTGCCCATTCTTTAGCGTGTTCAACACTTTCCAGTGCGGTAGAACCGGGGGTAATTGGTAATCCTGCTTCAATAGCAGCTTTACGTGCCGTAATTTTATCGCCGAGCAATCTCATTTGTTCTGCCGTCGGTCCGATAAATTTAATACCGTGTTTTTCCACCATTTCGGCAAAGTCAGCATTTTCGGATAAGAAACCGAATCCCGGATGAATAGCATCCGCACCGGTAATCAAAGCCGCCGAGATAATCGCAGGTTTATTTAAGTAAGAGTCGGCAGAGCGAGCAGGGCCGATACAAACGGCTTCATCCGCCAAACGCACATGCATTGCATTAGCATCGGCTTCGGAGTGAACGGCAACCGTACGGATACCCATTTCACGACAAGCTCTGTGAATTCTTAAGGCAACTTCACCGCGGTTAGCAATTAAAACTTTTTCAAACATGAGTAAAATCCTCTAAGTTATTCAATTACGACCAAAGGCTCGCCATATTCAACCGGATCACCGGACTCTACCAGAATTTTGACAACTTTACCGTTTTTGTGAGCTTTAACCGGATTAAATGTCTTCATAGCTTCAACCAAGCAAACGGTATCGCCTTCAACCACACTGTCGCCAACTTTAACATAGTTTTGAGATTTCGGATCAGCAGACAGATAAACCACACCGACCATCGGAGATTTAACGGCATTCGGACTGTTTGTATAATCTTCTTCAGCAGAATTATTTTCAGCAGGAGCCACAGCCTGAACCGGAGCTTGAGCTATCGGAGCCGCAGCCTGAACCGGAGCCGGCACGTATGCACCGCTGGCCATAACGCCGTTCGGGTTTCTAACCAAAGAGATTCTGCATCCCTCATCTTCGTATTCAAGTTCTGTAAGGTTCGTTTTATCCAAGATTTCTGCTAATTTACTTATTATTTTAGTATCCAAGGGATTAGACATATTTATCCTCTCAATTAAAATTAAATCTGACCTTTCTTAAGTCATTTTGCAAAAAATTACAAGCTTTTTATTGAATTTATGCCAATCTATACACAAAAAACCATATATATCGTCCAAAAACACCAAATAAAAGGACGAACTGCAAAATATTTCGTTTATTTACTTTATTATATATAAGCGATTCTGATAATTTTCCTCCAAGCACGGGCAAACCGATATAAAATTATTTAATCCTCATTTTAAACAGTGATTTTTGTTTAAGATAATCAGATAGTTAGTAAGTTATCCGCAAAAAGTTTGTAAAAAATAAAAAAAATACTTGCCAATTCCAAAAAACTTATATATAAACCTTATTCGTGGCAAGGCCAGATAGCTCAGTTGGTAGAGCAGAGGACTGAAAATCCTCGTGTCGGCGGTTCGATCCCGTCTCTGGCCACCATTTTTCAAAGCTCCGTTTATCGGAGCTTTTGTTTTATCTGCCGGCTTTAGCACAAAAAAATAAAGAGCTCTTTATACCTCTTTATCATAACGGAAGGCGCAGATGTTCTTCAATATAACCGCTTTGGACAACAATGGCAACATTATAGCACTCATCCCATTTATATTCAGTTCCGTAGTATTTCATGTCTTTATGAGAATATTTGGCAAAAAATAACCGTCCGAGGGACATTTCTTTACCTTTGCGCGAGATTCGGTTTAATTTTATTTTTTCTTCGGTAATTGCCTCAAATAATTCTTCGGGCAGGGTGGTCGGTGAATAGCTTTCTAAAGTTAATTTGTAATAATGATCAAACAGCCATCCTTTAGTCTTAATGGCATAAATATGATAAAATAATCCATTTTCTTTTTGAAAATCCACTAAACTGTATGCATCAATTTTCATTTTCCGACACTCCGTAATCTTAACAAAGCGATTGTATGCCCAAATCCCTTTTAAGTCAATTACGATTTAGTATGTAAATAAACAAATAAGGTGCCGAACCGACACCTTATTTTAGGAGTTAAAGATGAAATCTGTCTTATGAGCAAGCTTTTAAGATAAAGTCGCTCATTTTTTCATTAAACAAACTCGGATTGGAAACAGCTTCACCTTCGGCGATTTTAGCTTGTTCCAAAACCATCTGAGCTGCATCACGCACGGTTGTATCCGTTTCGTTATCTTTAATCATATCCGCCAACCGAACAATAAGCGGATGATACGGATTAATTAACAAGATTCGCATACTGTCAAAATTGGTCTTTTGTTGATGATTACGCATCAATCTTTCCAGATGAATGCTCATCTGTCCGTCTTGTACCGTCAAACTTGCCGGACTTTTCGTCAGCTTTTCGGTCATTTCAACCGCGCCGACTTCTTCTTTGAACCATTCTTTCATATTTTTAATGAGCAAATCCAAGCCTTCCTGATTAGCTTTTTGCGCATCACGGGTAACATCTAACTTAATATCTGCCTGAGAAATATGTTTCAAACTCTTACCTTTATACATCAAGAGAGTTTGTGTCCAAAATTCATCAATCGGGTCTGTGAGTAATAAGACTTCAATTCCTTTTTCTTTGAAAGCCTCCAATAACGGATTGCAAGCCAAAGTTTTAGCATCATCACCGGTAATATAGTAAATATCTTTCTGTTCTTTATCGGCACGTTCCAAATAAGCATCTAAAGAGGTAAGTTTATCCTCGCTCTTGGTGGTATAAAATCTGGATAAGCCGGCGACTTCTTCGCGGTTAGCAAAATCTTCGTAAATACCTTCTTTAAAAGCAATACCGAAAGCATTCCAAAATTTCGTATAATCTTCTTCATTTTCTGCTTTCTTCTTAAGTTCTTTGAAGATTCTCGTAACCACACCTTGTCTGATTTTATTGATTAACGCATTATGTTGGAGCATTTCACGAGAGATATTCAACGGCAAATCCGCACTGTCAATAACGCCCTTAACAAAACGCAAATAAGTCGGGAGCAACCCTTCCAATTTATCGGAAATAAAGACCTTGTTGACATAAAGTTTAACGCCGGTCAGTCTGTCCGGTTGGAAGAGATCGTACGGAGCCTTGGATGGAATAAATAACAAACCGGTATATTCAAAACTTCCTTCAGCTTTAAAGTGTAAGGTCATCCACGGCGTATCAGCATTTTTAGAAATAAGTTGATAAAAATCTTTATATTGTTTTTCGGTAATATCAGCTTTATTTCGTGTCCAAAGGGCGACACCTGTATTAACTTTTTCATCACCGGCTTCTCCTAAATTTAAGAAAATCGGATAATCAATGTGTTCAGAATAGGTATGGATAATATTGCGTAAATAAATTGTATCGGTAAAGTCCTTAGCATCTTCTTTAAGGAAGAGCTTAATATCTGTTCCGTTAGCAGAACGTTCGGCATCTTCAATTTCAAAACCGTCCACGCCGTTAGAAGTCCATTTATACGCTTTAGGATCATCGGCTTTCCGTGTAACAATCTCCACTTTATCAGCAACCATAAAAGCCGAATAGAAACCGACACCGAATTTACCGATAAGTTCTACGGCAGAAGAATTGTCTTTTGTATTGCGTAAAAACTCTGCCGTACCGGATTTTGCAATCGTCCCGATATGATTAATCAAGTCATCGCGATTCATACCGATACCGTTATCAGAAATCGTCAAAGTATTTTTATCTTTATCCGGTGTAATGGTAATCTTAAGGGCATCAGCAGGCGCCGTCAAATTCGGATTTGTCAAGCGCCAGTATCTAAGCTTATCCACGGCATCTGAGGCATTGGAGATTAACTCTCTTAAAAAGATATATCTTTCGGAATAAAGCGAGTTAATAACAATATCCAACAGTTTATTAACTTCGGTCTTAAATTCAATTTTTTCGGACATAATAAAAAACTCCCTGTAATTTTTCTTCATCTGTAAGAATATATAGGGAGTTAAAATACTGTCCGCAAGGAAAGACGCAAAAAAACATAAATTATTTATGTGTTTTCAATAAATTTATAATATCACTGTTTCGTGTCATTTCCGCAAGTTTCATGGCATTTTGGTTTCTTGCGTTAAAATAATTTAAGATAGCTCCGCGCTTTAACAAGATTTCAACCGAAAATCTTTGTTCATTTTTAACTGCTAACATCAACGGAGTCATACCATCTAAATCGGGCATATTGACATTGATACCCCCGTCAATCAAGATATTAATAACTTCATTATGACCATTTGCGGCTGCCATGTGCAGAGAGTTTTGTCCGTTATAATTTTTTTTATTAATATTAGCTCCGTTAGCCAAAAGGAAGGATACAAAAGTTGCTTTACCGCGAGCTGCCGCTAACATCAGCGGGGTCATGCCGTCCAAATCCTGCTCATCAACATCATAACCGCGAATATACATATCTGAAAAAGCCGCCGTATCTTCATCTGATACAATATCATAAATAGTTTTTTCTGCCGCTGCCGGTTGCGAAAATCCGATAGTTAATGCTAATATTCCGATAAAACTAAATCTAAGTCCCATATTTGTACTCCCCAAAAACACTTATACCTGTTCTAAAATACTTTTTTCTGAATTAAAATACCCCTTCAAAGTAAATATTGACAAATATATCTTAATAAATCTATAATACCACGCAATTAATTAAGGAAATAAGAATAAAAAATGATGAAAAAGATAGATTTAGCCACATTGTATTCCGGTAGCATTTCACCGAAACTTAAAACAGATTTAATGGCTTTTTATTGTGATTACATAACTTTCGTTCGTAATTTTGAATGTGTTGCCAAAAAATACCCGACGCGTATTTTAGCAAATGCCGAGCTAAATCGTTTATTTCCCGTAGAATATAAAAAATCCCCATGGGATATGTTGGAAACCACAACGCAAGATAAAAAACTGTATGATGATTTTATTTATCAGAACAAACATGGCAAAGAGACCGAAAATTTATGTTTCGTTACTTTAGAACATACCACCCCGAATTATTTGGGCAGCATCAGCAACTTTGTATCAGTTCCTCAAGGATACCAAACCTATTGCGCTCAAAATTCACTGCCGCATCGGATAGAAAGATACATCATTGCATATAAAAAAGGTCAAACACTGCAAAATGCCAAATTTTTAATCAACGGCAAATACATTATTACCTATAATCAGCCGGCCGGCGATATGACCGTAGATAAAGCCTTGTACGAAACACCGTTGAATAAACAATTTTCTGTCATGTTAGATACACTTTCCGTGCTGGATAAATCCATGTATTCGGTACGTGATGAGGATATTATGAAAGCTCAAAACGAAGCTTTGGCGACCTCATTGGTTGCACCGTTTGAACACGTTATGTTATATTCCATGACGGGTTTGGCAGAATCCGAGAATACCATCATAAAAAAATGCTATCAGCAACGTCACCCGAATGATTATTTAAATCAGGCAGAGAAGGGCGGAATGATACCAAATGCCTCAGTTTTTCAAGATTATTTGAATATTCGTAATTTATTGCATCACCAGTGGGATACATTAGATGGTATCGGTAAATTTAATACGCGTACAGCGGATAAAAATCTCACCATGCGCCAAAATCTTCTGGAATCATACGGAAGGGTTTTTCATAAAAATATGAATAATCGGGTTAATTCATATATAGAAGTAGCCGAAAATTTGCGTCCGATGATAACCGAATTAATCCCGAACTATTTTGTCCGCGCCAAAGGAGAAACAAATACCAAATTCCTTAATCGGATTAAGATTTACGCCCGAGCTAATCCTGAACAAAAAGTTTTGGTAGAAACCGCCTATAACTATAATGAACAAGATAAACGCAAAGCATTAGTTAAAAATATTGCGAAAATCATTCCAAACTATCAAGTTATAGATGATAGTGACATGGATATAGAGAAGTTTATCAAAAAGATAACGGAATATATTTGTTGCCAACAATATCTGGAGCATTTTCGCAAGACGGAATACAACATCTGCGAACACTGCTTATTTTGCGGAAAGAATTATCATCCGTCCAATGCCTGGGAATACTTTCGTCAACAAAAATTGTTATCTCCGGAAGAAGCGGATCGTTGGCTGGAATATCGGAATATCCGCCATCAACTCAGCCATAGTCATCTGACGGAAGAACTTATAAAAAAGACGATGGATATGATACCGAATTTTTATGAGGACATGTTGAACTTAAATGATGTGTTATGTGATAAAAATCCGACTATGGAAAATATCCGTGACAACATCTTTCGCGCAACGCATGATGACGGTCGTCAAGTTATTATAGATTTTGATACCCGTAAGATTCTGCAAATAAAAGATAAGAACGGGCATTATTCTCAGTTTGGCAATTACCAGACCATAAAAGATAAAAAATATACGGATGAATTTAAAACCGATGTTCGCATTGTTTCCAAAGGTAATGAATTGAAATGGTTGCAAACTCCGCAAGGAATGACGATTGATATAGAAAACTCGCGTATTCATTATCCTGACGGTTCCAAGATATTTTATGATAACCCGCAATATAATTATTTGATAATCAAACGCCATACTAAAATTATAACCGATAAAAACTTCAAAGTTTTAAATTATATCATTGAGGGGAAATCCTGCAATATCGCAAAAAATGAAGTTTTGAATATTCAAGGAACCCATACATTAAAAATAGATAATCAAGGGTACATCAGCAGTCAGGAAGTATCAGATATGAACCTTAGTCTAAAGTTTGATCACAGCGGCAACCGCCCGCAAATCAGCTTAAATGACGGCACGCAAATAACGATAGCTCCGCATATTACGCAAGTATCACATAACGGTATTCCGCTGACCTTTAGCGAGCGCAAAAAATTTGCAGACAGTTATCATAGTCGTATTGCCTACATGAGAACATCAAATCAATTTTCGCGTTCGTAAAAATTCTCTGAAAACTTGACTTTTGACACTTAATTTGTTATAAAGATACATAATGACTGTTGGTATAAGCAGTCATTTTTTATGTCTGAAAACCGCTCATTAAGGGCGGTTATTTTTATGAAAGGAAGAAAATGGAGAAATTAAAAGAAATTATTACGGATTACAGCAAATGGGGAATATTTTTAGCCACCATAACTTTAATGATAAAACCATTTGTTTCAATTCGTCAAAGTTTACGCGATATGTTGATTACTTTTGTTGTCAGCATGTTGAGCGGATTGTTGGTAGAGTATATGGATATTGCACAACCGGTAAAATACGGAATATCCGGCGTCTGTGGGCTGTTTGCTGTCAGATTATACATGATAGCGGATAGTATCTTAAATACGGCTGCCGAAGATCCGCTTAAATTCATTAAAAAGGTGAGGGAGGATAAAGAACATGAAATATAAAATACTAATAGGAGGCATGTGTGCAGCTTTAATTTGGTATTATCAAATTGAAAATAAAAGATTAACTGAACTATCGAGTCACCTAAAGACAAATCAAAATCAAATTCTGCTACAGTTAAAAAGGAGCTATCGTAATCATGTCGCATTGCAAAATAAAAATACCAAGTTATCCCGT
>SAMEA104404106__coassemble_227_pt1 | contig 65578 bp, 51 predicted proteins | sample SAMEA104404106__metabat2_high_PE_033 | metagenome-assembled genome bin SAMEA104404106 (sample SAMEA104404106) | Balaenoptera acutorostrata
TACTGACGGATAGGCAATCTGAAGTTGTTCAGGATCAGCAAAATCCAAATTATCTTCGTACTATAGGTCTTAAGCCTTTGTGAAAAACCTTAAGCTCTGAATTTGCGTCTGCCACGAAAAAACATTTTTTCTTGTGAAAGAGAACGTTTTTTATGAGAGCTCGGCGGAGCTCCCTTTTTTGGACTACAACAAATCTATATATACAAATGATGGCTTTCCGGTAAATTAAACTTTGTTTTTTTACCCGAAAGTTGTCATTTCCCCGATTAAATTTGAGGATGTCTTGAACATTGATATAATGGTGAAAAAGATATTTTCTAAGGGATTAGTAAATATTTTGGAAAAGAGACTCTTCACAGAGCCTCTTTTTTTCTGAATTTCAGGTTGACATAAAAAATAAAACTCCTTATAGTCAGCCCCGCAATAAGATTATTAGACAATTATTTACTATATATACTCCATGAACCTTGAATATGAATACGACTATTTAATGATTAGACAATGAATTAATATTAGATTTAAGGTATAGGTAAAATCACTTGTGAAAGCCGTTTTACCACTGAAGATTTCCGCAAGGATATGCTTCCGTATTTAGAGAATTTAAGGAAAGATATTTTCTAAGTGATTAGCGAATATTTTGGAAAAAGAGACTCTTTACAGAGCCTCTTTTTTTATTTTTTTTACATATTCTGTATCCCGTTCGGCATCTTTTTCCGTCCAACCTTTAGCGGCACGACTATACCAATATCCGCGCCCTTTTTCATTCTTATGATCTCCGGGATTGCAGATAATTCCGCAGACGGTACTAACACGACAACCGGTAACCTCAGGTAAGGTACAAGGTTCATTTACCAAATAACAATAGGCTAAATCCGCAAAAATACGCGCTTCCATGTATTGTCCGCTGATACCGAATTCATCTGTCAAACCAACATAAAACTTCTGACCGCGTAAGCGATTACGAATTTCTTCAACAATTTTTTCATGTTCCGGCAGAATAATTCCGCGCCCATGTAATAAGCTGATAAAATCACGATAAATAAGGGAATTATGCCATCCGCCGCCATACATTAAGAAGTAACGTGGAAAATCCACTTCGGGCGATAAAAACCGAAAGCTCAAAAAGACATTATAAGCGGCAAAATAAGACACCGTCCGCATAATATCTTGTTGCGGGAGCGGATAAGTCTTTAATTTTTCCAACATATTATAGAGATGCGGTCCCGAAGATTTCGGCGGTAACATCTCGTAAAAATTTTCTCCATCTTTTGTAATAGCAGATTCGGTATAAAGTTCATATAAAAGGAGACTGTTAACATTACCGACCGCCGAATATGATCCGTTATCATCATAAGGTTCATTGTAAAAAGCCTTAGCCAAAGCATCAATATAGTGATTAAATGCCCCGCAATCATAGCCGAGAATTTCCTTACGCAAGGTTTTCCCGTTACTGATAACCGTTACATTAGCAGTATTTCCTCCATTAATAAAACAAACGGGGAATAATCCTTTTTTAGAGAGCATTAAGCTCAATCTTTTGTGATGAATCGGGGCAAAAGGCGCACCTTCACCACCATTAAAAATATCATCGGAACGAAAATCATACACGACCGGAATTTTTGTTTTCTTAGCAACGGTCGCCGCATCAAAAATCTGAGTCGTAAACGGTTGAGTTCCACCGGCCACCGACTTTGGATTATGTTCACCGGTAGATTGTCCGGAAAGACCGATAGCAGCAATTTCCGACCGGTCAAGTCCACTGACTTTAATCAATTCTTCAACCGTAGAAACAACTAAATCCGTATAATCTTTTAAGGTAGATTGAAACAGCGGTAGTTTAACAACCTCATCCATATCCGAATTCAGATTAATGATTTGAGTTCTTAAATCTAACATATCTTGTCGTAATTTTGTCGAGTAGGGCTTACTGAAATGCGCGATATCATGAACCTCATTAGTATCAATAAATTGCGACATGACCGCATCGACACCATCCAAAGAATTCCCACTCATAATACCGATAGTAATACGGGATGATCCATCAGATTCAACCTTTCCCTGAACGCGAGTTGCTCCGGATTTTTTCAAAGTTTTCTTTCTGCCGTCATTTCCGGTAATAAAATCATTTAAGCAAAGTTTAAGATTATCGGAAAATTTATATTTGATAGAATTACTCACAACCATATACCTCCACAAACACTTTACCTAAATATACATACTAAAACTTAAAATATATTTAATTATACATGAAAACAAGATAAATGCAAACAGAGAATTTAGAGAGATAAAAAAAAATCCGCCGCAGCGGAAATCAGAAAAGACTGGCGGAGAGATAGGGATTTGAACCCTAGGTACTCCGATAGGAGCACAATTGATTTCGAGTCAACCGCAATCGACCACTCTGCCATCTCTCCGTGTCATTGCGACCAATATAAAGAGAAAGAAAAAAATAATCAAGCAAAAAGGGGGCGCAAATGCACAATTATCTTTCATAAGAGGTTACAACATATAAATCATTAGTCCGTTGCACCGTTTTTCCCCACTCGGATAACTGATTAAAGACTTCTTTTTCCAAAAGAATTTTATCTACACTGCGGTAAGGATACTTTTGAATCATTTTTCTGAAGAAAACAGCAACTTTACCGATTTCCAGCTCTTTTTGTCCCACTTTTAATTTTCCGTAATTAAGCTCTTTATCTTTATGAATTTTATGGATATTTTTATAAATAACATCGTCCAGAGCAAGAGAATAGAGGGTTGGTCCCAATTCATCAATATACACATTTGCAATTCCGTCATAATCATATAGCATAACTTTTTTTGCCATTTCCCGATCAGACAAACGGTTATCTTCCGCTGTTTCCCAAGAAGCCGGTTTAGCTTGCATCAGGTGTTGTAATTCATGAATAATCACATTACCGACCGGCGAATAAGCCCCGCATCCGAGGTCGCCCGTCGGATCAACGGTAATACTGACATCAACTTTATCTCCGCGTTCTGCTTTACAAACCGATACATTTGTATAGTAAGCGTCACGTGCCAGTTCATTATACCATAATTGTTTTTGAATATTTTGTTGTTTCAACCACTTATTCAAGTAAATTTTACTAATTTGGTTAGCTCTTATACTATCCTCATAAGATAAGATAAACCGTTTATCATTTTCATATAAAGCACGTGCAAAAGTAAGTATTCCCTTATTATTCAGAGATTTACTTTGTAAATTTCGTAAATCTTGCCAATTTCTGCCGAAAGCTTCCGTTCGTTCATCCACAAAACCGATTTCTTCTTTCAAAACTTCATCGTAATTATCTTTATATTTAATGACTTTTTCAAAATACAAAAAAGTTTTTAAGTTATTATAAGCTTCTAAATCTACATGATTATTAGAATTTTTATAACAGCTGATTTGGGCAAGCATTTTATAGGCTGTGATTTTATATCTTTTTTTCTGCTCTGCATTAAGGGTAGGAGCATATTGCAAATCTTGAGTTATCTTAATTCCGTTAGTAATAATCTCCCAAAAATTAGCTTGGTTTTCCGGAAAATGGTTAAAATTTGTATCTCGTAACGGTATTTTATGAGAATTAGTCATTAATTCACGAATAAAATTCTGTGATAACGGTTCGGATATTCCGTTTTGATTTAAATTATAGGTTGAAACAACATTATTATAAAGAAGAGATAACGAATCATCACAAAGTTCCATTGTGGACAACTCAGCCTGAGAAACTTTAGGTTCGGGCTGAGAAACAATCGGCGCCGACATAACAAAAAAGAACGAAGAATAGCGCAAAAAATACTTGCGTATTTGCTTCATAAAAGCCTCATGAACCTTAAGAATTTTCATATCTGTCCTTTTTGTGATTAATATTAGACAATCAATACAACAGTTTATCTTAGAAATCAAGCAATAAAACAGATTTTTGTCAAAAATGGTTTGTATAATTATTCCGGTATGCCAAATTTATTTTCTTTATCGTCACCGGCAATAAACGGAAACATGATGATTTTGAGAGTAGGGATCAAGAGCCACCACCCACTACGACCGAAATCGTGAACGCGACGCACACAAATCCCCAATTTAGGCGGTAAAAGAATAAGGCTCATCAGAGGGATAATATAATAAAGTACCGGATTTTGTTGCGTCGTCAGAGGCGTCATAAAGAGAGGTTCATACAAGTTAACGACCAGAAGCTCCGCAACCGCCAGAAATAAATGCAAACTCCAAAATTCTTTGCGTGATGCCCGCCCTTTGACAGAACAATACTTTAAAATCAAGGCTTTAAAAACATAAAAGAAAACCGAATGAGTAGGGTTCTCATGTAAGAAATTCTGCTGATGTTTGGTGTTGTAAGAATTCTTAGTCAAATTAATCGTCCGTTTCATCACATCCTCCGTTTTTTTCAAATTATCAGAATATTTTTAAAAAGAAGTAAAAGAAAAAAGATTTGACTTTCCTTGTGCAAAAGATACAATTAGTACACTAATAAAACGACGAGTGGGGCAGAAAATGAACGATGATTACGCCACAATTTTAAATATAATGATAGAACAGAGCCGTTCACACCAAGAAACCTCGCTAAAAGAAATTGCGCGTGAAAATCAAATTGCCCTGACAACGCTTGTTGTTTGGATACGGAAAAATCCGCAAAAAATCAAATTTAAATTAAATAACAAAAAAGAAATAAAACATTTTATAATAGATAATATATTTCAAATCAAAGATATAGCGACACATCCTCAAAAAAGTAGTATTTATAACAAAATAAAAATACTATTTTATGTTTTAACCACATACAAAGATGATTTTAAACAATGTAGCGAAAATATATCAGATATCCAAAACTTAGTTGAAAAAATATTCACAGATAATATATCTCTCAACAATTTGATAAAGCGTGCAAGGGTAAAAAAAGCATCGGTTGAGGAAGCAAAAGCAGAAAAAATGCGTCAATATATCCTTAAGGCAGATGTGGCAAACAAAATCAAAATATTACAGGAATGTATTATCCAATTAAGTGAGCAGAAATCTGAAGTCGTCACACCGGCAGATAATTAATCAACCATAAGATAAACGAGTTACTTATAATTTTGATATTTATGATTAGGAACACGCATGCAAACTATTCAAGTTCATATCAACCCAACACATAATGTATCGTTTACAAATTTGAATACTTAAAATAATTATCGCCGACTTAACCCCCAAACTCAAACTTTATATTATTGTGCAAAAGAATAAAAAAGAGGCGACATAGTCCCCCTCTTGATTTAAATACACCTTGTCGCATAATATATATTATGTTTCCAAAACTATTATTTTTTCCTAAAAAGCTGATTTTCACCATAAATAATTCTAACAACCAAACCTTAAATTATATTTAAAATCTCCTCAAGACCGCAGATTTATTACCTTTGAGAGAGTTTTATCTCTGATGAAACACGCTCTCAGAACGAGCTGAAGTACAAAATCAATATAGATTTACCTCTGAACGCTCACAAACAACTAAAAAAATACCGACACAATTTGTATCGGTATAAATAAATAAAGAAATAATCTTCTTCAATAAGCTAAGCACCCACAGACTTAAATTTATCCGAAAGTTTATCCTTAGGTTTTGTACCCCATTCAGCAACACGCCAGAATTTATCCTCATCATCTTTTTCTAAAATACTGACACTGCCGGTTCCGACCTTAATATTATAGTTTTCGCTGAATTCTTTAAAGTTACCGGTTAAATATGGTGCAAAACGAATAATTCCGTTTGACGTGACCATCATAACATTTTTACCTTTGTAATTAGCTTCCACTTCATCAGCAAAATCTTTCCAGGCTTGGATGATATCCTCAACACAAATTTTCCAACCATCCGGCACAATCGCATCCGAATTCCATTTATCCATAGCATCTTGACCGATACGAGCAATAACCTCCTCTTCAGTCTTAGCCTCATCCGGACCGTAATCCACTTCGGTAAAACGATTATCGGGTGTGACGGAAATATCTCTATCCATCGCGGCAATCGCTAAACGTGCTGTTTCCGTGGTTCTTTTCAACGGAGCAGCAAAGACGACTGCCGGAATAATAGAACGCATTTTCAGATATTTACCGAGATTAATTCCATTTTCGGTTTCTACTAGAGGCAAATCTGTTCGTCCGCCTACTCTGAGCGGAGTTTGATCTTTAGTGAAGATATCACCATGACGCACAATAACAATTCTTGTTTTCATCAAAACCTCCTAATGGGGTAACAAAGTCCCTCAAATTTTATAAGATGATTCTGCCCGATAATCCCCATAACGCAAGCAGTTTACATAAGTTTTGCACACTTAAACCACCGATATTCTGGTTTTAGTCCCCTCTTTTAACCAATACATCAAATGGTGTTTTAATTAAGCTTCCGTAGTATTGGTAATAAGGATTAAATCCATAAAAGAACGGTTTTGCCATATAAGTAACAAACTTTTCGGTTTCGTCCGCTCCAAGCTCATGTTTAAGCGCAATTTCTCGCACCATGTTCTTTAAATGTTCTTCTTGCCGAGAACGTAACTTTTCACTGGTAATCTGTTTTTGATAAATCAAATTCGGATAAGGTTGATATACTTCAAACTTCGGCTTATAAGTCACAATCATTTGTTCAATATCAGGTTGACGATCAATTCCATACAAGAATTGCGCGACCGGAGCGACATCTCCGTAACCGAACCAATAGTAACCTGTCCGTTTTCCATAGAGATTAATAAAGGTATAAACCCCGTTAATAAGCGGTTGTCCGGAGTTACTTTCCGCCATAATCATCTTATGCATTTGATAATAGGCATAGAAATTGCGATTAGAACGAATATTTCTAATTCCGTCACAAGCGACCAAAAAATAGCAAATCAGCACCAATAAAGCTATTTTCTTTTCTAAATGATTGACAATAAAATGAGAAAAAATCATTCCTGCAATCAAATTAGAAAAGATAAAATAATGGACATACGACGCTCCGAAAATTCCTTTACTGACAATATCCCAAATCCAAATAATCACCAATAAATTTCGGTAAGGATTATTCTCTTTAAGAAAGTATCGTAACCCGAATAAACCGGCAATCGGTAACCAGTAAGCATACACCGAAAGGTTATTTATGCCATGCAATTTCATCATTTGTGCATTTAAATCAAAATTTAACAGCCAATAGATATTAATTGCATTTTCCGCATACAAATATCCGAAAAACAAAAGGATAACCCCGCCCGCCGGCAAACAAGCCCACCCGATTTGCACCATTGTTATCCGCTTTTTCATTAACAAATATAAACCATATCCCAAAATCGGTATCAAAAGAACAAGAACCTTTTGCAAAAACAAAAAGCTGATAGCGAATAAACCGAAACAAAGAGTTAAATCCCGTTGTTTCTGCATCTTAAGAAAACGACATCCGAAGTATAAACCCCAGATAAAACATCCGAGCATCAGAAAATCCGGTCGTAATTCCCAAAAGATATAATAACTGTCCAAAAAGGCAAAATAACAACAAAGCGCCACCCCAAAACACGTTTTGTTCAGCTTTAAGAAATCACGTCCGAGGCGATATAGTCCCCAAAAAATCACGCCCCACATCAAACCGCATAATACCCGACTGACATAAAGAATAAGGGCATTATTAACCATCAAACCGACAATCGGCGCCAATAAATACCAGAGCAACGGATTATGATGTTCAAAGAAATCACGATACGGAACTTCTCCGTTCCAAATCAACCAGGATGAAAACAAATGTTCCGCATGATCAGGACAAGTATAAAACAGAAAGAAACTGCTAATGAGCAATAAAGCTTCACATATTGTTATAAATGTAAATAAGCTTTTCCGGACTAATTGATTTTTCATGCGACCTCACTTCTGGGAACTACTATGAAACAAAACCATCTTATTATAAAGTTTTTTTACGAATTTTTCCCACAAAAAAGAAAACTCCCGACCAAGGTCAGGAGTTTCTTAATCGCAACAGGATTAATCAAAAGCGACAATTTTTCCGAATCTCTTATCCGGCTTTCCTTCATTAAGAATATTAACATAAACTTCAATTCTGTAAGTATCATAATTATAATACTCTAAGATACTTTCTAATTCAGAACGCAACGCAAAAGTGAGTTCCGGCGTAATTGTCCAATGTACCAAACAGTCCCCGCCACAGAGATTATTGTCATTATCTAAGGTCACCCTCACATTTTCTTCTCCGAGCAGACATTGCAAATTACCTTTTTCATCAAAGATTTGATTAGATAGAACTGCGGTTCGGCAACAACAAGGCATATCTTCCTCATCATTGTATTCCTCTGCCTCAAGCGTGATAATCACATTTGCAGGCACGACCACATCTTCCGCACAATAGCCGATACCGTAATCTGCCTGAACATACCCCTCTTCCACATTCATGTTAGTAAACTTAAACGGGAAACCGAATTCATCCTGAATGAGTTTATTATCCCCTAAATTAAGACCGGTAATTTTAACCAAAGATCCGCGATAATTCAGCAACCACCTTGGAAAAATATCTTCATCACCATCCTCTTTTTCATCACGAAAAGAAATGTTATAGGTTACCGGACCGATGCAAAATTCGGTATGCTTACAAATCGCTAAGTCTTCTGGGGCATCTTCAAGCAAACTGAAATGATGATTATGCAAACAAAAAAGCTTACCGTTGCGAGCTTTCCATACCCAAGCAAAATCATTTTCCGGACAATAAGCAAATGGCCCGCCCAAATCTTTAGCTAAGACAACAAACGGCATACTGGCAGGAATAGTCTTAACCAACGGATACCGCTTACAGAAGATATCTCTGATAAATTCTGCAGATTGATAAAATAATTTCGTTTCCATATACACTAATATTGAGATAAAATAATTTGAAAATGAGGTGTCAAAGTAACCGATAAAGTCTAATTTGTCAACAATATATTATATAAAATAAAAGACTTAAGATTACACAAAAAAACTCCCGCCGAAACGGGAGTTAAGAACAACATGAAAAAGTTTACTGTAAAAAGGTGACTTTGACATTAACACTGTACCAATCGTATGCCTTAAACTGTTTCAAAACTTCTTGCAACATTTCTAAAAATCGGGCAGAAATCGGTGACGCAAAATGTAAATTATCCAATCCGCAAAACCCGTCATTATTTGGTGTCACTAAGGAATTCCGAAACAAATTTACTTGCGAAACTTTATTCTTAAATCGTAGAATTTGGAAAGGTTTGCGTAGCTTTGCGGTAAAATCCTTAAGGGGACAACGTTCGTTTCCCATCGTAATCAAGACCTTAACCAAGACAGAATCCTCACCGAAATATCCCCAATTAAAGGAAGTCTGCATGAGATTGTCTTCTTCGGATTTAAGCGAACAGTACGGATAAAACGTTCCGTTAGCATCAAAAACCGCACATCGCTTATCGTCACGCATACTTTCAACAATCACTAGTTGACTGCGATAACCTCTAAGCCACTGGGGTAAATTTTCATCATCTTTCGTAAGATTCGTAACGATATAGTCCGTTGTGCCGAGAGACATAAACCCATCATTAAACGGTATCATTTCATTTGGCAGATAATCCAAAATGATAAACGCATTTTTGAAAAATACCGCAATTTTACCATCTTTTGTCGGATAAATCCATGCAAAATCATCACTTTGAGCATACTTAAAATAACTGCCCAAACATTGCGCCCGTACAATAAACGGATTAAGTGTTTCGTCAAATAAATCTTTTCCCAAATTGTTGACAAACACCTCTTTAATAAGGGGTATTGTCTGATAATATAACATATCCATAATTACATAATTAAAAAAACAAGAGCATTGTATTGTTTTTTGACAAAATGTCAAGCATTCAGATTAAGGACATAAAAAATGATATCTTGCCGGCTATCAATAAAATTAGATTATTTTTCTGACTTTCAAATAAATAAATTGTTCATCTTCGCGACGTGATAAAACTTCGGCAGTTTCATAAATTTCCGCCAATTTCTTTCCGTCCGTAATTTTGATTTTACAGGTTTCAACTTTTTGTTTTTGTATAAATTTATCGGCAATAACCTTCAGCAAAGCATCTGTTCCCTCACCTGTTACTGCCGAAACCGCCACACATTTAGCCGAATTACGCTTTATTCTGGCTTTCCGCTCCACTTCATCCAACAAATCAATCTTATTAAAAACTTCTATATAGTTACTGTCGGTTTCAATCTTTTCCAATCCCAGTTCATGGAGGACGGTCAGCACATCATCTTTTTGCTTTTTTGCCAACGGATTAGCCGCATCAATTACATGCAAAATAACATCGGCTTCCAAAACTTCTTCCAAAGTTGCCCGAAACGCCATCACCAGTTCATGCGGTAAATTAGAAATAAACCCCACCGTATCAGACAGAATAAGGTTAACTCCCTTCGCCGGTTCAATCTTACGCATGGTCGGATCAAGGGTCGCAAACAACATATCTTCGGCAAAGACCTTTTCTTTGGTAATAAAGTTAAAGAGTGAGGATTTTCCGGCATTTGTATAACCGACCAGAGCCACCACCGGAAACGGTACTTTTACGCGATTAACCCGATGGAGTTGACGGGTTTGTTTTACCTTATCCAAATCTTTTTTGATTTTAACAATTCTCTCATCAATATGCCTGCGGTCAAGTTCAATTTGTGTTTCGCCCGGACCGCCCATAAAACCGCCGCCGCCGCGTTGCCGTTCCAAGTGTGTCCAACTTCTGACCAAACGCCCGCGTTGATAAGTCAGATGCGCCAGTTCCACTTGTAGTTTTCCTTCTTTAGTGTGGGCGCGTCCACCAAAAATCTCTAAAATAACCGCTGTTCTGTCAATAACTTTAACTTGCCAAAACTTTTCTAAATTGCGTTGTTGAACGGCGGAAATCGTCTCATCAATAACGACCAAATCTACCTGATAGTCCTGGCAATACTGTTTAATCTTTTCCAAATTACCTTTACCGAAAAAACTGCTCGGAATAATTTTATTAAGTTTAACGGCTTGTTTCCAGACAACAGTTTGCCCCATCGCCAAGACCAATCCTTCAGCCTCGTTCAGCAAAACATCTCCATCTTGCCAAGCCGAATTTCTGGTTTTAACAATGGGGCATATAATTGCGGTATTAGAAGTATTTTGATTTACATCTGACACTTGCAAAAATACTATTCCTCAACAACATCAATCGGAGTAGCCGGCATAATTGTTGACACTGCATGAGTATAAACAAGTTGTGTATGCCCGTCTCTTCTCAAAAGCAAAGAAGTCGCATCAAACCAAGTAATCATACCTTGTAATTTTACACCGTTAATCAAAAAAACCGTAACGGATACTTTATTATTTTTAATATCATTTAAAAAATCAACTTGTGCATTTGCTGTCATTTTTAATTTCCTTATTATATTTTTCCTTTAATATGCCTCTGCAGTGCCCTCAAAACCATTTTTATAGTAAGGCTTTCTCAGGTTTCCACCTCCGACATAGTATATATATATTCCTGATTTAGTTAAATCTCGGTTAAAAAATCCACAATAATTTGTTTTTACCCTAAGTCTTTAATTATGCTTTTTATGTCGTATTTTCTGCATGTTACCAACAAAATCAAAACCTTTATTTGAAATTTTGAACAATTTATCACGGGCAATTTTCGCTTTATTTTCCCGTACGGCATCATCCAAATTTAAGCAATTATGGGTTTTAATAAGCATCTCTTCCATAGTCGTAAATAAATCCACCTCATTCTTAAAATAATCTGTCAGATTCTGTTTTCGGTTAGTGATCAGCGGCCGCCCGTAACTAATGATATCATACACGGCATACGGCACATAGTCCGCATCATCATCTCCCACCGGTCCCATTTCATAGACCACAACTTTGGCCTTACGGAGTTCAGCTTTCTGCTCCGCCGTACTTAATCGGGCAAATTCCGCTCCGCCGTAAGACTTAGATTTTTTATAATTATCAATAAATGAGCGAAAAACCGAATTATTATATTCGTAAATATAAAGAACATCATAGGCATAATTCGGAAGTAACGCCTCATGCTTCACATAACCGACCGGAAATAACTGAGCCTTAACTTTTTGCGAAGCTAAGTTATCCTTAAATTTCTTCTGTGAAGTCAAATTCAAATCATAATTTTGAAATTCTGAAATATAAGAGATTACGGCACGATGAACATAGTTGATATGAATAGCATTTTTAGCGGCTCTGACATCATAAAACGGGTGAAAACCGCGTATAAAGAAATTAATTCCGGCAGTATTTAAGTCAGCAGGATACAAATTTTCATAATAAGAAGTCCCGATAACTTCAATTCCATTCTGATTAAGCTGATATTTCAAATAATTAAGTGCACATTGTAAATCATAATCTACAATTTCTTGCGGAATACTGAGCCGAAAAGCCGCTTTATTTTCCGAATATTTATATCCGCCGGCGGAAGTAATGAGATAACTGATTAAAAACCCGCCGATAAGTCCCAAAATTCCTTTATAGAGAAACTTTATCCTCTTTTTCAAAGGGATTAACTTAAATTTCATTATAACCCCCTCTTCGCTTTATAATCGTTCATGATTTTTATCATTTTCCGCACCGTTTGTTCGGCAGTAAAATTCTCCATCGTGATTTTATGCGCTTGTTCTGCTTTTTTCCGCCGTTCATCGGGATGTGCCAGATAATACGCAATCAGATGGGCGAATTCCGCCTCATTTTTATACATCGGAATAGCATCCCCGTAAATATCTTCAATCTCTTTAATATAATCAGAAATAATAAACCCCCGACATGCCGTCACATCAAAAATCCGATTGCTGATAAATCCGACATCAATCATGTCCTGTCTGGTATCATTCAAAACAATATCCGCCGAAGAATAGTAATATTTGAGGTCTTCATTCGGTATTTGCAAGCCCTGCCACCATGCGGCATATTTACCTTTCAGGATATCCCACCAATCAGATCCGTAAACAGTCAACGGAATATTATATTTTTGAGCATACACAATCGTTTTACGCGTTGGAAACTTCGGCCATTGATTAGCGATATACAAAATCGGAACCCGATAATTTTCTTTAGGTGCATAATAAAACCGGTGCGCATTGGTAAATTGGGGGACAAAATGAGCTTCCAAACCGAGTTTTTTATACTCATCAACTTTTTTGAGCGAACCGGTAAAGACAATATCCGCATTTTTAACGACTTTAAGTTCATACGGAATAGTCTCATATAACACAGAAATTTTATCTTTCCCGACAAAGTTATGATAATCTTCCAAATTTAATTCCGGAATAGAACGTAAAAATATCTGATATCCGGCATGATAATCACGATTAAGGAAACTATCTTCAAAAGTAAACATCCGAACATTTTTCCCCTGCCGACGCATTTCATCTTGCAGATTTTCGCCTAAATATTTTTCCCCCAACGCATAATGTTTATCTTTAAGGGAACTCCGAAAAGCCACCGGAACATTGATAACCACCTTATTGTAATCCGCTTGATAAACGCCGAAGTTATTTTTATAGACGGCTCCCCAAAACAGCCCGAGAATGAGCATGCCGCTCCATAAAAATTTAGTCATATACCCTCCGTTAAACCATAGAACAGTTTAATTTAGCCATAAGGGAAAAATTTCCTCAAGCACAATTACCGATTTAACCCCCGTTTTATCAAAAAAAGAGTACCGCAATAACGGTACTCTGATTGATTGACGACTTTATTCGTAAGATTTATTGTTTTTTCAAAGTCGGGAATAAAATAACATCACGCAAGGTTGCAGCACCGGTCAGCAACTTAGCCAATCTGTCCATTCCCATTCCCATACCGGTTGTTGGAGCAAAACCGTAAGACAAGGCATCAACAAAGCTTTCATCCAGCATTTGAGCTTCATCATCACCACCATCGCGTTCTGCCATTTGCGCTTTAAATCTTTCCAATTGTTCCAATGGATTAGAAAGCTCAGAATAACAACATCCGAGTTCAACTCCGAGCAGATAAGTATCAAAGTGTTCCACCAAACGCGGATTATCTCTGTGAGTTTTAGCCAACGGAGAGATATCTTTCGGCATATCAGAAACATGTATCGGTTGAATTAAAGTATGTTCAACTTTCGCATCAAAAACTTCTTGAACAACTTTACCCCAGTTAGAGCAATGCTCAGCTTCCACTCCGATAGAAGCCGCTAATTTACGCGCTTCTTCAACCGTCTCAGCCGTTAAGAAATCTACACCGGTTTCTTTTTTGATTAAGTCAATAATAGAAACTTTCGGGAACGGTTTAGAAAAGTCAATTTCATGACCGTCCAAAACCAATTTTTCGGTACCGAATACTTTTTTAACCACGTGATTAACCAAGCGGAACATCAAATCAGCCCCATCATTATAATCAGCATACGCCATATAAGCTTCCAAACCGGTAAATTCCGGCACATGGTTTTTATCAATACCTTCATTACGATAGTTTTTACCGATTTCAAACACCCGATCAATACCGCCGACAACCAATTTTTTCAAATACAATTCGGTTGCAACCCGCAAATAAAAATCATTATCCAAAGCATTATAATGCGTAACAAACGGTTTAGCATTAGCCCCACCCATAATCGGATGGAAAGTCGGTGTTTCAACTTCCAAGAATTCTTGTGAATTAAAGAACTCTCTGACAGCAGAAACAATTTTACATCTGGTAAGCAGAATGTTTCTGGCTTCATCATTAATAATCAAATCCACATATCTTTTACGATATCTGGTTTCCACATCTGTCAATCCGTGAAATTTCTCCGGCAACGGTTCCAAAGATTTGCCGATAATATCAAATTTGCTGGCAGCAATCGTCAATTCACCGCGCGGTGTTCTTCTGATAAATCCGGTTACACCGACCAAATCGCCGATATCCAAACACTTCAAGAGTTTTAAATTATCTTCATCCATATTTGCCTTATGACAAAAGACCTGAATATTACCTGTTTTATCTTTCAAATCAATAAACATACCGCTGTTTCTGACGGCCATAGCCCGACCGGCAACGGTAACAAAATCTTCGGTATTTTCGCCGTCTGCCAACTCTTTATATTTTTCTTGTAACGGTTTAGCAAAATGTGTCGGCACAAAACGATAAGGATACGGGTTATATCCCATCTCTTCAAGTTTCGCGAGCTTATTTAAACGGCTCTGTCTTTGTTCACTGATTTCTTCTGTCATAGTCAATATCCGTAATTAAAAAAAGTTAAATAAAACTAGAGGAATTTTATACCACCCTCATAAAATATTGCAAGTATTATTTTAACAAGGACGGCAAGAGCAAAATATTAACTTTAGGTTTAAATTATTTTAGTGGAATTTCCAGACCACCGAACAAATATTCTTTTTACAAGCACAAGCGCGTTCAACTCGATCATTACTGACATACGGCGCGTCTGCCCCCTTAAAAACATTGCTTTCTTTAATATCTTTTGAAGCAGTTGAGGGATAAATCTCATCCAAAACACCGGCTGGTGTCGCTGTCGGATATCCGGCAATGGCAATCAAATTACCACCGGAATTCACATCCCAATTCATCTTAACCAGAGCCATACACCCTTGCGAACTCAACCCTTGAAAAGAAATTTCAAAAGCCGAATAAGGTCTGTCTTTTTCAAAAGACGAATAAAAAATATCCACACCGCCCAAATAAGAATTTAAAGCTTCGCCAAATCCCTCATGACGCATTCTCTCGGGAATGGCGCGCAAAGAAACCACTTGATTATAATCCAGTTTACCATAATCATGCTGATTGCGAAATGTCTCTTGAATATTATAAGAAAGAATAGAAATATCTTTAATACAACCATTTATTTTGAGTTGTTCAACTGAGTTTTTATATCCTCTCAGTCCCAAATATCCGAGCATTAAAAAAGCCAGAAATCCGCCAATTTTATAAATCGCTCCAATTTTCTGTTTTTTTTCCATTTAAAACAACCCAATAGTTAATAATTTAAATTTACTGTATCAATATAGTTCCAAGAACTTAATAATCTGTAAATATTAAAATAAAAAATCTGCGACCACACAAAAAAGCGGCAACTCTATGTTGCCGCCGTTGATAAGATTAATTGCGTCCGTCTTTCAAATTACGAATATTATGCCAACTGTTCTTCATTTGATCATAATGATTCTGCATTTTCACGCGACGATTCTCACGACGCGATTTATAGTTTTCATTATAGCGATGCGAAATCAAAGTAGAAAAACGATAATCTTCACGATTTTTAAGGATATTGAATAATCTCTGTCCTCTGACAAAATCAAAGGTAGACGGTTTATTCGCGCCCATCCGTTCAAATTGATAATACCGCCCCTTCCCATCATTTCCATCCGGTCGGTAAGAAGTCAAAATAGCCGAGATTTCCTTAAAATTCTTCACATTTTCCATGTGTTCAACCGGAATATGCATTTTCTTCCGCCAGTTGATATAGCACTTTTCATTCGGCATATCCAATAACGGCATTTCATTTGACCATGCTAACTCGGAAGTCCCCGGCACATTTCCCATTTCCCGCATTCCAAAGATATCTGAAAACGGCATTAACATAATAGCAGAGTTAGATTGAGCCATCCAATCAGCCGTTGCTTGCAAATATTTTTCCGGCACTTCATTAGCCATATGTTCAGGATCCGGAGAATGCTCACCTCCCACCTTATGCCAACTGTCGGTTTGATCCAAACTATAATTCATGGCCTGACGTTGCGAAGCGTATTGTTGGAATTTATTATTAGCTTGTTCTTCACTGATAATTCCGAGCATTTTCTTCTGCCAAACGTCTTGTACATTCCATTGGTTAATCAAGGTCGGTGTATCATGCGTAGAAGTTGCACAAACAGAAAGTTGCGGATATTCATGCGGTTGGATCATTGAACCGTAACAATCACACTTACGTTCAAACGGCAAAACTTTATACGACATAATACCGAATTCTTCCATTTGCTGACGGAATTTTTCAGTTGTATTCCCTAGATCTTCACCAATAATCATAGTTTTGTGTCGGTGACTTTCCAAGACCACAATCGCCATAATCTCTTCGGTATTATAATAAACATAAGTTCCTCTTTTATGATTACCGGGGAACATATACAAACGATTTAATTGGAGCACATGGTCAATTCTGAGGCAACCGGCATATTTCATTCCGGCTTCCAGAATTTTCCGATACGGTTCATATCCTTCAGCTTGCAATTTTGCCGGATTAAAGCCCAAGAGTTCCCATCTTTGTCCGTTTTGTGAAAGTTCATCAGCCTCTGCACCGGCGGTTCCTTTCAAGTATAAATCGGGATGACACCAAGCCTCATATCCGCGCGGAGATGCACCTACAGCCGTATCCATATATAGTCCGATTTTCATACCGGCATCCAAACAGGTATGTTTAACTTCATCCAGTTGGCTTTCGCAAATCCACTGTGTATATTTATAATATTCAATTTCTTCTTTATGGGTGCCATAAAATTCTCTGACAGCCTCCGAATTCGGATTTTTATATTCTTCCGGCCAATCCGTCCAAATTACCGGCGCCGGATTTTGTTTGGCAAAATGTTTACTCAAAGCTCTGAATGTAGCAAACTTATCCAAATCACCATCCATATCATCACAATAAACTTTAAAGCGATTGCGTGCTTCCTTAGAGCTTGGCGCATGCTTAAATTCGTAATAGCATTTATGCATAATATCATCAACCAACTTTTGCGTTGTTTGATAATCCACATAAGTACGTCTTTTATTGCAATTAATTTTCTCTTGAAATTCCGGACTGTAATAATACGCCTGAATATCCGGACTGTTTTTAAATTCGGGGATAGCGGTCACATCAACATAGATATAGTTATAAAACCGCCGACTGTCCGGCGCATACGGTGACGCATTTTCCGGTTGATCATCATGGCTTGCATGGAGCGGATTAACGCCGATAAGACCGGCTCCGTTTTTTCCTAAGATATACCCCAGATGAGCTAAATCACTGTAATTACCGATACCGATATTATTTTCGCTGACCTGTTCATAAAGTTGTACCGGCACTCCCCAGGTTTTTTTACCGTCCCGAATTCCCAATCCGTCATAGCATTTTTCAGGAGCCGAAATCAGCCGTGATTTTTGCACCACTTCCGTTCCGTTTCTGTCAACATATGAAAATTCCACCTGATGATAGCCGAAACTGATATCAAACGGGAATCTGAACCGATATTTACGATAGACATTATTTCCGATCTGCCGATGTGTTTCATCCGGTCCGTCCAAAACCAATTCCAAATCGGATACATCTGTTTCCCCGTTATAAATTTTTTCGGTTTCGGGCAAAGCCGCCTCACCTTTATATTGTCGACGCGGATCTTCCTGTTCACACAAATTCCACTTTAAATGATCCACACCATCCGGCAGACAAATATCTACATACGATTTTTTATTTTGTCTTAAAATCGGTACATGATGAAGAATATTCAAAAAATTACTGTCTTCTTTATCTGTAATAAGTTGATTAACCAACTCTAAATTTTTTGATTTTTCCTCTTCATTATCCGTAAATAAGTTAAATTTATTATCCAAAATTCCCATTGCCACAAGCATATTTACTTTGACATCAGGTTCGGATTGATATTCTATACCCGATAAATACGCCAATCTTCCGACCGCTGCGTAAATATCTTCTTGCTCTCTGGCGCCCATATTAACGTTCATCCTTAATACAAAAATCTTATATTTTTATAACCAAAAATTATATGATAAAGGTTTTATTGTCAAAGGCATTAAGTATCTTGTGGATAAGCACTTTAACCTGTTATTGACATAACCATTTATATTTATTTTTCAAGCATTTTTTCTGCATTCAGACAAAAAAACTCCTCAACAATCTATTTTGCTGAGGAGTTTTTTTTAATTACCACGGATCGGAATATTTCAAAGCCGGATCATGCAGACGTTCAATATATTTAGGATTATTTTCACCCTTAGAACCACGTTTCTGATATTTGACGGCACCATCTGTATCACCGCCTAATTGGTCAATCTGATCAACAAACGGTTTCCATGTATCATTGTTAAAGTTTTTCCGGTAAAAATAACAATAAACATTAGCAATACCTTCAATCGTATTAATCGGTACCGGAAATAAATTCCAAACAAACTTCTCTGCACCGACAACCGGTGTAGCTGTTCCGTCATTTACGCCGTCCTCATTATGATTGGTAATAATACTGTTTGCAATGTTCATTCCTTTATTAGTAGCAGATGTCGCACCATCATTCATAGTAATTCCACCATCAGTAAATTGGTTTTTATTATACAAGAACCCCATATAAGCTTGCCAACCGTTAGCTACCGGACGTACAGTCGTTTTCAACCAGTTATTCTGTTGGAAATATAATGGTTGCACGGCAGAGAATAATTTACCGTTCTTATCTTTATACTCATAAGAGGTAATTCCTGAGGCTGATCCTGAATCAAGTTTAGGTGTCACACTGTTTTCGGTAACGGTTTGAGACGCATCTTTATAAGTTGCGTGCATACCCCAAAACCAACCTTCCGTTCTCTGAATCGATTGCGTTAAGAAGTTATCCAAATCGGCATCAGTAGATCCGCCTTTGTGGAAGAAATCATTAAAGACCAAACTGCTGACCGTTTGTAATTGCGGATAAATAAGTTGATTCCCCTTTGCCGCATTCAAAATAGCTGCCTGTCTTTGGTACGGGTTAACCACCCAGTGTTTCGCCCCTGCTCCGCGTTGTTCCACCACCAAGTCACCGGCTTGCCCCATCATAAAGGTTGAAGGAACCAAAGTTGCCATTTGCCGATATCCCGGCGGGCAAATCGCATACGGGATCATTCCGACATACGGAGAAGCCCAATCTTCAAAACCGGTAGCATCGCAATATTTCTTTGGTGTAGCCGCATCATCAAGAGCCGCTTTTCCTTCACTACAGTTATTAGAAACATTGTAAATACCTTTAAGCACATAATCCGGCAAAGCATCACTCAGTCTCGCTCCACCTCGTGTGGTTAACTTAATATCGTGCATAACGGAAGTATAAGCCGGATTAACCATAAACGTATCATAAGGCGTTTTAAAATTAAATCCGCCGGTACTTCCCCCTATCGTTGTCGGTGCCGGTACATCTTCCGGTCCGTTATGAACCATTCTGCCGACTTTAATATATCCGTATCCTTCATCCGCTGCGTGTTTACCGTCTCCCGCGCCAACGCCGGCAGTCAAGACATCTCGTTCAATCTCAATTGCACCTTTACGAACATAAACCGATGCATCTTTTTTGATAGATGCCGTAGAGGAAGTTGCTTTACCTTCCACATCATACGGGTTAATCTTAAACATCGCATAGTAATCAGTCGGGCTGGCACCGCCGACAAAGTTATCACCGGTAGAATCTTTTTTCTTAGACCAAACTTGAATATATTCCGGATCTATTTCCAACATAGCCCGATTAGCATCTTTGGCAGAACCGGCACGTTGATCGGCATTTGAAGCCACATGTAAAACTTTATTACCGGTAACATGGAGCGACCCGTCAACAAATACATTCGCCTCTCCGCTCAAAGAAGACGGATCCATATCCGGCATAACTCTGAAACGAACTTTACTGGAAGCATCTTCAACTTGGAAATCCACATATCGTGTTCTCACCATATTTTTATCTACCAAAAACTGCACATCATCAGAGGCATTTGAACTAACCCCTGAACTGGTCGTTTTAATGGTAAACAAACCGGCTTTGGCTGCAATTTCATTTTTATATTTAGCTTCATCAAAGTGTCCGTTAAAGAGCATAGCCTCTTTCTGAATATTCACTTTACTGGAATTTGTCGCATCATAAGTATAGATATTAGCTAAAGTAGAGCCGACAACATTAGCCGAGCCGTCCTTACCACCGACACTTTTATCCGCAAAGAAATAGTTAGCATCAGTTCCGATACGGGCACTACCGCCTTCAAACCAAGCCCATGCGCCGTCTGTATCACGAACAACCACCTTAGACGAATCAGCTTGCAACATAATATCATCATTTGTTCCGCGCGAAGTTACATCTGATGTAGCCGCCTTTACTTTATTTCTAAAGATAATACTGTCATCATATACATTGAGCCATGCCGTATTCGTTTTCTTCTCATACTCATCAAAATTTTTAAATCCGGCGTGCAATTCTCTGATACCGGCATTATGCAACCAAGCGCGTCTTGCCCATAACAAATCATCAATCCAAGCACTTCCGGCCACACCTAATTTATATCTGTCACGGTTATACAATCCATCTTCGGCTTTATTTCCGGTTTTCATGGCATTAGCCCCGATATAGGTTGCCCCGAAAATATCAACATCCGCGGTATTAATTGTAGCCAAACCGCTTAAAGTTCCGGTTATGGCATCTTCACCGGTATAAACGCCGGAATTTGTTCCGCCTAATCCGGAATTTTCACCATAGCCCAACTCTCTGTAAACACGAATTTTTCCGTTTTCCAACAGAACTTTTGTCTTATCAGCATAAATTTTGTTATCCTTAAAAGCATCAGTACCGCCGACAGTAAAGATTTGTCCGGCTTTTGCTGGAGCTTCTTTTAAGATATCAACGCGTGCAGAAGTATCTTCTCCGGCTGCCGAAATCCACTCTGCAGTTTTACCGGCAGCTAATTTACCGCCTTGTGAATTTATATATGTTTCAGCAATAGCACCGGTCGGTTTTGTATCATTAATTCTCACCACACCGCCTTGTTTATTAATAAAGGTATAACTGCTGGCTTCCTGATTTAAATATAAAGTATTAGCAAAACCGTTTGTTGAATCTTTAAAAGCATGCATGTAAGCAGCTTGAGACCCGCCGACTTTAAATTCAGCTCTGGAAGAACCCGTTCCGTCCTTTCCTTCTAAAGCTTGCACAAAGCCGTCAATCATTGAAACTTCGGCTTTATTTCCGGTTGTTTTGTTATCAGCCCGCAAAATGACTAAATCATCCGTACCGGTACCGGCACCTGCACCGGCTGCGATATTCCGTCTGACAAATTTCATCACATCGTATCCGTTTGGAGCTCGTCCGCCTGAATTTGCAACAGTTTCATCACCTTCAATATAGCCGCCCTCTGTTCCGTCAATTTCACGCGTTAATCTGAAGTTTTCTTCCAAAGCCGCTAAGTTGCCGTAAATCCAAGCCGCACCGTTACTGGGTTTAACCTGATTTCCCCATTCACTGGTTGCTCTGTTTTTAGGAATAGGCTTACCGATATATAAATCTGCCACATTCTGATCACAGTGCATATTCGCCCCGCCACCGGTACCGGTTGCGATATATTGACGATTACAATTCGTATTTAAGGTCAGCTTACGTACGTTATAAATTGAATAATATTCATTTGCCAAATGTCCGTAGTCGGTTTCATCATCATGTCCGCCCATAAACATATCGGTTACCATCGTATTATGGAAATACTCATTTAAAGCATCTCTTTGTTTCGGCGGAACACGGTACAAATACTTCGCACTATCATCATAGCTCATAGAAACCGGTTCATTAGAAGTAACGATTAATGAGTTTTCTGTCAGCAGGGTTTTATCAAATTTCATCTCATTAACCATAGAACTGTTTAAGAACCAAGCACCACCGGTACCTTTTGCTTCTTGAGCATCCGTAACGACACCGCCGTTTGCGCCGACAAGAGAGGCCATTCTTGCCGAACGTTTTTTGCCGAGGTCAATTCCTTTCGGATAAATCACATAAGAGACAAGCGTATCTTTATCACGGTGAACATAAATTTTCGGATCTTTATAATTTCGGATTTCATCCGGTTGGAAGCCGTATGGTAAGAAACTGGAATATCCGACTTCAAAAGCTTGCGGCTGATTATCTTTATATTCAATAACCACCGTACTAACACCCGAAGACATTTTTTTCATCAATGCCGAAAAGTTGGATTGAATATACGCATCCATCACCTTACTCATGGTTCGTGCTTGCGAGGCTCCGTTAATATCTTGAATTTCCTGCAACCGTTCGGCCGATTTTTTATAAAGTGTCGGGGTAACCATTGCAATCAGACCCAACATTGCCAACGCTTCAACTAAGAGCGTTCCTTTCTGGTCTGAAATTTTATATCTTTTCATCATAATAAGCCTCCTGCTGTCTCACCTTTAAAAACTTTGTATCTTAAACAAACAACCGTTATCACAAATATTTCCTTCTCCGAAACTTCCTTTACTTTTAAAATAGTTTTTACCAAACATCGGAGGAAGTGTCCATTGAGTTCTTTTTTTCAATGCTGACGGATATCTCTCGCCGGTATCCTTGTGATCTTCATTCCACTTTTCCATATCTTTAGCATACACAGGAAAGAAATTAATTTTCCCTCTGAATTGCCATGCTCCGTTACGCCAGGTAATCACACCGATATTATCATTATATTCTTTTTTATTAATGGCTTTGATAAAATCTACGCTGACATCACCGGAAATACGATTAATCCAACGCGGGTCCATCTTGCGGTAAGAAATAAAATATCTTCCGCCGGAATTAAGATTACAACACGTATCCATAACCAACCCTGAAGGGTCTTTGATTGGTTCACATTCTTTACTTCCGGTCTCATACATAGCCTTATCCAAACACATAACCTTAGTAGCCATATCCGAACCATCATAGAAAATACGTCCGATAGGTAAATAATCTTCCCCTCCGCTGTTCGTATGATTTTCAAAATCCTTTTTTCTTAACCAAAATAATGAACTGTGACCATTATGATTATAAAAGGTATGTATCGTTGTATTAGTTTGGACTTTCGGATCTTTATAGTTAGCATAAAAGTAATCACCGGGCAATACATACGGGATCCCTTTATCCATCAAAAAATCCCCGTCAGCGATTCGGTTAAGTAATCTTTTAGAAGTAGTGGTTTGGAAAGTAAAACGATAAATAACAGCCGCAGCTTTTTTCATCACCACATCCCGATCATAATCCGGACGTGCTGATAAATTATATCCGTAAATGGCCGACATAAAAGTCGCAAGTAACATTAACAAATACATAATTTAAGCTCCAACCGTATAAAACATACTTTATAAATCATACACTATTTTTCATTAAAAATCAATAAAAATATACTTTTATATACTTTGAAAGACCATATACTTGCAATATTTTACTTAATTTATAAACAATCTTTTTTTGCGGACAAACAGAGTCGTTATCCACAACCGCAAATTTAACTTGCAATACGGTCAAAAACTTCATAAAGTCAACAAAGGTAAAAAATAGGAGAAAACAAAATGGAAGCAACCGCCGATACTTTAGCCGCAACGGCAATCAAAATGCTCGGAGACCGTTGGAAAGTACAAATCATTGAATGTTTAATGGATGGAACCAAACGTTTTGGCGAGCTGAAAAAAGAGCTTGGTTCCATTACCCAAAAGGTTCTGACTTCAAATTTACGGATGTTAGAAGAAAACGGCATACTCGTTCGTCATGTTTATGCTCAAATTCCCCCGCGTGTAGATTACACCTTAACCAATATCGGCTATAATTTAAAACCGGTTATTGATTCTATGGTTGCATGGGCAATAGAATATCGCGGGTCATTAGTTAAAGAAATCAACGAAATAACCACTAAAAGTAAAACCTCTATCAAACAAAAGATAGATAACATAAAGAAATAGGATCATCCTATAAACTTAAGATACGAAAAGCCATTATCTTTCAGGTAAATTCCGGCTCAGTTGCGTGCGGCACGTTTAATCCGGTCATTAATTGCAAGACCTAATCCGTCACAAGGGATAGGAGCCATAGCAAGCTTAGTAAACCCGTCGGTTTTATCGGCCTGACGCATATAAGCAAACAGATGCGCCGCCGCCTCATTCAAATCTCCGCTCAGGCTTAAATTCATCTCTGCCCACTCATACTCAGCCCCAAAACCGATAAACAATTCGCCCTCTTCACGGCTTGTCGCATTAATACGCAATTTTTTACACGGCGCATAGTGTTTTAAAAGTTGCCCCGGAGAAGTCGGTTTATTCGGATTACCGTCAGAAATCAAGACTTCTTCGCCCAAAAAAGTTTCTAACTCTTCCTTAGTTACCCCACCGGCTCTGAGCAAAACAGCTTTCGGTGTAGTTAAATCCAAAATAGTAGATTCAACGCCGACTTCACACGCCCCGCCATCCAAAATCATATCTACACGCTCGCCCAAACTCTCATAAACTGCCTCAGCCGTTGTCGGGGAGATTGTTTGCGAGCGATTAGCTGACGGAGCTGCAATCGGCACACCGCTTTTTTTGATTAATTCCAGAGCAATCTTATGGCGCGGACACCGTACGGTCATTGTTTTTAAGCCGGCACAAACCAAATCCAACGCCGGATTTTCGTCTTTTCGCGGCAAAACAAAAGTCAACGGTCCGGGCCAAAACTTCTTAGCAAGAGCGGTTGCCCGACTGTCTGCCTGTGCAAATTCCGTCAATGCGTCCGGCTCGGCAATATGCGAAATCAACGGATTAAATGTAGGTCTTCCTTTTGCGGCAAAAATACTTGCCACAGCTTTAGCATCAAATGCATTTGCCCCCAAACCATACACCGTCTCAGTCGGGAAAGCCACTAATTTACCGTTTTTGATTAACTCGGCAGCCGCTGTAATTTGACTGTCCTCTGCCTTAAAAATTCGCATTAAAATCACTCCTTTTTGTAATTTTTTTGACTTTAACACCATAAATATCAATGTCAATATATGATTTTAACTAAAAATTCACTTCTTCAGTCGCAAGATAAAACCGAATTTTATTGTAAACAGGAGAAACAAATGACAGAAATAAGCTTTAAAAACAATAGCGAAGAAGCCTTTGCTAAAGTTTTAATTGCAACTTGCGAAGAGCCGTTGACTTATGGAATTGCCGGCGGATTAATTTCACGCAGCACATTCAATTCCCTCAAAGCACTTGCCGAAAGACAAGATGCCGAGAAAGAACACAAAACCCCGATCGTCGTTTTGGATAATGTGACCGAAGTTGTTGTTTTGGCGCGCACCTGCCCGAAGAAAACAACATCATCAAGCTTACAAAATTTAGGGGGCAAAATTTATGGCAAAATCAGCTCTTATAAATCAGCTGTAATCAATGCGCGTCACTTACCGAAAACTTCTTTTTCCGCCCAAGATATCGCTAATAATTTGGGCTTGGGAATAGAAATGGGCGCTTATAGTTTTGATAAATATCATACCACCAAGAAAGCCGAAGAATACGCACAGTTAGAGAGTGTTTATATGACTTCCAAAGATGAATTAAGCGCCAAAGATTATGAACCGACCAAAGCTCTGGCCAATGCCGTTCGCTATGCACGTGATTTGACCAACGAACCGTCAAATGAGTTAACACCGGAAATCTACGCCAATGATATCAAAAGATTAGAGCATTTAGGTCTGAAAGTAACTTTGTTAAACCAAAACGAATTAAAGAAAAAAGGCTTTAATATGTTGCTGTCGGTTTCTCAAGGTTCGGTTAATGATCCGTATGTAGCAATTTTAGAGTATCGCGGTAACAAAAAATCCAAAGAATGGGATGTAGCCCTGGTCGGAAAAGGCGTAACCTTTGATGCCGGCGGTATATCACTTAAACCGGCAGGCGGTATGTGGGATATGAAACAGGATATGGCAGGTTCCGCCGTTGTTGTTTCATCCTTAAAAGCAGCATGCCAACAAAAATTAAACTTAAATGTTGTCGGAATTGTCGGCTTAGTAGAGAATATGCCGTCCGGCTCAGCCACCCGCCCCGGCGACATTGTCAGCTCATTATCCGGTAAGACGGTAGAAGTCTTAAATACGGATGCCGAAGGTCGTTTGGTATTAGGCGATTGCCTAACTTATGTAGAAAGAGAATATGCGCCGAAACAAATCGTTGATATGGCGACATTAACCGGAGCCATTATTGTTTCTCTCGGCAACGAAATCGCCGGTTTATTCTCTAATGATGACAAATTATCCGCCAACTTATTAGAAGCCGGTACACAATCAGGCGAAGAATTATGGCGTTTGCCGATAAATGACCGCTACCGTGCAATGGTTAAGTCTGATATTGCAGATTTAAAGAACATTTCTGCCGGTCGTTCCGCCGGATCAATTACGGCAGCCTGCTTCTTAGAAAACTTTGTCTTAAACAAAACGCCGTGGGCACACTTGGATATTGCCGGTATGGATAAGGTAGAAAAAGCCAAACCGCTTTATCCGGCAGGAGCTTCCGGATTTGGAGTTTTATTAATCAATAAATTCCTGAATAATTTAGCCAAAAACTAAAACCGTCGAACGGTAATTTACAAAACGGATATTTCTTCGGAAGTATCCGTTTTTTTTAGGCAAAACTTCATCCTAAAAATAATAAAAATATAGGTTGCAATTTCCCATATATTTGCTATAACCGAAGAAAGTAAAAAAACACTATTTTGAAAGATGAAATCAATGGCAAAAATCACATGGCGTCCGGGCACGATGTTGTCCCCGCTTCCCCCTGCTCTGATAACTTCGGGCGATATGGCAAAACCTAATGTAATGACAGCCGCATGGACAGGAATAATCTGTTCGGATCCGGTCATCACCTATGTTTCAATTCGTCCGTCACGTTATACGCACGAACTTATTTCTCAAAGCAAAGAATTTGTTATTAATATTCCGACCTGGAAAGAAGCCGCTGCGGTAGATACCGTCGGGGTTAAATCCGGTCGCGAGTTAGATAAATTTGCCTTAACCGGTCTGAAACCGATACCGAGTACACAAGTTAATACCCCGCAAATAGAACAATGTCCGATATCTATTGAATGCAAAGTAAAAGAAATTCGTTCATTTGGTACGCATGATATGTTTTTGGCGGAAGTTGTGGCCGTTAATGTAGATGAGGCCTATGTGGACAAAGATGGAGCATTAGATTTGGAAAAAGCCGGATTACTTGCCTATGCACACGGATTTTATTATACCTTAGGTCGCAAAATCGGCAAATTCGGCTATTCGGTAGAAGAACCGAAAAAAGCCTCAAAATCTGAGAAAAAGACCGAAGTAAAAGCTGAAGTAAAACCGGAAGTAACAAACGGTTTGACTTCTAAAACCACACACCTGAAAGCGGATGAAAAATTCAGTAAAGCTAAAAGGGAAGAAAAATTCCGTCAGACGGAAGAAAACAAAAATGGCGTAAAAGTTGTAGTAAAGAAAAGTCGTTTTGCTAAACCGCAAAGCGAGGATATTCCGTTCGGCAAAAAAAGCTTTAAGAAAAAATCGTTTGACGATCGTAAACCGCGTCATGATGACCGCAAACCACGGTCAGATAATCGTAAACCGTTTGAAAAACGCGGAACGGATGAACGGAAGATGTCCTTTGGCAACATAGAAAATCGTCATGAAGGCGGCAAGAAATTCGGCAACAGCAAATTCAGCCGCAAGGATAACAAGCGCACGAGCTATCAACAGCAAGATTTCCATAAGAAATCTGACGGTAGTTTCAAACGCAAATCTTTTAAGAAAGACTAATCACCAAGCCCTCCTCCGAGGGCTTATTTTTTGCCATAAACTAAACCGCCCCGAAAGGCGGTTTAGTTTTTTCTCAATCATTACCCGATTCACGATCTGGCAAAGTAAGCTCTGGTACAATTTTCGTCTAAAGCTTTTTTCTTAACAGCATCAATCGCTCTCTTTAAGAAATCTTCAGGCTTTCCATTGCGCCAATTTTTCCCGTCAAAGACATTGACCAATTCAAAAAATTCATCGTCGTCGGTAATATCATCAATTTGATAAATTTCAATCTTGGTCAGTTGGGTTTGGATACATCTGAGAATATAAAATCCGTTAGCAACCACACACAAGGCGTGATTACCATTTGGCTCATATCCCCTTTCTGCCACCTCAGGTGCATTTCCGCAAGAATTAGCAACAACCGTTGCCTTTCCCTGATTATCATGCCAACCGCCACATTCCCAAATCGCATAATTAGAAGCTCTACGATAGACCCACTTTATGTCTATAGGTGGTGTAATATCTTTTCCGCGCAGATAATGAGCGGCAAAAAAGACCTTTTGACAATGATAGCATCTGGACTTTTCTTTTGCTGCATTGACGGCATTGAGCAAATGGTCAGAGACATACTTATCCCATCTTCCGGCAGAAAACTCGTTAACCTTGATTAAATCCACCATCCCATCCTGCATACCATCAACGCAAAAAATACGGATACGGAAAATCCCGTGATAATGAAAAGCAAAAATCACATAGGAACCTAATGAAACCTGACATAAGGCATGATTTTCATTGTATCTTTTTCCTTTTGGTGCAAGTTCCAACAAAAGTGCTTTATGACCGGTTGACCTGGCAATAATGACCGCATCACCACGATAATCGTTTGATCCGCCGCGTTCCCATAATCCGTATTGTCCGTTAGAACATTTAATTGCCTTTATTGACACACGGTTATACTTCAAAACACCGAATTTATCTTCCGGCTCTAAAATATGTTTTCTTCGTTTCATAATAAAAATGATTTAGATTAAACAATCAGTCTGCCAACTATCTCTTTTGGAAAGTAAGAAAAAATAATAATAATTGACATACCTATAATTAATTAGATACACCATATCTTTTTTTGTCAAAAAGTCAACTCTTAATTTATTTTCTGATATCAGCACATAAAATGCAATTTATTCCCATAAAGACCGATAAAACAAATCAATTTTACTAAACTCTTTTTTCTGAGTATGATAATCAAACCGTTCTGCCAAAGTTCGGGTATCGGCAAGCAATGAAGTTCCCATACCGGCTTGATGATTAGGGACATCAAATCCGGCGATTTCCATAATTGTGGGGAACATATCAATCTGATTAAATGACCGATGTTTATTAACCGTATCCGCATTCGGCAGATTAAAGAACACATTATATAATCCGCCACCGGGCACAACCCCCGGCCCCATCCGCCGATGATCCGCCAAAATAATCAAAGTTGTGTTCTCGTAAAAGTCCTGTGCTTTAAACCACCTGATAAAATCATTAAAGTTAGCAATCGTATGTTCAGACTCATCCACAATATCACGCATAAACGGATTATTTCCGCCATGCAAATCCAAAGTAAACATCACAGCAAAGAAAGGCTTATCTTTTTCCAACCGCAACAGTTCATACTTAAATTTTTCAAACACGGTTTTATCGGTAACGCCCCACCATTTCTGAGCTGTGGCGTATTCACGATTTTCCTTAAAACTATTCAAATCATAAATATTTTCCGGTTTAAACCCATGATTAAGCAAGAGTTTACTCGTTCCTGAAAAAGTCAGATCTCCGCCCTGAACAAAAAGGTTTTGATATCCGGCTTGCGCCGTAATTTCTCCCAAATAAGCAATTTTCGGCGTATCAAAAGAGAATTTCTCGGCAATTTTATTCGCTAAGATAAATTGCGAATAAATATCTCCGTCCTCATCGGTTGCTTTATTAACTTCCATATTATCATAAATTTTATACCGATATGCATCCGAGAGATAATGAATATGTACGCCTGTAAAAGCCGAGAAGAGCGCTGCTTGTGTCCATCTTTGTGCATAACCTTCCGTAAAATCATCAAATCTGACCGCATCCCTATCTGCAATATCGCCGAACTGATTATGCACAAACCGACTTTCTAAAGATTCACCGAATATCACAATAACATTACGTTTCTTCTCATTTTTAAGCTGAGATTTATCCAAACTTTTATACTCTCGGGCATAAAAATCCGTCTTTTCAAAACTAAGATCCGGATTAATCAGATGCGGATTGCCGATAGATCCGCTGATAAAGTAAGCAATCGGCACAAACAAAAGATTCAAGATTAAAATATGCCCCTGCCGGTAACACCGATTAAGGTTTACCCATAACGCAATATAAAACTCCAAATACACCAAAAACAGAGTAACGCGCGATAAATCCGGAATTAAACTGATACCGATAAACGCCCCGCCGAGAAATCCCAACAATTTGTAATGCGGATAGTATGGCTGATTATCCATCCGCAGACGATGTATCCCCCACATAATCGCCGCCGTCAACACCGCCGGCAGAACAATCACGCAAAACACACATCTGTAAAATAAAGCACTGTTTGTTCCTTGTAATTCCGTTTGTGCAAAAAAGAGAAGCTGAATGAGGCTGACATTTCCCCAGGTATGTTTCACCAAACAACAGCCGCTGATAATTCCCATCATCAAAAAAATCAACAGCCCGTTAATTCCGCTTAATATAAAATGTGCAATTTTTACCCAAAGTCCCTTAGACATAATATTCTCTTTATAAATTCGTCAGTCAAACATAATAGTAATATGAGACTTTTTCAGCTTTCTAACAATAGATTTAACAACATATAAACAATATATTTAAATATTTACAATAGGCTAAATTTAATCTATACTAAAAGAAATAAAGGAGTTGAGATGGATAAGTCATTTGCAGAAATTATATCATCAATTTCTCCGGATGAGATGATGAAACAATATCCGCACACAAAGTAAGCAGATGCACAGAAAAGATAACGGTCTTACCCTTTAAATAAAGCAATTTTCCCCTATATAAAACATATCGTTAATTCTCAAAAAAAATAATGTGATGAATTGGATAGTTTTAAGTCTGATATATGGACTGTTCAATGCGTTATATATGCAATTTAACAGTCATCATAAATATAACGCCTATGTCTTAGGAATATGGCGCGGTTTCGGGATATTTGCCCTCACTTTACCGATAATTCCCTTTCTTCCGCTCGTCCCGTCGGTTTGGTTTTATCTGATACTGATTTTTCAGGGAATAATGATAGGAATTTATGATACCCACATATTCTTTGCCTCCGCCAAATACGGCAGTACCGCGACACAAGGATTTTTAACCACAACCGTATTAATCACAACTTTTATCTGGTGGGCAATAGATTTTTCTTCATTGCAAAATTTAAGCAAACCACCCTCCCATCTAATTTCTTTATTAATTATACTATGCGGATTTTCAATAAGTTATTGGAACATGATGAGAGTTCACATAAACCACGAAGCCGAAAAATATTTATATCCGGCAGTTTTTGCCCTGAGCTTAATGAGTATCGCCACCAAATATATCGCTGTACAGGGCGGACATGCATATGTCGGCGTTTCTTATTATTTAAGTATTGCCTGTCTGGTAAGCGGAATATACAGTCTGTTTCAGTTCAGAAAACATATCCGCAAACATCGTCGCCGTCTGCTGTTATCAGCACCGCTACAACAAGGCAACGGTTTGCGCCTTATCTTTTTGAGTATTGTTTTGATAACGGCCAAAACATTGGCATTACGTATAGCCGCTAATCCGGGATATGTTATGGTCATACTGTTACTCTCGCCACTTTTCGGCACAATTCTAAGTACCCGAACCGTCACAATACCGCGCACGGCTTATCCGATGTTGTTCTTTTTAATTCTGTTCCTCATTTGGGTAACCTGAAACAAAAAAGGTATGCCGTAACGCATACCTTCTAACATAGTATAATCAAAAATTATCCAAACAACTTAGCCCAAAGGCTTTTTTCTTCATCGGTTGCTTCTTTTTCAAATTGTGTTAAACATTCTTTTTGTTTTTCCGTTAATTTTTTCGGTACAACCACTTCAAATTCCACAAACAAATCGCCGCGTCGGTCGGAATTCATATAGTGCATACCTTTTCCTTTAATCCGAACACGCTCATTCGGTTGTGTACCGGCTTTAACATTAACTTCAACATCTTCCCCGTCAATACCCTTTAAGGTAAACTTACCGCCGAGAGCCGCTCTGACCATAGAAATCGGCTGTACCGCCAACAAATCCACGCCGGCGCGTTGATAAGTTTCATGTTTTTTAACCGAAACAAAAATATACAAATCACCTTTCGGACCACCGTGTTTACCAACTTCACCTTCACCGGCAACCCGCATTCTGGTTCCGTCATCAATACCGGCAGGTATCGTAATTTTGAGTGTTTTTTCAAACCGTTCTTTTCCGGTTCCGCGACATTTCTTACATTTATCCGTAACCACACGTCCGCTACCGTGACAATTCGGACAAGTCGTTTCAAACACAAAGAAACCGCCTTGCTGAGTTCTGACCTTACCGCTACCGCCGCAAGTTGCACACGGCATCGGCTCTTTACCATCAGCCGTTCCGTGTCCATGACATTCCGAACATTCTTTGGAAGTTGTAATTTTAATTTCTTTTTCTAAGCCTTTATAAGCTTCTTCCATCGTCAAGGTCAAATCATAGCGGACATCTTCGCCGCGTTGCGCATAAGACCGTTGTCTGCCGCCGCGCCCCTGACCGGTAAATTCCGAAAAGATATCCGAAAAGACATCAGCAAATCCGGATCCGGTAAAATCAAATCCGTTAAACGGATTAGCACCGGCACCGCCGCCCATACCGTTAGTAAAGGCCTGATGTCCATATCTGTCATAAGCCGCACGTTTCTGTTCGTCTTTTAACACCTCATAAGCTTCGTTTAAGTCCTTAAACTTGGCTTCAGCATCTTTATCCCCTTGATTATGATCAGGGTGGCATTTCATTGCAGCTTTCCGATAAGCCTTTTTAATTTCATCAGCGGATGCCGTTTTATTGACACCTAAAATTTCGTAATAATCTTGTTTCGTACTCATAATTACAATAACCGTCGTTTAATATTATTTTATCCTTATCCGATATTTAGGTATAATATTTTCACAATGCAAGCATTTTCCCCGAAATTTGAACAAATATTATTCGGCATGACAATAAGCGCACCTAAAAAAACAATTTTCACCGCCGATAATAACGTCTTATCCGATTTTAGTGACTAACAATTTCGTCGTAAGCGGATTGATAATAGTTTGTTTAGCAATCTTGCCGACTTTCGGTTTGGAAGTAACTTTTGCTTTAGAAGCAACTTTTACCTTTGATTTAGTTTTAATTTTACCTAACATTTTTTTCCATTCGTCTTGTTTTTGCGGCACATTCAAAATGACACTCTTTAAACTGAAGTAAGTATTTGCTTTCTCACTAAAACATCCTTCCCAATTTTCACGCAAATATTCTTTTAATTGAGGATCAATTGTGACCAACACCCCTTCTTCATATATAATTTCCATAATTCCGTCATTTTCGGTAAGAGAAGGTTTGCCGTAAAAATCAATGATTTTTTCCGTACCGTTTTTAACCCGAACATCCTCATCTATCGGTTCATCATCAAACAAAATCAGCATGTACTTTTGCGGATCAAAACCGGCTTCTGTCAAAGCTACTCTTGCCCCGCGCGGATCACGGAGAGCCGGACAGGACATTCCCATCATCTCGTAATAACGCTCTATAAAACACTCTCTCTTATTATCAAAGCATTCATCTTGTCGGACTGTATAATTTTCTTCCAACAGTTTAAAATAAGCTTCCATTTGAGTATTTTTTTCAACATCATCTGTTTTCTTTTTAAAAATATTCTTTAAGAAATGTAACATGTTCTCCTCCGTTACCTGATATTGTAATATTTTTTAATAATTGAATTATCTAATACTTGTTTTCAAAAAGGCTCCGAAGGCCGTCATCAGAGATACGATTTATTATTATTTTTTTATAGTATCACAGTGGGGGCTTATAAACAAGATGTTCTGACATAAGACACTTTTTGACGATAGAATTCTACTACCAACGGACATAAAGAATGTTTCTGGTATTTGTCCAAATCGCAGTAACGAACGATTTCTCCTTCATCATCCTGTGCATTATAATCAACATAATATGTCCATTTTACATTATTACGTCCTTTGTAAGCCGTATGCATCGGTTCTTCAAAATCATCAAAAAAATCTTCCATATCCTGTCCTTGTTTAATATCAAAACCGGCTTTATGGAATACTTGATTATCCTGCGGTGCTGTATGGCAGCAAGCAGATAACATAAATAAGGCGCACAAAATGACCAAAGCGTTTTTCATAGAAAAATCTCCTCAAATAAAAAAAACTGAAATTGTTTGAAATAAATTTAATAAGCTAAAATTTATACGACATAAAAACTTAGATAAGCTCTAATACTATTTCGTCTAACAACATAAAACCTTTTGCCGTTAGCTTTATTTTGAACCCATCATACCACACCAAATCATCTTTGGCAAGTTTTTTTATCACATTTTTGTCAAGATATTTAAATAATTTTAATCCGCATCCTTTTTCAAAGTCTTTTTCATGAATACCGGATGCAATTCTTAGCCCCATCATAATCAATTCCTCAGCCCGTTCCTGCGGAGATAATTGTTCATCCAAACGTCCGTCAACCGTAGTAAATATGCCCTTTTCGCCCAAATTCAACCGTCCGTGTGCGCCCTCGCCCAAACCGATATAATCCCCGCCTTGCCAATAAACCAGATTATGTCGGCTCTCTTCTCCGTCAGTTGCAAAATTTGACACTTCATATCGTTTAAGTCCATAATTTTGTAGAGTATTGACAGTATTTTCGTATAAATCAGCACTTTCATCTTCAGTCGGCACTTGTATTTTCTTTTTATAAAATGCCGTTCCTTCCATAATCGTCAACTGATAGAGCGAAATATGTTTCATGCCGAACCCGAGCGCAAATTTAAGTTCATTTTCCCAATCTTGCCAACTTTGGTTTGGTCGGGCATAGATTAAGTCTGCCGAAAATCTTGGAAATATCTTCATTCCGTTTTCAATACTGCTGACTGCCTCTTCTAAAGTATGTGTTCGTCCCAAAACTTTCAAGTCAGCCTCATTTAAAGCCTGTACCCCGAGCGATAAACGGTTAATTCCGGCTTTTCTGAAACCGAAAAACTTTTCCGCCGATGAGCTGTTCGGATTAGCCTCTAAGGTAATTTCCGCTGTCTCACTCAAAGAAAAAGACCGTGCCAATTCATCCAAAACACATCCGACGGCATTTGGTGATAAGAGCGACGGTGTACCGCCCCCGAAGAAAACATTTGTCACTTCTCTTTTTCCGCAAATATCCGCAAAATAACGCATATCGTCCAGATATCGTCGGATTAAACTTTGTTCATCAAATCCTTTAGGCATCAGCGCTCTGAAATAATCACAATACGGACATCTGCTTTTGCAATACGGAAAATGAATATAGACAGCTAACGGAGCATTCATAAGCAAACCTTTCATTGTTGCTTATCCATACTCCGTTTTCTTAATTTTCACAAGTATTTTAGTTCAGTTATACTTACTTTAAGTTTTTACAAGTCGTTTCAATCCGTTCTTGCAAAGCAGCCATAAACTCTTTTTTATTTTTAAAATCAGAGGGTTTCATCGGTTTTGTAAACTCAAAGATAACCTTTCCGGGGTAACGCAAGAAAGCCCCTTTAGACCACACCAAATCCGAATTTAATGCTACCGGCACAATCGGCATATCCAAACCTTCCGCCAAAAAGACAATACCGGATTTATACCCCTTAACCTGTAAATGCTTACATCTTGTTCCTTCCGGAAAGATAATAATGGAGCGTCCGTTTTCAACCCGATTTTTCGCTTCCTTGAGCATTCCTTTCATCGCTTTAGCACCGGCACCGCGGTCAATCGGGATCATTCCGTAAAGAGCTTGTCCCCACCCGAAAAGCGGAATATAAGTCAGTTCTTTCTTTAAGACAAAGACCGAATTCGGAATAATTCCTGTATAGGCATAAGTTTCAAATGCCGATTCATGCTTACTGGCAAAAATCACCCCGTCGGTAATATATTCTTTTCCCCGTACTTCCACTTCAATACCGCAGAGTTTCAACATAATTTTCCAGATAATATCATGTAAATGTTTATCCCATAAGCAAATCATCGCTTTTCTGGAGAATATCCCAACCAAAATGCAAATTGTAAATGCCACGACCATCGTTGGATAAAAATACAGATTAGCCCCCAATGAACGTAAGAATATTTTAGTTTTATTCATTATTTTTCCTTTCTTATACCCAATTCTTCAACAAACGATACACTCTTTCCGGCAGATATTGAATACCGACAATCAAAAACTTAGTATATTCCCCTGCCAAAAACCGCAAACTCTTCCACTTTGTCCACCACTTTGGCGCAATAAAATCGGACTCAACCGCCACAAAATGAATTTTTATAGTCGGCATCCGATGTTCTAATTCTAACCGACTGCGGGGAATATGATAAAACGAAGTAACCGCATAAATCTCATTAATATCATGTTTTTCAACCCACTCGGCAATTTCCTGAGCATTTCCGACGGTATCTTTGGCAGTATAGCCTAAATCTACCTTTTGTCCCTGATAATGTTTAATATCTTCACGTGCCGTAATCAGGTTCATCGTTGTTCCCGGACGCACACCGGAAATCAACATTTTTTCGCCATATCCGAAATTCAACAATTCTATTGCACGCGCAATCCGGTTACTTCCGCCGGTCAAAGCCACCACGCCGACTTTATTTCTTTTAACCGGTTTGAAGTCAATTGCCCCATCCAAAACTCTACGCGTCATATCCAGATAAGCATAGCCGTACCGTCTATCCGGTTCAAGCATTGCCCCTTCTGCCCATTCATTCCACGCATTAATAAAGAGCATACGTTCATCCCCTTTAAAATCCCGTTTTGTCATCTCCGTGGCATAAGATAACCACCGCCCGTAAATATCGGGAGTTGATCCGTCATAAATAAAAGCACCGGTTTTAGCTTTTCTTGGCGAATTATCCCAGCGGGGAAAAACAGTTCGGAAAGTTTTATAAGTATAGTCCAGCTTCATCAAATCCGCTTCAATATAATCTTTCCAATTCCAAACCGTAAAATCAGTATCTTTATAATATTTTACCACACTTTTTTTATGCAGACCGATAACCGAGCGAATATCAAAATCTATGACACCGTCCAATCCGTATGTTTCAGGATCAGCAAAGAACCCGAATTGTTTTGTGCCGAGCAAAAAGAGTTCCCCAACCCCGTTCCGACGCATATAGTCGCGCAAATATTCAGTAAACCGAACAAACTTCTCCTGTCCGAACAATGCCGGCCGATAGATGATAAACAACGGCTTCCCGTTAACCCGAATATATCGTTTATCTGTAAAGAACGGTAACAAATCTTCGGCAAACTTTTGAAAATCGGCTTCCGAAAAATTCTGTTCCATCAACAGTTCCTGATTACCGCCGTCCCACCGTTTAGACCAACTTTCATTTGCCCAATGCAAACAAAACGGGAAATCCAAATTTTTATTATGCAAATAATTATAAATCGGCTTTTCCATCAGTTTTTTACCGGAAAACCAATAATAGTAAAACGCAAATCCGTATATCCCGTAATTTTTTGCCAATTCAATCTGCCTAAACATCACATCTTCATGCGTCAAATCATAAAAGCCGACATCTATCGGTAATTTGGGTTGATAATGTCCGTCATACAAAGGTTTTGCGGCGGTTACATTCGTCCATTCCGTAAAACCGCGTCCGTGCCATTGGTTATTTTCATTAAACTGATGAAATTGCGGTAAGTACAACGCAATCGGGCGGATTTTCATATCTTTATCGGTCTTGTAGGGTTTAAACGGAACAAAATCATTTTTGCCGTAATCATCCAACATCCGTGCATTTTCCGATACCGTATTCATGTCTTCTTGCGGTTTCAATTGCGTATCATAGCGATTGACCACCAGATTAAACCAAACCAATCCGATACTCCATAAGAGGAGACCTCCGCCCATACAGATTACTATCTTTTTTATCATTCTACACCATTGGTCTCAAAGTTTTCACAATCGTTACATAGGCTGTAACCGCAACCAACAAAGCCGAAATAATCGGTAAAATAAGAATACTCAGCCACTCTTCCGCCCCAAAATGTACCGCATTAAAGATACCGGCTTCAATACCTTTTGCCATTGTGCCGATAAGCATAATTGCCGGTACGGCAACAATTGTTCCGATAACGCCTGCCGAAGCGGAAATTTGTGTAATTTGCTTAACATAATTTAAGGCAATATATTCATCCGTTGCCCCCATAATATGCAAAATAGAGATAATTTCACGGTGGATATTCAAACTTGTCTTTGCCGCATATACAATCGCCGCCACACAACCGCCTGCAACCAACATCAAAACCGTCACGGCCAACATTTTTAAGGAATTAATAAATTTCAGCAATCTGGCAAGCCATAAAGAGTGATCATTAATGGAAGCCTGAGCAGAAACTTCGGATAACCGAACCACCAATTCTTTGTAATCAAATTTATTTTGCTGATTATTAATTTGTACATCCAACAACTTCGGTATCGGTAACAGTTCCACATCCACATTATTACCGAGCCACGGTTCCAACAAAGCGCGTAACTCTCCGTCACTCAAAACTGAAACTTGTGTCACATTCGGATAATTTTCCAAAAAGGCGACCACTTTTTGCAAATCAGCTTTGGTATCTTCATAATTCGGCAACGGCAACATCTGTACGGTAAAGTTAGATTGCACCTGTTTTTTTGAGTTTTCAAACATAGAGTTAATACCGAGAACACCGGACAAGGTAATTGCAAACAAAAAGACCGAAACAGCCACAATCACGCGCAAAAAGGTTTTGGAATATCCCTCATCAATCGGCAATTCCTGTACCGCATCTGCCGGTGCTTTTTGTCTTCTTAATTCCCGAATACGTGTTGCCCGTTGTTTAGCCGTTGCTTTAGGTGTCGTTTTATTGTTTATAATCTTTTCCATATTATCCCTCCGCTATATCCCTCTGATTTTATTGGCATACATCAGATTTCCGTCTTTCAACAAGAGACGCGGATAATTATACCGTTCCATGAGTTCGTTAGAGTGCGTCGCAATCACGACCGTCGTTCCTAACCGATTAAGCTCAGCAAAAAGTTTCATTAATTTATTAGCAATTTCGTCATCCACATTACCGGTCGGCTCATCCGCAAGCAAAAGTTCCGGACGATTAATAACGGCACGCGCAATCGCCACACGTTGTTTTTCACCGCCGGAAATTTCCGAACTCTTCACATACATATTGTGCGACAGTTCCACCCATGCCAACAATTCTATCACCCGTTGACGGATTTCTTTTTCCTTCATTCCGCGAATACGCAACGGCAGAGCGACATTATCAAACACACTCAAATGTTCCAACAACCGGAAATCTTGAAAGACCACCCCGATTCGCCGTCTTAAGAACGCCAAAGTATTTCTATCCGTCATCGCCACATTATTTCCGAAAACCTTTAGAGTACCGCTTGAGGGCTTTTGCGCCAGATAAAGCATAGAGAGCAAAGAAGTCTTACCAGCACCGCTCTTTCCGGTCAAGAAATGCATAGAGCCCCTTCTGAAAGCAAAATCTATATTTTTCAAGACTTCGGGGTTCTCTCCGTAAGCCAGCCCGACATTTTTCATTTCCACAATCGGTTCAAATTGTCTGGTATTCATCTTTTTGAAACTCTCCCTAAAAGCATAATCACGCAAGCCAAATAATTCTCCTAATGTTTAATACAAAAAAAGATTTGATTAAATAGATTTTATGCATATACTAACAGAAAAACCAAAAGGAAGTTAAAAAAATGCTGATTAGTTGTCCTAAGTGTCATAATATATATGAGATACCTGATGATTTAATTCCCAAGACCGGCAAGAAGTTTCGTTGTCAGTCTTGTGCCCACATTTGGCATGCTTTGCCGAGTGATGCGTTAGGGTACGAAAAAGAAACCGCCGAAAAGCCGATAATAGAACCGATAGAAGTTCCGGTTCCGCCCTATCGTCCGTATCCTGCCAACAAAGAAAAATATCAGGTACCGGCAGACGGCAAATCCGGTCGTAAAACGGTTTCATCCCAAGAATTACTAAAAAGTGAAGGTAATCCGGATTATGTTGTCGAACCGGCTCCGAAATTACATTTAATGTCGTCAGAAGGCACCTCATTTACACTTAATATGCCGTCAGGCGTTGCCGAAAATGCCCCAACTATACCTGAAGAATTATTTGCTCCGCAAGAAAAACCGTTGGAAACACCGACCGTAACGACAAAACATCAAAATTTCATACGCGGTATATGTTTGTATATATTGATATTTATTGCATTAGCAGGATTTATGCGTCGTGAAATAGTCGCATTTTATCCGTCGGCAGAAATATATTATCAAAAGTTCGGTTTGAGTGGTCAGCAAAATCCCGAAATATTGAATATAGAAGATGTCAAAGCCGTACCTTTTACCAAGAACGGTTTAAATGGAACGTTAATTCAACTTCAAATCGTTAATAATACCATGTATCAAACGATTGTCCCCGAACTAACCGTCTCCCCGCTTAATCTGAACTTCCGCGCCCAAACGGAAGTTTTACCGGCTCATCAAAAGACTTCTGCCGAAGTTTTTATTCCGCATACGGAACCGGAAAGCTTGACAATCCGTTTTTTAAAACCCTAGATTACATTCAAAAGAACAAATATTAAGGAGAATATATTATGTTAAGAGAAGATTTGCAGAATGCATTAAAAAATGCCATGAAAGAACATGACATGGCAACAGTTGCCGCCGTTCGTCTGATTATTGCCGGTCAAAAAGAAAAAGATGTTGAAGCACGCGGTAAAGGAAAAGACAGCGCAACCGACAGTGAATTACTTTCTATGATGCAAACCATGATTAAACAAAGAAAAGAGTCAGCCAAAATCTATACCGAAGGTAATCGTCCGGAACTGGCCGCCAAAGAAGAAGCCGAAATTACGGTAATAGAACGTTTTTTACCCAAACAATTATCCGAAGAAGAAACTAAAACCATTATCAGCGGGATTATTACCAAAATCGGTGCCGCAAGTATGAAAGATATGGGCAAAGTTATGGCAGAATTAAAAACAGCTTATGCCGGTCAGGTAGATATGGGCAAAGCTTCCGGATTAATTAAGAGTTTACTCGGCTAGTATAAAAGTACCGTCAAGAAGGGTTAATTATGGCAAACAATGACGATTTACAAAGATTTATTGAGGAACTGCACGCCAGAGTCTCAATTGTCGATGTCGTCGGGGCAAAAGTTAAGCTCACCAAAAAAGGACGTGAGTGGCAAGGACTGTGCCCGTTTCATCATGAAAAAACCCCTTCTTTTACGGTCAACGAAGCCAAAGGATTTTATCACTGTTTCGGGTGCGGAGCGCATGGTGATATTGTAAAGTTTGAAATGGAAGCCAACGGGTTACCATTTATGGAGGCTTTGCAAAAATTAGCCCACCAAGCCGGCTTACAAATGCCGCAATTTTCCCAAAAAGATAAACAAGCCAACGAAGAACGCAAATCTTTATATGAGATTATGGAGCAAGCTTGTAAATTTTTTGAACAAAAACTCCGTATGCCGGAAGGTCGTGAAGGCTTAAGTTACTTCACTCAAAAACGCAGTATGACGGAAGAAACTCTCAAAAAGTTCCGTTTAGGCTATGCGCCGAACAATAACGGCTTAATGGCATTTTTAAAAGCACAGGGCGTAACCCCGCAAGATATGAAAGAGCTCGGGCTGATAGCCATTCCGGAAGATACCGCACGTCATCCGCATGATTTTTTCCGCAATCGGGTGATGATACCGATAACCAATAAACAAGGCAAGATTATCGCATTCGGCGGTCGCGTTATGGAAAAGATTGAGCCGAAATACCTGAATTCGCCCGATACACCGATATTTAATAAACGGCGCAACCTGTATAATTTAGATAAAGCGCGTGAATCCGGCTACAAAGAACGCAATCTGATAATTTGTGAAGGCTATATGGATGTTATGGCACTGGATAGCTTCGGAATAGAATATGCAGTTGCACCGTTAGGAACCGCACTGACGGAAGAACAGATTATGGAAGCCTGGAAAGTCTGTCCCGAACCGATAGTCTGCTTAGACGGAGATGCACCGGGAGTTAAAGCCGCCATGCGTGCGGTGGATAGAGTTTTGCCGATATTAAAAGCCGGTTATTCGCTCAAATTTATGTTTTTACCGGATAATATGGATCCGGATGAATTTTTGCGTCAACGCGGCGCCGCGGCATTTCATGAGATGATGCGTCATACCGAACCGCTGATAAATATTTTATGGCGCAAATATACGCAAGATGAAGACAGTTCCACACCGGAACGCAAAGCCTTAATAGAAAAGACTTTACTTGCCGAAGTAACCAAAATTACCGATAGTACGGTCCGCAGTTACTATGCTCAAGATATTCGGACACGAATTTTCAAAGCATTCAAGCAAACGCCGTGGCAATCTGCGCCTGCCCCGCAACCGTATCGTCAACCGACCTACAATAAACCGCAACCGGCATATTTGAATGAGATACCGCTTGCTGACACAGCACCTTACACCCCGAAAACACCGTTGGTAATGCCACAACCGCGCCCGACCCCGCAACCATATCAACGTCGGCCATATACCCCCAATAATCGCCGTAACGCAAATGCGCGTCAACTGTTAAATCATACCATCTCGGCAGATCCGGAAGAATTGCGTAAATCTGCTAATACCGAACAAGATAAAAACATCCGTTTTGTTATTGCGGCTGAAATTATGTATCCGGATTTAATCGCCGAGTTTGAAGAACAGATTTATCAAGACAATATAAAGTCAGCCGAAATCAAAGCATTATATAACAAAGTTCAAGAAATCTATCAAACTTCGGAAGAAACATTAACCTCTCCGCTTTTGCGTCAGGCACTTATGGCAGAACCTTATACCAAAACCCTAAATGAATTATGGGAACTGAATATGCTGGAGAAAAAAGATCCGTTAATTAATGAAATACGCAAAGATGTTACTCGTATAGTATTAGAAGACCGCCTACGCGCGTTAGAAGAAGAAAAGAAAAAGTTAGGTGAAGAAATGAGTAAGAATTTCAATGAAGAAACATACCTTCGTCTAAAAGAAATCAAAGAAGAACAAAACCAAATCTTAGCTGAAGCCGATAAAGACGAATAAGAGATAGAATTCGCCATAGCGAGGAGCGTTTCCTTTCCCCGTTACTTTCCGCATAATCATCCTTTTGGTTCCATCCAGTATACCAACCAACATCGTACCAACCAAACGAAAACCACACTGAGTGTGTCATTGCGAGGAGCGTTTCCTCTTTCCGTCATTGCGAGGAGCAATTTATTGCGACGTGGCAATCCCTTAAGGCATAGACATACTTAAGTCCCACCTCTACCAAACGAAAACCACACTGAGTGTGTCATTGCGAGGAGCGTTTCCTCTTTCCGTCATTGCGAGGAGCAATTTATTGCGACGCGGCAATCTCTTGAAACAGTGGCATACTTAAGCCCCACTCGGCAAAAATGTGCGTGAGCCTGAGGCTCCAATCCCTTGAAACAGTGGCATACTCAAGCCCCACTCGGCAAAAGTACGCGTGAGCCTGAGGCTCCAATCCCACAAGGTACCAACCAAACGAACAGTCCAGACTAGTCTGGCTCGCAATGACGGACGTACGCTTACCTCCATTTTTTAGGATTAAGCTTTCGGTTTGCGAATAGATTTAATTTTCGTCAGAAAAGATGAAAGTTTACCATTTTTACTTTGAGCCTTTTTCCTGACTTTTTCCGTCAATTTCTGCGCTTTATCGCCGGCTTTTTCCACCACGTGGTAAGTCATACTCTTTAATTTAGCATATTGCTTATCAATTTCATCAGATTTTACCATATTTTTAAGATGTGCCAATGGAGAGGAAGACGTCTGCGGCTGTTCATCATCTGTCCATTTTTCAATTTCCGGCAATTTTGTTTCTTCCAGATTTTTTTTCTGTTGTGATGGCAAGATAACCTCCGGAATTTCAAACAATTTCGGCATTTGTTCGGCAACCGATTGATTTTCAGGCTCCGAAGTTTGCATATCGTCTAAAGGTACTTCATCAACAGACGCAACCTCAAGCGGTGCCTCGTCTAAAGGTGTTTCATCAAGGGGCGCAACCTCAAGCGGTGCCTCGTCTAAAGGTGCTTCATCAACAGACGCAACCTCACACGGAGCCTCGTCTAAAGGTGTTTCATCAAGGGGCGCAACCTCACGCGGTGCCTCGTCTAAAGGTACTTCATCAAGCGGTAAAGAGACATCCGTTTCTGCAGACGTTTTCTCAGGCTCGTTTGGTTCTTCTGATGGAATATATGAAATGACGCCATCAGCATTAACTTCATCTGCAGCATCAAAATCAAACGGCGCATCCGGCATTGTAAATTGTTGTTTTTGAGGCAAAGTATCCGGAAACTCTTGCGGAACATCTAAAGGCATAATTTCCTCAAACGGAATGGGAGCATCTAACGGACGATTATCCTCACTATCCGCAACCTCAAGCGGAGCCTCATCTAAAGGTGTTTCATCAAGAGGCGCAACCTCAAGCGGAGCCTCATCTAAAGGCGCTTCATCAAGAGGCGCAACCTCACGCGGTGCCTCGTCTAAAGGTGTTTCATCAAGAGGCGCAACCTCAAGCGGAGCCTCATCTAAAGGCGCTTCATCAAGAGGCGCAACCTCACGCGGTGCCTCGTCTAAAGGTACTTCATCAACAGACGCAACCTCACGCGGAGCCTCATCTAAAGGCGCTTCATCAAGAGGCGCAACCTCACGCAGAGCCTCGTCTAAAGGTACTTCATCAACAGACGCAACCTCAAGCGGTGTTTCAACCTTCTCTGCATTTGATTGAGGGATAGTTAAAACTTCCGGCTCATCCAATGAGGCATTTTCCAACTGCACGCTCGGACGATCTAAAAATGTTACCGAAGAGGAAACTTCCTCCTCTTTATTTTCTAATCTATTACTTTCATTTTCTAAATTATCATTTTGTTTTTGAATATTTTTATTAATTTTATTCTTAATATTATAGAGCATTCCGTAAGCCGAAGATTCCACCCCTTTAAGCACATTTCCGGCTTTACTCAAATCCAAAGTTGTAGCCTCTAAAACAGCTTTTTGCCACCGTTCACGTGCTAACGATAGCGGATTATCCGTCTGTACACCGATATATTTATACCCATTTACCTCAAAAATATTAAGTTTCATATAGTTAATTGAATTAATTAATTTATCACTTAAATTTGAATCTTTAAAGAGCAGATAATTCGTCTGATTTATAAATTCTGTTTGAAATTCATCCCCGAGCCAACCGTTTAAAACAATAAAATTCAACAAATCACAAGCTTCATCCAGATTTCCGTTTTCTGCAAAATCTCGCACGGCAGGAAAAGTCCGCCGCACCGCATATTCCTGATAAAAAGACCGATTTCGCATTAAATAATCTAAATTTCGCTTAATAATATTGAGTAAAACGCCTTCTGCGCCTGCTGATAACGGCAACAACCGATGTAAAAAGCCGTTCATTTCCAAGATGGCGCCGTGATTTGCTAACTCAGCCAGAACCGTTACGGCAGATTTTATTTGTTTGAGCTGTAACAAAGCTAAGGCATAGACCACACCCCGCGGCTGACCGTTTTTAATAAGCGCCAGACATCTCTCTGTAAAATAAGGTGTTTTTGGGGTATCATGTAAAATAATCTTAGCCGCCGTTTCTTCAAAAAAACCACATTTCTCATCCAAAGATTGAGCAAATTCAGCTATTTCATTATTATGCGTCAAAAACGGAGTTTCTTCCAGTTCACTGGCTCCGTCAAATTCTTTATCCGCCGTTAAAGCCGCCGATACGGCGTCATCAAATCCGATGTCATCGGCCGCACACCCGTTTTCAACCAAATCCTTAAGATAAAGAAACAAATAGCGCTTATCGTCAAACTTGAGAGTATTTTTATGATAAACAATCTCATTCGTCAGTTTTTTTAAGATAGCCGTTCTATCCAGTGCCAACCGATCGCCGTCCCGTGCATTTTTTAATTTTTCCAAATATGTTTTGAAACGTTCGGTTATCCCTTTTGTCACTACATCATGAAAGAGTTTTTCCTCGTTAATATAATATGTTGAAACAAGATTATAAAGTTCTTCATTAATTTCCGTTAAGGGTTTCAAGATAAGATTTTCAAACAAAACACCGGCAAGATAATTGTTCAACCCGCGCCACGGCTTAAGTCGTAAATCCGTAACATTTTTAGCAATAAGCGCCGTAAAATCAGCTAAAATGCCCTTTTCGTATGCGTCCAACGCCCCGTTTTCGGCAAGAGTGTGCCAAACTTTATAAGCGCCCTTCTCGTCAATACCGCGTGTTCCGCCGTTACCAAGTATTCCCCATAACAACGAAAAATTCTGAAAAACATCCTCATTTTCCGGCATTCCCAAATACTTAATCACACGGCTACGCACCGCCACGGCACTTCCGGCAGCTAAATTTGCCAGTTCATGTTCGGACCACATCATATTAATAAACCTCTTCCGAGTTACATTCCGGTTAAGTTTATCCGTCCGCAATAAACTGTCAACACTTTCCCCTAATCTGTAAACAACAAAACCATCGGGAATCGTCAAATAAAATCTGTTAAAATTCAAGAATAATCTTGACATTTGCAAATCAAATGAGTATGTTCTACTCGTTGCAATTTATACTCTTATTAGTAATAAGAGAAAACATTAGATCTATTGTTAAGGAACGACATGTCAGATACAGATAATGAAGAATACAAAAGTTCGGATGCTCCGATATTGGATACTTTAGGAGTCGCTTTAAAAAAACTAATCAACAAAGGTAAAGAACAAGGTTATATTACCATAGAAGAATTAAATCAGGCCTTACCGTCTGAAAAAGAAACTTCCGATCAGATAGAAGATATCATGACCGCGATTTCGGATATGGAAATCAGCATTATCTCCGCCAGCGAAACGGATGATTATGAAGAGGAAGAAGAAGATAACAAATCCGATAACACCCAAGCAGATGATGATACCGAAGATTTATCCGGAAACTTTGATACGCGTGATTTAATGCGTTCGGATGATCCTGTCAGAATGTACCTCAAAGAAATGGGAACAGTAGAATTGCTATCCCGTGAAGGTGAAATTGCGATTGCCAAAAGAATAGAAGCCGGCAAAACCGTTATGATAGATGGTCTTTGTGAAAACCCGATGACCTTAAAAGCAATTTCCAAATGGCGTGATGAATTATTAAATAACACCACCCAACTACGTAACATTATAGATTTGGAAATGATGTACGGGGTTGATTCTGATGCGATTGTTTATGAAGATGACGCTAATCAGGAAACCGAAGATTTAGCCACCGTTACCAAAGATTTGGAAGGCAAAAACTTAGATGAGATTGACGATGATTTAGAAAACGATATTGAATTTGATGATACCGTTGATGATGAACAGGAAGCTGATGAAGATGCCGAAGAAGATAATATTGATGAAAACAGCGATGAAACCATAGATGATGATGACGATGATGATGCAAATCATGCCACAACCTCCATCAGCGCTATGGAAACCGCATTGTATGAACCTGTTTTGGAAATCTTAACCCAAATCTCCGGTTATTATGACGAATTAAGCCAAATCCAAAGCAAACGTATGAAAGCAATATTGGCAGGTCGTAAACCGCAACCGGCACTTGAAAAGAAATATATCACAATTAAAAAAGAATTAATTGAGTTAATGAGTTCCATTCATCTGAATTCTGCTCGTGTTGAAGAGTTGGTTGAGCAATTAAACGAGTTAAATCGTCGCCTGATGGGCGTTGAAGGAAAATTAATGCGTTTAGCCTTAAACTGCCGTGTCAAACGTGAAGATTTCTTAGAGGCATACCAACGGTCAGAATTAGATCCGCATTGGTTAGATAAAATTTCTGAAAAGAAAGATAAGCACTGGCAAAAATTTGTAGCCGAACACAGTGAAGAAATTTGTGAATTGCGTAATTCTTTGGCAGAAATGAGTAAAGAATGCGGTTTACCGATTTCTGAATATCGTAAAATGGTTGATACAATTAAACGTGGTGAACGTGAATCCGAACGTGCAAAGAAAGAAATGATTGAGGCAAACTTGCGTTTAGTTATTTCCATTTCCAAAAAATATACCAACCGCGGTATGCAATTCTTGGATTTAATTCAAGAAGGTAACATTGGTTTGATGAAAGCGGTTGATAAATTTGAATATCGTCGCGGCTACAAATTCTCTACTTATGCAACATGGTGGATAAGACAAGCGATTACGCGTTCCATTGCAGATCAGGCTCGTACAATCCGTATTCCGGTTCATATGATTGAGACGATTAACAAACTCGTTCGCACCTCACGTCAGATGACCTTAGAAATGGGCAGAGAACCAATTCCGGAAGAATTGGCCAAACGTCTGTCTATGCCGATAGAAAAAATCCGTAAAGTGATGAAGATTGCCAAAGAACCGGTTAGCTTGGAAGCACCGGTCGGAGATGAGGAAGATTCCTCTTTGGGCGATTTTATTGCGGATGAAAATGCATTACAACCGATTGATTCGGCTATTCATACCAACTTAAAAGAAACTTGCACCCGTATTTTATCTTCCCTCACCCCGAGAGAAGAAAGAGTATTGCGTATGCGTTTCGGTATCGGAATGAATACGGATCATACATTGGAAGAAGTTGGTAAACAATTTAATGTAACGCGAGAGCGTATTCGTCAAATTGAAGCCAAAGCTTTAAGAAAATTAAAACATCCGAGCAGAAGTAAGAAATTACGTTCTTTCTTGGATCAATAAGCTATCAAATCAGAGCTCTCTTTTGAGGGCTCTTTTTTGTATGCCGGATATAACAAATACCTCAACCCCACGCGGTTGATTTTAGACATAAACCTCAACAAAGCAGGTTTATTTGAGTTGAGCATTTTTCATAAAAACATAATATTTTCAAGCAGTTCATACAATAAAAATGCAATAATATTTTATGACAAAAAGTAATTTTTCCCTTGCAAAATAAATAAATACTTCTAAACTAACGGCAGAAATGTATTATTCACCTATAGATATGAAGCAGATAAAATTATTACCGTTAAAGGAAGAAGAGCGAAGACTAAAAAATTCGGTTCTGCCTAAAATGGCGGGTCTTCCCTCTAAGCGTACCCGTATCGGCTCTAAAATGATGAATTTTCTAGCTGAGAACGGGCATTTGTATTTCGTGAATTATCCTGACCTCTGCAGCATAATTTATGAGATTGGGCTCCAACGAATATCGTGTGGTCCTGTTATGCATCCGGATGACAGATTACATACATTCACGGCACTCCCTCAAGCTTATCGTCGCTACGGCTCACTTGCCGGTAGCAAGGGTTGTTATCCTGAAAGGATGGATAGATATGACGAAAAGTTTTTGTATAAATGCCTTGAAGAATGTATCTTACTTCCGACAACCCGCACCCATGGTCTGGCAGTTTGTTTCGGTCTTGTGCGTTATCTTGATCCTGACGGTTCGTCCCTCTGTCATTACGAATTAGGCAGCAGTTCATACCATCCGAGCGGCGTAAAATTATATAATCTTGCGGATTATCTGATTAATCGCTATGCGACAATAGATGAAATTATGAACCATTGGGCCACGCCGAGACAATGGAAACGTCATCAAGCTACCTTTTCCCAATTAGCCAAAAGGCACCAACTGGATTGGAAAAAATTTTTCCAAACCACACATTTATTTGAGGAAGAAAATTTCTTTCAACGTCTGCGTTTGAAGAATCAGTTAAAAGCCCAAATGACGAAATGAGCACAAAAAAAATAATGTTATCCTTTTGGGGTAACATTATTTTTTTGCTCCAAACAAAGATTGTAAAAATTACCGGCACCAACCAAACTAAGCCACAAAAAAAGGAGTGCCGAAGCACCCCCATTGAAAAATTAATTTCATTAATTAAAACTCAGCTAAAATTTCCCAAAATTTAGGATCATAGCGATAGTTTCCGTGTTTATAAATTTTTCTTGTTTTCAACTTAGTGTAAGACATTGTCGGAAAACTCTCAATATCTATCACGCGGAGATCTTCACGCCATAAAGCCTCAATAATCCATAAAGCCTTTTTTTCCTCTTTTGACGTATCAATCTGCACAAAACATTTTTCCACAGATTGATTTTCCCGATAAGCTTTATAAAATGGCGAATTAACAAATTCATCAACACCAACATGCAAAGCATAAGCCGCTGCAACAATTAAATGATTTTTACGCACTGTTTTTTGAAAAAACAAATTCGTCAACGCTTCAACAAGTTTACCATCAACCGCCCAAACACTGGCCTGTCCGTACGGAACATCTTCCAAATACATACAAATGCTCACAACCTCATGGATATGACGTGCATAAGTTCGTTCAAACAGATAATTATCACAGTAAGAACAGTTAGTTACAATCGGATGAGCTTGAATTTTGTTAGAAACCATACACACCATAAAAAACAAAATCATTATAACAACTTTGTTTGTTTTAAAAAAAACGTTCATAATAAATAAATGAATGAATAATTAATAAATAAGATATTTCTTCTCAGTTATAGCCGATTAAATTAATAAAGCAACTTAATTTTTATTCATTTAGTTTGTATCATAAAAAAACGGAGCAAAAGCCCCGTTCAAAAAAAATAATACTTTTAACGAAGTAAATCCAACAAACTCGTTGTGAGCATTACTTCCATTTTTTCTTCACCTAAGAATAAAAATCCCATGGCAAGAAAAAGTACACAAATAATCAGATAAATGTAAAAAAATTTTACATATTGCTGATTAATTAAATTTAATTTTTTCATTTTCATAATTTTTTTTGTTTTAATTAATAAAAAATGTATAAGTCTTATATGCATTTTCCTTAATCAATCACTTAAAATTACCTCTGAAAAAACAAAAATAATAATAAACAACTTCATAAAAATTAAATGACACAATAAGATATATACAAGAATGATTTTATCACATTTTTATCAAATTAACAAGTAAAACCGAACATTCACGCCTTTAATACCTTTCTTGGTCATTATTCCCTTTTGTTATGGCGTCATCACGAACCTTCCCCACCCGTCATTGCGAGCCTTCCCCACCCGTCATTGCGAGGAGCAATTTATTGCGACGTGGCAATCTTTCAAGTTGCACATCCTCACCAAACGAAGACCACACTGAGTGTGCAAGTTGCCCGTCATCACGAACCTTCCCCACCCGTCATTGCGAGGAGCAATTTATTGCGACGTGGCAATCTCTTAGGGCATAGGCATAGGCATACTCAAGCCCCAACTCAGTAAAAATGCGCGTGAACCTAAGGCTCCAATCTCTTGAAACAACGGCATACTCTCTAAAGATTGCCACGCCCTGCGGGCTCGCAATGACGAGAGTAGAATGCTAAAGATTGCCACGCCCTGCGGGCTCGCAATGACGGTATATATGCTAAAGACTGCCCCGACATTCATACTTATCTCTCTATCGTACATAAACAGACTAACAAACGAATAGTCCGTCCCACATATCCTCAGGTCAAACAAAAAAAGAGCCCCGCAAGGGACTCTTTCATAAACAAACTTTCGCTATCCGCAAATTGGGATAACACCCGAAAATTAGTTATTAGCAGCTTCTTTAACTTCTTCAACCGGAGCTTCAGCCTTAACATCAGCCACAACAGCAGTTTCGTTATTATAAGCTTTTTCTTGTCTTTTAGCTTCTTCAGCAGTTCTGGCAATATTAACCAAAATTGTTTGCGAAACTTCAGGGTGCAAGCTCAATTTAACCTGGTAGATACCCAAGTATTTAATCGGTTTATCCAAAGAAACATAACGACGTTCCAATTCAAAACCTGCTTCGTTAATAGCAGCAGCCACATCACGCATTGTAACAGAACCATATAATTGACCTGTTTCAGCAGCTTGACGAATAATGACTGCAGAAAAGCCTTTTAATTCTTCAGCTTTTTGAACAGCTTTTTCAAACAAAGCCTGGTTACGAGCTTCTAATTCAGCTTTTTGTTTTTCAAAATAAGCAATGTTAGCATCAGTAGCGCGCAAAGCTTTATTTTGAGGTAATAAGTAGTTACGCGCATAACCGCTTTTAACATTAACTCTATCACCCATTCTACCTAATTTTTCAATATGTTCTAAAAGAATGATTTCCATAATACACCCTCCTAGTTAGCAACATAAGGCAAAAGCGCAACGAAACGAGCACGTTTAATAGCACGAGCGATTTCTCTTTGAGTTTTTGCAGAAACGTTAGTAATACGACTAGGCATAATTTTGCCTTTTTCGGAAATATAGCGAGAAAGGAATTTTGTATCTTTATAATCAATTTTGAAGTTTTGATTATCAGCAAAATTCTTTCTTTTAAAGAAATTTTTATTAGCCATAATATTCATACTCCTAAAATTAAGCTTGTTCTTCAGCAGCTTCTTCTTTGCCACCGAATTCTTCAACTTTAACGGTCATAAAACGAATGATATCTTCGTTCAATCTGATTAAACGTTCATATTCAAACACAGCGTTAGCCGGAGCAGAAATGTTTAATAAAACATAGTAACCTTTACGGTTTTTCTTAATGCGGTAAGCCAAGTTTTTCAAACCCCAGTTTTCCACATTAACAACCTCGCCGCCCTCATTTTTAATAGCATCGGACAAAGTAGCCACGATATCATTAACTTGAGCTTGACCGAGATCTTGACGAGCAATTAAAATACTCTCATATTTAGTCATTCATAAATCTCCTTATGGATTCTCAACAAATTAAATGTATAGCCGTAAAGGTCATCTCTACGGCAAGGGACGGCATCACTATACCTTTATTTTTTTAGATTGCAAGCATTTTCTTATCGGTTTTACTTTTAATTTACCTTTATATGTGATACAATACCTCATATAAAAGCAAAGAGCGGAGAGATTATTATGGCGGCTTATGGATATGACAAAGAAAATGCCGAAAATTTACCGGAAGAGATGGTGGCAAGTGAACATCTGATGAACTGTTCAACACCTTATGCTCAACTCTCAGCGGATTATATGACGGAAACGGTAACACGTTTATTGTTAGCCAAGAATCGTCATTTAGTTCAAGATAAAAGTTGGCAGTTAGCTCAAGAAGAAAACAAACGTAAAATCCAAGACGATCTGTCCGAATTATCTCAAAAAGCCCCTGCTGAAAATTATCATCCGAATAAAGAAGAAGATGCCGAACGTGGCACATTGGTTCAAAATTATCTGGATAAAATGGTAATTATGCAAGATGACCATGCCATAACCGATGAAACCGAAATGCGTGAATGGGTTAAGAATACCTTTCATTTTTCCGTCAGCGATATTGAATCTGAAAATGCCTTTATTTATCATGCCACCAATAACGGATATCCCAAAGATACGATAGCTTTTACCTCTTCAATTTTGAAAATGATGCAAACCTCCGAACAATTTGAAGGAGTTATCGCTCACGAACTCGGGCACTATTTTGTCGGCAAAATCTATCCCAATAAATATATTTCTCCGAGTATGAATGAAAGATTAGCTGATAAACATGCATTGGATTGTTTATATTATACCGGTCAGGATCCGAATTCTTATGCTCAAACTTTTGCGAAGTTATATAACTTAGAAGAATTATCCGAAACCGATAAATTAAATATGGCAGCCGAAGCGCATGACTCCCCGATTTCCCGTATCAAAAATATTCGTGATTATAACGAAGCGGTATATGGAACATACATGCAGGACTATCTCCCTTCTCCGGAAAACGAAACGCAAAATCAAAAATTTCAAACCTTCAAAAAAGAGGTAGCACAAACCTATAAAGACTCTCGTTATATCAGTAAGATAGAAGAACTTATTACTCAAGATTCCGCGTTTTCAACCCATATGAACGAAACGACCGGTCGGGTAGATTTCAGCCAAATTCCGTATGAAAAAACGATTGATAAACTTATTGAACTGACTTCGGACAGTACCATGCGCTTCGCTGAAAATTTAGCAGATATAACCGAAATCATCGCCCAAGCTAATCAACAAGAAGTAACCTATACGCCGGAATTATCCCAAAAACTATCAACTTTAGTTGCTCGTGCCTCAGACAATGTTTATATTCAAGAACATCAGAAACAGCTGGATAACGATTTGTTAAACCGTTTTAATCGTGAAAATAAGTATTATGCAAGTGATCCGGCATTTCGTCCGCTGTCCTATGACATATATACTCAATCACAGAAAGAAGATATGTCATTACCGGAAATTGCCGAGAAATTAGAGCATTTGGCTTTAAGCAAGCAGGATAAAGACGGCTATGTTGATGTAGATGATAATAATCATAAAAAACAATTATCAGATTTTGAACGTCAAATTTTGCGCATTCATCGTCCGCAAAGCCCTCTCTTAACGGAAACCGAAAAGAATAATCGCACCCAAGGACTAGATACCGAATTATCCATATCAGACATAATCCGTAATAAAAAATATCCGACAAATTTAGATAAATTAATCACCACCATTACCTTCCCGAATACGGATATCGAGGCTTTAGAAAAAGAAAAGAAAACAACTGCTTATCTGATACCGAAAGTTCGTCTGACCACTCCGGGAACGCTTAACTGGATGGAAAACGAAGGGGGAATAATCTACAATAATATCTATGTTAATGCACGTTACGGTTTGGAGTTGTCTCACTTCTCAATGCCCAAAATGGAGGAAGCCGTCGGTCAACAACTCCCGTGGGCCGATAAAAAAGAAAGGCTTGAAGCTTTTGGTCTGAAGATACGCAAAACCGCCGACCGTTCCGCTCTAAAACCTTCTGACTATGTTCCGATGCAACCGGAAGATTGCACCAAAAAGACATATAGTTTAGTTCGTTTTCCGGATAATAAACCGTATGAATTTTTAGCAGATGACAACGGCAAGATTATAGCAGTCGGCGCAAATATTGCCGAACTGCAAAAACAAAACGACATCTTGAAACAAAAAGAAAATAATCAGAAAAAACAAAATGTTTTTGAAACCCGCTTAACCGTACTCAATAACCTAACCGCCTTGGCGATATTAGATAAAAAATCGCAAACCGCCCCCCTCTCGGATATTGAACTAAAAAAGCAAGCAGAGATAACCCGCACCTTAACTGAAACGCCGAATTTGGAACCGCTGATACTTTTTCCGGAAGTATCAACATATATCTGGGATATTAACAATCCGACTATCATCCATCTCAAAGAACACGCCTATGAAAAGATGCCGCTTGATGCGCCCGAAATTGCTGATGATTATAACAAGTTTAAATCTTCTCTGTACTATAAATATTTTATGAAAGATACCAAAGACGCCACCACCGCGGAAGAACAACGCAATCAAATTGCTCAAGCCATGCAGCTCAACACCGGCGAAAACACCCTTACCACCTTAAGAACATTATTTCCGACAATAGAAAAAATTTTAGATAAACGGGAGCAAAATCCGGAGTTTAAAGAAACTCATGTAACAGTCTATGACCACCGTAAAGATTGCCTCATAACCACAATAGAAAAAGCCGTTCCGGAAATGACGGACGCAGCACGCAAATTAGGTCAGGAAATTACCCTGTCGCATTATACCGAAAAATTTGATATCGTGAATAATTTAGAGCAGTTCCACCACAGTGGGGGAACATTCCAAAATGATAGCCAAATGTATATCCGCGAACGGTCTCCTTATTATGAAAAAATACGTGAAATTTATAAGTTACCGTCCACGGATAATAATCCGGAACAACTTTATGCCAATTTATCCGCCACCGTTACATCAGAAGAAGAACTAGGCGCCAAATATAAAGAAAATGACAAATATGGTATACTTGATAAAAAAACTGCTAAAACAGCCACCATCGGTAGTCCGAAATTAAATTGTAATTTGCAATATAACGAAAATAAAGTTGCTGAGTATGAAGTCATGCGTTATCTGAATAATCCGCAAAATACCGAACCGCTTGACGTTAAAAAACTTGTAACAGCCCTTCCGAAGTATGAGGCCGTCCAACGCACCCTTTCCATAGAAGGCTATAGCTCAGAATTCAAAACAGCACTTTCGGATTACATCTTTAACAAGTCCGATTTTAAGCAGTTAAGCTTTGAAGACAAACGCGATATATATGAGCAACTCGCCCACAAAAATATGATTAATCGCGATACCTACGATAATCTTCGTTTTCAAGAAGATCTCAAAAAATCCTATGAACAATTACCGGAAGAAAAAAAGCAAGCATCCGCCCTCTCCATGCTTAAAGATTCCGCCATATCTTATCAATCAATTAAATATGACTCAAGCCCAAACGGAACATATAGTGAATCAGAAAAGACCGACACCTTTTCCAAATTACCCATTCCGGAATACCGCAACTTTTTTATTACCGAATACGGCACACGTTTGAGTAAAGAATTAGGCAAAGAACCGATAGTCGGCAGTATTAAAGCCGACGGCACCCAAACCACGGAAGCCGACAAGCTCGCCTTTGATAAAAAGATTGTTGATTTTATGAATATGGTTAATACCGATATGACACAATCTTCCGTAAAAGACAAGTTGTTTGAAATTGTTGCCGATAACACCGAAGTTCAACAAAAGAACGCTAACTTATTCAATTTAGCCGTCAAACATGTAAACAACGAAAATGATGTTTCCTTAAAGACGGATTTAATGACCCGCGGTACGGCTGTTTTTGAAGAAGTCTTAGATATAGTTCCGCAAAATAATGTTGATATGATAAACTTTTTAAACACCCCGTATTCCGAAGAAAGTCAACAAAAACTCCGGAAAGATTTTGCAGATCATACCATAGAAAAAATGGAAGAATTAGCCCCCGGTCAAATCCGTGACCAAGATAAACAAGAATTACGTAATACTATAAATAATATTCCGAATGAAGATATATATGTTCTCCATAAAGAATTCTGGGATAAAGATATCAAAACCCGTGCAGCGCTCACGCAAAGATTGCTAAACAACTATTGCGGAGATGATGTTTCCCAAATGACGGACTTTTTGGTAGATAAATATATTGAAAAAGATCATCCGTATTATCAGGATACCAAAAATATCCTAAATGCATTATATGCGCGACAACCTGAAACTGAACCGGATAAATCAGGCTATTATCCGCCGGATACGGCACGTTTTATGATTGGGGCCATGCTTTCCGCCAAAGAACCGTCAACCGATAAATCACAAAACAATATGGGTATCGGCGAAGGTCTGGCACTGTTCTGTTCCAATAATGGTCCGGCATGGGTTAAGTTTGGTCAGGCTTTATCCAATATTCCGAATTTACCGGATGATATTCGTAAGCCGTTATCCGTCTTAAAAGATAAAGCGGTTAAACTTCCGCGTTGGGAATTATATGATCGTATAGAAGCGAATTTACCTCAAGAGAAATTATCGGAAATTAAAAAAGTCGGCAAATTACTCGGTGCCGGTTCGTTCTTCTCATCCGTGGCGGTTGAATATCCGAATGATGAAAAACACGTCGTTCAGTTTATGCAACCGAATGCCCGCAAAGATGCCGATCGCGAATTTTCCCGTTTAAAACGGACGATTTCCCAACTCTCCTCCAATGATGAAAAATACGCGGTTTTAGGCACAATTGTTGATCGTGCAAAAGAAAGTACCAAGACCGAAGTGGATATCAAAAAAGGCTATGACCAATATACATCAGCCGAGAAGAATTATAATCGTATTGAAAGTCTGGAAGTAAACGGGGTGAAATTTAATTTAAATCTGCTTCCGTGGGTTGAACATACGCAAGATGAAACCAACGGCACCGGTTATAAAGAAATGGAATTTGCCAAAGGTAAAGGTTTAAGCAGTGTCTCCGCCACACCGGAAGAAAAACGCATTTTAGCCGCCGGCTACATTACCTCTGAACTTGGAATTTTATTAAGCGGTAAGGCTTGGGATATTGACCGTCACAGCGGACAACAAAATTTTGATATTATCCGTGATGAAAAAGGCAGTATAAAAGAAGTTAATGTCGGTATTTTTGATACGGGAGCCATACGCCCCGCCCCGAATGCGGAAGAAAAGAAACAAATTGCCGGCTTTTATGCTAATGTTTTATTAGCGGTCGCTCAAGGTGAAGACATGAACGACGTAATGTTCAAAGAAGTTCAAAAGTTAGAAGAAAAAGGCAAAGATGCGTCGTATGTCTCCGATATCCAACGTGGCAGTATCGCCCTGCTCGGCATGATGGAATATCAGACCGAAGAAAAAGATACATCCGGACATATTACCACACCTGCTCGCTCTTTATCCGGCACGGATTTACTAAGGGTAAGCGGAGCGATTGTCAAATCCGGCATGGTAGATCATGCGATTATTGATCCGATGATGACGCAATTTGTTAAAGAAGGTAAAGAAATTTTAAAAGACAGCCAAAAGCGCAAACAGATGGCAGCAAACTTTTTCAAGAAACATCTGAAAGAAAAAGTAGCAGGTATCTTCCGTTCCGAAAAACAGAATAAATTAGAAATCAAGATGAATGCAACCGGTATCTTAGAGGCTGAACGCAAGAATTCCCGAATTGACCAAGAAAATAATAATAATCCGCAAACCAATCCGTATGATATCTCGGCATCCAAACCGCAAACGAAAACCGAACATCAAGAACAAATTAAAGCCAATAAATTAGTCCGTAATCTTCAAGCGGTTTATATCAAACACACCCGCTGATTTCCACCCCGACTATATATTACGTTCCCTCCAAAGATTGCCGCGACACTCACTCCGTTCGGTCTCGCAATGACGGTATATACTAAACTTTCCCTTATCCATCCCCCTATCGTACACAAGCTTCCATCCGGTATACCAACCAACAAAGTACGCTCCAAACGAAAACGGCAACAAGTTGCCCGTCATTGCGAGCCCGTCCCCGCCCGTCATTGCGAGGAGCGATAGCGACGTGGCAATCTCTTTATTTTATTTAGTCATTGCGAGGAGCGATAGCGACGTGGCAATCCCTTTATTTTATGTAGTCATTGCGAGGAGCGATAGCGACGTGGCAATCCCTATCAACAAGGGTATACTCAAGCCCCACTCGGCAAAAGTGCGCGTGAGCCTGAGGCTCCAATCCCTATCAACATAGGCATACTCAAGTCCCACCTCGCAAAAGTGGCGTGAGCCTAAGGCTCCAATCTCTCAAGCTACGAAAACCACACTGCGTGTGCGTGAGCCTGAGGCTCCGAAATTATCTAAGCTGACTGTCTTTACTACCGCGACGATTATAGAGAGTCGCCGCCTGATTTTCTTTATCAGCCTCTTCCTGACAGCGAATACACAACCGCACCCCTGGTACGGCTTTTCGTCGTCCTTCGGGAATAGGCTCACCACATTCTTCGCAAAATTCCAAACTCTCACCTTGAGTTTTATTTTTCCGCACGCGTTTAATTTCATCTTCAAGTGATGCTTGAATTTGTTTATTAACCGCATCATCATCCGTCCACCCCACAGCCATAAATTTTACTCCTGCAAAATATATTCAGTTTTAAACACAAGCGTTTTTTGAAGTTCATCCAACGCCGTTTCAATTTGCAAACCGCGTTTACCGCCGCTAAAAATAATTGTCGGATAATTTTCGGCAGATTTATCAATAACCGTCACAAACACCTTTTTCATTCCGAGTGGCGAACATCCGCCGTGAATATAACCGGTCAACGGGAGAAGTTCTTTATTTTTGAGCATTGAGATAGCTTTTTCCCCGACGGCAGCTGCTGCTTTTTTTAAATCCAATTCTGCACACACCGGAAGCATAAACACATAATTCACACCGGACTTTGCCACCGTAACCAAAGTTTTAAAAACCTGTTGCGGATTTTCATTTAAAGCCGCCGCTACTTCCATACCGTCAATTGCTTCTTTGGGATTATAAGTATGTACCTCATAAGTTGCTTTTACTTTATCCAACAGCCGCATGGCATTTGTTTTAACACCCATCTTCATCCTCATTATAATTAAGTTATTTTTCCAATATAAAAGAAATATCCTAAATTTCAAACAAAAAAACTCGGAGCATCGCCCCGAGTTAAAATTAAGTTTAAGTTCTCCTTAATCAGTGTAAATTGCCGGTTCAAAAAACTCTTCCATCGGCTGTGAAAATTGATACATACCGACATCGTTATACAACAAAGAAAGATTTAAATCCGTATAACCGAGTGCCGGAAGTTCATTTAAGTTTTGCGGCAGAATATCGCCGAGCCAAATCGCTTGCACCACCCACAAATATCGTCTGTCTTCATCAGACATAGTCGCATCCGTCATAAAGTTTTCCGGATAAGGATTAAGCGCTGCAAGTTCATTTTCAAACGCACACATACTAAAATACTCAAGACCGACATAATCCATATACAACATCAACGCAACATACTTACTATAATCCCATGTCGGCGAATGCGGATAAATTTCATCAGCTAAATTAAGCAATTCTATCGGAACGGGTGTTGACTTATAGTCACCGGTCAGATACCGTTTCGCAGCCAAAAAATCCCGCATAATTTCATACGGTACATATTTAGACTCCTGAAATAAGACCTTTACGATTTTACCGTTAACAAAACAAAAATCATACATCGGGCGCAACAAAATACTGTCACACAGCGGACGCACGGAAGTTTCACAATATGTCACAAAGTCCTCTTGCGAAAATTCCTGTTGCGACGTACAGAGTTCCACGCCTTTCGGATGTAAGACCGTCTGTCCGTAATTCATTTCCAAAACACAAAATTCTTCTTCGGATAAAGTGATAAAAGGAATCTCGCAATTATTCTTCGGATTTACCTCCTTGAATGTCTGCGACTGATAGCAGGCACTCATCATAATTACGTTCAATGCCGTAATTAAAACAATAACCATCTTTTTCATAATGACTTAGTTTTTTAGTTTTTAATTTGGGTTAATTTATAGATATTCCCCTAATTAACGGGCAGATAACCTAAACCGTCAAATAATATAACACAATAAAACATCTACTCTGCGAGGCATACCATATCCGGCGATAATGTCAACTGAAACTTTATTTAGAGCATAAAAAAACTCAGGGATAAATCCCTGAGTTAAAATAGTTACTCAGAAAAAAAGAACTATTCATTCATTTTTCCGAGCAAAAACTCGGCATGTTTAGGCGTAAATTTGTATTCTCCTTTACGATTAAACAAAGTTTTCAAAGAAATCTGCTGATACCCGTTCGGAAATTTCAACTGAGCAATCGACATCTCTGCCGTATCAACATTCTCTTTCCATAGGGCCATCAACACCCATACTTTGCGCTTCTGCATGTCATCCATTCCTTCAAAAACCATTGATTTTTCAGGATAAGCATCTTTACGCAACAAAGCATTGTAAAAATCTGATGTTACAAATGCTTCTTTCCCAATCATATCTGCATATACCATGGCTGAAACATACTTCTGCAGTGAGACATTAGGATAAACTTCGTCTATGACCTTGAGAAGTTCCCAATCCACGATAACATCCGAAAAATGAATATTTTCCAGATAGGATTTGGTTGCGATGAAATCTTCCAAAATCATGTAAAGGACATCTTCGGCATGTTCAATTTTTTGAGCCTTGATTGTACCGTCAACATACGCATGATTTTTCATTGGTGCAATTTCAAATCCCACATCAACCGGACGATTGCGATCCATAAAATCATCAAATTCAGCATAATATGCACGAATCTCTGCCGGATTAATAACTTGTGCCGAAGCACCTGAAATTGCCATTGTAACTGTCGCTACAAGAGCAAGCATGAAGTTTTTTGCCTTCATAATGTAGTTTTTTTAAATGATACATAAAAGTTATCTCTATACACAAATTACGAGCAGAAAAGCAAACTTTCCTTCCAAATAATCAACATAATAAGATAACTATGAAAGAAAATATACCACATTTTCAGCTTTAAGTCAACAAAAAAGGCCCAAGGAATATTCCTTGAGCCAGACAGTAGATAACAAATAGCTTATTCAACCAACTTAATGTTTTTACCTTCCGCATAATTTATCGGGCCGCTGCCAAGTTCAAAAGCGAACGCACAGCAAATAATCGCCTCGCGTCCCCCATCAGATACCGTATCGGTATGAGCATCCCAACATGCCAAACTTCCGTCATCGTTTTGGATCCAAAATCCGTGTTCATTTTCCAAAAACTCTGCCATATCTGTAAGTTTCATTCCACGCCGCAAGTGTTCCGCCTTAGGCAAAAAACAATATCCGTGCCAAACACCGCCCTCGGTATAGTTCTTACAAAAACAGGGAACATCTTCCGCCTGACACAAAGCCACTTTTGGCACCAATGCTAAGAAATGTCGGTAATTTTTGTCGCTGACAATCTCACCGATAACAACGCCGGCAAAATCTTCTTTCGGTAACTCTTTAACGACAGTCCAATTCGGCAAAACAAATCCACCGTAAATCTCTGTGGCATTCACATCCGCAAAAGCATTATTTACTTCAAAAACCTGACGAATTTCTTGAATTTTTTCGCTGTTTGTTTTTTCATCGGAATACAAAATTTCGCGAATTCTTTCTAATCTTTCCATACAACCTAAATTAAAATAAAGTCAAAAAAACAATAGCATAAATATGCAAATTCACTTTCAATTAGAACTCAGGGATAAATCCCCGAGTTCTAAGAATATCGTTTTTACTGCACAATTTGGAGGTCACAAGGTGTGTCACACGGTATCGTACCGACGCCCTCTTCAAATACAAACTCCAACTCAGCATTGCAAACGAAGGTTTCTTTTTCACGAGATACGCTTCCGTCTTTGAAGTCGAAACATGCATATGACGGTTCACCATACTCATCGATCGCCCAATATGAACGTTCTTCACGTTTTTCTGAGCAATTCATACTCCGTTTTTTCAACATAAGCGATCTGAGGAGTTGCAGATGTTTTACCTGTGGGAAAAATCCGTTTTCAATTTCTACTTTACCTAATTTTCCTGAAGTCCCATATCTTACGAGTTTTCCTAAGACTTTATCTAAGTTAGTCCGTACATCAGAGCACGTAATTCCCAAATAGTGATTTGGTTGATTTTTAACTTGGGCAATGACAATTCCCACCACATTTTCCGGTACATCAAATTCATGTTTCTGCTTGTAAATTGTCCAGTCCGACAACACACAATAACCGGCTTTTGAATCGTTTTGCACATTTTGAATTTCATCTAAGACGCGACGAATATCAACAATTTTCTGTTCACTTGTTTGATTTTTTGCATTTAGAATTTCTTGAATTCTCTGTAATTTTTCATCCATAATTGATAAAATTAAATTAATATATAAGTAATCATTTTGCGGCGCCACTATAAATCATTTATTTTTAATGTCAATCGTAAACCCATAAAATTTATACTCTCCCACTAAACGGACATTCAAAAAAACATTCTATCATTTACGTTATCATTGCGAGCCCGTCCCCACTCGTCATTGCGAGCCCGTCCCCACTCGTCATTGCGAGCCCGTTAGGGCGTGGCAATCCCTTTATTTTATGTAGTCATTGCGAGGAGCAATTTATTGCGACGTGGCAATCCCTTTAATAGCAACACTCTCTCAAGCCCCACCTCGCAAAAGTGCGCGTGAGCCTAAGGCTCCAACCTCTTAAGGCTAAAGCACAAAAAAAGCCCCCGCCGGGCTTCACAGTCAAACGAGGGCAAAAAAAATATGGCTAAAGTATTTCATCATACTTAAAATAAAACATCGGACGAATCATACAACTTTTAGCACGCCATACCCTGAGCGGAACTGCCGGATATTTCGTAAAATTATATGTTAGTGCCTGATCTTCTGACGCGACCAATTTACAAGTCCAATATTCGCCGTTCAGCAGAGGAAAACCGGCATTACTTAGAATTCTGTTAATCTTCCCGTAATTTTCCCAAATCTTCTTACATTCAGTAGCAGACGGCAAAAAGCCATGTTTACCGCAAAGAATCGTTTTTTTACAGAAAATAAGCGGTTGTAACTCTATTCCCAACCTGTCAGCTAACGCCACCAGATTTTCGGTTGTAAATTCTCCGCGATCACTAAAGACCTGTTCCGGATGATCAATTACAAACCGATGTTTCTTTTCCCAACTCATCATAAGTTCATTAAGGGAAATCACATAAAATCCGTGTTCATCACTGCAAGCAACAATGCCACCAACTGTTTCTTTATCCAAAACTTCTGAGCTGAAAGTTCCGTCCTGATAAAAGAATTGACCAATCAATTCTGCGGGCGTAACTTTTGTTCTGACTTGCACGGCTTGTTTTTCATAGTTAAAAGTTTCCATACATAAAAATTTAGAATTATACAAAATAGTTAAAATCACTATATTTAGACATAACACACTTATTTTTATTTTTCAAGCTAAAAATAGACACAAAAATTCCTATACTTTCTTGGCTTATTTTTCCTCTCCAAAGATTGCCGCGACACTCACTCCGTTCGGTCTCGCAATGACGAATGTAGAATGCGAAAGATTGCCGCGACACTCACTCCGTTCGGTCTCGCAATGACGGTATAAACTAAACTTTCCCTTATTCATCCCCCTCTCGTCATTGCGAGGAGCAATTTATTGCGACGCGGCAATCCCTATCAACATAGGCATACTTAAGCCCCACCTTAACCAAATGAAAACCACACTGCGTGTGCGTCATTGCGAGCCCGTCCCCACTCGTCATTGCGAGGAGCATTTTGCGACGTGGCAATCCCTTTAGTAGCAACACTCTCTCAAGCCCCACCTCGCAAAAGTGGC
>SAMEA104404106__coassemble_273_pt1 | contig 58384 bp, 53 predicted proteins | sample SAMEA104404106__metabat2_high_PE_033 | metagenome-assembled genome bin SAMEA104404106 (sample SAMEA104404106) | Balaenoptera acutorostrata
ACTCCCGCTTATATCCTCCGGGATATATAATGAAAACAGATAATCAGATTGAAACGTGATTATCTGTTTTTTTATTAAATCCTTGTAGAAAACCACCACTTTAGTGGTGGATGAATAAAAAGTCGGAGATATACTAGATATATGAGATTTATAGAAAGTTCACATGGTATATATAGTTTAAGTTATCACGTAGTATGGGTAACAAAATATCGCCGACGCATCCTAAATACCGGTGTCGTTGGTTATTTAAGGAAAACATAGTTTGGTCAACGGGATACTTCGTTAGCAGTGTTGGAGCAAATGAGGAAGTAATTAAGAATTATGTTAAATATCAAGGACAACGGGATTTAGGTCAGCTCCGATTGGAGCTGTAAAGAAAGGCACCATTTAGGTGCCTTTCATAAGAACCACGGGGTTACCCGTGGATATCTATATGAATATGTATATTAAGCTGAAGTTAACTTCAATCCGCTAAAATGTGGCTATAGTTTAAAATAAAAAAAGAGCAGAAAGATTCATGAGGAACTTTCTGCTTTTCTATTTTGGGAGAACTATTGTATCTCAATGAACACATAATTATTTGGAGGAAAATACATATTGAGACAACAATAGATATGAGAGTGTATCATAATCATTTGATTACAACACATAAAAAAACGGAACGTTAATACTAAGAGAATTAGCTTAAATCATTCCGCTATTGTAACTGGCGGGAGCGACGAGGCTCGAACTCGCGACCCCATGCGTGACAGGCATGTATTCTAACCAACTGAACTACGCCCCCATCAGAACAAAATCATTTATATCCAACAAAAAATATAAATGCAAGCATTTTTTTTCATTTTTTGTGATTTTTTTGATTTAATAATGCTATTTTGAGCTTTACCGGAATTTTTAGTCCTCTTACTTGCGGATTTTCAGATAGATAGAGATCCCAAGCAATATTAGAGATATTTTTATTTTTTTTACGAATTTCTGTGATTAACCAAAAACGAAGGTCACTTTTTACGATATGGCAACCGCCGAGAGTCGCATTTTCAAAATGACTGTCATCCATATCCTTAATTAACTTTAATAAACTGTCTGCCAAAAGCGGATAATCCGAATTACTCAATCTGGTAAGTAAGCGATTAATAATAGTGAACTTAATTTCTGGGTGCCAGCTGTTGTATTCCGCGACATCAAATGAAAAGGCGATATTCTCCCAATTATGCACCTTTTGTAAAATAATGTTTTCTACATAATCAGAGATAAATCGCTTACTACCCTGTAAATTTCGGATAGCAGTTGAAATTTTATTAGGGGTAATTCCCAGCACGTTTGTAATCTGCGGCAAAAATTTTCTAACTTTCACGCGTAAATAATCCGTGCATTGATTGGATTCATCTTCGACCCACTGAATACCTCGTTGCAATAAATATTTTTTTAAATCATCTGGATGAATATCAAGGAAAGGACGTAAAATTTTAATATTGTTGCGGTAAAAGATGTCTTCCATGCATGATAGACCGAATAACCCACTTCCGCGCTGTAGCCTCATAAAAAAGGTTTCTGCTTGATCAAGTAAATGATGTGCCATAACTAAATTATTAATTTCATGGGCTGAACACCAATTGCAAATTAAACGATATCTTTCTTCTCTTGCTTTTTCCTCAATTCCTGTTTTTGGTTTTTCTCCTTCCCACGTCAAAATATGATGTTCTATATGATGTTGTTTCATAACTTGAGCAACATATTGTGCTTCGTGTCCGGAAGTAGGACGCAACATGTGGTCAACGGTCAGCGCAATAAGATTATAGTTCGGAAATTCTTCTTTAAACATCAACGCAAGAGCTAAAGAATCCGCACCACCTGATACTCCGATTACAAAATCAGTATCTTTGATTTGGTACTTTTGTAAAAAATCCTTAATTATTTGCACTTCAAAGCCTCTGCTTCGCTTTTAGCACGCTCGGTGATAGTCGGGTCGGCTTTTCCGAATATTTTGGGAATATTTACAAAAGCAGTGCATGCTTCGTTGGTTTTATTCATTGCTTTCATTGACAAACCAAGTTTTAATAAACAGTCCGGACCTTTTGCACCCTCAGGATATTTTTTATATCCATCTCTGAAGGCAACAGCTGCCTGGGTAAAATTTTGTTGCTTATAATATACTTCACCCAACCAATATTGAGCATTAGCAGCTAATGGATTATCTTTGTATTTTTCTATGAATTCGGATAATTCATCTTTAGCTTTAACTAACTTGTTATTTTTCAAATCTTTTAATGCAAGTTCATATAAATCTTTAGCATTTTTTACATTTTTAAGTTTGGAGTTATTTTTTTTGCTTGTTTTTTTCTTTGGTTCTGTTTGTTCCTCAGTTGTCTGCCTTTTAAATTGTTCAAATCTTAAATCAATATCTTTATCGAAAGTTTCCAATTTTTTTTCAAGATTCATCAAGCGATATTCTATATTTTCTACTTTTCCATTCATGTCACGAATCATTTGATCATACTCGCCCATGCGCATTTGTACGGAAGAAACGGTTTCTTGTGGGGCAGTTGTATCACTTCTCTCGCGATAAAGTTTGCGTTGGATAACGATGATATCTTCTTTGATTTTTGCAATATCATTCTCCAAATCAATCGCATCTGCATAAGCGAATGAAATATTTGATAACAGCAAACCAACACAAAGTAATTGAATTTTTTTCATTTTTTCCTCACCCTATAAAACAATGATATCAAAGAATATAAGCTATATATTTTATAACTCAACAAAAAAACGTATTCTTGCGAATACGTTTTTTGATTTGGAATAAAACAAAAAATTATTTGCTTAATTCAACAACAGTTACGCCACGACGGCTTTTAGCATAAGCTTCTTCTGTATCACCCGGAACAGCATATTCTTTTCCGTAAGAAACAGTGGAAACACGTTTAGCACAAACACCTTGAGATACTAAGTATTGTCTAACGGCATCAGCACGACGTTCACCTAAAGCCAAGTTGTATTCAGCGGTACCTCTTTTATCGCAGTAACCTTGAACAACAACATTAACTTTTCTGTTGTCTTTTAACCATTCTGCTTGAGCATCCAAAGCTGCAACAGCTTCAGCAGATAATGCAGAACTGTCAAAAGCAAAATATACTGTTGTATCTGCTTTTTCAGCAAATTCACGAGCTAATTTTGATTGGCAATCACTACCACCAAACCAACTGCTTGTTGTAGAACAAGCTGGTAACAAAGCAATAGCAAAAAGCATGCATAAAAGTTTTTTCATTTATTTTCTCCATATGGTTAAAAAAACTTGGTTGTTTATTGAATTTTTACAAAATCAATTAGACTTCTATAATTTAAGAAACAAAAGTAAATATTTCAATAATAAACTAAAGTTTGTGTGTATAAACTAAAGATATAAGAGGGTTAAAGAATTTATGATTTCTTTTCATAATTTTTTATAATGTTTTCTCTCTGTCTTTCTAAATCAAAATTAGGTTTAATATTAAGTTGAGGAGCGATTCGTTTAATGATTGCCCCACCGGTCGGGACTGCATTCCAACCGGAAGTAGTGTATCCGAAAGATTCTTTGTATGCTTTAGGCGAATCAAGAACAACCATTAAAGCATATTTGGGGTCAGAAATAGGAAATGCGGAAACCAAAGAAGTCATATTTACACCTTTGACATATTTTCCATCAACAAGACGATTCGCAGTACCTGTTTTGCCTGCAACCTCATAACCGTCAACATTAGCACGTTTAGCAGATCCTTCAATCGCTACAGTACGCAAAAGCTTGCGCATATCATTTGAAGTTTGGGTTGAAATAATGCGTCGGGATTCTCTTTCTCCTGCATCCTTAATCAGAGTAGGTGGAGTATAAATACCACCATTCAAGATAGCAGAGAAGGCTGTGATAATATGAATCGGAGTAACAGAAATTCCGTATCCGAAAGCTGTTGTTGCAATTGTTTCTTCACCCCACTCAGATTTTTTACGATATATTGGATATCCTCTTTCAAAAATTTCTAAATTCTCAATTTTATCAAAGAAACCTAAATTTTTAAAGAATTTCATCTGTAAATCTTTTCCGACTTTTAATGCCATTTGGACTGAAGCAATATTAGAAGAATGAACGAGGGTTTCCTGCACTGAAAGCCATTTTGCCGGCACCTTAAAATCCGTAATTCTGTGTCGACCGAATTTTAAGGGTTTGGTTGCATCAAAAGTATCATGAATTTTGATTTTCCCGCTATCTAAACCGAGCGCAGTATTAAACACTTTGAAAACAGAACCGGCCTCATAAACACCAAGTGTTGCAAAATTAAATTTTACATCCTTATCCCGGAGATCTCGTTTATTTAAATCATAATCCGGAACTGATACAAGTGCAATTATTTCCGAAGTGTGAAGATCCATCAAAATTGCAGTTGCTCGCTTAGCCTGATATTTTTCTTTTGCTTTTAAAAGTTCATCTCGGATGGCATATTGAACTCCCAAATCAATTGTCAAAGTTAAATCCCTAGTGGAAGAGCTTAATCTGTCATTTAATTTTTTTTCAAGCCCCGAAATACCTTTGTAATCGATATCAGTATTTCCTAAGACATGAGATAAAAGTTCTTTTTGCGGATAAACGCGTATCTCGCTCGGCTGAAACTCCAATTCCGGATATCCGAGGGCATTAACTTTTGCCTGTTGTTGAGGGGAAATATTGCGTTTAAGATAAGAAAAATGAGAACGTCTTGTTAGTTTCTTATAAAATTCTTTTGAGGAAATATCGGGGAAAATTTCTGCTAGCTTAAGAGCTATTTCATGAGCATTGCTGACTTTTTTAGGTTGTGCAAACAGGTTTACGGTAGGCAAATTTGTGGCAACGATAATTCCGTTTCTGTCTGTAATATTCGCCCGATTCACCGGAGAAACAATACCGATTTTAGGACGGTAGTAAGAAAGAGTTTCTTGTTTTAGGTGAATACCGTTTACTAAACAAACATTAAAAACTCGGATAATAATTCCGGCATAGACCAAAATAAAAAGGGCAATGATATATAAAATTCTATTGCGGCAAATATTGACACTTTCATCATCAGTATCCCATCCGAAACGACTGGCGGAAAAATAACCGTCTTGCTCCATTGGATACGCCAAATTATTCCGTTTTTTGGATAAATTAATTTTTAACATTCTGCCCCATCTGCATTACCGTTCAGTGTTAGCGAGTCTTCTGAGGTTTTTACTGTTATTTTTTGCAAACATTGTTTGTCCCTCAATTAACTCTCCTTCCAATGGTAAAGCAGAATAGTTAATAATTTGTTCAGGTTTAATGAAATCTAAAGAAATATATTGCGCAGCTAAAACTTTCAATCTCTCAGGATTATTAAGCTCGCTCCAATCAGCCTCTAGAATATGAATATCGCGCATATCATTTTCTATATCCCGATTGATCTGTGCTAATTCTTTTTCCAAATTCTGCACATCGTTAGTCAATACGAAATAGTAAGAACCGATAACCAAGGTAAATAAAAACCATAAAACGGAAATAGCAGTTTTTACATTACTCATTATTTTTTTCCTTTCTTCTTAACTGCAAAACGTAGTTTTGCAGAGCGAGCTCTTGGATTTAAGTCACATTCCTCTTTAGTTGGAATAATTGCTTTTGAGGCATAATCAAAAGCTTTTCCTGTATCTAAAACATCTTCCTCTTTATAACGTGAGACATGGGTGCGTTTTTCTGAATTTTGGGTAAAGAAATCTTTAACGATTCTATCTTCCAAAGAGTGAAAATCCACAACCACAACTCGACCGGCGGCCACAGTAATATTCATCGCCCCTGTCAAACCATCTCTTAACTGTCCTAATTCGTCATTAACTGCAATTCGGAGTGCTTGGAAAGTCCGTGTTGCCGGATCAATCTGCCCAAATCTTTTTGGCATAATTTTGTAAATGATATCAGCTAATTCTGTTGTTGTTTCAATTTCTTTCTCTGCTCTGTATTCGGCGATTCTCTTTGCAATTAAACGAGATTTTTTTTCTTCACCATACAAGTAGATTAAATCCGCTAATTCTTTTTCCGGAGTAGTGTTAACGATATCTTTGGCAGAAAGTCCTTGCATAGACATTCTCATATCCAAGTCGGCTTCTTTAGAGAACGAGAACCCGCGATAAGCATCATCTAATTGCATGGAAGAAACACCAATATCAAAAACAACACCATTAACCGGAAAATTAATTAAATTCTCAATTTCACCAAAGGTGCCGGATTTGAACTCAAATCTATCTTTATATAGGGCTTTCAACTCTTCAACACGAGGTAAAACACTTGGATCACGATCAATAGATATGACTTTGCAGTTTGCTGCTTTTAGAATAGCTTCTGTATAACCGCCGTTACCGAAAGTTGCATCAATGTATACTTCTCCATCTTTCGGTGCAAGGTGTTGTAAAACTTCTTTAAGGAGAACCGGAATGTGTCTTGTCATTACTTTATCTCCTCGGATTTAAGAACGGGACGAGAGGATTTTATTTTATTTCTAATTCGTTGCTCTTCTTTTTCCCAATTCTCTTCACTCCAGATTTGAAACTTGCGTCCTTTACCGACAAACACAGCATTATCGGTGATTCCTGCATGTTTAAGTAATTTCTCAGTCAGCATAATTCGACCGGTGCTGTCAAAAGTAAATCTTTTGGCATCCCCAAAGATAAGGTTTGTTAAATCATCTTGGGCTTCTGAAAAGAAATCGGTACTGTTTTCAATATCTGTTGCGAGTTTTTCTAATAAATCTTCTGTACATCCCTCAATACAAGGTGAGGTCAAACTTCTGTAACAAACAATTTCTGATGAGAGTTCTTTAACAATTGAACGATAGTCAGACGGTAAGGAAACGCGTCCTTTGGCGTCTACCTTATTCGTAATCGTATCTAAAAATAAAAAGGTTTTTCTCATCTTGTTTTTCTCAATATGTACACATTAACTATGGTATAACATGGTATTTTATGGGAATCAATGGAAAAATTTAGATTTTTATCAAAAAATTAACTTTTTTATGCTTACGGAAGGGAAATAAGGATTATCAAGAACTTAAATATATTTCCCCCTGTTAATAAATCCTAAATAAAACGCAAAAATAAGGAAAAATTAAGAAAATTATTAAAAAAAATGTCCGCGAACCGGACATTTAAAAATAAAAAAACACCGACTCGCAAAAATCGGTGTTTTTCTAGTTTTGGCAAATGATTAAATCATTGCCATACCGCCATTAACATGTAATGTTTGACCGGTAATATAGTGGGCTTCGTCAGAAGCCAAGAAAGCAACTGCATTAGCGATATCTTGAGCTTCACCTAATTCACCTTCCGGAATTTTGCTCAAAAGTTGAGCTTTAACATCAGCCGGCAAAACATCGGTCATCGGAGTTCTGATGAAACCGGGAGCAATAGAGTTTACTGTAATACCACGAGAACCAACTTCTTGAGCTAAGCATTTATTCATTGCAATCATGCCTGCTTTGGATGCGGAGTAGTTAGCTTGTCCGGCATTACCCATAACACCAACAACAGAAGCGATACCGATAATACGACCGAATCTTCTCTTCATCATACCACGAATAGCAGCCTTAGCTAATTTGAAACCTGCAGAAAGGTTAACATCAAGAACTAATTGCCAATCTTCATCACTCATGCGCATAAATAAGTTATCTCTGGTTAAGCCGGCATTGTTTACCAAAATATCAATGCGACCCATTTTTTCTTCAACGTTTTTAACCAATGCATGAACATCATCGGAATTTGTTAAGTTCGCAGTAAAGCACTCAACGCGAGAACCCAACTCTGCTTTTAATTTTTCCATCGGTTCTGCTCTCATATCTGTCAAAGCCAGAGTAGCGCCTTGAGCATGCAAGGTACGAGCAATTTTATCACCTAAACCACCGGCAGCACCGGTAATCAAAGCTATTTTACCATCTAAATTAAACATATTAGTATCCTTTTCATCAAAAAAGTTATAAATTTTTAGCTAAGTCTTCAATTTCCTGAATGCTGCAAACAGACATTGAATTAACTTGTTTTAGGCTTCTTTTAGCCATACCGGTCAAAACTTTTCCGGCACCGATTTCAACAAGATCGGTAACTCCGTTCTCACCAAAGAAAGACATTGTCTCTCTCCATCTGACGGTACCTGTAACTTGTTCAATTAAATTTTTAATAATTTCTTTTTTCTCAGTTTCCGGAGCAGCCAAAACATTGGCGACCAAAGGAATTTCTGCATTATGAGCTTCAACTTCCATAAAAGCACGCGCCATAGCCTCTGCAGCAGGTTGCATCAAAGGACTGTGGAAAGGAGCGGAAACCGGAAGTTTTAAACATCTTTTGGCTCCGAATTCGGATGCAATTTCAACAGCTTTTTCAATAGCTTGAATATGCCCGGATAAAACAACCTGCCCATCAGAATTGTCATTAGCGGCCACGCAATAATATTTGTCATCATTGCAAGCTTCGACCAAAGCTCCGACATCATTGAAGGACAGACCTAAAACGGCAGCCATGCCACCAACACCGACCGGTACAGCTTGCTGCATAGCATTTCCTCTGATACGTAGCAATCTTGCGGTATCCGCCAAAGTAAAAACATTAGCGGCACAAGCAGCGGAATATTCACCTAAAGAGTGACCTGCAACAAAACTTGCCTTATCTTTTAATTTGATGTTAAATTCTTTTTCCAAAACTCTGACTACTGCCATAGAAACAGCCATTAAAGCCGGTTGCGTATTTGCAGTCATTGTTAGATCTAAATCGGGACCTTCAGTCATAACCTTGTACAAATCTTGTCCTAAAGCCTCGTTAACTTCTTCAAAGACTTCTTCGGCGGATTTGAAATTCTCGGCCAATTCTTTTCCCATGCCCACAAACTGTGATCCTTGTCCCGGGAAAATAAATGCATATTTCATTTATTAAAAACTCCAATTCTAAAATTGTCTGCAAATAAGCTAAAAGACAAATGATTAAAGTCAAGATTTAAAAACAAATGATGTGCATAGCTTTATTAACAATTAGCGGATTTTATTAAGATTTTCTTTAAAATTAAGCCCTAAGATGAACATAAATATAAAGTATATTATAAACGAGGATGTAATGGCAAAAAAGACTAAGAAGAAAGAAAACAAAAAAGAACCTAAGCAATATCTTACAAGAATACTCAGATTTACGGCAGGAAGCGGATTGATTGCCTTCAGCATCTGTCTGATATTAGGAATGATAGGATATAATCCGGAGGATAAATCCTTTAATGTATCTAATTCTCCGACGGATAAAGTGACGAACTTTATGGGAACTTTTGGGTCATATAGTGCAGATTTTATAGCAAACAGTTACGGATTAGCTATTTTTATTTTTCTCATTCCTTTAATGGTTTGGGGATATTTATTGATGAGTGATAAAAAAATACTGGAACTTAAAATTCGTATTTTTGCGGTAATTCTCGGAATTTTATCTTTGTCCGGAGCTCTTTGGCATACATTGGATAAAGTTTTATCGCCATACCATTTAATCGGAAAGTTCAGTCATTTATTACCGGAATATTTAATGAAGACCTTTAAGAGTTGGGGCGCAACCGGATTTGAAAATGCCATCAGCTTTATTTTATTAACGACGATTGCGATTATGTCCTTCAATTTAGCTGCTGGAATAAGTTTCAAGCAGTGGAATAATGTTTTCAGTAAGATTTATCAAATTGGTAAGCAAATGACATTGGCGGTATGGGTATTTATGCGCAGATTGTGTTTCTCAAAACCATTAACAACACGTTCAGAAAAGAAAGTGGAAGAAAATCGCCAAGAACCGAAATTAGAAACAAATCCGGAAATAGAAAATGTAAAAACAAAGTCGGAAGAAAAAGGAGTGAAGATAAAGAACAAAGCAAAGGTAAAATCAGAACCGTTACCACGTACAAATAAACACGAATCCGGTTATCAATATCCGGATATCAACTTGCTTTCTCGCCCAAAAGAAAAAATCGGTAATGTTATAAGCGAAAAAGAGTTGAATGAAATAGCTAGAACTCTGGAAGCGGTATTAGAGCAATTTGGAGTAAATGGTGAAATTGTCAAAATTCGCCCCGGACCGGTTGTAACCTTGTTTGAGTTGGAGCCTGCCCCCGGAACAAAAACCTCTCGCGTTATCAGTTTAGCGAGCGATATAGCTCGTTCTATGTCGGCCGTATCCGTTCGTATCGCTGTTGTCCCCGGTTCAAATACCATCGGTATTGAAATTCCAAATAATAAGCGCGAAATCGTATGGTTAAGAGATTTGCTTGAAGATGTAAATTTTACGGATAGTAAAAATGAATTAAATGTCGTTCTTGGTAAAGATATAGGCGGTAAAAATGTTTATGCAGATTTAGCAAAGATGCCGCACTTGCTGGTAGCCGGAACAACAGGCTCCGGTAAATCTGTTGGTGTTAATGCAATGATATTATCTTTATTGTATAGAATGACCCCGGAAGAGTGCAAATTTATTTTGATTGATCCGAAGATGCTGGAGTTTTCTATGTATAACGGAATTCCGCATTTGTTAACACCGGTAATTACGGATCCGGCTAAAGCTGTTATCGGATTAAAGTGGGCCGTCAGAGAGATGGAAGAACGGTATCGCGCAATGGCTTGTTTGTCGGTTCGTAATATCGGAGGCTATAATCTGAAACTCAAAGAGTTAAGAGAACGCGGAGAGCAACCGAAACGGACAATTCAAGTCGGATTTGATCCGGAAACCGGTGAACCTAAATATGAAGAACAATTACTTGATACCACCCCGTTACCATACATTGTCATTGTGGTAGATGAAATGGCAGATTTAATGTTGGTTGCAGGTAAAGAAGTTGAAGCGGCAATTCAGCGCTTGGCACAAATGGCACGAGCTGCCGGTATTCACTTAATTATGTCTACCCAAAGACCATCAGTGGATGTTATTACCGGTACGATTAAATCTAACTTCCCGACACGTATCAGTTTCCAAGTAACCTCAAAAATTGACAGCCGTACCATTTTAGGAGAACAAGGGGCTGAGCAATTATTAGGTAAAGGCGATATGCTCTATATGCCGGCGGGTTTGCGTCCGCAACGTGTTCACGCAGGTTTTGTTAAAGATGAAGAAGTAGAAGGAGTGGTAAACTTCTTGAAGTCACAAAGTGAACCGAATTATGTAGAAGGGGTAACTGAAGGAGAACTAACAACTAAAACCGGTGGTGGATCAACGCCTCTGTTTGATAAAACGCCGATGGGTGGATCTGCTAAAAATGAAGATTTATATCACCAAGCGGTGGAAATGGTTCGTAATGATAAAAAAGCTTCCACCAGTTATGTTCAAAGACGCTTAGGAATTGGATATAACAAGGCTGCTACGATTATAGAACGCATGGAAGAAGAGGGTATTATTACACCCGCAGACCATGTCGGAAGGCGAGAAGTTATCTAAATAAAAGGGCATCGTTTTGATGCCCTTTTCATAAGTATAGATTTAATATTTCCAAGCTTTTGTAATTTTATCCATACTTCCGTTTACAATATCAATCTCTTTTACGAGCTTTTTGTTTTCATAAACGGATAAAGCGGATTTGTAATAATCAAGCGCTTCACTGAAAGCTTTTTTATCTTTACTGTTCTTGCCTATATTGTAATAAACATTGGCAATATTTTCTTGGATTTTTGCCCACAAAACCGGGTATAATTCTTTCCGATACACTTGCTGTTTATTTTTATAACTTCTGATGGCTAACATAGAAATATCATTACTTTTAGAGAATAATCCGAGCAAAGATAAATAAAATCCGAGATATCCTTCAATTTTGGACCAAAGCTCAGGAAAAGAAATCTTTGTATATGTTTTTTCAGCTTCTCTCAAAAAATATACAGCATCGCGTAAAGCTTGTATATCATTTGTAAATTTCCAATATTTAAAATGTAGTTGCGAAAGCTTAAAGGAAATCAGTGCAAAATCGTACGGACAATTATAGTGATCAAGATATTTTTGGGCTGTACGATAATTAGTAATAGCTTCTTTAAACAAGAGCCAATATCCACCCAAATCTTGTTTAAGTGCAAGCTCATAAAGTTGAGCAATATTTTTATAAATACAGCCTAAATGTACATTTTGCATAATTTTATGTTGGTAGGATAAGGCGGAACTAAATAATTCTTTAATTGTTTCCAGATTTTTTTGATCTAAATGTTCCTGTACAGAACTTAAATAAATTAGTCCGACAATGTTCATAACAAATGGAGAGTACATCAAATCGCTCTCTCCGGAAGGTTTGTCCGTATTAAGTTTGACGATAACAGTTTTGAGAATTTTATGTTTAAGATGTTTTAAGTCAATTCGTTGTTCGCTTATGGAAACGGCAATAAAACCGGTAATAAGATTAGTTAAAACATCCGGAAAGAAATTGACATGTTCAAAATATTCTGTTGGTACAAACAAACTTTCTAATGCGGATGAAGAAATATTATCCCAATCCGAATAGGCATTTGCGGTCTGAAAATTAAGCCGTATATTCTCGTTTTCTTGATACCCCCAAACGATAATATCTGCATTTAATTTTTGCAAAATTGTATTTCCGGTATCAATCAAATCAAAGAAATTACGCCCTTGCAAGTTTAAGAAACTTTTATCAAAAGGTTCATTAAAATAACGCACATCAAAGTTTGCGTTTTTTTCTAATAGACGCACCAAAGATTTGCCAAAACCGAAGTTCGCATATTCCGCAAATTCAACAACAACAATCTTGAGCGTTTCCACTTTGGGTAACACTCGTTTCTTTTGTCCTCCAAATAATACTTTAATAAAATTTGCCATATTTCACCACATTAATCAGAGTCTTTTTTCTTGTTATTCTTACGAACCAACAGTTTCTTTATAGATTTTTTACTCCAATCGGTCACAGATAACAACTGTTCAGGTTTAGTATCCCCAGATAAGATTGAGAGAAACCATAAATTAAGCAAAATGGAAAACAGCGGTAAAGCCAATCTATCCGGCGCAAAAACTTGAATAACGGCTAAAACACCATTAATAACAAAAATCTTGATAATTCTTTGTATGGTCACTAATTCATATTTTCCTTCTTGAGAAATTCGGAAGGAATAGGTGTTCATAAAAAGATACTCGGTCGCATTTCCGAAAATAAACCGGTTATATAAAGCACACATAAGTTCAGTAAACATAAATGAAGAAGCGATAAAGACGGAACCATCAGCATATTCACATGCTCCCAATAACAAAAAGTTAGCCGCAACAAAACCGATACCTAAGAAAGCTCCTTGGCTCATAATCAATTTTTCAGGAGGCCAACTATAAAAAAGAAACGCCATCATTACCCCGAAATAAACAGCAGAAATTACCATAAAAAAAGTCGGTATATAATTGAAATAGGAAAGAATAAAAGTGATAGTTGTAATTACAATGAATTGTAAAGAAGCTAATCCTCCGATGCAATTTAATAAGGGAAGAGAAATCGTAGCTAGATACAATAAGATAGCGGTAATACACCTATCTTGCCATGGTAAAAGATATTCCGGAAATAAATAAAAACTTTCAGGTAGAAGAGGAGTCATGCCGAGCGAAAAACCTAAAATAATTAAATGCGTAAGAATAGGAAATCCTAATAAATAAATAAAATAAATAATTCCGCCGAAGATGGGGGGAAGAAGAAAATGGAGGAGTGAATAGCTTTGGATACTATCGTATTGTTCGGGGAAAAAATAAAAAGCAATACTTCCGCCGATTAATAAGACACTGATAATAATCCAAAAAGGATCATATTGAAATTCGTAATCTTCAGGATAAATATCCGTTTGCAATCTGCTTAGGAAAAATGTTGATAAAGTAAAGCAGATAAGCAAAGCACTAATCACATAAATCAAGGCGAAACTCATAATGTTAACTCCGATTCCTAATTCATCTGAAATGAGTATAATATAAAGTTGTTAAATATTCCTTTGCAAACAAGCAACAAAAAATCCGTCAGCACCTAAATCATCAGCAAGGTGATATGGTAATATTCTCAAAAAGCCGTCTTTGGTCTGCATATCTTTTGTCCCGATTGAAATCTTCTGTATATGAAAGTCTTTATGCACGTTTATAAAGTTCAAAATTTGTCGTTCACCTTCATCTTTTGCTAATGAGCAAGTTGCATAAACCAAAATTCCTTTTGGGGGCAAAAATTGGCAAATGTGATTTAAAAGTTTTTGTTGGAGATGAGCTTGTTTTTTGACATCATTAATATTTTTCGTATGCATAATTTCCGGATGTCTTCTGTATGTGCCGGTTGCAGAGCAGGGAGCATCCAACAAAATAACATCAAATTTTTCATCGGAACTAAAATTTAATGCGTCAGTACAAATAATCTCCAAGTCTTTTTCAAATTTCAATCTTTTCATATTTTCAGAGAGCGTTTTTAATCTGATCTCAGAAACATCCAAAGCGGTAACTTTAGCTCCGCCATCCAACAGTTGTGCCGTTTTCCCGCCGGGAGCAGCACACACGTCCAAAACTTTTTTACCATTTAGATTTTTGATACATTTAACCGCCATGGAGGCCGCCGTATCCTGAACCCACCAACATCCGTCATTATAAAGCGGAATATCTACAACTTTTGTATTAGCCGGAAATCGCACACTACCGTTAAAAAGAATTTTGCCCTCGGTCGGTTTGATATTATGTTTAAAAGTAATATCAAGCGGTGGTTCTGCTTGAGCTATATTTTCCATCAGTTTGATTTCTTTATCCGAGTAATCTTTCTTTAAAATTTTGCGAAAATCTGTTCCGAAGAAAGTGTCATTTTTATTTTTAAGTAAATCTTCTTTGTGACGTAAAATGTTGCGTAAAACAGCATTAACAAAATTTGCCCCAAACCGATCTGTTTTCTTTTTTGCAATATCTACATAAGAGTTTAAAACGGCATAATCAGGTGTTTCCATAAATAGAAGTTCGGTAACACCGAGATATAAAACAGATTCCAAAACTTGCTGTTTAGAGGGTATTTTCTTTTTAATAAACTGAGATAATACTTTGTTTTTAATAAATGTCAAATTTCTGCAAGCAGTCAAAATCAGCATATTACAAAAAGCCAGACTATTTTCATCTGTTTCATTTTTTAAGGTGCTGAAAGAATATCCTTCATGCAAAATTTTATGCATCATTTCAACATAGCAAGTTCTGTTTTCTGACATTTGAAATCCTTTGATTTATTAATAACAATGTCCGTAAAATAATACAATTTTATGCGGATGTAAAGCTTAAACCGCTTGCAAATAAAAAATCCCCGAGGCAACTGCACAAGGGGATTATACAACAAAAGCGAAAGACAATTATGCTTTTTGTCCTTTTAATCGTTTATATGCTTTTTCATATCCGATAAGAGGTAACAAAGTTTTGATTTCCGGACCATTCATCTCGGCTGTTAATGCCATACGAATGGGGTGGAATAAGTTTTTACCTTTTCTTCCGGTTTTTTCTTTTAATAAATTAATCCAAATATTAAAAGTTTCATCGTTAAATTCTTCTTTGGGGAGAATTTCGGCAGCTTCAGCAGTAAAATCAGCATCTTCCAAAACCGGAGTAATTTCTTTGTTACAAATATTGTCCCACAATGTAATATCTTGGGCAATGTCCAAATTTCCCTTTACATCGTCCCAGAATATCTGAGAAACTCCATAAGTATCTTTTAGAGCTTCGTACGGCATATTGTGAACCAATTTTGTATTAAACTTCTTTAATTCTTCCTCGTCAAATTTGGGTTGCGCATGCCCGATTTTAGAGAAATCAAGTGTTTCAGCTAAATCTTTTAAGGAATAAAACGGCTCTATGGCTTCAGATGTTCCGAGCTTTGCTAAGAAAGAACAAATGCTCATGGCTTCCACTCCATCAGCGCGTAATTCTCTGACACCTAAGCTACCTAATCTCTTAGATAATTTACCCTCTTTTCCGGTTAACAACGGTAAATGAGCAAATGTCGGAACAGTTCCACCGATGGCTTTAAACATTTGAATTTGAGCTGCTGTATTAGTAACATGGTCTTCACCGCGAACAATATGCGTAATTTTAAAATCCACATCATCAATAACAGACGGAAGGTGATAAAGGTAACTTCCGTCTTCGCGAATAATAATCGGATCACTTAATTTAGAGGCTTCGTATTTGCAAGTACCTCTGATAACATCATTCCATGAGATTTCTTCATCAATCAATTTGAAACGATAGTGTGGCTTCCGACCTTCAGCCTCAAATCTTTTTAAGTCTTCTTCGGTATAGTGCAAAGCTTGTCTATCGTAAATCGGAGGTAACCCTTTAGCCAGAAGGTGTTTACGTTTAAAGTTTAATTCTTCCGGCGTGTCGTAACACGCATAAATGCGTCCATCACTTTTTAGCTTTGCAACAACTTCATCGTATCGTGCAAAACGAGCGGATTGACGAGCCTCTTCATCCCAAGTAATACCTAACCAAGTCAGTGCATCACGAATACCATCTTCATATTCTTTTTTAGAACGAACTTTATCAGTATCATCAATTCTTAAAAGTAATTTGCCTCCCATTTTCTTTGTCCAAAGAAAATTAAACAAGGCTGTTCGTGTATTTCCAATATGCATCCAACCGGTAGGACTGGGTGCAAATCTAACTTTAATATCTGCCATTTTTTCTATACCTTTATAATCACAATTATCTGCATAATACTGCCAAAATTTATAATTTCAATCCCAAAATATACGAAAGATACATATTATTAAAATTTTTACTTGCAATTAATATCCATAACCTATAAATAGTAGGAGACAAAAGAAAATTAATTTTTAGGAGATAACAATATGCCTTCAGTTGTAAATGGTGATTTATGTATCAAATGCGGAACTTGTGCTGGTGTTTGCCCGGTAGAGGCTTTTCATGTAAGCGACGACCAATATGTCGTAGATCCTGATACATGCATCGATTGTGGCGTATGCATTTCAGAATGCCCTCAAAGCGCTATCTCTTCTTCTGATGAAGCAGAAGAAAAATGGGTAGAGTTCAATGCTGAACAAGCTAAAGAATGCCCTAGCGCATAGTTTTAATGCATAATAACAGAGAAGGCTTAAAGAGGATTCCTTTTTAAGCCTTTTTAATTTTGTGAGAAAGTAAATGGAAACATATACGGATGATTATCTTTTAGATAAAAAAGTAAAGATATTCCAACCTACAAATGGATATCGAGCTTCCAGTGATGCAGTAATATTATCATCTTTGATTGATGAAAAATTAGTTCGCGGGGGAGATGAAATTCTTGATGTCGGTTCCGGCACAGGGGCAATCTCTCTTTGTTTGGCTAAACGATTAAAGCATAAATCCGTACGATTAACCGGTTTGGATATTCAAAGCGAATTAGTAGAACTTTCTAACAAAAGCGCCACAGTAAATAATTTTGCGGATTTTTTACATTATGAACATTTTGATATTAGAGAGAAAACATCTCTGCAAGGCGGAAGTTTTGATTGGGTTATAACAAATCCACCATATAGTGACCATGATATGCCGTCTCCGAACCCGAGCAAAAAAATAGCTCATAATCACCAAGGTTTTGATTTGGAAAGTTGGTTATCCTTTTGCCTTAAGATGTTAAAGCCCAAAGGACATGTTTTATTGATAAATCGCGCAGAAGCAATAAATGAAATATTATCAGCAATGTATAATAAAGCCGGTGGTATCCAAATACTACCGATATATTCTAAAGTTGGCCAAGATGCAAAACGAGTTGCTGTCATTGCTCAAAAGGGAAGTCGAGGAATTAGTAAGATTCTTCCTCCGTTCTACACACACAATGCAGACAGCACTTACACGACAAAAGCACAGCAAATTTTGCGTGAAGGATTAGGATATTTTTAACCGTCCAAGTTTTTTAAGCAAAAAAAATAGCCCCCGAAAGAGAGCTATTTTTTATAGTTAATTTATATTATGCATTCAGCACACTATAAATTTCTTCAACAGAACGAGCCTTACGTAATTTTTCGCAACTTCCCTCTGTTTTCAAAATACGAGACAATGCCGCCAAAGCAGTCAAGTGGTCAGCACCACTATTTTCCGGACTGATAAGCATAAATACCAAATCAACAGGTTTGCCATCTAATGCATCAAAATCAACCGGTTCTTCCAATCTGACGAACATACCGCAAACTTTATTTAAACCTTCGATTCTGGCGTGCGGAAAAGCAACTCCGTCCCCATAACCGGTAGAGCCAAGGTTTTCGCGCTCCCATACAGCATCAAACACTGCACGTTCATCTAAACCGGCAATACCTGCAATATGTTCAGCTAAGCTCTGAACAAGTTCACGTTTATTAGCTGCTTGAACATTATCAAGAACCGCATTTTTAGAAATAATGTCTGCAATATTCATAATCAATTCCTTAAATTAGTTATCAGCCTTAGGTTCTACCCAACCGATATTTCCATCTTTACGACGATATACCATGCTGATATGGTTATTTGCGCTGTTTCTGAACATCAAAGCACATTCATTGCTTAAGTCCATATACATAACAGCTTCGCTTACAGTGCAAACTTGAATATTTGCATCAGTTTCAGCGATTGTTAACGGAGCATTTTCATTAACGTCAACTTCTTCATCCTCTTCAACCAAAGGTAAAACAGCGGCATAAGCTAACTCAGCCAAACCGACTTTACTTTTGTGAGCATTTAATTTTGTTTTATGACGACGCAAACGAGTCGCAATATGTTCATTTGCATTATCAAAAGCAGAGTAAGGATCAGCAGCAGAACCGGAACCTTTAAGAACGATATTTTTCATCGGATGTACAGTAATTTCCGCACCGAATTCTTCGCCTTCCTTAGAGAAAGCAACCGAGCAACTGATTGGAGCGCTAAAATATTTTTCAATAGAAGTTTCAACAGCTTCTTCAACATGTTTGCGCAATTTATCACTAACATCAACTTGTTTGCCTGAAAATGTAATTTTCATATTAAATCCCTTCATTTATTTAGTATTTATATCTGGCTAAATCATATCCCTAAAATCTTGGTAAAGTCAATAAAAAAGGCTGTTATATTGAAAAATTATCACCAAGATATACTTTTCTCACTTCTTCGCTGGCTACGATTTCTTGCGGAGTTCCTTCCATAAGAACAGCTCCACCATGTAAAATATATGCCCGATCGATAATATCTAAAGTTTCCCGCACATTATGGTCAGTAATTAAAACACCTAATCCCCGATTTTTAAGTTGTGAAACTAACTCTCTGATTTCACTTACGGCAATCGGATCAATACCGGCTAGTGGTTCATCTAACAAAATGTAATTCGGCTGACCGGCAAGCGCTCTGGCAATTTCCAAGCGCCGTCTTTCACCACCGGACAAAGCAACGGACGGAGATTTTCTTAAATGTGCAATAGAAAATTCGTTGAGCAACTCTTCCAACATTGTTTCGCGTTGTTCTTTATCTTTAATTACGATTTCCAAAACGGCCTTAATATTATCTTCAACACTCAAATTTCTGAAAATAGAGGCTTCTTGCGGCAAGTATCCGATACCTAGTCTGGCGCGTTTATACATCGGCATGTAGGTAACATCTTGCCCATCAATATGAACATCGCCGTAATCCGGAGTAATCAATCCGGTAACACAATAGAAACAAGTTGTTTTTCCGGCACCATTTGGCCCTAAAAGGCCAACGGCTTCACCTCGTCTGACATTTAATGAAACATTACGTAATACACTTCGATTTTTATATCGTTTTCCGATATTAAAAACTTCAAGTATGGAATTTTTATCATTTAAATAATCAGACATACTATTTATCCTTTATTGTGTTTTCAATCAATTTTCCAGAGATTCTTCCCCCATCTTTCGCAATCAAGCGACTTGTGGACGTTTTAAAATCAGAAATTGCTTTATCACCGCGTACTTCATTACCGTTTTTACGAATAATAACATTATGCTCTAATTCGGCAATATTTCGTTTAATATAATAAACACCGCTTTGGGCAGTTGCAACACAATCATCTTGTGTCACAGTTACATCGTCATAAAATCTGAATTTACCGGCATTTGCAAAGTAAATCGCTTTCGGTGCAGAAATAACATTTGTTCCGCGGTCAATCAAAACATTCTCTTTTAATGTGAATGTTTTTTTAGTTAAGTCATAAATGCCGATATGCGCAGTTGCATTATATCCGTCTTTGTTCACGACTTTTACATTATCTTTTAGGGTAAATATTTTTGTTTTAGCATCGTAAATTCCGTAGTCAGCAGTTGCGACATATCCGGAGTTATTTTTTATTTTGACATTTCCGAATAATTCAACCTCTTCCGAGATTGAGGTATAAATGCTTTTATCTGCATAAGCAGTTTTATCTTCAGAATAAAATTGCGAATTTCCTTCTGCTACCAACTTTATCAAATCAAAAGATTTCATATCCTTAAAGAAGGCAGTAATTGTTTTACCTTTAAGTTTATTTTGTTCTTTTGTCAGAGTCGCATTATCTGCAACAAACTTATTTTCGTGCATAAACAATGTTGCCTGCGTTTTTGTTTCCAAGGTTGCATTGTTGCTTTTCATAAAAATATTTCCGACCAAATTGATTTGCCCGCTATTTTTATCAAAATCAAAACGATCTGCTCTAAAAGAACCTCGCTCACCGCTTCCGGAAATTTCTTCGTTTCCAAAGCCTTTTTCGGATTTGAAGTTATAGGTTGCTGAATTTGTAAAAATCTTCATTTGTTTGTTATAATCAGCGATAACCTCTTTCTCTAAAACCAATTCTTGCGAATTTTGATTAAATTTTCCCGTTTTAGACGTTAATGTAATAATACGACCTTTATCTAAAGTCCGTGCATCCGGACGAACTAAATTATATAGTTTCTCGCCCGGAACTGTTTCTTCCACGACTTCCGCTTTAAGCGTACTTAATTGATTATCTTTTTCAGTTATCTCAAAGACGGTGTTTTTCATTCTGAATTTTTCAAAATAAATCTTATCTTCTGCGGTGATCCCGAGAGAAGTTTCGCTATTTGTCTCAAAATCAAACAAGACTACACCGAGTCCCAATAGTGCTGCCGTCAGACAAGGTAAGAATAATTTTAAGAAGCGAACGACTTTTGTACGTCGGCTGATAAAAATTTCTTCTTCCTCATCCAACAGATTTTTCTCTCCACTAAAGAAAGTATCAATTTTACGGGTTTCAAACAATCTTATGCCACTCCGGCTTTAAGGCAATCATGAATATGGATAACGCCGACCGGCTTTTTATCTTCAACTACAAATAAATTTGTGATTCCTTTTCCGGTATTATTCATCATATTTACGGCATCAACAATCAAAGCATCAGGTTCAATAACTTTCGGATTTTTAGTCATAATATCTGTAACTTTTTCAGAGATTAAATTCGGAGACATATAGCGTCTTAAGTCACCATCGGTAATGATACCGGATATATCACCTTTTTTATCAACAATGCCGACACAACCAAGCATTTTCCCTGTCATAACCAACAAAGCTTCCTGCATATTGGCATCTTCGGTTAACAACGGGATTTCATCGCCTTTATGCATAACATCAGAAACTTTGCACAAAATAGCTCCGAGTTTTCCTCCCGGATGACGTTGACGGAAATCTTTAACTGAAAAACCTCTTCTTTCCATTAAATCAACAGCCAATACATCCCCAAGAACAATCGTAGCTGTCGTAGAAGAAGTTGGTGCTAATCCTAACGGACAAGCTTCCCCGTTATCAGGAAGTTTCAAAACCAAAGAAGAATTTTTACCTAAAGCGCTGTTTGGATTTCTTGTAATGGCAATCAGCGGAATGTTATGTCTTTTGGCATAAATTAAAATATCGGATAACTCTTTGGATTCTCCACTGTAAGAAATTGCGATGATAACATCTTCATCTGAAATCATACCCAAATCGCCGTGGCTGGCTTCTGCTGGGTGCACAAAAAAAGCAACCGTGCCGGTAGAGGCAAAGGTAGCAGCCATTTTTCTTCCGATATGACCGGACTTACCCATACCGGTAACAATAACACGTCCTTTGGTGTTCTGCAACAAATCCAAAGCTTTTGACAAATTTTCATCAAAACTATGCTTTAATAGATTCAAAGTTTCAATCTCACGATCAATCGTGTCTACGGCATGTTTTAAATCATCATATTGTAAATTATTATTAGAAGCTTCTAAATTAAACATATTAAGTATCCTTAAAAATAAACTTACTAGGCTGTAATGTTTCACAACTTTTCAAAAACTTCAAGTCTAATTTGTGAATAATTTTACACTAAAGGGATTTAGTCAAATATTTTGTGGATATTTTGGTCAATAATTAAGCTTTTTGTTCAAAACCGCCGGAAATATTTTGTTGCCAATAATGAACCTCAAAATCGGCCGCTTTAACTTCCTTCCAATAAATCCGCGCATTTTGGACGGATGCCCCATCATTGCCATCAAAAATATTTAAAACCCGTGTATATGTTGCTAGAATATCGGTGACCGGACGCACTCCGTCAGCTAAAATAAGTAAATCAGCATTATTTTCATTTTTCTCATTCGAAGAAATAAAAATAGGTTGTTCCTCTGCAAATCCGTCTTTTTTGCTACCGTGAGGTAAGAAGGAGTCTTCTTTATATGTCCAAAGCAAATTATTAATTGTTTCAACACGTTCCTCTGAGTCTACCCAGATTTTAATTCGATTCCCGACACTGTATGCCTTTTCGCAGAGCTTTGGCAAAACAGCATCAAGAGGTGTTCTTTGTAAATGGTAAAAGTCAATTCTAGTCATTTTCATGCACCAAATCTATTACGGAATAAAACGAGTTCTCATTTCCCTGTATTAAAAGAGAAATTGAATTATAGTCATCTACTATAGCATTACGAACGCAGTCAAGTAAATTATCCGGACTGTAAATATCAGCTCTATCAGCTTCAAGAATAATATCTCCGGATTTAATCCCTTTGCCTTTCAGCGGGGATTTTCTTTCAATCTTTGTGATTAATAAGCCTCGCGGAGAATATTCCTTAACAGCAATTTTTAATTCTGATATGTAGACAACATTTTTATCCAGTTCTTTTGTCTGCAGCTTTTGTGCCTCCTTAAGAGCTTTATCTTTTGCTTCTTTAAGTTTTGTTGAGGGCATTTCTTGGATTCGCAAAACATTTCGTATTTCTTGCCCGAAACTGAGTGATTTTATTCTCACAACCTGCCCAACATCCAAGGTTTCGGTAAATTGCGTAAAATTAACTAAATTATCAGCCGGAGTATCATTGTATGCAATAATAATATCTCCGACACGCAAACCTTCTTTATAGGCAGCCGATTCTTCATTAATTTCTGTAATAACAAATCCTGATTTTCCTGTATATCTATCCAGTCCGTTAGCAACTTCCATTCCGAGCCAACCACGTTTTACCGTTCCGTTCAAAATTAGTTGTGAAGAAATCCAGTTAGCCATCTTAGACGGAAGAGCAAATCCGACACCGCTTGCGCCTCTGACTGTAAATAATGCTGCATTAACACCAATAACTTCACCATCTATATTAAAAAGAGGACCACCGGAATTTCCTTGGTTAATCGCAGCATCTGTCTGTAAATATTGCAGCTTACCGAAACCTATATTTCTAGCCTTTCCGGAGATGATCCCTTGGGAAACACTTATCCCCAACCCATAAGGATTTCCGAAAGCTAATACAATATCTCCGATTCTTATTTCTTCATCATTTCCAAATTTGGCCGTCTCAAAAGATTTATTTTTGTCCTCAATTTTTAAAACAGCTAAATCGGAGAGGGTATCAATACCGATAACTTTTGCCTGATATGTAATATCGCTATTTGTAATTACCGAGATTTTCTTTGCTCCTTTGATGACATGTGCATTCGTGAGAATATGGCCGTCTTTACGAATAAAAAAACCTGAACCGAGAGATTCTCTTCCTTTTAAATCCGGCTCCAACATCATGTTTGAGATGGAACTGCCGTCATCGTTGACAATTTCTTTTTCCGTTGAAATGTTAACGACCGCGGGCATTAATTTTTCAACTAAGTCAGCATAAGAATCAAGTGCTTGTACCTTAGTTGCAGAAATACACAGTATCAAAGAGAGCAAAATTTTGAACATAAATATAAGTCCTTACTTCAGCGATTTTCCGAAATAATTAAAGAATTCACCTTCCGGAGCTAAGACCATAGAAGTTTCTTCATCAAAAGAAGTCCTGTAAGCTTCAAGTGAACGATAGAAAGCATAAAAATCAGGATCCGAACCGGTTGCACGATTCCAAATCTCAGTGGCTTTTTTATCGCCTTCACCTTTAATCTTTTGTGCTTCCTTTTCTGCCTCTGCTACCGTAATTGTGGCTGTTTTATCGGCAGTTGCCCGAATTTCTTGCGCGGTCTTCTCTCCGTCGGCACGATGCCCTTTTGCCTCTCTGATACGTTCAGTTTTCATACGATCGTTAATAGCTTGAGAAACTTGTATCGGCAAATCGGCGCGACGAATACGAACATCTGCGATTTCAACGCCTATTTGTGCCGCATCCGTTTTAACGGCATCACTAATCCGCTTCATAATCTCGGTTCTTTTTTCAGATAGAAGTTCCTTAAGAGTGACTGTTGCTAAAACATTTCTTGCTGATGAGTTAACAATTTCTTTTAACCTGTTCTGGGCTTGAAACTCGTTTCTTACAGTCTTAAAAAATGTTAAAGGGTCAACTATTTTGTATCTGGAGAAGGTATCAACATCCAATCTCTTTTTGTCTTTCATAACCACTTCTTGTGCGGGAGGTTCTAAATTTAATAATCTTTTATCGTAAAATACCACATTCTGAATAAATGGCAATTTTAGCTTGAGCCCGGCATCCTGAACAAGACGCACCGGATTTCCGAACTGTAACACAATGGTCTGCTCAGGTTGTTGTACAATATACAAAGATTGAGATGCCAAAATAAGCAGAGCACCTAATCCGATTAATATAAAATTCAAATTTTTTTTCATTATAATCCTCGTCTTTCTCTCTTATTTCAATGGTAAAATTGGCATCATACCGGAATTCTTAGCTCCCGGTTCCATTATGAATTTTTTAGATTTTTTCATAATATCTTCCATTGTTTCAAGATATAATCTCTTAGCGGTAACGGTTTTACCGGTTTTATAGGCTTCGTAAACGGAAGTAAACCGTTTGGCTTCACCTTCGGCTTTGCTGATAACAGCCTGCTTGTATGCTTCGGCTTGCTGCTTACGTTTAATTGCTTCACCTTCAGCTTTGGGCAAAACTTCATTGGCGTAAGCCTGTGCCTCATTTTTGAAACGCTCGGCATCTGCTTTAGCGCGTTGAACTTCGTTAAAAGCATCAACCACTTGCTTTGGTGGATCCGCTTTTTGCAATTTGACACGTACGACATTAACACCTGTTTGAAAACCGTCTAACAAAGATTGTAACTCTTTTTTTGTATCTAACTCAATCTTATTTCTATCGCCGGTAATAACATCTTCCATTTTTGATTGCCCGATAATTTCGCGCAAAACAGACTGAGCCGCAACCTTAACCGTTAAATCGGGAGTTCTGGTTTTAAACAAGTAATCTTGCGCATTTTTTATGTTCCAAACAACGGTAAGATTAATATCTACAATGTTCTCATCTCCGGTTAGCATATGACTTTCTGTAAACTCTTTCATCGTATTATGAATACTACTCTCGGAGATACCTAAATTTATACTGCGTTCTTTAGTAACATCAACAATATAAACGGTCTCAAAAGGATAGGGAAGATGATAATGCAATCCGGCATCAGTCGTTTCTGTGTATTTCCCGAGTCTTAATACAACACCTTCTTCACTGGGTTGAACTTGATAAAAACCGGAAATTAACCACATGAATAGAACAACACCGATAATTAATTTGAAAATTCCGTTGTAATTATCGTTACTATTTTGCATCTTTGCTATTTTTGTAGTGAAATCAACTACCTTGGCTTTTTTTATACCGGAATCATCCGAGGTATCCCAAGGGTTTGAATTCAGAGAAACTGTTTTTTGAACCATAAATAAAACCTCTAAAAAGTCTAAAATAAAAAAACATATAAAATCTATATATTTATGTTGGAAAAATAATACAATGCGTGTATAAACTCAATATTGAAAAAAATATATCCACATTAGGAAGATATGATGACAAATAATGAAAATAATCAGACTATAGTTGCAAAATACTATACATCGCAGGAAGTTACTTCTGTAAAAGATTTAGGAAATCGACTGATAGTCAGCCTGAATGCCGAAGAGGATGAAAATAAAAAACAGACACTGAAAGCAGAACTGGAGCAGGCTAATCCGGATAAAAAAGTTTCGGTTGTTTTTGTGAAAGAAAAAAAAGAAGCTCCTTTGACACCTGAAAAATGGAATATAAAAGGCGTTAAATATATTATCGCGGTGGCATCAGGAAAAGGAGGAGTCGGTAAATCAACGACTTCCGTAAATTTAGCTTTGGCATTGGCAAATTTGAATTTAAATGTTGCTTTGTTTGATGCTGATATTTACGGACCATCAGTTCCAATGATGCTTGGATATAATAAAATGCCTCCGTCCTCGTATGATGGAACAACTTTTCAACCATTTAAAGAGTGTGGCATTCGTTCAATGTCTATCGGTAGTATGATTGCCGACGATACGGCATTGATTTGGCGTGGTGCAAAAGCATGCGGTGCAATTCAACAGTTGCTGACTGAGACAGATTGGGGAAATACGGATATTATGGTGATAGATATGCCCCCCGGAACCGGTGATATTCAAATAACATTATCACAAAAGATAGACTTTACCGGCGCTGTGATTGTATCAACACCACAAGACATAGCCCTGATAGATGCTGTTAAAGGATTGACACTGTTTAGAAAAATTGGTGTTCCGGTCTTGGGAGTCATAGAAAATATGAGTTATTATATTTGCGAAAAATGTGGACATCGGACAGATATTTTTGGACATGCCGGTGCCGAAAAAACTGCTGAAAAATATAATATAGATTTCTTAGGGGGTATCCCGCTGCATTACGATATTCGGGTAAATTCGGATTCGGGAACGCCGATAGTTCAGGCCGCGCCAGAGAGTGAATATGCCAAAGCGTATGAAGAAATTGCCATGAAATTGGCAAAGAAACTAAAATTGATATAAAAAATATGCACTATGAAAAATACATGGTGCATATTTTTTATTACTTAAATGATCCCGCAGATGATGTATTTAAAAGCAATCGGAAATGCAAAAGTAAAAAGCAACAGAACGCTAAAAAATAACATGGTATAGAATATCTCATGTTTTAATTTTTTAGCATCATCTTTGTTAAGCTTACCGATATGTACTTGGTATAAAACAAATGCATAGAACAATACTAAAAACACAAGTGGAGAACATAAAATTCCGCCAGAGACCTAGGAACTGACTTGGTTTAAAGTAATAGCTGCAAGTGTAATAGCAAATAGAGTTAAAACACTTGAAATTTTGAACCAGAAAAATTTTCTCTGTGATTCTTGATTTAATAATACCATTTCAATAAATTTTATAAATAATAAATAAACGCAGAATATCTATCATAAATAATTCATATGTCAATTACGATTTATTTATCCTAAAAAATACCCCGAAATTTCGGGGTATTTTAAAATAACTTATTTATTTACTTTGAAAAATTCTTTTCGGTGTTTGCGCCCCATTCCCCACAGATTACCCCATCCGTTAATCGGTTGCACAACATACTGTGATTTGAAATTAAAGTCACGACTCAAAAAGAGAGAAGTTGTTTTTGTGTAATTATTCATTGGGCAAAAACCGTAAAAATCAATTTGAATATAATTTCCGGCTTTGAGTTGATTAATCGCTTTAATATACTCTTGACTGGTATTAACGCGGTCACTATCGTCCAAAATAATCATCCCGCCTTTGTTTAAAGCTTTCATTGCAGATGCTGCACAAAGCTCGCGGCATTTACCATCAACAATGATAACATCGTATTTATCATTATCTTCAAAAATAGCATTATAGTATTCTTCCCCTTCTTCTCTCTTACGAATTTCTAAATTATCAAGATGAAATTCGTCTTGCCATTTTTGATACCAATTATCATTATCCTCAATACTGATAACACTTTTAGCACGATTCCCCCAAAATAAAGAAGAGTAACCGCATCCGAATTCAAAAATTTTTTTATCAGAATAATCTAACTGGCTTAAATATTCAATAGCCGGATATGTATACCATGGTATCGGATTATTGTCTTTATCCAAGCAGACTTTTTCGTTAATTGAACGTTCGATGGCAAACTCTTTTTGCCACATTTCAATAAATTTTAAAAATTTTTCGCTGTACATAAACTCTATTCCCAAAAATTAAGTAAAAAAATATGCTTCAATACCTTGAATGAAAGAAAGTATTGAAGCATAAAATAAATTATTTTTTATTCGGTTTTACATAAGCTACAGCAGAATGTTCATCACAATAAGTCTGACCAGCTCTTACCTTTTTGCCACAAAAGCAAAAATCTTCATCTCTCGGATCCCCGATAGGCCATCTGCAAGTGTGGTTATCAAGTTTAATTAAAGGAATATTAATTTCTTCAGTTACTTTTTGTGGAGCTGCTGGTTTCTTCTCCTCTGCATGAGATTCTTTGGTGCATTTCGTTCCACATTTTTTTGTTTTGGGTTCCGAGGTATGTTGAACTTCTTTTTCCTTCGTTTCAACCTTTGTTATATTCTCTGTTTTTGCCTCTTTAGTGTTCTGTTTGGCCTTTGTTTCGCTCTTATCGGAGGTGCGTTTAATAGGAGACGGTCTTGCAGTCAGACACAAACGGTGAACTTTACCAATGATAGAGTTTTTCGTAACATTGAGAACTTTAGCAATTTGTCCCGTTGTCATTCCGCGATCCCACATCTTCTTTAAATCCTCCACTGCCTCATCGGTCCAAATCATGTTATTTACTCCTTATTAACTACGACCTATTTTTCGCAAATCATAATCTGCTTGGTTTTAAAATGCAAGTATTTTACAATAAAAAAAGAAATATACTTTTTTTTAAATAATAGACATTAAACTTATACAAAATAAGATTTATTTGAAAGATAATTTTATGATGAAAAGACTGATTGCTCTTATAACATTTTTGCTTATGACAACAAATGTTTACGCAAAAACGGATTTTAGCGTAGATATGCAAATGCAAGTTCCTGATTTAAATGAGTATATGAAAAAATTTATGAATGACAAAGATGTCTATTATCGCGGATATAGTTCTCGTTTTACAATGGGAAAAATGTTTAAAAGGGAATTCAGTCGGACGATTAAAAATTACGGGATGAGCGAGGTTCGTATTAAAAATGAATTTGAAGATGAACTACTGGAAGTATTGAGCTTTGTTCCTAAAAAGATGTACCAATATATAGGACCAATGTTACACAACACTGCGGGAATTTCGGATAAAATTCTAAATTTGCCCGGAATAAGGGAAACTAAAAACCAATTTCCGAAGGATATAGCGGAACAGTTCAAAAATGATCCGAATATAGAATTTTTATCGCCGGAACTTTACTTTATGTTGATGCCGGAAATATGGGGTGATAAAATAGAAGAAGATTTGGATACCCCTCAACCGCAAAAGGTTAAAAAGCCGAAGAAATATGTAAATAACGGTATTCCTCGCTTTTTATTGGAAAAATACGACCTACCTTTGGATGTAGCAGACAAGAAAGCCGGTTCGGCAAAGAAAAAAGCTGCTCCAAGCATAAAATTAAATATAAGAACACTAAACCCAAGCTTGACAACACCGCTTACCGGTAAGGATGTAGAAGCATTTATTTCTACTTTGGACGAGATAAATGAATTTGGCAATGCAAATGAATATGAAAATTTCTCTAAACTGATTGTTGGGGAAGCGTTGTTGATGATGGTTGAATTGGAACATGGAGAAGATATGTCAAAAATTGATTTAGAAGGGATGGTTAACCCGTGCCAACGTTTAGTTTTAAAAACCAAATTCTCCGGAATATATGATAAATTTACTTCAATAGTTGTTAAGAAGGGATTTAGTCCGGAAGAGTGGGCATATACTTGTGATAAAACGATAAAAGCATTCAGAGTTTCTGAAGCAAACTTGGCAAAAGCCCATGCTGTAAAAGCATACAGAGAAGGATATTATAATCAATATTTTGATAAACTTCCTGAAAAATGGCGTAAAAGATTTTATGCAAATCAAGATGCAATTGTACAGATGTACAGCGTTTTTGCAGAAGATGTAGAAACTGTAAAACCATACCGTGCAGAGATAGCAAAGAAAATGCTGGAAAGTAGTCGGACGATTCTGACAGAGCCGGTTTTCTATTAAAGATTTATAAAAAAACAGTTGCAATTATAAGATGTCTTGTGTATAAAAGCAAACAAAGTGTAAATTTAACTTCAAAGGGTGAATAAAATGGCACGTGTAACGGTTGAAGACTGTATTGAGAAAATTCCAAATCGCTATGAACTTTTATTGGTAGCAGGTCAAAGAGCAAAAGATATTTCTTCGGGGGCTCCGATTCTCGTAGAAAGAGATAATGATAAAAATTCTGTTGTTGCCTTGAGAGAAATCGCCGAAGGGAAAGCTGATATTGAAGAATTGCAAAAATCATTAGTAATGGGCTTGCAAAAATATGTGGAAGTGGAAGAGCCGGAAGAGGAAGAATTGGAAATTCAAGCAGCAGAGAAAGAATTGTCCGAATTGGATGCTCAATTTGACGGAGATGCCATTTTAGATGTCGCTTTGGCAGATAGTATGCAACTTCAAGATGCAGATGGTGAGAATATTGATCTGGATTTAGATAATGATGACATCTCATTGGATGTAGATGACGATGATTTGCTAGATGATAAAGAGGAATTTGAAGAAAATTAAGAAAAAATACTACAAAAAATTATTTTTCTTCATAAATTTAAAGAAAAGAAAGCAAGATATTGTAATGGTATCTTGCTTTTTTGTTGGAATAGGGTTATAACATACTATTGTGTAAAGATGAAGAGGTAGTATGTTAAGACAATATGAACTAGTAGATTTAGTAAAATCTTATGACCCGAATGCAGACGAAGATGCATTGAACAGGGCTTATGTATTCGCAATGAAAAAACACGGGGCTCAAAAAAGAACATCCGGAGACCCGTATTATTCTCATCCGATTGAAGTTGCCGGTATTTTGACCAAATTTAAGTTGGATTGTAACTCTATCATAGCCGGCTTGTTACATGATACGGTAGAAGATACAGATACCACATTGGAGGAAATCACAGAACTGTTTAATCCTCAAGTTGCTGCGATTGTTGACGGTGTGACCAAATTGGCAATCATTGAACAGAAAGCGGGTTCTAGTAAACAAGCCGAAAATTTCCGCAAACTACTGTTAGCAATGTCTGAAGATATCCGGGTTCTCCTGATAAAATTGGCTGATAGATTACATAATATTCGTACCTTACATTTTTGTCCTGAAGAGAAAAGAAAAAGAATAGCTAAAGAAACATTGGATATTTATGCCCCTCTGGCAGAACGCATCGGAATGCAGGAAATTAAGACAGAATTAGAGGAAATCTGCTTTTCTGAATTACATAAAGAAGCCCACGATTCTATCGTGGCACGATTAAACTTTTTACGAGAGCAGGGAAGTAACCTCGTCCCGAAGATTATTAAACAATTAGAAAAGGATATGTCTGAGAACGGAATAAATGCCGTAATTACCGGAAGGGAAAAGGCTCCTTACTCTATTTGGCGTAAAATGCAGCTGAAAAATGCCTCCTTTGAACAATTATCTGATATTATGGCATTCAGAATATGTGTGGACGATATTGCCGGATGTTATCAAGCTCTAGGCGTTATTCATAGTAAATACCACATGGTTCCACGTCGTTTTAAGGACTATATCTCGACACCGAAACCTAATGGATACCAATCTATCCATACCGGTGTTATCGGACCGGAAAATACGCGTATTGAAATCCAAATTCGCACCAATGAAATGCATGAAATAAACGAAAAAGGTGTGGCTGCCCACTGGGCATATAAACAAGGTCAAAAGGTAGAAGGAAAAAGCTTCCGCTGGTTGCGTGAACTTTTGGAGATTTTGGAACAAGCACAAAATCCGGATGAGTTTTTGGAAAATACAAAACTTGAAATGTACAATGACCAAGTATTCTGCTTTACCCCGAAAGGAGATCTTATCGGTTTACCGTTCGGTTCCACACCTGTAGATTTTGCATACGCCGTACACTCAAGTGTCGGCGATAAATGTGTTGGAGCCAAAATTAACGGAGAAATCAAACCGTTAAGGAGTGTATTGCAAAATGGCGATCAGGTAGAGGTTCTCACTTCAAAAGCCCAACATCCGTCCATAGAGTGGGAAAGATTTGTTGTAACCGGAAAAGCAAAAGCTGCGATTCGTCGTTATGTGCGAGCTTGCAAAAGAGATCAATTTCTGACCTTAGGAAAAGATATTCTTGAAAAATTGTTCAAACAAGAGAATCTTGAATTTAATGAAAAAAGTATTTATGGCGTTTTACCAAGTTTCGATGTGGAAAGTCTGGAAGATTTATATGCAAAAGTCGGCGAAGGACTTGTTACCGGATGGGACGTATTGCGGACAGTATATCCGGCATATAAACAATCAAAGATAACTCAAGTTGTAAACTCAATAAAGCTTTCTAAACCTAAGAAAAAGAAAAATGACAGCTTGAAAATAGAAGGACTGATTTCAGGTATGGCTGTTCATTTTGCCGGATGTTGTCACCCGATACCCGGAGATAGAATAGTTGGAATTGTTACCACAGGTAAAGGTGTGGCTGTTCACGCCCTTAACTGTAAAGCTTTGGAAAAATATGCATCGGAGCCGGAGCGGTGGCTAGATATTTCATGGGGTAAAGATGCTGAAACAGAAAAGCATACCTCCCGAATAAAGGTCATGATTAGTAATGAGCCGGGAACATTAGGTGAATTATCTAACTTAATTGCTCGTCAAAATGCAAATATTACGAACTTGAATATCGTATATAGAACAATCAGCTATTTTGAAATTTTGTTAGATGTCGAAGTCGTAAATACGGAACATTTGAATGACATTATTGCAGCCTTAAAAGCATCAAAAGTGGTGAGTTTTGTATCCAGAACCTAAGAATAATCAGATCTAAAGGAGAATAAAATGATAATTGGACTTGGATGTGATATCGCACAAGTTTCAAGATTTTCTCATGAAGAGAGTTTTCTCCTTCGGTTTTGCGAAAAGTATTTTACGTGCTCAGAAATAGAAGAAATAAAAAGTCGGAATCACACATCAGACATACATAAAATAGTGCAGGCTGTTGCAACAAAATTTTCCGGTAAGGAAGCCGTCTCAAAAGCTCTGGGAAGCGGATTTCAAAAAGGTATTACTCTGAAAGATATAGAAATTCTACATGATAACTTAGGAAAACCTGTTGTAAATTTGTATAATTTGGCTAAACAGAGAGCTGAAAGCCTTGCCATGCAAAAAAAATATAACATTCACCTGTCGCTTTCCAATGAAAAAGAATATGTAAATGCGGTGGCAATCATAGAAATATATTAAATCAAAAAAAGACATAAAAAAACCGAGTAAATAACCCGGCTTTCTAATTTTTAACTAAAAAAAGTCACATTAACCTTGGCGAGCTTTATATTTAGGTTCTCTTTTGTTAATAACATAAAGACGACCTTTACGACGAACAAGCTTGCACCCTCTAACGCGTGCTTTTTTAGATTTCAAAGAACTATATACTTTCATTTTTCTTATTCCTTACACAAGAGTTTGAACGAACCATACGATATATGTTTCAAATTGTCAATTATTTTTTTCGCTTGAAATAGATTTATTTCCCATTATAATAGCGCAAGAGTAAAAAGGATGCGAATTTAATTATGAAAATCAAGAGTTTTATAATAGTTGCTGCTCTCCTGATATCTCCTGAAGTTTATGCTACAACATATATAGAAGAGATGAAAGGATTGGGTTATGTTTCAGGGGAAGGTTTGGCGTGTCAGGCAAAAAGATACCCGTCTTATGAGTTGATAGCACGCGCATATATGGTAACCAAAGCCAAAAGCGATAAAGAACAAGCGGATGGAATGTATGCATATAATGAGGCAAAACTTAACGCGTATTTGGAACGTCGGCAAGATGACTATATAGATTGTATGGCGATAAATAAGATTTTTAATCACCAAAAAATATTTCAGTCTAAACTTTATAAAAACGGAACCATAAAAACACCGGATGGTAAAATATTAAAACCGCGGCAGAAGTATAATCCGGAACTGCTATACAATCGACAAGAAGACGAAAGAAGTAAAATAGATTCGTATTATACCAAGGCAATGAACAAACGCAAAGAAAATGCCCAAAAGCAAGGTATATATCGCAAAATACAACAACAGGAAATGAAAAACAGACATTAATTATATCTAAGAAGGAAAAAAATATGGCTTCATATCAATATATCTATGTTATGCAAAATTTGAGTAAAGTATTCCCTGGTGGAAGAGAATTATTCAAAGACATAAGTTTATCATTTTATCCCGGAGCAAAAATCGGCGTATTGGGTGTAAATGGTGCCGGTAAATCAACATTACTGAAAATTATGGCAGGTGTAGATAAAGAATTTAATGGCGAAGCATGGGCTGCAGATGGCGTAAAAGTTGGCTATTTGGAGCAAGAGCCAAAGTTAGATCCCTCCAAAAATGTGATGGAAAATGTGATGGATGGTTTGGGCGAAACAGTAGATCTTCTTAAACGCTTTGAAGAAGTTTCCATGAAATTTGCAGAGCCGATGACAGATGATGAAATGAACGCTCTGATAGAAGAACAAGCCGGATTGCAAGAAAAGATTGATGCCGCAAACGGATGGGATATAGAACGAACTGTCCAAATTGCAATGGATGCATTGCGTTGTCCTCCGGCAGATGCAGATGTAACAAAATTATCCGGAGGAGAGAAACGCAGAGTCGCATTATGTCGTTTACTGCTTTCTAAACCGGATATGTTATTATTGGATGAACCGACAAACCATCTGGATGCAGAATCAGTGGCATGGTTAGAACATCATCTACGTGAATATAAGGGAACCGTCGTAATGGTTACTCACGATAGATATTTCTTAGATAATGTAACCGGTTGGATTTTGGAATTAGATCGTGGACAAGGTATTCCGTATGAAGGAAACTACACATCATGGTTGGAACAAAAACAGAAACGTATAGAACAAGAAGCTAAAGAAGAAAATGCTCGCCAAAAGACTTTGGCTAACGAACTCGAATGGATTCATAAAAATCCGAAAGCCCGACAAGCTAAATCAAAAGCTAGAATTAATGCATACGAAGAATTGTTGGCGGCTTCTAATAAGGAACAAAACAATCAGACCTATATAAATATTCCGATGACTGATAGATTGGGTGATATGGTTATTGAAGCACAAAATATTTCTAAAGCTTTCGGAGATAAGGTTTTGATTGATAATTTGTCTTTCCGAATTCCTAAAGGCGCAATTGTTGGAATTATCGGTCCGAACGGAGCTGGAAAAACGACCTTGTTTAAGATGATAACCGGTCAGGAAAAGCCGGATTCCGGAAAGATTATTATCGGAGAAACGGTAGATTTAGGATATGTTGATCAAAGCCGCGATGAATTAAATCCGGATAAGACAATATGGGAAGAAATATCAGATGGACTGGATATTATAGAACTTGGTAAAAAACAAATATCTTCTCGTGCTTATGTTGGTCAATTTAATTTTAAAGGAACTGACCAACAAAAGAAAATTGGTCAACTTTCCGGAGGTGAAAGAAATCGTGTACACATGGCCAAAATGCTTCAAAAGGGTGCAAATGTTATTTTACTAGATGAGCCAACCAACGATTTGGATGTAGATACTTTGCGTTCGTTGGAGGAAGGCATCAGTAATTATCCGGGATGCGTTTTGGTTACATCTCACGACAGATGGTTTCTGGATAGATTAGCAACCCATATACTGGCTTATGAAGATGAAGGTCATGTAGAATGGTTTGAAGGAAACTTTGAAGACTACGAAAAAGATAAAATTCGTCGTCTGGGAGAGGAAGCTTGCCATCCGCATAGAATTAAATACAAAAAGTTAGAACGATAGTGAGTAATAAAAAAAGTCGGTTTAAAACCGACTTTTTTATTATATGGAAAATTCAGCAATAAGTTTACCGATATCCTGATTAAGCTTAAAATACCAACCATCGTATAAAGCACGATTATCTTCTAATTTCTTTACAATATCAGGATTAAATAAAATATCTTTATCTAAACGAATGGTGAGCCAATATTCATTTTTATTTTGATATAAATCTAATAAATACATAATGCCGCTAAAGCCGATAATCTCAATTTGTTTTACTTTTTTGTAACCTGAAGAATTAAAATGGACAGAGTGACGTACATCTTCCGCACCTAAATACCACAATGTATCAAATAGATTTTTAAGGTAGAGAACTTCTTGCCCGTTTTGATGAGAAACAAATCTATCATTCGGATAATTTCTTGTAATTTTAACATCATCAAAAGCGACAGACTTAACTCTGTCAAAAGGAATTGCCAACAAAGGCATTTGAGCCCAATCCAAAGGATGAGAAGATAATTCAAAATTTCCGTTAATTTGATAAATAAAATCACCATTACTTCGTTTTGCGTAAGAGTATTTATTGTTTTGCGATTTTTTTGCCACGAATACGTCTTCAATAATTTTATTATTATCATCAAAGGAGGTAATACGCAAAGCTTCTTTAAATTTTACATTATCGTTTTGTGTAATTCTATCAGACCGATAAATTGTAGAGTTTCTGATTAATTTGACGAATAAATTAACCTTCTCAAAAGCAACAAAATAATCATCGGCTTCTTCAATACGCCAAAATCCTTGGTGCTTTTTGAGTGAAATTGTTTTACTATCCGGAAATTTAAATACGATTCTATCTGTGGAAACATTATCACGAGTTTGACTAAAGAAGTAGTGCCCCCGAGATTGCGAATGTAAGGATAAATTGTTTTGATAAATTCCGTAAATCAAAACAGGAAAAGAAACGACTAATAAGATAAGTGCAATTTTTATATGTTTATTCAACATGAGATAAACTCCTTATTTTTTTGAGTTTTGCTAATTTGAACAGGTGTGTAAAAGTGAAAAGAATGATCAAAGCAAATAATGGAATAACAAAAATAATATAGAGCGTGAATAAAATAACGGACGTTTGATATTCACTGAAGATTATACTCTGCATTTGGTCTAATTCCATTTTGATTTTTTCAATATTTTGTTCCACTTTGCTAATATCTCCGATGTTCTTTGCAGAAACATATCCGTGTTCACGCAAAGCAAAATAGAACGCATCTTTATCATTTTGTAAATCTGTTAATTTTTTCTCTAATACCTTTCTCTTTTCATCAAATTTCTTTTTGACATTATTCTGCAACGCTATACCTATGCTTTCCGGATTTTTATTATAATGTTTATAAATCAAATCGTTTTCAATATTCCCGTTAACAGCTAAATCTATGAGCTTTAGAAGGAATTTTTGGTTATCTCCAACAGTAATAGCTTCGTAAAAAGAGGTTCCTTTAGAAATTTTAGAAACATAGATATCATTATTTAATAAATCAGAATCGTAAATAAAAAAGATGTTCCCTTTTTTAGTAGATGTCGCTTCAATGTGCTCAGATTTTGCAGCTTCATCCAAATAGTTGGATACAAAATTTCCGGAGGAATAAGCCCCGATAGTTTTGCCGGAAAATTCCAAGAGAGGAGAAATTACATGCCTATCGGAAGGTATTGCTTTTATCTCTCCGACAGTATTAATAAGAACATCATGAATATCTGTAAAATGTTTTTTATTTTCTGCAGTACCATAGGTGACTTTTTCATTGTTGAAATTAAATTTTAAGACTTCGTCCATAATCGGACTTAATCCGAAATTTTTCAAAATTTCACTAAGATGAGTATTTTGATATTTATTAAGATATGCCGGATCACTAAATAGAATAAAACTGCCTCCGTCTAAAATATATTGCTCAAATGCCAATAAAAAGTCAGAAGAAAACTTATTCGGATTAATTGCAATAACAGCTTTATATTTTTCCGGAATAAACAGAATAGAATTATTCCAATATTCAACATTGTAAAATTCTTCCAACATAGAAGTAAAAGCGGTTATCTTGTTAAGTTCATCTTTATCCGCGATAATAACGATATCTTTTTTCGGTTGACCAAACAGTTTTATAATACGCATAAAATCTGTTTCAAAACAATCCTGACGCAATCCTGAAAATGTTTTTATAAAAGTTTCATGACCGTCATTATCGGAAAATTTGGCGGCTAGAAATATTTTTTTGCCCAATGCATCAGTTTCATAACCTATTTTATCATCTAAAATTAATTTTCCTTCCAAATGACTGAATGACGGAACTCGGATAAATTCCGTAGAAATAGTACCTTGAGAGGCAAATTCAATCAATTTTAATGTCTTTTCGGCAAATTCGGTTAACGAGGCATATTGAGAATTTGTTTCGCTTCTTTTATCGGCTGATTCATACAAAGTAATAGTTATTTTTTTATCGGTTTTTTCCAAATAACGCACGTGTTCCGGAGCGAGAGTATAGATTTTATTATCGGTAAAATCAAAAGCTTTAGGAAAATTAAAATTAATTGCTAATACAGAGTTTACAAACCAGATAAGTAACAAACCTAAAAACAGTCTGAAAGTTTGTTTAGTTTTTTTACATTGTGATTTTTTTAAACTGAGAACAATCGTATTAATCCATAAAGCAATTATAGTGCCGAGCGGAAAATATAGAATACTTCCGATTGAAAAATTACCGCTCAAATATGCGTTGTAATTGTAGTTGAAATTTAAGCTCTCAAGCGGAATAACTATTTTAGAAAATGAAATTTCGGTAAACTCAGATAAAACGATAACAAATAAAACAAAAATTGTAACGATATAGCTGAGAATGTTAGATTTATTATAAGCCGAAATCATACACCCGATTGCACAAAATGTAGCACCGCAAGCAATTAAAGCCCAATATCCGCTAAGGACAACACCGTAATCCATAATAAATAATTGACCTGAGGTAAAGAGTAATGGCAGTGAAGCTGAAATCATTAGCAAAAAGAATGCAAAAGCGGCACCGGTTTTAGCCAGTACAAGAGTAAAATAACCGATGGGCTGTGTCATAAGTAATTCAAGTGTTCCGCTTTTAGCTTCATCCGCCCATGATTTCATTGTAACCGCAGGTAAAACCAAGGACAATATCATTGGTTGCAGAGAGAAAAAGGAATTCATAATATCCGATTCTCTTAAAAAATAATCTCCAAGATAGAAAGTGGAAAACATAGATAAAATATAGTATACAGCAAAAATAACATATGCATTATAGTTTCCGAAATATGACTTGAATTCTTTAAGAAATTGTACACCGAATTTTCTCATAATTCCTCCTGTTTCTTCTTTGTTAAAATTCTGAAAGCTTCACTCAAATTTTTATGCGAAGAAATTTTCTTAAATTCTTGGATAGAAGTATCTTTAATAATTTTTCCGTGTGCCAACATAACGACACGATTCGCAACATCTGCATCTTCTAAGACATGTGTTGATACCAAAACAATATTTTGTTTGGCGTATTCCTTTATAAAGTTTCTAATTTCGTGTTTTTGGTTAGGATCTAAGCCATCTGTCGGTTCATCTAAAACCAGTAATTTAGGATGATGAATAAGGGCGGATGCGATTTCTACTCTTTTTTTATATCCTTTAGACAGTGTGTCATTTTTTTTATCTAAGACATCCGTAATATCAATTTCTTTTGCAACATTAATAATGGCCGCTTCTCGATTCTTAATGTCCCAAACTTTAGCTATCCAATCTAAAAAGTCATAAACCGTCATATCCGCATACAGCGAGGAAATTTCAGGAACATAACCCAAGTATTCAAGCGCTCTAAGCCGATTTTTAGTAATATCGTTTTCAAAAACGCGAACATTTCCTTTATCAGCATCAATGTATCCACAGAGAATTCTCATCAGAGTAGATTTTCCTGCTCCGTTCTCTCCGATAAGTGCAATAACTTCTCCGGTATTAAACTTTAAATTAATATCAGAGAGTGCAATATTTTCGCCGAATTTCTTGGTGACATTATTTATTTCAATCATCTTCATAACCCAAAAATTAAAATCACATAGTAACGCTAGCAAAAAATGTTTAAAATTTTCACAATTTATCGCTAATTATTGAAAACATAGATGACAAAGAAATATTTATGAAGTATAAAATATATAAATAAGAAAAATGGAGATGTAAATTGGAAGAAAAATATACAGGGGATGAGGCTAAATCAATCAGAGTAGGTCTTATCGCATTACTTGTTATACTTGTAACAGTCGTTATTACAATTTCACATAATGCTTCCATCAAACAACAAGGTGTTGGCGGAACATATAATGTTTATGCAAGCTTTGGTCATACTGATGGTCTGAATGTCGGTGATCCTGTCAGATTATCCGGAGTAAACATTGGTCGAGTAATAGCGGCCGAATTGGATGAGAATTTCAGAGCAAAATTAACATTTGAAATAGAAGATAAATATCAAATTCCGGATGATAGTAGCGCCGCCATTGTAAGTTTTGGATTAATCGGCGGTAAGTATGTTGAAATAGATGTCGGCGGTTCAGAAGATTATATTTCCGACGGAAATGAATTAAGTTATACGCAAGATGCCATTGTTATAGAAGATTTATTGGATAGAATTATAACTATGGGAAAAAGTAAAAAGAAAAAGACAGAAAATAAAGGAGTAGAAAATGAATAAAAGACCGGTAGAAACCATAATGGGATTGGTCGTTTTGGCCGTTGCCTGTTTATTTATGCAATTTGCACATCGTGTATCAGATTTACAAGTTGTAAAAGGGTATGAAATTAATGCAAAATTTATGAAGGTAGGAGGCTTAAATACCGGTGCTGACGTTCGGATAAATGGTATTAAAGTGGGGACAGTTATCTCCCAAAACATTAATTCGGAAGACTATATGGTGGATGTAAAATTAAGTTTGCGTCCTGATATTCTTCTCCCCGAAGATAGTGAGATAATGGTCGCCGGAGATGGGTTGATGGGGGATAAATTTATAAAAATAGAACCCGGTAAATCCGCCAAAAAAATGGTCGCTGGAGATACAGCAAAAAATACCAAAGATTCTAAATCATTAGAGGATATGGTGGGCGAAATTATATTTATGGTGACAGATAATGAAAACTAGATTGAGGTTGTTGGTCGGCGTAACCGCACTTTTTTTATCTTCAGTGGCAAATGCTAAAGAGATATCGACAAATTCAGCAGTAATGCAAACAATGGATAAAATAACCGGAAGAGTAAACAAAATCACGATTCCCGTTAATTCAAAAATTTCATTTGGAGATTTTTCTTTAGTCTTGCGTGCTTGTAAAAAACGTCCGGCGGAAGAAACACCGGAAAATTTTGCATTTATAGATGTAACGGATAAAAGTTTTGGAACCGATGAATATAATATATTTCGTGGGTGGATTGTTTCTTCAACACCGGGAATTAATGCCATAGAACATCCGATATATGACGTCTGGTTATTAGAATGTACGGATACTGAGGTAGACGAGAAAGAATTGCTCTCTCCGATAGAATTAGAAAGCCGAGATAAAATTCCGACGAAAGAGGAAGTTACGGCAAAAAAGAAGATTGAAAAACCGATTTTAATAGAAGAAAAAGAAATAGAAACAAAACCAAAGGTTATTCGGATAAAAGAATTTAGCTTGGAAAATAATGATATAGAAAGAGATATCAAAGAAACACCGGCATATATTCAAGATGAAGATACAGAAGTTTGGGATGAAAAAGATAAACCCCAAAACTTGTTAAATTTCACTAAATCGGATACAAAAAAACTGACGGAAGATGAGGATATATCATCCGCTCTTGATGCTGAGATTGAAGAATTACAACAATACTAACAAATCATCACATAGATTGTAGCAACGGATACGCCGTAAATAAAGGAGACAACTGAAAATATATTTTTAGCTGTCTCTTTTTGATATAAAGAACTCAGTAAGATAAATTCCGGCAAAATAAGTTGAGCAAATAAACGATAATCAGACGAACATATATATGGATAATCCAACGCATAAATAAAACTGTATCCCCAAATAATGAGATATTGTAAGACGAAAAAAATCCAAACTTCTCCTTGTTTTAAAGGGTTCCTAAATAGATAAAATAAAATTCCGAATAAAACAGAAAGTTTAATACAAATATTCAAAACATAAAGACAAGTTGCAGGTATAATAATATAAGGATTTATTAAACTTAAATTCCACTCACCGAATAGCTCCGTTTTTATGAGCGCTAACCACATATTTCCGTCAACAATCTCTGGTGCATTGATGAAAGGAGTGAAGATCATTGAAAAGTCAAAAAAACGCTCGACAAAAGAGAGGTGAAAAAAGTTCTGTCCGTTTGGGGACGTATCCGGAACATTAAAGAATTGCATATCAAACAAGATGTGATTTCTGAGTATCCAAAACAGACCAAGAGGAACAGCAATGCAGATAAATGTAAAGATATCAATCCATGCTTTAGTTTTGTCGTTGGATTGAATAAGTTTAAGGAATAAGAGAACCGCAAAAGCAGGCGTAATCATTAATAAAGAAAGTTTAGTAAGAACGCCAAGTCCGAAACCGAGTGCGGATAAGATAATATGAGAGAAATTTTCATCACAATACCAACAGAGAAAATGATAAATGGTAAAAACAGACCAAAACAAAACCATTGTATCATCGGAGATATAGCCGGAAAATAAAACTAAAGTTGGATTAAATGCAATAAAAGTCAGGATAATTGAAATAATTTTACAGTCAAATTTTAAGAGTTTTAGAATGGCAAAAGCATAAACAATAGTTGCTGTTACCAGAAACAAAGATACATATTGCAAGCCTTCAAGTGCAACAAGATGTGAACCGAAAAGCATGATTTCGGCTACATTTATTTGTCCGATAATCCAAAAATAAAGAGGTTGATGGAAAGCATAATACATATCCCACGGATTAAAATTAAAGAAGTTGAATCCATCTTTAACAATTTCGTTCATGTAGTAGATAATTCCACGGATGTCGTGTTGGCGGGTATCAATATCGGTATGTTGAATATAAAAGAGATGCAAGAGAAAGCTAAGACCGATAATAAAATAGGGCAAAGTTACTTTTTTATCTTTTGAAAAGAAAAAAAGTGCAGACATCAAAAGAATTTGTGTTCCGAAAAGATAGATATCTCCGAAAGAAAATAACAATTCTATTGCAATTAAAGTTAATCCACCACATAAAATCATTATTTTTTGTATTGTGTCTTTAGGGATAACACAGCAAGCCCCATAAATAATGAGGGAATGAATCTCCGTAATATCTATGCTATGGTTAAAAAATATGCCTGCTGTAAAAAACAACAACAGACATATTGTAAAAATAAAACCAAGCACATAATTCAATTTAGTTGACTGCACTTTTCTAAGTCCTAAATATCATTCGTTGCACAAGGCGCACCGGGAGCACATTTATGATATACTTTCGCACGTCTGTAACCTGTTAATCCTTTATATTCCATAGTTTGAATATAAATATCATTGACAATGAGCTTAAAACCTAAGACTGCAGTGTTACCAGATTTATCTGAAGCATACACTTTAATTTTATAATTTCCTGCATCTTCCAATTTTGGTGTGCCGGTAAAAGTATGGGTTTTATCATCATATTTTAACCATCTTGGTAATCCGGCATCATCCAAAGAACCGGCAACTGTTTTATATTCCCCGTTCCAGTTAATCTTTTCAAAAGCCTCTTCCGGAATAGTAATTTTAACCTCATGTCCGGTAGAAACAGTTACATCCGGTGTTAATGTACGAGATGAAATATCTATCGGTGGTTTCTTAGCAGAAAGCATTGCATTTTTACCATTTACTTTAATCAGAAAAATGCCATCACTCCACTTATCCAATGTTTGGCGAATAGCAACTGCAATGGTGGAAGGATTATCATTCAACATCTCAAGCGGAACAGCATCCAACCCAATACTTGCATAAAGTTTGCCGACAGCCTCCTGAACATCAATATAAGATAAGAAAGCATTAGCCTCATCAATAATTGCTCGTGCCGATTCTAAATGACTGATAGCTTTTTCATCACCTTCTTTTTCAGTAATATCTTCTGCAATATTTTCAGAAGTTGAGGCAACTCCCATGTTTAAGAAATAATCTTCAACAGAAGTTTGGTATAAAGCCCAAGACAAGTGAACCTGATTTAAGATAATATTCGTCATTCTTTGTCTTGCCAAAGAATTATAAGTACTTTCGCTTTGATAACGAATTTCTTCAAAAATATTCATAGATAAATCATTAGAATTTTTTGCCCATTTGCGATTGTAGTAATTCGGATCTTGTCTGTAATCACTTGAATCAACATCATCAAATTCTTTCAAAACTAACTCTAACTCTTCTTTAGAAGTCCCGTTATCAAAAGAACGTAATTCCGGACGATTCGTTAAAGCCAACCACTCAAGCTGTTGTAACTTTGCCCGTAAAGATGGAACCGGAAAATTTCCGTACTCTGCACCGGCTAATTTAATTTGTGTAGAAGGGAACATGCCAAGCAATCCGGCAAATTCAGCTTCAGCAGTATCAAATGAACGTCTGATATTTGATAATTGCTTAATACTCTCTAGATATTTACGCTTTTTGAGCAGCAAATTTGTAGAAGGCTTCTTACCAGCTTTAACGGTTTCGTTTGCACGTGCATTTAGTTCATCAACAACACGTACCAAATATTCATTCATATCATCAATAACCGGAATTAAACGTTGTGCAGCCAAAGCTTTCCAGTACAAACTTCTTGTTTCTTGCATAATGTTATTAATAACCTTACGACTTTGCTCTTGCGCTGCGATCTCCGGAGAGGCAAAACCATTTTGATAATATAAAGAGGACAAATCTAATAAATTCCAAGATACTTTCAAGTCAGCTGGAACAGCCGTGGAATTTGTTGCATTTTCATAACCGAGATTTTCTGCCAAAGTCGGTAATGCGGACGGAGTAATGTTACTCTTAATCAAATTCTCTCTATAACTTGCCAGTCTTCTTGAATAGTTATATTTCAAAGCTAAAGCCATTGCCATATACATATCAATCGGTCTGGAAATTTTAGAAGGAGTTCCGATATACATATTTTGCATATCCACATCCGCTCTGACTGCTCTATCCCAATCGGAATAATAAGCAGACATAACCGGAGCCTCGGTTGTTGTAACTTGTTGCGTAGGCGTCGTAGAACAAGCCCCTAAAAGAGTAGCAAAGCCCCCTATAAAACAGATAAACTTTTTCATCAAACTTTCCCTTAAACATTATTGTTTACTAAAACAATTACACTATTTATTTTTTAATTGATAGTATTTTATTTGATTTTATACAACTTTCATGTAAAATACCTCTAAATTGATATTTATGGGTTGGAAAATATGTTTAATTTATTCTATACATTGTTTAAATATAAAGAGAAAGCACAGAACGATGAACTTGGATACTATCCTGAAAAAGTAGATGTTCGTGCATTTCCGGAACGTCGTTTTTTATGGACATCCAGATTTTTGGTTGTCATATCCTGTCTAAGCCTTTGTCTGACGATGCTACTCGGGGCGATTCTTATATTTATGATACCAATGAAAAAGACAAAAATGTTGCCGTTACAAATAGATTATGACAAGCATCAGGTAACCGTTATGGAGCCGTTTCGCAGTATTGCCTTTGCCGGTGATTTGGTAACAGAAAGTATTTTAGATAAATATATAACTCAAAGATATACTATCAAAGATGATATAAATGAATTGAAACAAAGATTAGGAGAAAATGAATTCGTATATCTGGCATCTAAAGAAGAGATTTATAAAACAATGCTGGGAACCGAATATCCTTATTTTGAAACTTTACAACAAATGGGAATAAGACGTGAAGTTAAAACAACCCAGATTTATCCGGTATCTTTTAACTTTTGGCAGGTTAAATTTGATATAATAGAAACTGGAGGTAATCACGAAAAACCTTATATAACTCACTGGTTAGCGACGATGCGTATGACATTTAAATTTGCAAAGTATGATAACAAAGAGAAGGGGCTGATTAATCCATTCGGTATAACAATTACCACTTATGACTTATCTTATTTAGGAAGTAATGTGAAAGCAAAACGCGAAGAACAGTAATGAAAAATAAAAATCAAAACATTTATTTTTGTTTACCATTTGTTGAGTATCTGCCGTATAAAGTAAGTAGAGTTTATAATTGAATTTAGGGATTTGAAACACATGAGTAAGAGTGCTTTAGAAGTTTTTGATAACGCATTAGTGCCGATGGTTATAGAACAAACCGCTCGGGGCGAACGTTCATTTGATATTTTTTCCAGATTATTAAAGGAACGTATAATTTTCTTAACCGGAGAAGTAAACGATACGGTTTCAGCATTAGTTTGCGCCCAACTTCTCTTTTTGGAATCAGAAAATCCGAAAAAAGATATCTTCTTATACATCAACTCACCCGGGGGAGTTGTTACATCCGGTATGGCAATGTATGATACAATGCAATACATATCTTGTGATGTTGCCACTTTATGTATCGGACAGGCTTGCTCAATGGGATCATTTTTGTTGGCAGGCGGCGCTAAAGGAAAGAGATATTCATTGCCGAATTCTCGCATTATGATTCACCAACCATCCGGTGGAGCGCAAGGAAAAGCCTCTGATATTGAGATTCAGGCACGTGAAATTTTGGAATTAAAAAAACGTTTGAATAAAATCTATTCCGAAAATACCGGAAAGAAATTATCTGTCATTGAAAAAGCAATGGATAGAGATAACTTCATGACACCGGAAGAAGCAAAAGAATTCGGTTTGATTGATCATATCGTAAAAAATCGTATGGAAATAATTAAATAGGAATAAAAAATGAGTGATAAAACAGAAGACGATAAAGTGCTGCATTGTTCATTTTGCGGAAAAAGTCAAAATGAAGTGAAAAAGCTTATTGCCGGCAGAGGGGTATATATCTGTGATGAATGCATTGATGTTTGCATCAATATTGTGTCGCAAGAAGTAAAAGAAGAACATAAAGAGGAAGATTGCAAAATTATGGAGCAACTTCCGACGCCATCAAAAATTAAAGAGTTTTTGGATCAATATGTTATCGGTCAGGAACATGCAAAAAAAGTTTTGGCCGTTGCTGTATATAACCACTATAAACGTTTGAATAATAAGCAACAAAATCCGGATACAGAAATATCTAAGTCAAATGTGATTTTAATTGGTTCCACGGGATCCGGAAAAACTTTATTAGCCCGTACCTTAGCAAAAGTATTGGATGTGCCATTTGCAATCGCTGATGCTACCACTTTAACGGAAGCCGGATATGTTGGTGAAGATGTCGAGAATATCGTTTTGAAATTAGTTCAGGCAGCCAATTATGATATAGAAAAAGCTGAACGTGGTATTGTATATATAGACGAGATTGATAAAATCACTCGTAAGACGGATGGTCCGTCAATTACGCGCGATGTATCAGGCGAAGGTGTTCAACAGGCACTACTAAAAATAATAGAGGGAACTGTTGCAAATATTCCGCCGCAAGGAGGAAGAAAACATCCGCAACAAGAATTCTTACATGTTGATACAACCAATATTTTGTTTATATGCGGTGGAGCTTTTGCCGGATTGGAAAAAATTATCAGTCAACGTGGTAATGAAACATCAATCGGATTTGGCGCTCAGATAAAAGATTCTGAAGAAAAAAGCTTAGGAGAAATATATAAGCAAGTTCGTCCGGAAGATTTGTTGAAATATGGACTTATACCTGAATTTATTGGACGGTTACCTGTTATTACAACATTAGATGATTTAAACGAAGAAGCACTGATAAAAGTTTTGACAGAGCCGAAGAATGCACTTATCAAACAATACAAAGTTTTGTTTGATATGGAAGAAGTTGAACTAACTGTAACGGATGATGCACTGGTAGCAATTGCAAAACAAGCAATAGAACGTAAAACAGGTGCACGCGGTTTGCGCGCTATTATAGAAGAAAACCTGATAGACCTGATGTACGATATTCCGGATAAAAAAGATGTGACGGAAATTGTTATTAATGCAGATGTTATTAACGAACACAAAGCACCGACTTATATTCGTAAGAAACATAAGAAAAGTGCATAATTTTGCAAAAAAAAGAAGCGGTTTAAAACTGCTTCTTTTTTTATTAATGCCTTACAGAAAACCCCGAGTTTACTCGGGGCTGAATGCCAAGGTGTTGGTACAACACCGTTTCACGCCAACGAGCGTGATCAAACCGTAAGGTTTGTAGCTGATATAGAACCACGGGTTTACCCGTGGATATCTATTTAAATCTTTTAACTCCGTTAGCTAAGCGCAGAATTGTAAAACTGACCACCTCTTCCGCCGGATAGTTATTAGACTTACAGTCTCGCTCTGTCTGGTATAAAAGAGCAAGCGCATTCATAATACGATTGCGATTCCATAAACGCAACTGTGCTAAATAAGAGCTTTTTCTGAAAAAGATAAGTGGAGGACGAAAAGACGCAATAATTTTTTCTGCGGTTTCGCCTTTTTCCATTTTAACAATACAATCAAGAAGTTTCATAAAATGATAGCTGAGTGACCGAACAATGGAAACCGGATTTTCTCCCTCAAATATCAATCTGTTGTATGATGAAATCGCTTTTTGAACATGTCCTAAGGCAACAAAATAGTTCATGTCTTCTTGAGAGGCCGCCGCCGTATCACTGACAACTGTCAAAATATCTTTTGTTGTAATAGATTTATTGTTTCCCATATAGGTGATTAACTTATCTAACTCATTAGCAGAGATTTTTCTGTCATTGGATAATCTGGAACATAAAAGTTGAAAAGATGTATTATCAATATTAAAACCGTTTCTGGCAATAAATTTAGAGGCAAAAGATGTTATATCTTCATCTCTGTCATCATAACAACCGATGCTATAAAACTCTTGGCTTTCTTTTGACATTCCGACTAAGGTATCTTTTGTTTTAAGGGAAGTAGAAGTTATAATCAACAAACTGTCCGAGGAACTATCTGTAAGCAACTCTTTAAGTGTTTTTGCCAAAGCATTAGTAGCCTCTTTTACGACCACAACTCTGCGTCCACCCATTAATGATTGCGCATTATATTCTGCATAAAGCACTCCAACATCAGAAGTAATATCTGACATTTCTAAATAACTAACATGAAATGCATCATAAATATCCGGCGAAATAGCTTTTGTAAAATTTTGCGTCAAAGTTGTAATCATCCCCTCATTACTGCCGTAAATAAGAACACAGCGAATTTGCGGCGGCAACGAAGCGATAGTTTTTTCAGCATGTTCCGGCTTAATAATCATCCGGATTGCCTCTCTTCGTTTGTAAAGAATGGAAATACGCACCCAATCTTAAAGAGATATCATTTGAAATGATTTTAGCGGCATTTTTCTCTAATTTTTTCTGAGCAAAAGTTGTCGAGTAGGGATCACGCAAAATATCGTATCCGGTATAAGCCTTACTCGTTCCGTCAATTAATGTTTTATGATGAACATCTTTCAAAACATATTTTACGGTATAAATAACTTTTTTACGTGTTGCAGTAATATCATCTCTCAAGGCTTGATCAATTTCATCTTTATCAATATCGGTGATGCTCAGATAATATTTAGGAGATTTCGGTAAGCCCTTTGGTGTTAAAGCATCCAACAAATCGTTACGGATAAGCTGTCCGATTCTATCTTGCATCAGTTCTACTTTTACACTGGCTAGATTTTCACGAATTCCGGTATCAAACTGGCTGTCATAATACCATTTTTCGGAAGATGTCTTTTCCACATATAAAGGTTCAAACCCGCAAGCTGCCAAAGCACAAATTGCCACCATGACAGATATATTTTTCTTACTACAAAACAATGTTTACAATCCTATTTGGTACAACGATGATTTTTTTCGGTTCTTTGCCGGCTAATTGAGCTGTAACGTTGTCCAAAGACATTGCTAATTTAATAACTTTTTCTTTGTCTGCATCGCGTTCAACTTCAATTGTACCACGCATTTTACCATTGATTTGAACGGCAAGTGTAACAGAGTTATCCTTTGCCAATTCAGCATTTCCTTCCGGCCAACTTTCTTTAACAATTAAAGTTGTATGACCTAATCTTGCCCACATTTCTTCGGCAAGGTGTGGTGCAAACGGAGCAACTAATTTTAGTAATGTAGAATACAGTTCATTAGAAACTTCGTTTAATCCGACAAGATAATTAACATAAGTCATCAAAGAAGAAATAGCCGTATTAAATTTCATTTGCTCAATACGTTCACTAACTTCCAAGATGCATTTATGCATAACTTGTAAATCCTTAGCAGTCGGTTTTACATCTTTTACTTTACCGAATAAAGCAAAAATTTTATTTACAAAACGATACATACCGTTCAAACTATCTTCGGACCACATAGCCACCTGATCAAACGGTCCGATAAACATTTCATATAATCTGAAAGTATCAGCGCCGTATGCATCAATAACTTCATCCGGATTTACGACATTACCGCGAGATTTAGACATTTTCTCACCATTTTCAGCCAAAATCATACCATGAGAAGTCCGTTTATTGTAAGGCTCGTTTGTTGGAACATATCCGCAATCATACAAGAATTTGTGCCAGAAACGAGAGTATAACAAGTGTAGAGTAGTATGTTCCATACCACCGTTATACCAGTCAACATTCATCCAATATTTGAGAGCTTCTTGAGAGGCAAATTCTTTGTCATTGTGAGGGTCGCAATATCTCAGAAAATACCACGAAGAACCTGCCCAGTTCGGCATAACATCGGTTTCTCTTTTAGCCGGCTTTCCGCATTTTGGACAAGTTGTGTTAACCCAATCAGTAGCTTTTGCTAACGGAGATTCACCATCATCATTCGGTTGAAAATCTGTAATATCGGGTAATTTCAAAGGTAATTCACTTTCCGGAATGGGCTGCCAACCGCAATGTTCACAATAAACCATTGGGATAGGCTCACCCCAATAGCGCTGTCTGGAAAACACCCAATCACGAAGTTTGAAGTTTACTTTGGCTTCGCCGAATTTATTCTTTTCAGCAAATTCAATCGCAGCTTTAATACTTTCATCTTTATCCATCCCGTCTAAGAAACCGGAATTAATATGCTTGCCATCTTCTTCGTAAGCTTTTTCTGAAATATCTCCGCCTTCCAAAACTTGAATAATCGGAAGATTAAATACTTTTGCGAAATCGTAGTCGCGTTGATCGTGAGCCGGAACAGCCATAATGGCACCGGTACCGTATCCGGTCAAAACATAATCAGAAATGAATACCGGAATGAGTTTCCCGTTAAACGGATTTTTTGCCTTAATTCCTTTAAGCTCAACACCAGTTTTTTCATTAGAAGAAGTTCTTTGTAACTCGGATTTCTTTGCTGTTTTTTCAACATAACTGTTAATATCAGAATTGTTTTCAAATTTATCAGCCAATTCCTTAACAAAAGCATGTTCGGGAGCCATAACCATATAAGTTACACCAAAAGTCGTATCCGGACGAGTTGTAAAGACACGCAATTTTTTATTTAATAAAGATCCTTTGTTGTCAGTTAATTCAAAATCTAACTCAGCGCCATGCGAACGCCCAATCCAGTTTGTTTGTTGTGATTTTACACGATCGATAAAGTCAACATCTTTTAAATCATCAATTAATCTGTCAGCGTATTTCGTAATTGCAATCATCCATTGTTCTTTATCTTTTTTAACAACTTCGGCACCGCATCTTTCGCAACATCCATTGACAACTTCTTCATTTGCCAAACCTACTTTACAGGAGGGACACCAGTTGATAGCAAATTTAGATTTATAAGCTAATCCTTTTTCATAAAATTTAAGGAACATCCATTGTGTCCATTTATAATATTCCGGATCACAAGTATTAAAACATCTGTCCCAATCAAAAGAAAGTCCGATAGATTTTAACTGTCTGGTAAAATTCTCAATATTAGCTTTTGTAGAAATAGCCGGATGAATACCTGTTTTAACGGCATAGTTTTCTGCCGGTAATCCAAAAGCATCAAACCCCATAGGATAAAGAACATTTAAACCATCCATTCTCTTTTTACGAGAAATCACATCAAGAGCGGTGTAAGAACGAGGGTGGCCAACATGCAAGCCGGCACCTGAGGGATAAGGAAACTCAACCAAGGCATAAAATTTTTCTTTATTTGGGTCTATCTCAACTTTATAAGCTTTCTCATCATCCCAAATCTTTTGCCATTTAGCTTCAACTTTTTTAAAATTATATCTTTCTTCTAATGCCCAATCTTTTTTCCATTCGTCAAAAGAATTCTTACCATTATATCTGGCTTTTTCGTTCATAGTATAAATCCTTTATATAAAACATATTTCAAAATTAAGCATAATTTACCATAATGAAAAAAAATTACAATGCAATTTTGCACTTTTTGAAAATAACTTATTCAAATTTATATTCCGGCATTTATAAATGTATCTTTTTCATTTGCGGTAACCGTGTCATTAAATCTTTCCAAAAACCAATTAATATCTTCGTCTTCTTCTTTTATCATCTGATAGAATTTTTTGCGATATTCCAAGACCATACTGACATTTGAAATTTCCACATCAACAGCTTGAATACGATTGTTTTCTCCGCGAATAAGTTTGAATTTTACCGGAATTTTATTTCCCTCCTGTAGATCGCTTGTATCTTCATAAACTTCACCTAAATCAACGCTGCAACTGACTGTTGTAAAACGAGGGTGCTCAATCACTTCATCAATAGAAAAATTCAAACTTTCCGTATTCATTTTGAAATGAAATTTTTTATATAAACTCAAAACATAACGATGGAATAAATTATTATATTGTGCTTTTTGCTCTTTATCCATTAACCTGCCGTATTTCCCGATAACGAATTTAGAAATGTAATCTAAGTTAACATCTTCATTCATCATTTTATCTAACTTAGTGTATTTGGTTCGGATATCAGATTCGGATAAGATATGAATAATTTCTTCTCCTTTAGTACTTGCCCAAGTATGAGCATCTTCTTTTTGTATTGCAACAACCGACGCTGTTGCCGTATTTACAAATAACCAACATCCTATAAACAAAAATTTAAAAAAGTTCATCATATTTTATCCTTTCTATATTTTCAGCATACATGAAAATAATTAAAAAAGAAATAATTACTTTAAAATGAGCAGATTTTCAAAAGGAGTTTCTTGGTATAAATCATCTAAAATAATCGGTTCAAATACTTGTGAATAGGTGCGTTCACCATAAGTTCTGTAAGCTCTCAGATCTGGATAATTTACGGCATAAACAAATCTCGGTTTATATTTTAGAATGAAGTCGTTAATATCTGTTTTTTGCTCAATTCCGAATTCTTGCTCAATAATCGGCAACAGCATATCTAACCCGAACCAATAAAAGCTGACATCTTTCCGATATACATTAAAGTTCATATCATAACCGTTCATCAAGTAGTCGTCAGTTTTTGAATTTTTGTGAATATACTCAGCTTGTTTATAGTAATTATAGCTGCTATTCATTTCGGAAGTTTTGGTAATGGTATTAAGCAAAGTATTGAGTTGAAAAACAGCAGCAACCAAAACCGAAATCATAAGGATTTTATGTTTCGGCATCAAAACATCTAACCAAACGGAAAGTATTAAAGCAGCCAGAAAAGTGAGTAGGGTATAGTAATTAGGGTGAGGCGAAAAATAAAATACACGCATCAAAAATTCAGCCCCGAATAAGATAGCCGCAATTTTAAAATAGATGTTTTTTTTCTTAAAGAAAATAAGCGCTGTCAGTAAAGCAAATCCATAAATACTGAGTGCGATATTTTGAATCCAAAATGCGCCGCGATTAAAATAAAATAACATTGCTTTGTTAAAACGGTAGTTGAAGTTAAAATAATCCATTAAAGCATTGCAATGATAGAGGTAGAAAAAGAATAAAAGCCCAAGCATCAAAGCCGGTAGTGCAGCTTTAATAAGTGAGATAAGTTTTATCTTTTTTTGGAACCATAAAATCATCAAAATTCCTTCAACAACGCAGAGCATCAAAGCTATTTTCTGTAAAAATAATAAGGAAAGTGCAAAGCAGATGAAGGATACCGTCAGATGAATATCTTTTTGCGTACGAAGATATAAAAGCCAATAATAACCCCCTAAGATAAAGGTAAAGTTCATGTAGACATCCGGTCGATATTGGTAAAAATTATAAATTGTAATGATATTTGCCAAACTAAGAAAAACAGCGAATATACCACTGTTTTTTGAGCCCCAAAATTGCGTAATTTTATAAACATAAAATAAGGTTGCGCAGGAGATAATAAAACTAATCCCGCGCATTACATAAAAAATATTAAGGTCGTCAAAATAAAACCAAACTAAAGGCGCGCTTAAAAACCACATTAAAGGATGATGGTGTTCAAAAAAATCTCGGTACGGAACTCTTCCGGTGCTGACCAACCAAGAAGCATGTAAATGCTCAAATTCATCTACAATCTGAAATCCGGAAAAAACAAATGCGTAAAGAATAATTGCTAATGCGGATACGGAAAAAATTACCAAAATATTTCTTAATGTTTTGTCATCAAATTCTTTAAGGTATTTATTTCCGAAATCCGACATTTTATGCTCCTATTTCTTTTCTTCATGATATTCCGATTCGGTATTGACAGACCAAATCTCTTCTCTGTTTTTGCAATCGCCCAAGATGTAATCAACGGCTTTCATTGCAGTTAGAGTAGAATGATCCATGTTGTTGTAGCGGTGCATACCATTTCTGCCGACAAGGAATAAATTATCAATTTTGTTAACATAATTTTTTACTTCGTCAAATTTATCATAAGTTCCGAAATAAGCCGGATAAGCTTTTTTAACTCTGTGTGTATACGCATCTAACACATCTTCTTTGTCAAAGATACCGATTTTATCCGCTTCATTTACAGCAAAATCAATAAAGCTCTTATCGTCATCTGTCCAGATTTTATCTTTCTCATTACAGAAATATTCCAAACCGATCCAAACTTTATTTTCAAAATCATCAACCAAATACGGGCTCCAGTTGTTGAAGACCTGTATGCGTCCGAGTTTGACTTCTCTTTCCTGAACATAAATCCAAGTATCCGGCACGATATTGTTAATCGTTTTAATCTTTGTTGTATTTTTCAGTTTTAATTTATTAAGCAAAACGCCGACAACGCGGAAATCGCGATACATTAAGCCCGAGGCAATTTGAGTAATATTATCCGGAACTTCTGTCATAGATTCTATCAAATCTTTAACCGGCATTGTAGAGATAAAAATATCCCCTTCTAAAACTTTTTTCTTTCCGCTTGCATCAGTTGTTTCTACGGCAGTAATTTTGTTACCGGATTTAATAATACGGGTAACTTTTTGGTTATACAAAATTTTACCGCCGGCATCTGTAATATCTTTTGCTACATTTTGCCATAAATGTCCGGGGCCGAATTTAGGATAAAAGAAACTTTCAATAAAACTTGTTTCAACAGCACCTTTGCTTCCTGTAATACTCTTAGCCATTTGCTTTAATACTTTCAGGATAGAAATCCCTTTAATTCTTTGGGCTCCCCAATCTGCGGAAATTTTATTACAATCAATACCCCATAATTTTTCGGTATAATCCTTAAAGAAGGTAAGATATAATTCTTTTCCGAACCGATTAATCATAAAATCCTGTAAAGACTTTTCATCTTTAATCGGAAAGGCGAGGGCTTTGAGGTAAGAGCAGCCGATTTTAAACATCCGCCATAACCCCAAACCTTTGATAGTATCAAAGTTCAAACTGACCGGATAATTAAAAAATGTTTTGAGATAATAAATTCTGGAAAGTCTGTGTCTTTTCAACATAACACGATCAGTTTTTTCCGGATTTGGAGCTTTTTTAAGGGATGAAAGTTCAACTTCCCGATTAAGAATAATATCATCCTTAGACGGTTTTCCTTGTAGTGGTAAAACACTCAGCCACCAATTCATAACGCGTTCTGATTTAGAGAAGAAACGATGTCCTCCCATATCAATCTTGTTGTTCTTATAATCTAAAGTTGCGCTGATACCACCGACAAAATCATTTTCTTCCAAGATAACGGGAGTTATATCGGAACGTTTCAAAAATTCATAAGCCGCAGTTAATCCGGCTGGTCCTGCACCAATAATAATCGCTTTCTTTTTCATGTCATTCTCCCATTATAATAAATTATAAATCTAGCATATCGCAAATTTTATATCTTACAATGCAGAGAGTATAAGTTATGAACATTAAGAAACTTTAAAAAATAATAAAAAAGACAGTTTGTTACAAACTGTCTTTAGAAAACTAAGTATTCAAAACTTGATTATTTTTTCATAACGGCAACACCGGGAAGTTCTTTCCCTTCCATCCATTCAAGGAAAGCACCGCCTGCAGTAGAAATATAAGTGAATTTCTTAGCAACGCCCGCATTTTCCAATGCAGAAACTGTATCACCGCCACCGGCAACAGATGTTAATTTACCTTCTTCTGTTAATGTAGCAGCGTGTTGAGCAACTTCGTTTGTCGCAGTATCAAAAGGTTTCATTTCAAATACACCCAAAGGACCATTCCAAACTAAAGTTTTGCAACTGTCAAGCTTAGCATTGATAGCAGCAATGGTTTTTGCGCCTACATCAAGCAAACTCCAACCTTCGGCCGGAATATCAGATAAATCAACAGTTTTATGTTCAGCCATCGGCTTAAATTCTTTAGAAACAACAACATCTTGCGGTAAGATAATTTCGCAATTATTTGCCTTTGCGGTTGCCATAATTTCTTTAGCGGTATCTAACATATCCATTTGTACCAAAGAGTTGCTCTCATTAATGGTATCAATTCCGCTGGCTTTCATAAATGTATGAGCCATACCACCGGAAATAACCAGCTTATCAACTTTTTTAACCAAGTTGTTTAACAAGTCTAATTTTGTAGAAACTTTAGAACCGCCGACAATTGCAATAAGCGGACGAACCGGATTGTTTAAGCCGGTAGAAAGAGCGTTAACTTCTTCGGCCATTAATAAACCCATGGCAGCCGGACGTAATTTTGCTGCCGGAACCATAGACGCATGTGCTCTATGAGCTGTAGAAAATGCATCCGAAATATAAAAATCTGCGGGTTTAACTAATTCCTCAGCAAAGTTTTCATCACCTTTTTTCTCTTCGTTATAGAAACGTAAGTTTTCAAGTAACAAAACATCATCGGCACTCATATTTTTAATTGCATTTTCAACTCTTTCGCCAATGCAATCTTCAACAAATACAACATGTTTGCCTAAAGCTTTTTCTAAATCTTTTACGATATGTGATAGTGAATTTTTCATGTCGCCTTTGCCTTCAGGACGTCCGAAGTGAGAGATGACAACAACTTTTGCACCCTTTTCCATCAACACTTTGATGGTCGGAACTGTACGATCAATTCTTGCGGTATTGGTAACATTAAAATTTTCATCCATAGGTACATTTAAATCAGCTCTAAGCATAACAACTTTGCCGTTCAAATTACCCAAATCTTCAATATGTTTATATTCTGTCATAAAATTCTTCCTTGATTTTGAAAAGAATCCCCACCATTTCGTTCAAAAAGAATTAATAAATCTATAAATTCAGATGAAGAAACAGTGGGGAAGGCAAAATTAGCCGTTAACTTTAGCCATGTGAGCGATGAGGTCTAATACTTTGTTAGAATAACCCCATTCGTTATCGTACCAGCTAACAACTTTAACAAAAGTATCTGTAAGTTGAATACCAGCTTTAGCATCAAAGATAGATGTACGAGAATCACCCAAGAAATCAGATGAAACAACATCTTCGTCTGTGTAACCCAAAATACCTTTAAGGTTTGTTTCAGAAGCATTTTTCATAGCTTTGCAGATATCTTCATAAGAAGCAGCTTTTGCTAAGTTAACTGTTAAGTCAACAACAGAAACATCCAAAGTCGGAACGCGGAAAGACATACCTGTCAATTTACCATTCAATGCCGGAATTACTTTACCAACAGCTTTAGCAGCACCGGTAGAAGACGGAATAATGTTGCCGGAAGCAGCACGACCACCTCTCCAATCTTTCATTGAAGGACCATCAACTGTTTTTTGAGTAGCAGTTGTAGAGTGAACAGTAGTCATCAA
>SAMEA104404106__coassemble_287_pt1 | contig 56492 bp, 53 predicted proteins | sample SAMEA104404106__metabat2_high_PE_033 | metagenome-assembled genome bin SAMEA104404106 (sample SAMEA104404106) | Balaenoptera acutorostrata
AAAATCCGACTAATTTAATATCTGATGTCAAAAAAGTCGGAAATGACAATTAATTATGTAATTACAGTCATTAAGTCTTGTTTAATAGCCCGTGGATAGTCGGTTTTAGTTTCCGTGATAAATTATAAGCCGGAAAGGTTTTCGTTAATTCCGGCTTAGTTTTTGATAAGTTGGTATATGTTACTCTTTATTGAGAAGGTCAAGCATATCCGCCTTTTGGTTTTCTTCAAACAATGCATAACCGCTCGGGGTAAATGTAACCGGTCTTATTTTGCCTAGTTTCATGTAATATCTGACAGTTGATACCGGTACATCTACATATTTGGCAAATTTAGCGATGGTCAACATTTTATCATCCGCCTCTTTGACATTAACATCTAATAAATCAATCATTGTTTTGAGTGATCTGTTCATGGCATTCAGCATAAAATTATAATACGGCTCACTATTTTCTCTTGTTTGATAAGTTTCCAAAGAAGTTAAATATCTTTTTCTATCAATTTTGCGAATAATAATCGGTTGGTATCCGGCTTCTATCAGCATTGCATCTAACAAAAGTCTTGCCGTTCTGCCGTTACCGTCAACAAATGGGTGTATGGTTACTAAGCGATAATGAGCTTCAATGGCTTTTAATAGCAAATCTTCCTCTTTATTGGTTAGCCACGTTCCAAACTGATTCATTAAATCCGGAACTTTTATCGGATTAGGCAATATAGTTTGTGATCCCGATATTCTGACTTTAACAGAACGATAAAAACCGGCATTCATATCGTCTATTCCGCTTAAAATATGTTTATGAATCTGCAAAACAAAATCTTCATCAATTTGAATATTATTATGTGCGGCATCTTGTATAAATTCAAAAGCTTTAGCATGATTTTTCGCTTCTTGATAATGTTTGATAGGTTTTGAACCGCTTGTAATATCTTCTTCAATAGCCAGAGCGGTTTCTTTTCTGGTTAATGTATTTCCCTCAATTGCATTAGAAGTATAAGCCAATTCGGTCATCAACCATTGGAGTAAACTCTTTTGATTATCCTTATTTTTGAGCAATTTTTGCAAAATAAGTTTGTTCTCTTCAATTTTTGTTCTAATTTCCGACATCTTAACCTCATACTTCATACTTTAGATAATATATAACTATGAACTATAAATTTCAATCTGTCAACTTAATACTTCATAGTTATATAAAATCGCAACTATAAACTTGTTAGTATTCACTTGAGAGCATGATTGTCAATACTCGGTTAGTTTTACTTTCATCTGCCGGATCTTCTGACATATAAGTATTCGTTTTATCATAGTAATCAATTTTCCAACAAATTGTTTCGCCTTTATAAGAAAAACTTCCGTAATCGTGTTCATGATATGGATCATTTTTTTCATTGAAAGTATTGAATGTCCGTACTTTTAAGATTATATCGTGTCTTTCTTCGGCTGATTTGGCACTTATTCCGCAAGTCAAAAGAACCTTACCACCGCTAAAGCTTTTTCTAAAATTATCATTAAGAGTTTTTATATCCGTCATCAGTTTTCTCCTTTTTGATATTCTAAGCTTGATAAGAATGCGTAAAACCGACGCAAAGCTTGTTTTACACTTGTATGACTTTTTCTACCGATATTGTATTTCTCGCCATTATCTTCGTATTGAGGTATAATAAACGATATATTTTGAATTAAATGGTCTATCGTCATATCTTCTGATCGACATAATCTTTCTATGCGTCCTTGGTAGTCGAATGCGGTATTTGGGCTATAATGATGCTCAATCAACCAATTTTCAAATTGTTTTAACATGTCCGTTGTCCTTAAAAAATTTTATAAATGGATGATATCCGTCATGACTGCACAACCTCTTGCTTTTTCAATATCACATGCTTTCATTGCTTCTGATAATGACCAGTAGATTGTTGGTAATAATATTCCGTTTACTTTGATCTGATACATAGCCAAACTCCTTTCTTACGTTGTTACTGTATTTATTATATCGCAAAAAAGGACGTTCGCGAGCCCCCTAAATCACTGAATCTGATGACATTTTGCTACGATTGACTCATATCCTTGTATTTAAAATAAAAAAATAACCTATGTTACATGAAAACATAGGTTAAACCGGTGTTTATCGTCTTAATCGACATAAATAAAAGACTGAGGAGCTGTAAATTTATTATATACATCGTTAGGATTTATTGCTTTATTATATTTTATAACTTTATCAATCTTAATTGCGTGAGCTAATTCTTTATTTTGAAAATAATCAAAAAAGAATTTTTCAGATACTCCGGCATTACGTTTTGTTTTATTCCAGATGTTTTCCGGTGTATCAATTAATATTGTATTAAATTTTATTTCACCGACAATTTTGCCAATTGGCTTGGTTGCATACATAATTATTGTATCAACATCTTCTCTTTTGAATATTGATCTTCTGAATTCAAATTGTTTTTCACCTGAAAATATTTTTTCTACAAATTCAGGTTTTATTGACATTAAAACTTTCATTTACTTTTCCTTCTTCATTTTCAGATGATTTTATTAAATTGATTATAATTTGCAATAAAAAACACTTCTTGTCAGCAGTGGCAAGAAGTGTTTTAGTGTCAGACTTTACCATTCGTCTTCTGATATTTTAACCTTTTTCTTCTGCGATTTAACCGAAGTTTTTTTCCTTGAAGAATTGTATCGACATATCTGCCCTTTTTTAATTTCTTCAATTTTTCCTTTTTCAAGCAATCCAATTGAATATTTAGGCTTTACTTCTGATATCCTTAATGTCCCAATCTGTACTTCTTCTGATCCCAGAGATTCACCGGTGTATGGATCTATAATCTTTTCACCTATTTTATATACATCGTACAAAGATCCTTTTTTTATATTTTCTCCTCCTATATTTAAATATATTTTATTATTATTTATATTAACAATTCTCGGAGGATAAATATTTTCAATACATTTATTTACAATTTGTAAGGCAACTTTCTCCATTAGCAAAGAAATGATATCTACACAATTTTTTCCAGATATTTCTGCTGAAGATAAATTTACTTTTACAGATGAAGCAAATTTAACTTGTCTGGTTGCAAAGGCCAATAATTTAAAATCGACTGATGCAGTAGCACTATATGTCGTAAATGTATCCCCTGTTAATACCATTTTTTGCTTATGTGAAGAAACTCTCAAATTTTTGACTAAACCTGTAATAATATAATCTGTTCCTTTCACTTGTCCGAGTTTTGCTTTTTCTAATAACTGAGTGTCTTTGTCTAAAATTAAATTTTTCTCTATAGAATAAACATCTTCATTATCCCGGTCTAAAACAGAAAATTTTCTAGTAGTCGTAAAAGCATTAACTAATGCTCGACTTACTTCATCTATTTGCTGTTCTGAGCTTATTTTCTTTCCTAAACATGTTGCAGAATTCGCTTTAAAACCAATAACGGCAATTCCTCTGCGGTTGTTTTTCATTCCCGGAACTTCATATTTTTCAATACTTACTGATAAATTTACTTCATAGTTTCCTTTTTCTTTATAGCTGTTTAATATTGAATAACCTGAAACATACCCATTTATTTTAGAAGAAAAATTACTTTGTGTTTCTTGTTTAAATTTTTGAATATCTAAACCTTTTTTTCCAAAACCCAGTGATGTATTATCATTTTTTAATGTTACCAAATCTTCTGATGATATCGTAACACCGGTTACTTGTGCAATAGCTTGTTTTATGCCATTGTTTATTGCAGCTTGTTTATTTGCTCCATTACCAGTAACTTCAACTGTAACCGTTTTAGCAAAAACCGGTGTCACTGTCATTAGTAGAGCTAACACTAATGCATAGAATTTAGCTTTAAAAATCATAGTCATCGGTTTCTATTCCTCTACTGGATCCCTGTTCTTCAGTTACAATTTTCTCTTCTTCTGTAGTTTCATCCTTTATCTGATCTACTCCTTTAGCTCGAGCAGCAGTTTGTGGTGACCACATTAAAATTGTTCCGACAACGACGTGTCCTAATTGCGGATGGATATAGCTCCAATTATGTATTTCTTTAATTCCTGCAAAATTTGTTATTTGTGAACTTGTTTTACTTGTTGTATTAGATGAATTTTGATAATCTGAAGTTTCAATATATTCTGTATCGATACCGCCATTTTCCATTACCATTTTCATATCTGCGGAAGTTTGGCTCATTTGTTCTACAACAGAATTAAAGATTGTTGAAGAATGTAATAAATTAGTTAATGCAGAGCGTGCATTAGTTTTGGCAAGATTTCTTGCCGACTCAATTTTCATTGCTTTCATCGTTTCACTTCCGTCTGAAGGAGCTCCTGCTTGACCAAAAGATACTAAAACAGGATATCCGGCCTTATCATACATTAGACGAACACCAAATTGGTTAAATAATATATCTTCTGAAATGATTACTCTTTCATCAATTGTCTTTTTAGCTTTTTTATTTGCATTTGCTGGAATTTTATATCCCTCTTGTAACATTGATTTTACCAAAGCTATTCTTTTCGGTGATTTAGAGACTGCTACTCTTATTGCATAATTTCCGTTGGCATCATTTCCTTCAAATGTTTGTAGAGGAACTATTCCTGATGTATCTGCCATTGCTTTAGTGATACTTCTTTGAATGACGGCATCTTTCATCATTGTTTTTCTTTTTTCCGGATTTGCTTGCTTATATTGTTCCGGATTAATTCCTAATTCTTCTAATTTTTTATCTAACTTTCCTCCAGCAACGGCAATTGCTTTATCCCATAGAGCCTCAATTCTTGATGAGGCTTTTAATTCATTTTCATCTAACGGGGTCGGATCATCTATTAATTCTTTTAAAATTACATTTTGATTTGTAGTTGATTGTTCTAATGCAATTTTTGCTAAAGCATTAACTAATGCCTCATTATATGCCATTGAACGCGCATTTACCCAATTTACATTATTTGACTTAACTTTAACATTTGCGTCTCCGTAAGTAATGTTTGTACTGAAATTACATTCCGGTAAAGTTGTATCTTTTTTTTCAGCTTCACATTTTTGAATTAATTTATTGCTTACATTTTTACGCCAAGCATTATAATTATCTTCAACAATCATCGAAGCGGATTTTTGTGGTAAATTTACAATGTCTTCTTCTTTTGTATCTGCATATACATTCTGCATATCAAATGCTAATAAAAAGCTTGAAATCAATAGCATATATTTAAACATATTATATTCCTTTCATAAAGAGTGAGGAGAAGCTTTGACCTCCTCCCCACTATAAAAATTTTTAGAAACCAGCAATATTAGACATTTTTTTCTGTGCAGCTTTTGTATCTACACCATTGCTTTTAGCAAATTGAATAAATTGCTTACCTGCTGATACCAAATCTTTTGTTAAGCTCGGTACTTGTGTCAAAACTGTGCTACCAATTACCATATTTTCAGCAATTGCTGCTTTATCTAACGGAGTAACACCATCTGCGCTCATAGCTTTTTTAGAGGATGATACTAAATTTTTAGCACTGTTTAACAATACTGCAGTACTTGCTGTACCAATAGCATATTCACCTAAACCTTTAGCTGCATATACTTTTGCTTCTGATGATAAAGTTTTATTGCTTGCTAATTTTTCTTTCAATTTTTTGTTTATTGATTCAGATAATTCTGTTGTTTTTTCAACTGTACCACCTGTAATATTTCCGCTCTTCAGAGCTTCTAATTGACCATCTAATTCTTTTACAGAATCATTAAGATCTAATGCTACTGCCAAATCTTTTTGACCACTAAGAACTGAAGTTGCAGCTGCTTTGTATGCTAAAACCAAATTTTGATTTTCATTTACTAAGTTTGCCGGAACTTTTCCTCCCATTGCTCCGATAATTGAACAAGCTGAAATTGCAGCAATTATAGGCAAAACCAACAATTTTTTCATCATTTTCTAATTCCTTTTCAATAAAATTAATATAAGTTCTTGTTACCAAGTTGTGCAGATACTTTTTCGGCAGCAGATTTTGCAGCTAAGTGCAATGCATTTCTTCTGGCAGTATCTTTATCCGGTCCTAATCCGAAAAATTGGACCGGTCCGACAGAAGCGACCTTACGAGGAAGCTTCTTATCAATGTTCCAAACCATACCATTTATGGAAACAATAACTTTTTGTTCTCCCGAAACGGGATCTAGTTCTGGAACAGAAACATTCATATAGCCAACTGCGAAATATTTAACGTCGCAAGATTTAGCACCTTTAATTGCCTCTTTACGTAAATTTTGAGGAAGTTCATCTTTATCTGAAAATGCTTTTTTAATAGCTGATATTGATGCACCACCGCAATTTGATACAACATCAGCATAATCAACTGTTTCATAACCCATATCTGTTAGAAATTCATTCAGAGCTGCATCGAAATCGGTTGTTGCGATAATTTCATATTTTTCACGACTGGTCTTTCTTACAATATTTCCTCCGGTCGTAGTTTTTCCCATTCCACTTAAATTCTCGTGCACACCATTTCCTGATGCATGTCTTCCTGCCTCATATGAAGCATCTACTTGAGCAATTGTTGTATCTCTAGTTTTAAATATTTGACTTTCAGTTACTTCTCTGCCTACAAACATAAAAGAAAATATACTACCATCTCCGGAATCCATTGTTCCTGCTATTGTTGTTCCTTTAAGTTCGGCGTTCAGCTGACTTTCATTGATATTTGCTCTGATTACTAAATTCAGCAATTTCATATCTTTATTTACTTCTTCTGCTACGACAGTAAATGAAGATATATATTTATCGAGGTTTTTCTCAATTTTTTCTTCGACTTTGTTGTATTGTTGCTGCTTTGATACACCGAAATTTGAAACATATTGTCTCAAAGCAGATAATTTTGCAGCTCTTATTGCTTCAGCTTTTTCTTCATCCGTAGGCGAACTGCTAAAAATTCCACCTTCGTATTGATGAGAAATTTGACTTTTTATTTCAATAGCACTGGCATGAAACGATGTCAGCATAATACTTAAGCAGCATAAATAAAATATTTTTTTATTCATATATAACTCTCCTTATTTACAACGATTTATTATATTCTCGACGTTTTCAAACTCTGATTTTACTTTTCCGTAAGTATCCGGCGCTAAAGTTTTCTCATACCAAGCGCTATCTTTCTTTGTAATATTTTGAGAAAAGTGATTAAACAAATTCATATAAGTTTCTATATATGAAAGTCTTAAGTCAGGTTTCTGACCTTCAAGCAATATAACTGTTTCTGTTCCTCTAAAACGACTATTCATATAAATTTTTTCTAAATCCGGTTGCTTAAGTTCAATATTAATATAGGTAAAGAAACCCTGAGTTTGTGTAGCTTGGATATTATCTTCAGTTGTTAAATTTTTTAAATCTACTAAGTCTATATTAAATACATAGTCTCCTTGAGGAATCTCAAAATTGTATATATCTCCGTTTACAAATCTGGCAGGCATTTTACTTCCAATAGCCTGACCTTTTGTATATGGAAGAACTGCTACATTTTGATTATTTACTAGTGCTTCAGAAAAAGATTGAGCCAATATTGTTTTAAAATTATCTTCCGGTTGTTTTAATCCTTTTAGTATTTTTCTTACTTTAGGTGAAATTTTAATATCATTTACTTTTAAACGATTTCCATACTGTGGTTTTACATAAATTTTATTGATCTTATTTACTGCTAGATCAAATATATTAGTTTTCACTTCTGAATTTTTACCGGTATAAAATCCTTCTATAATAGATTTAATTTCTGATTTATTCGGATAGTGATCAAATAAAGAAATATATTGTAAATTTATTGGATATGAATTGATAATTTTCTTTTCATTAAAATCAAAAACTAATATTTGCGAATACAAGTCTATAATAAGTTTATATGATTTAGAATTAATTTCAGATACATTTACTGTTTCTAAATCAATTGCTAAAGACATAGCTAATGCATCGTATTCTTTTGAGTTACCTAATGAAGTTAACAATTTCAATGACGGATTATTCACTTTTTTAAGTTTATTTGTAAAAATCTTATCCAAAGAATGTTTTTTTGAAATCTGATAACTGTACGGATAATTCAGACTATTATCTTTATAATTTCCAGTAAAAGATACTCCGGCAAAATAAACTTTTTGAGGAATGATATTTTTATTTAATTCAATTCGATTTGTTGTACATGCTGTCAGGAATAACAGTACGAGGCAGATATTAATTATTTTCATTGATAGATAGTCCAACTTTTATAACGTTAGAATTTAATTTCACACGATATGACGGTCCGAAAAATTGTTGAGTTTTAATATAAACCATTTCAGGAGCCAATCTGGATGTATAACTGATTTCTGCATAATCCTTAGAAATTGTTAAAACCTTATGCGTCGTATAGTATGATTGTTTGGCCATATATTTAACGTAATCAAAAATATCTTCTTCTTTTACGTTTGAAACATATATATCGTATTTTTTGGGAATCTCTAGTTTTGCAGTATAGCATCCTGAAATAGTTATTACTGCCAAAATCATCATTAATTGCTTAAATTTACTCATAATATTCATCAAATTCTCCCCCTAGTCAGAGTATGATTTTTTATATTGTACATAATCCAACGATTTAGGCCGTATGTAACCCAAGCCTCCATTTTAATTATTAAATAAAAACAATTACTTCTTAGTTATTGAATCTATTTATATTTTTATTTTGAAATAAAAAGTGCAATAAAGCAAAAAACTGGTTGATTTAATCGTTCTATTAAAATGACCGCATTTGTAACAATTTTACAGGAGAAAATTATGTCAGTTATCGGTTATATCAGAGTGAGCTCAGCTAAGCAAACTCTTGAACATCAGAGATTTGAAATTGAGCAATATGCTAAAAATCAAGGACTTACCATAGATAGATGGGTAGAAGAAAAAATATCCAGTCGAAAAGCCTTAAAGAATAGAAAACTCGGTACTTTACTTGAGGAATTAGAAGAAAATGATATTTTAATAGCTTGCGAAATCTCGCGCTTAGGTCGTTCATTGCTTGAAGTTATGAGAATTTTGGAAATCTGTTTGAATAAAAATTGTGAAGTTCGTACCATTAAAGAACATTATCATTTAGGTAATGATATTCAATCTAAGGTTATGGCCTTTGCTTTCGGTCTGGCAGCTGAAATTGAAAGAAATTTAATCTCACAACGAACTAAATCTTCACTTGCTAATCTTAAAGCATCCGGAAAGAAGCTCGGACGCCCGTTAGCAGCTGAATCCAGAAAATTAAAATTATCTAAAAATTCTCGAAAAATTGAACGATTACTCAAAAAAGGTATTTCAAAATCTGAAATTGCACGTGTTCTCGGTGTCCAAAGGAGTACATTGCGACATTATTTGGAACGAAACGGTTTTAGCTAATTATCAGAACTTCTTGTCAGCAGTGGCAAGAAGTTTCTTTTATTATAATATCTGATATATAAAAATATTATCTCATCTTTTTTTATTATTTGCATAAAGGTATTGATTTTTAATTATTTAAAGTGTATATTTAGAATTAATAATGTCGTGTTTTTGAAAGATATATAAATGACGAGACTAAAAACATTGAAAGATAAAATACAATATAGAATAAAGAAAAGCCAAGATAATATATTTCTTGTTAAGGATTTTATTGATTTATCAGGACAAGATCAAGTATTAAGAGCTTTGAGAAAGCTTACCGCAGAAAAACTTATTTTAAGACTAGGTAAAGGTATTTATTCTAAAGCAAAAACATCTTCAATATCAGGTAAAACTATTCCAATTGAAAATCTGCGAAACCTTGCTATTTCAGCAATGAAAAAACTTGGTGTTGTGGTTATGCCCACCTATGCAGAACAAGCATATAACAACAAACTAACTACACAAGTTCCTAATGGTTTTATTATTGGCGTAAATAAACGAGTTTCATTGAATATTAGCTTTGAGGGGACTACAATTAAATATGAAAAAGTTAACTAAAGAACTAATTGATGAAGTATCATTTGAAACAGGGATTGCTCCTTCCTATATTGAAAAAGACTGGTATTTAGTATTAACACTTTGTTTATTACAGAAAATTAATACAGCCGATACAAAAGTCATATTTGCCGGAGGAACTTCATTATCAAAGGGATATAATTTAATATCAAGATTCTCGGAAGATGTTGATTTTTCTGTGGTGAGTAAAGCTAATACAAATAGGCATAGTCGCAGTATATATAAAAATAATCTTATTTCAAACATAAATGATAGCAAGATATTAAGTGTTGACGAAGAAACAATAAAGTCTCGTGATGAAAACCGATATATCAATTTTTACATTGATTATCCTAAAGAATTTGTTATAGATAGTGCTCTCAGAAATAATTTAAAAATGGAATTAAGTTTCAAAGAAACATTTTTACCACCCATTGTTTGCAATATTAAATCTTTTGTTGGTAATTATATTTCAGATGCACCAAGTGTAGAAATGGATTGTATCTCTCCTATAGAAACGGCTGCTAATAAATTTAGTGCCTTATTATGGCGTATTGATATAAAAGATAGAAGTCAAGAGTACAATCATATGACAAACGATCCTGCTTTGATGCGTCACTTACATGATTTATCAGCTCTTTATCCTTCAATTATACAAAATAAAACTTTTATAAGTTTGGTAGCGAAAATTTATGAGCTAGACCAAAAACGAGGTAATAATTTAAGAAATATATCTTTAAAGGATTTTGTATTAAAAACTTTAAAGACAATAAAAGAAGATCCTTTATATAAAAAAGAATATGAGAATTTTGTAGATACAATGTCTTATGGAGAAAATAGGATAACTTTTGATGAAGCTATCAAGAACTATGAAATTTTATGTCATATGTTTATTGATTAGGCTTTAATTTAATCATTTTATGAAATTCTTAAAAAACACATATATAAAGGATAGAAAATGTTAATTAATTTTAGAAAAAAAGTAATTTTCCAATCTAATTAGCCGAATATTAGAAGTGTAAAAAAGTACATTGCGTCATTATTTAGAACGAAACGGTTTTAGCTAATTATCAGAACTTCTTGTCAGCAGTGGCAAGAAGTTTCTTTTATTATAATCATCTGATATATGACTTTAATTTTTTCAAAATAATTTAGTAGAAATTTTCAAAACTTCACTTCTATTAAATATGACTGATACTAGTAAAGAAGAACTCAAACGTGAGTTAAAAGTTCTTTATCCCGGAATTACGGATGCTGAACTACAAGATATATCATTTGATTTTGTTAATTTCTTTGTTATCGCAAATAAAGCAATATTAGAAGAAATTGATGATTGCGATGAACTTCGTGACGATAATGACAAGAAGTTAAATACGTATCAATAAAACATTTTTTACTAAAAAAACAAAAATAAACGCGTACTTTTCCTTTTTAACACGATATAATAATATTATGTTAAATCAAAGGAGTAGCTTAAAATGGAACATATGAAATATATCGTGACTGATCCGTGTTATATAATCGAGGATGATGTATGGAGTACATTGTGCGATAGAGCGGATGACTTATCTAATAATGACAGAGGTAATCTTTGGTGCACAGCATTTGATAGTGTTGTAACCAATGAATTACAACGTATGACATCGCCGATTGCCAAAGCCGGACAGACCGGTTTTGGTGATTGGGCTAACAGTCTTACCGGTCCGCATGTGTTACAATCTGAATTTTGTGCTGATTCCGGTATGGTTTGCGTTTGTCCATTGACTGATGAGATAGAAGCATATCTTAAAAATAAATATGGCGAAGAATATCAAACAAATTTTGGTTGTGTCGCAATATTTGAAGCAAGTAATAATCTTACAATTACTTTAGATGAATCTGATAGTTCTTGGACGATTGTTAAAATTCGTGACAATAAATCAGGCGAAACCTATGTATCACAATATAATACATTCGATGACGAAGAAGATGATGATTATTATAATGATGAAGAGGAAGATTATTAATATGCGTCGGCGTCGATTTATTCCATCAGAAAAATGTACTAATGCAGTTATTTTCGCCCGTGTTTCAAGTGAAAAACAAGAAAAAGGAGCTTCTATTGATGCACAAATAGATAGCATTTATCAATATTGCAAAAATAAAGGTCTCTCTATTATTAAAGAATTTATTATTACGGAAAGCTCTACGAGGGGCGATCGAAAACAATATCAAGAAATGTTAAAGTATGTTGTATCTTGCAAGCAAAAAATTGCGTTAGTCGTCAATTGTGTTGATAGACTGCAAAGATCTTATAAAGATACGCCTACCCTTGATGAATTACGAAAAAACGGAAAACTTGAAGTTCATTTCTTAAAAGAGAATTTAATATTAAGCAAAGATTCTCGCGGAATGGACATTTTGTTTTGGAATATGTGTGTCTTAATGGCGAATAGTTATGTTTTAAGTTTATCTGATAATGTCCGAAGAAGCTTAGAATTTAATTGGTCTCAAGGAAAATGGCAAGGTTATGCCCCTCTCGGATACTTAAATATTAAAGATCAAGATGGTAAATCTAAAATTATTATTGATAAACGGAGAGCTCCTCTTATTAAAAGACTGTTTGAAGAGTATGCAACCGGATTACATTCTGCTGAAAGTTTGGCAATACTGGCAGAAAAGCTCGGGCTCAAGACTAAAAATAAAAAAGTTGTATCAAGACATTCCGTGTTTTATATGCTTCATAATCCATTTTATTACGGAGTTATGGATATTAAAGGTAATTTAATACCTCATATTCATGGTAAAATCATTGATAAGGAACTTTTTGATAAAGTACAAAAGATTATAGAAACACGTACACCTTTTAGAAAACAACAGAAATATAAAGATAAAACCTATATTTTCAGAGGATTGATAATTTGCGGGCGTTGCGGTCATTTCATTTCTTACGATGAAAAGAATAAACCAAACGGTAAAAGATATGTTTATTTAAGATGTTATAATAAATGCGGTCAACCGTCAGTAAATGAAACTGTTATTATTGAACAACTTCAAAAAGAAATATTTCATAAACTGCAGATACCTAAAGAACATCTTAAACCTTTTGAGCAATCAATATCTGATTTACTTGATAAGAAAAACACCTTTAATCAAAATCTTAAAAAGAATACAATCAAAAGATTAGATTTTCTTTCTCACCAAGAAACAACTTTATTAAATTTGTTTTCTACCGGTCATTTAGAGGAAGATACATATCAAAAACAATTGAATTCTTTGATTTCAGAACGAAAAGAGCTTGAAAATATTATTAATGATATCGTACCGATAGATAATTTGCTCAAATATACCATTGAACAATTTATTGAACTGGTCGGTAATATTGAAAACTTAATGCAAGTTTCTGATTCTGCAAAACAAAATGAAATCTTAAATTTGATTTTATTAAAAGCCACTCTTAATAACAAGAAATTAACCTACACCCTTAAAACACCTTTTAACCTCTTGCTTCAATGCAAAACATATAAAGGTTGGAAAAAGGTTATTACACAAAACTTAAAAAGCTTTTCTGAGCTGAAATATAATCTGAAAATGATTAATAAATAAGTATTTATCGCAAAATAAATGCGTACATCTCATTATTTTTACGATATAATTCATTTAATAAAGGAGAAACATTATGGGTAGAAGACGTAATTACTATGATATTGTTGAATGCCATCAGGCTGTATTATTTGTTCGAGTTTCCAGCAATAAGCAGGAATTCGGAGCTTCTTTGGATGCTCAACTTGATGCTCTGCAAAATTATTGTCAAAGAAAAGGATTAGAGGTCAAACATATTTTTAATATTACAGAGAGTTCTACACGTGGTGATCGTAAAAAATTCCACGAAATGTTAGAATTTGTTACTAAACAACGGCAAAAAACGGCTATTGTTGTTTATTGTGTTGACAGATTGCAACGCGGATTTAATGAATATGTTGAATTAGACAACTTGCGTAAACAAGATAAAACCGAATTACACTTCTATAAAGAAGGTTTTTGCCTGAATAAAGAAAGTGATGCCGTAGATATTATGCGGTGGGACATGGGTATTCTTTCCGGTCAGATGTATATTAATGCGATGAAAGATAATGTTAAACGAAGTATGAATTACAACTGGTCACAAGGTAAATGGCAAGGCTTGGCCCCTATCGGATATTTAAATGCTAAAGATGAAAATAAAAAATCAACTCTGGTTTTAGATACTTTCAGAGCTCCTCTTATTCGTCATCTTTTTGAAGAATATGCTACTGAAAAATATTCTTTACAAGGACTTACCGATTTAGCAAAATCTTTAGGTTTAACTTCTAAAGAAAGAAATCCTCGTTGTGATTCCACAAATTACAGAAAATACGGATATTTAAGCAGAAGTTCTATTGCCAAGATTTTAAATGATCCGTTTTATTATGGCGTTATGAATATCAAAAACATGCAATATCCGCATATTTATCCGAGAATTATTGATAAAACTTTATTTGATAAAGTACAACGTATCCTGGCTATCAAAAGAGCTCATCCGGTTCGAGATCAAAAATATGGTATCTTACCTTTTACGTTCAGAGGTCTTATTTATTGTGCTCAATGCGGATGTGCTATTTCCTCTGAAATGCATAAAAAAGGAGATCATGAATATATTTATTTACGTTGCAGCCATCTTAAAGGAAATTGTTCTCAAGGTATTGTCAATGAAAACATTATCTTAGAGCAATTGGATCGTGAGCTTTTCAGCAAAATTAAAATTACTCCGACAATGTTAGCAGCCTTAAAGAAAAATGTTTTATCAAGAATTGAAAGTGAAGATAGTATCAATACAGGTATTCGCCGTCAAAATGAAAAGAGTATCCGAGATATTGAAGTGAAACTAGAGAGATTATTTGATATTTTTCTGGAGGGTAATATCAGTAACGATAAATATAAAACTGAAAAAACAAAACTCGAAGCTCAAAAAGAAGAATTAAAACGGAAAAATCAACAATTTTCTTCAATTAGCAATACTGTCAGACAAAAAATTGATGAAACAATGGATTTTGTTGCTAATATTTCCGCTCTTATGCAAAAAGCTTCCGCTTCAAGAAAAAACGAATTGCTTAAATTACTTATTTATAATTGCACTCTTGATGGTACTAAAATTCATTATAAAATCAAACCACCATTTGATAAACTTCTGGCTTGTCCTGATTTATCCAAATGGGCAGATATTTCTGTTCAAAATATTGAATATTTCGCAGATGAAGCATAATTATATTTTTACACCATACCGATAATTATTAATAATATTATTACTTATCGTCACAAAAATGTTACGATTTAGGACGAAAAATGTTACGATTGGATAAAATAATCCGTTTATCTCAATGAATAGAGCTAAGTGGAAAGGGTACCATCACTATTAATATATAGTAGAATATTAAAATATACATGACTATTTCTTGAACTATCCAATAGATTATAGATAATTTTATTAAAAGCTGCTAAATAATTTAATTTTAAATCTCATCATATAACTTTTAGTTGAAAACAATAATTTATTTCATTAGGATAAACTTGTCTTAATGAGAGGTTATAATCATGGTAAACTCAACAAATGAACTATACAATAAGCTATTAAATGCAAATACATTAAAAACAGGTTGGCATCTTTGCCGAAGAGATCAAAAACAAAATTTTATAGAAAATGGATATCCTGCTACTATCGCTTCGGCTGACTTAGATAGTACTATTGAAGAAATAAGAAAGCGTTTATTAAATAATGACTATAAGCCAAGAAACTTGTTAAGAACTGATATTCCTAAAAAAGGATTGGGTGTACGCCCCGGTACTACTATGTGGATCGAGGATGCAATTTTAATGAATACTATTTTATACCTAATAGTATTCAAGTTAAACAAGAAATTATCTCCTCACGTATATAGTTTTAGATTGAGAAAAGAATTAATTGAAAAAGAAAAATATAAAAATGGCAAAGATTTATTTGAATCTAAAACAATTGCTGAAATACCTTTTTTAAAGAAAAGTACAATATATAAAAAATTCTTACAATATGATGATTGGTACATAACATGGGTAGAATTTGATCAATACGCACAGGAATCTATCAAACATTTTAGATATTTAGCTACATCAGATATATCTGCTTACTTTGAAAATATACAACTTCCAATATTAAAAGATGAAATTCTAAAAGTTATTCCTAATGAAAGCAGAATCATAAATTTACTATTTGATATTTTACTGGCTTGGACAGAACGCACCGATGATGGAGTAACTCTTTATAGAGGTTTACCTCAGGGAAGTTCTGTTTTCAGTTTTCTTGGAAATTACTACTTAAAACCTATCGATGATTATTTTGACAACCACCCAAACAAAGAAGATTTTAGGTATTTAAGATATGCAGATGATATAAAAATTTTTACCAATGATCTCTCTCTTGCTAAAAGATTAATTTTAGAACTAAATAGAGAATTAAGAAAATTACATCTGAACACTCAATCTGCAAAAACTGAAATTTTTGATGAACATAATAACCACGAAGCTTCCCGTGAATTATCAGATAGTAGAATTGAAGAACTCAAGTCATTAAAATGTCAAAATATTGATAAACTTACTCCTAAAGAAAAAAATGATATTTTTGAAAAGGTTCAAAAAATAATTTCGAAAAAATCATATGATGGCTCTATATTAAAAGGACATAAAAGAGCTCTTAAAGGATTAGATATGAGATTATTTCAATTATACATTTCATTTTGCTGTTCAATTCAAAACTCAAAATTTATCAATGCGTATTTTAGAGAATTAAAACTAAATTTTGACCAGAAATTACTCAAAAAACTTCCCTCAATTACCAAAATATTTTACAATTACTCCTCATTAGAAAACATTATCGTAAAATACATGCAATCAGACGATATTATTATTCCTTATCAAAAGGCCATATGCATAAAGTCATTAAGGTATTTAAATAAAATAACTAAATCTACTATAGATATTTTATATAAACTACTATTAGACACAAATGAAGATTTTTATGTAAGATTTGAATGTGCAATGTTTTTATGTACAATAGATTTAACTAAACCACAAATACGTTGTATTGAAGATTTATGGAGTAAAGAAAGTAATATCTTTTTGCAAAGCACTCTTTCATTCTTACTTATTCAAAGAGAGGATAAAAACGAACTACTAAAAAGACTACTTTTTTATCCCAATAGAGAATTAAATAAAATTTACATATTATTTTATAATTTAAGAAACAATTATGAATTTGTTAAAGCTAAATTAGATTTCTATTTAAAAAATACAGTAGATTTTATTCCTTTGATAGAAATGATATCTTCCTCAGAAAACCTAGAGATATTAACTATACTTAGAGAAAAAATCAAAGATGAAAACATTCAAAACATAAAAAATACAAGAATTAGAAATAAAATCAAAACCATTAGACGTAAGACAATTAATAAAATAAAACAATTAAAGAAAAATTTTCCTTCAAAAACAGCTCAAAATTAGTTCGGAGTATGTAGTACGACCCCAGCCATACTGTACAGACCGTCATAAATGACGGTTTTTTTATTGTAAATCAAGCACTTATATTGGTTCGGAATACATAATGCAAAAACATCATTTTGGGAGATATTTCCGAACTAATTTATTTTTTCCCAGTAATCACAAAGGCTTATAAAAGTTCGAAAATATCCCCTCGTCCACCGAGATAAGCTCCGAATGTATTTTTATCCATCGCGCTTGTTTGGGGTTAGTTGTTCTCCGGGGATGAAATTATATTCTTTCGGGCTTGTTTAAACTCCCTCGGGATAGGCAAAAAGCCCCTTATATATAATTTATCACATTTTCAAAAATCGTTTTCCAGTGGTGGAATTTTAAACTCGGCGGAAAAGGATATTATGTCTGCGGAATGAGTTAACTTCTTGTCGTTGATGACACGAGGTTAATATTATTTTATGTTGAGATTTGGATTTTAAAGAGTATTATGAGATAAGTTTATTAAATTACGAGGTGGTCATGAAAAATATTAGCTTATTTTTAATTATGTTTCTTTTTAGCGGATGCGCTTCTTTAATTAAAGATAGCAATCAAAACATCATTTTTAATACTTATCCCGACAATGCTAAACTAGAAATTAAAAATTCAAAAGGTTTGTTAATTCATCAAGCTACGACGCCCAGTATAATTACATTAAATAGATCAAATGGAAGTTATTTCGGTTCCGAAATTTACGATGTTACCATTACAAAGGAAGGCTATGTGACAAAAAATCTAAAAGTACAGAGTAAAGCGAATAATTTCTTTTTATTTGGAAATATACTGTTTGGTAATATTATCGGATGGTTCATTGTAGATCCATTAACAGGAAGAATGTACGATTTAGAACCAGAAATGATTGATGAAATTTTGACGAAGGTTAAATAATATGAAAAATATAACAATAATACTTGCTGTTATGCTATCCGGATGTGTTATGACAACTCATAATGATTGGGGCAATATTGAAAAAATCAAGTCGATCAACAGCAATCATGATGTTTCGGTAAATATTGTTTTTGACCATGAATCGTATTTACATTTATTTGAGAATATCAATGATGTCGAGCACTTTGTTCAATCACAATCAAAGTTGGCAAAAGATCAATTTAATAAAACAAAACTTTTCAAATACGTCGATATCGAAAACGATAAAAAAGACTATACTATTAAGTTCAAATATAACAGAGAAGCATATATTGATAGTAACCAAAATTTAGTTTGTACCTTAGGTTCAATAATTACTGGTGGAACATTTATGATTGTACCTAGTTTTTGTGAATATCCTGATAGTGGTATCCGAACTGTTGAAGTTATAAATAATAAAACAAATCAAATGAAATCTTTTATTTATAAGAATAATGTAACCATGGGTATCGGGTTACCTACTATATTACTCGTTCCATTCTATTGGAATGATATGAGAAATCTTTTATCACATGCAGAATATCAGGATATAGCATTCAAAACCTATGAAATGATAAAAACATTTTAAGATATAGGAGAAATACATACTTTCAGGACAGCAAGATTCTCCTTTATACAGCATAGTTTTGATTTAAAATATTCTTTCTTTCTTGCCAATCCGGCATATGTATCTCAACAAAATTATAAAAATTTTTGTCATGGTATGGATATAAAAAGTGCGTTAATTCATGTAATACAACGTATTCTATGCATAGTGGTGAAGCCTTATATAAAAATTCATTTAATGTTATTGTTTGCCGTTCCCTATTGCAATTTCCCCAGCATGCTTGCATTTTTCTGATTTTTAATTTCGGCTTTTCAACATTATAGATTTTCACAATCGGATAAAATTTATCTATTAATTTTTGAAAATCGCTTTCCATTTGTTTTTTGATGTATGCATTATATTTATTTTGAATATATGCTAAATTTTCAACATTCTTAGTAAAAATATTTATATTCAAATCATTTGTTTCTATTTTGAAATTTTCTGATTTTATAAAATTGACTTTGTAATCATGACCGAGAATTTGAACTGATCCACCATTTTTCAAGATATCAAATGATTTTATACTCTTTAGTTTCGTATACTTATCTATTTTTTCTAAAATCCAATTTTGTTTTCTCTTGATAAAATCAATTATTCTATCATCCGTTAGTTTTTGCGGAGCTGAACAGATTATTTTACAATCACTTAAGACCCTGAGATTAAGATTTTTAATTTTCTTTTTTCTTATCTCGACAGTCAATTCTTGGTTTAATTGATACATCATTACATAATACACTTAGCTGAAGTTAAAATATTGTCTTCAATTCTATCTAATTGTTCTATCGTTATTTTTATCTTATTTTCATCAATAAAATCAAAAATTTCATCTTCAATATTTTGCTTTAATTGATTTATCAATACTGTATTATGTTTCCACCCTGGTTTTCTTGAGCTTCTAAAGATATTTTTTATCTTTCGGGCAAGTTCTCCCATATGGACATCTATTTGGCTATTTTCCTCAATTTTTATATTTTTCTCCAATTCTAATTTTATATTACCATAAAAACTTTTTGCATCATCGTCATCCGTAATATTCATCGGATATTTATTGCCAATAAATCCTTTTTCATAATCGGTTTCCAAAGTTTTCATTTTTGCCAGATATGTTTCTTCATCTCTGGTTTTATTATATTCATCAATTGTATCATCAATTCTTTGTTTGAACGTTTTATAAAAAATCGGATCCGAATTTTGTTTTTCTGATAGAGAACTACATAGAGCGGTTGCCATAGCTTCTGCTTTTGCTCTTGATGATGGCAATTTAGCTATTTCTTTCTGCAAACTTTCTTTATCGCTCAAGTATATCGGGCTGATAACGATTTTATCCCCCTCCGCTACCACAAACTGATTTAGCAAATTTCTAATTGTGGGTTCGTATTTAGAAAAATCAACCGTTTCACCAAAACGTAATCTGACGGCACTTCTTAATCTTTGCAAATATTTGAAATCTTCTTGTAATCTTTTAATTTCTTTAAGACCTATGCCTTTATAAATATCATAGCTACTGATTGCCGTATCCAGTGTATCAGAAAATTCCAATAATTTCCGGCAAAAATCTTCTCTTACCTCTTTATCGGCAAACAATAATTGTATTTCTTCCGTATCATCCGGATTATGTCCGTCAATAAATTGCATACAAGCCTCATGCGTTTCATACAATTTCTTTTTTATATCTTCCGGTCCGTAAATTGTGCCTTTGAGATCTTCGGGTTCAAAACCGTTCATACCTGATGTTTTGTCAGAATACAAATCTAATGCCGTTCGCAGATTTCCGAATATTCCGTAAAAATCTACAATCTTACCATTTTTCTTTGCGGGGAAAGTCCGGTTAACGCGAGCAATCGCTTGCAATAAATTATGTTCTTTCATAGGTTTATCAACATATAGAACCTGAGCAATCGGAGCATCGTATCCGGTCAAAAGCTTATCTTTTACAATAAGCATCTCAATATCATCCCCGTTATTAAAGCTATTTTTTGCCCAATCTTCATAAAGTTCATAATTTTTCCCATACAATGGTTCTACTTCTTTTTTAAAGAATTGTGCAATTTTCTCTTTATCGTCGGCAATTAAGTTTTCTTCTCCCTCTTCTTTATTTTCCGGAGAGACGACCACCGCAGCTTTAACCCCTAAATTCTTTAGTAAATAATATAAAGTAATTGCATTAACACGAGATGATTCAGCCACCATGGCTTTAAAACCTTTCGGTTGCACAAATCTTTGATAATGTTCTTTAATTGCAAATGCCAAACAGGTTAATCTTGAAGTGGTTGAGGCAATTTGTGTAAATCTACTGTATTTTTTCTTTAAATCCTCTTGTTGCTCTGTTTCCAACCCGATCATACATTGATCAACATATTGATTTATGGCATCACTTGTCGTTTTCTGCGGAATTTTCCGTCCCTCATAGACCAACGGCACAATAACTTCATCTTTTTCTGCCTGATCAATAGTATAGCTATCAATCAACGGTCCTATTCTTTCGTAGGTATTAAATTTTTCGGCTTTTAGTAACGGCGTACCGGTAAAACCTATTTTTACGGCATGAGGTAATACATCCATCATAAAGTTATGGAAATTACCGCTTTGAGTTCTGTGACATTCATCAATCAAGATAAACATATTTTTACTGTTTACTTTTGTTTTATGTTCAGCGGCGGTTTCAAATTTATGAATAACGGTTGTAATTAAGGTTTTCCCCTCATCTTCCAACAGATTTATCAAGCCTCGACCGGTTGTGGCACGGGTTGGATTCATCTGGGCATGATTAAAGTTATCTCTTAATTGCTTATCCAGATTAATTTGATCATTAACCAAAACAAAACGCGGATTTTTAATATCACTGTCGGGCATTTTGGATAAGGCAATAATTTTTTTGACCAGCATAACCATTGTTAAAGATTTTCCACTGCCTTGTGTATGCCAAATCACACCGTTTCGTGTATTACGATCATCTTTCATCTCAATCCGTCGGATTGCTTTTTGAATACCAAAATACTGCTGATACCGCGTGATTTTTTTGACATTATTATCATAAAGGATAAAATATCGTATTAATTCAAAAAAGCGTGATGGTGTAAACATAGAAATAACGGTCTTATCTTGCTCTTTGGGAATTCTTCCCTCAATTAATCTATTTAATTCTTTATCTAACCAATCGGTTTCTTTTTCTTTCCATGGCACAAAAAATTCTTCTTTCGTTCCGCATGTGCCGTATTTCACTTCATGCGGATTCATTGCCATAACGATTTGAGCAAATTTAAATAAATGCGGAATTTCATCCGGTTTCCAATTACGGATATTTTGTTTTATTCCCTCTTCCACACTTACCGAAGATTTTTTGCACTCAATGACGGCCAAAGGGACACCGTTTACCGTCAAAACAATATCCGGTCGGCGTTTGGATCTATCAACTTTTTCAACTGAAAATTCATCTGTCACGCGCAGAATATTATTTTGCGGATTTTCCCAATCAATAAACTTCATATCAAAAGAAGATTTTCCACCGTCATATAAATCTTCTTCATAACTTTTGCCATATAGCAACAAATCATAGATTTCTTTAGATGTTTTCATCAAACCGGACTGTATCGGCACATCAATATCAGCAATAGCTTTGGCTATATTTCCGGAAGAGAATTGAAATTTCTCGCCACGATACTCATATTTTTGTTTTTTCAGGAAAGACATTAAATCTTCTCGCAAAATCACATTTGAGAGGTGTTCTCTTTGTTTTTCTGCCTCATCCGGAGCGATATAGTTCCACCCTAGTTTCGTCAACAACTCTATGGCAGGGTCTTGGCTTTCCGGTCTTTCATTATATTGATAAGGATTTAGTGTCGTCATTTTACTTCTCTTTCTTCAAATGGGATTGTTTGAGCAATATCATAAGTTCCATATATGACATTACCATTCCGAAATTGGAATGATGTGTCTCTATAATTTCTCTGTCCTTCTATAATCGGAATATATAAATCATTGCTATGTTCTATTGTATAAGATAAAGAACTTCTTGCCAAGTTTGAACATACATCATTTTCATTATATAATGTCATCGGTGCGTATCTAACTGCAAACATAATTAAATTTGCAGATATAGCATTGATACAATTTTCTAAGGTAGCTAAAGGAAAATTTTCATCCCTATTATGTTTTATTTGGTTATAGGCGTCATACCAAGGGAGAGATTTGGTTTCTTTCCCCTTGTTCCAATTTTCAAACGGGCAACACTTAAAGGGATTTGCATATCCCACTAAACCAATATGATATTTAGTCAAATCTACATAATTAAGTATTTTTACATAATCAGACATTTTATCATTTTTACCCAATTTATATTTTTTAAATGTGCTTTCTAAATCTGTACAAGAAAGAATTAAAAGTTCTCTTATTTTATGGCTATAAGCTTTCAGCCCCTCAGAACTTGGTTCTACATAAAGCAAGATTTCTTGTAATTTTTGAATTAATATTCCTAAATCTCTTTTTGCATGGCATAGATCAACTAGTGAGAAATCTAATTCTTTTTGAATATTTACATTCATCAATGGTTTCCAAATATGCTTATATTTCCACCCAATATCAATCTTTTCTTTCTTTTCAATTTGATATTCAAAACAGTGTGTAATAACACCTTCTAATTTATATTGCGATGCATCACAAATAACCGTATTGACAATTTGCGGAGCATATTCCCAATTATCTATTTGCAAAAATACGTTTTGTTTTTGCTTATTTTCATAAGCAATTAACCCCATATTATCTTTTCTGGCAAAATATACGGTTGTTTTCATTTTAGTTCACTTTCACTCTGGTTTTGCCGGTGAGGAGTTGTTGCATCAGGGCTTTTTTCTCTTGTTTTAAGTTTTCTAATTTTTGCTCTAGTAGTTCAATTTCTTTATCTTGAGTTTCCAAAATATTCGCAATCGCCTTTTGTTCCGATATATCCGAGGGGATATTAAGCAAACAATTGGATACATCTTTTTTAGATAAACCTAATTGTGCTGAACCAGTGGCACAACGTCTCATATACTTATTAACATTAAAGCTATTGATTTTCATACAGACAAAAGAAGGATCATCTTTTTTTACAACAATTTTAAATACGTGGTCTCCTAAAATATATTTATCTTTTTCTTTTATAATTACACTTTTACCGATGATATTTCCTCCACCAATATCATCTTTAGGCATAATTAAATCATTGATATCTAAAAAATCTTTATTAAACTTTGTTCTTTTTTTGGCAATTAAATTAGCTTCATTAGAAACAGCTCCCATATCAACAATTAGATATTCTCCATTATCTTCAATATATTGAGCTTTTGAAGTTCCACCTGTTATATTACAAATATCCCCTAATTGGACTTCGTGCCAGGGGGTGGCGAAGCCTTTGAGGCGAAATGAACCGGTGAGGAGTTTTTGCATTAAACCTTTTTTTAAGGCTTTTTTACGGTCTATTAGGGCAGATAATTTTTCTATCCCCTCATCCCAACAACTTAATATCTCCGCAATCTTCTCCTGCTCTGCTAACGGAGGAAGAAGAAGTTTAACATTACCCAATCCATTTTGGTCAATAGTTGTCATAGTTGTTGTTTTTGCATGTTTCATAAACTCTTTTTTCACATTTGACATATTACAACAAGAATAAAGATAATACGAATTAGCTAAAATTTTATTGGTTCTTACCCTCATTAGATGGCAGTCGAAAACAACTCTTTTAGGATATTTTTTTACCAAATTACAATGAGCAATTCCCTCTAGTTTTAATGATGAACGAGTAAATAATAAATCCCCTTCTTGAGCTTCATATTTTTGTAATTCATTTTCAGAAACTTCTAGCAATGATAAGTTTGAGTAATTGATTTTTTCTTCATATAAATCTACAACATTTATTAAGGGTGTTCCTTTTCCTACCTTTTGAGGATCATTAAATATTCCATTGAATATTCCTTGTGTTGTAAGGTCTCCAAGCTTCTTAACACTCCACCCCTCCGGAATTTTCTGCATCTCATTCGTCATTTTACGCACTCTCCTTGGGATTTAAATTTACTCCATTGACCCATGATAACTTAACATTAAAACCAAATGCTTTTAAATCTTCAATTCTCTCTATCAGAGACATCTTATTTAAAAATGATAACTGATTAGTACCTTTATTTAAAATCATATAATTTATAGTTATTTCTTGTTCTCTAATATCTTCAGGAAGATGAAAATCTTTAACACCTATTTTTTCTTCAGCCAACTTTGTAAATGTACTGGCATCTATGGCATAATATCTAGCAGATGCATATCCTTGAGAAAATAAATGACTCAATTTATCTGCCGATGTACCAATTTTAACATGAATAAATTCTAATGGTTCTTTTTTTAAAACATCACAAACTTCTAAAGGGGATTTATCTATCGTAATACATTTCTTGTCAAACAAAACATATCCATCTTCTTCTGAAAGAGCTCTATTGAAACAATCCTCTTTAAATACTTTTTTATTTTTCATCTCCTTGTATTCTTCAGATGCCTTAAATTCAAGGATCTTTTCCACGGTACTATCTTTTACAGATTGCGGTACATTATAAATTTCCTCAATATCTTCAATTTCTTGAGTAATTCTTTCATATTTATCTTTGACAATTTTGTTCCACTTTGAAGTCGATAATATATATGCTTCATTCTCCTCAACATACTCTCCATATAATGTGTCTAAAACACTCCATTTTTTTGCGACATGTCCACTGTCGTTAATTAAAACGATATTATCATTTCTCAAATCATCTATAGTTGGGTTATGTCTTAAAGACAGATAATCAGATAAATTTAATTTTTCAAAAATTTCAGACTTTCTTCCATCAATTTCATATTTAAAACCATTAACTGCCGTTAAATCGTAGTCACATTCAGGTTCAAATAAGAAAAACCTATTGTTCTCTGCCTGAATCATCGTTGAAATCGTATTAAATAACCTTTCGGATGTTTCTGTATCAACAATTTGTACGCCTTTGAAAAACTGAGATAAATCTTCATCTTTAGCACTTTCATAAATATCAATCATATTATTTAATGTTGATGTAAGTTTTTCAAAACAAGGTATGTCGCTTTCTTTAAATTTTAATTTTATATTTAAAGGACCATACTTTCCAATAATTGAGGAAAATTCTGTTGTTCCATCTGATATAATACCTAACTCTCTGGTAATTTCAGCCTCATCTAAAAGAGAAAATAATTCATTTTCTTCTAAATCATTGGCAAACGTTCTTTTTTTGTTTACAGGAGAGCCACCTATATTTCTAGACTGGGTATTTTTTACTTTGGCATTTTTATCTAATAAAAATTTTTGTGCAATTAAGATGCCAAAATCATCACAAATTTTACTTTTTTTAATATTATATCGACCTTGTCCAAAATTTAATGCAAACAAATATTCTTTTTCATCTTTAATTACTTTTTTTATAAGTGTTAATCCATCACTTGATGACTTAGAAAAATTTCCAGAAATATCTTCTCCTAAAATTTTTGCTTGGAAAGATTTTAACCAATCAGGATAATCTTTTATTCCTTTTTTTCTATACAAAACATAGTCATCTCCTTTTTTAAGAACGTTTGATTCATTATAATTAGAAATTGCATCTTTCCATTCTTCAAACGTGGAATTACGTAATAGCATTACATTAAGAGCGACTGAAATTTCTTTTTCTTTAGGTGTCTTGTTAGTCATTTTTACTCGCCTTTTTTCTCAAGTTGTTTGCTCAGGTTTTCTAGTTCTCGGTCAAAGTCGGAAATATAATTAGCATCCTGTATCGGGCGAAATTTTTCATATTCATCAAGAGCTAATTTATCGGCTTGTTCTTTACTTATCTTTCCCAATCCCTCTAAAACTTCAAAATTATTGAGATTTAGGTAGTTGCTCATAAATCCTATCCAATCTTCCATAGTTGTTGGAATTTTACGTTCTGCTCGCATTTGCGCTAAATCGAGAAATGCACTGACGGCTAACTCTAAATTATGCAATTCTTCTTCATTTAGATAATTTTTGGCAACAGTAACATCAGTTTTGTAAATTTTACCATTAGGAGAATGAGACCATGTAGACAAGCCCATATTTTTTTGAGAACTATCAGCTCGATTATAAATGAGTTCAGCGGCTGTATGTCCGGTTATGGCATAATGCAACTGATTTTGAATAAACGCAAAAAAATGTTTGGTTATAATGCTATTTTTATCATAATCTGAAGCTAAAGCAAAAATATCAGTTATTTTTAGATATAAACGTCTTTCAGATAAACGAATATCTCTAATACGTTCCAACATTTCTTCAAAATAAGCATCATCAAATTTGTTACCTTTTTTGAAACGAACATCATTTAGAACATAGCCCTTTTGAATATATTCATGTAAAATTCTAGTTGCAAACTTTCTAAACTGTGTTGCTTTAATTGAATTAACACGATAACCCACTGATATAACGACATCTAAATTATAGAATTTAATTTCTCTATTTACTTCTCGCTGTCCTTCTTTTCGAACTACTCGAATTTTTCGAGTAGTTGGAACTTCTTCTAATTCTTGACTCCCATAAATTTCTTTAATGTGATAATTGATAGTATTTTCTTCGACACCAAACAATTTTGACATAACCTGCTGACTCATCCACATATCTTCGGTTGCCATATAGACTTCTATTTCGACATCTCCGTTATCTTTGGTATAAAAAGCAAGTCCTACTTTTTCAGGAATATCCTTTATTGATTTATCTCGCCAATCAATAATTTCAGCATCTATATTTTTTTGAATATCTTTTGCCATTGCTTATAGTCCTAATTCTTTAAGATAAACAGACATTTTATCCTGAACATCTTTGAGTTCTTGTTCTAACGTCGCAATATCGTTTTTAACCTGTTGCAAATCAATTTCAGCTTCTTCCTCAAATGTATCAACATAACGCGGAATATTCAGGTTGAAATCGTTTTCCTTAATCTCTTCAAAAGTCGCAAGGTGAGAAAACTTCTCTACCTCTTGGCGATTTTCATAGACGTCCGTTATCTTTGCCAAAGCTTCCGATTTCAATTTATTTTGATTATTGTCTTTGATGTAGTATTCTTTGTCCGAAGCATTGATAAATAAAACATCTTTATGAGTACGGTTCTTTTTAATTACCAATAAACATGCCGGAATTGAAGTGCCGAAAAACAGATTTTCAGGTAAACCGATAACGGCATCAAGTAAATTTTCTTCTATGATTTTCTTGCGGATTGCCCCTTCAGAACTTCCTCTAAACAAAACACCATGCGGAACAACCGCTACCATTCTGCCATCAGATTTCAAACTGTTTATCATGTGTAATAAAAATGCCCAGTCGCCTTTGCTTGACGGCGGTATCCCCCACTCAAAGCGATTATACGGATCAAGCCCGGCTTCCATTTGGAATTTTTTATCCTTTTTATTATTGCCGGCATCCTCGCCTCCGGGATTAAATCCTTCTGCCCATTTATCTTGGGAAAACGGCATATTCGCTACAACAACATTAAATTTCATCAAATTGCCGTCATCATCTAAGTGCGCTGGATTGGATAAGGTATTTCCCCATGCCAGTTTTGCATCCATGATGTCATGAATAAACATATTCATTTTACCCATTGACCATGAGGAGCCGTTCATTTCTTGCCCATAGATGGAAACATTTTTGACACCTGCATATTTGGCGGCTCTAATCAATAATGAACTTGAACCGGATGTCGGATCATATATGCTGTCGCCTGATTGCGGTTTGGAAATCTGTGCCATAAGCTCGGAAACCATCATCGGCGTAAAGAATGATCCCGCTTTTTTGCCGGCTTGGCTTGCAAACTCGCCAATCATATACTCAAAAGCATCACCTAAAACATCTGACGGAACTTGGCCTTCGGCAACCTCAATCATGGATGGTCTTAGATCTAAAGAACGGAAATCTTCCAATAAATTACGCAACGTGGTCATTTTTTGTTTCTGATTGCCAAGGTTGGCTTGACTGTTAAAGTCCACATTTCTAAAGACACCATTTAATTGCGCATTATTATCTTCTATGTCTCTCAGGGCGGAATTTATCTTTTGGCCAATTTCAGAATCAAACCTCTTATCATATAAATAGTCAAAAGTTTGTTCTTCGGCTAAGACAAACGGTAAACGTGATTTGGCACGTTCTAAACGTGTTGCGTCATCGTATTTTTCTTTTAAGTTCGCTAAATTTTCAGAATACGTATCGGTCAGATATTTAACGAATAACATTGATAAGACATAATCTTTGTAGTTGGCGGCATCAATCAGACCTCTGAACGTGTTTGCACCACGCCATAATGCGGCTTTTATATCTTCTTTAGTGGTCTTCATTAAAATTCTCCCTTTATCATTCTGTTAAATATTCCTTGATAGTAGCTGCTTCTGGCCTCTTGCAACTGCTTTTCTATTTTATTTTGTTCTTGCATCAGTCTGTAAAAATCAATTATTTGCTCTTGCTTGCGAAAAGACGGCACTTTAATTTCTGCCTCCGCAACTGAACCGGTGGTTATTGTCTTTAATACAGTACCTGCACTTGTTCTTTCTATTTGATTACAAAAATACGGTTGTTGCATCAAAACAAACAAATATTCCACAAGAATTTGTAGTTCCGGTTCTTTTTTCTGCATACGAATAATGGAAAACTGCGACGGAACGACTAAACCAGTGGCTTCTTTGGTTATTAAGCAAGCTTTGACGGGGGAAAACATTCTTAATAAAATATCGTTTTCCTGTGTCAGGTAGCGTTCAGCTAACACGTCTACACTTTCAAAATTATCGCATTCCGCAAGGTTTACGCTGCCATCTTCATTAATCGCACGCAAGGTAATCGCTTGGTATTTTTTTGTTTCTATTTCAGAAACTTTGTCACATAAATTAATCTGTGCTTTTTGTTTGGCGCCAAATCTGGAGAGTATCACTCCGCTGCTAATTGTCGCCACATCTTTTATTTTTAAATTTATCATACTTTTATCCTTATAAAAAATCAAATAAAGGAAAAGGGGGAAATCCCCTTCCCTTAACTTTTATGCGCTTTATGGCAACAGAAATAACATCCGTCGGCCTTTGTATAAATTCTTTTGGCATATCTAACGGCTTCTTGTTCCGTTTCAAATTCACCTAAACAAGTGACGTCTTTGGCTATCGCTAAAAATTTACACCCGACTTTGTGAACTTCATGATCTCCATTTATTTGTGCCGAATTATTTATAAAATATTTTTGTTTCATGTGTGAAACTCCTTTTATGGGCGGTTAATGAATTCAGCACTTGATTTTTTATCTTTTCTCGTATAGTATAAAGGTGTTAAGCAGAGTACTATACTTTTAGTGCTGACGAGCCTCGGAATTTGCCCTAAAAATTTCGAGGCTTTGTTTGTTCCGTAGTGATATTCTCATATTTTTTGTGTTTTGTCAAGTTTTATTTTTTTATGAAAATTTAAATACGTAACCTACTCTGAAGAAATTTTTCTTGGATGAACAGATATTGATTGGAATATGGTGCGCAACTTGTGTAATTATGCTTTGTATGTTTCTGATTTTTTGGGGGATTGAGGATTTTTAATATAAAAACACCCTGTATTCAGCGAAAACATAGGTTGAAATAGCTCGTGTATTGCGAGCAGACCCCAGCCACACAAGACAGACCGCCTAAAAAGGCGGTTTTTTTATTATATATCAAGCACTTATACTGGTTCGGAAATATGTTTTGCTAAAACGCCCTTTTGGGAGAAATTTCCGAACTAATTTATTTTTTCCCAGTAATCACAAAGGCTTATAATAGTTCGAAAATATCCCCTCGTCCACCGAGATAAGCTCCGAATGTATTTTTATACATCTCGCTTGTTTGGGGTTAGTTGTTCTCCTGGGGTGAAATTATATTCTTTAGGTCTTGTTTAAACTCTCTCGGGATAGATAAAAAGCCCCTTATATATAATTTATCACATTTGCAAAACTGTTTTCCAGTAGTGAAATTTTAAACTCGGCGGAAGAATAATATCACTACTTTCGAGATGAATCAACTTCATGTCATTGATGGCAAGAGGTTAATATTATAGACTTGATTTATTTCATAAATTTTGTTTTAATCATATTATATTATTTTTTTACTGAGGAGTTTAGGATATGGAGCGGCAGATTATTGAAATTATGAATGATAATTTTAAGCTTTCGCTTTATCGGGGGTTCTTAATCGTAGAAAATACTGGAACAAAAAACAAACAAGAAGTTCCATTAGATAATATTTTGAGCTTAGTTCTCTCCGCCAATAATATTCTTATTTCAAAAAATATTGTTAATGCCATTAGTGAACAAGGCGGAAATATTATATTCTGCGGAAAAACTTACCTACCGACGACAATCACTATGCCGACAGCCGGTCATTGGCTTGTCTCCCCCCGTATTCATAAGCAAATTGACTGTTCCAAACCTTTGCAGAAAAATTTATGGAAGAGCATTGTGCAACAAAAAATTTATAATCAAGCTTTAGTCTTAGAATATTTCTTTCCGGAACATCCGAATGTTATAAGATTAAAACATTTATCTAAAGAAGTTTTGAGCAATGATTCAAGTAATTGTGAGGGGATGGCAGCCGGAATATATTTCAAATCTTTATTTGGAAAGAAATTTATACGAGACAGATTAGAGCCTAATGCAAATTTGCTGCTAAATTATACTTATACTCTTTTGCGAGCCATGGTTGCACGTGCAGTTTCAGGTAACGGCCTGCTCCCTTATCTCGGTCTAAAACATTGTAATCAATCTAATACCATGCCGCTTATTGATGATATGATTGAGCCATTCAGACCGCTTGCCGACAAATTAGTTTTTGAAGAATTAAATAATTTGGTAAATATTGATAATATAGAATTAACACCCGAAATTAAAAGAAAATTGAGTTGTATTATTACTATGCCGATTATTACATCTAAAGGTGAAACATCTCTCAATGAAGGAATTTATGATTTTGTAGGTAGTCTGGTTTCCTGTTTTGAATTAAAAAAAGATATTCTGAAATTTCCGAAACTATTTCTTAACAATTGACCGTTTAATTAATCTCTGATATAAATCTTCAAGGTAATGCAAATTTAAAAAATACGTTATAGTTGACCGTTTAATTAATCTCTGATATAAAAAACCTTGCTTGCGTATGCAAAAACATCAAGTTATAGTTGACCGTTTAATTAATCTCTGATATAAAAAGTATTTGCCAAATGCCCGGATGTAGAAAGTTATAGTTGACCGTTTAATTAATCTCTGATATAAAACACCTAAATTATATTTATCACTTTGACCTGTTATAGTTGACCGTTTAATTAATCTCTGATATAAAGAGGATACGGCAATCTTAATAATATGTCTGGTTATAGTTGACCGTTTAATTAATCTCTGATATAAATAATTGTAAGAATTTTGATGATTTCAAAGAGTTATAGTTGACCGTTTAATTAATCTCTGATATAAAAAATTAGTGTAAATAATCTATATAAGCAATGTTATAGTTGACCGTTTAATTAATCTCTGATATAAAGACTGAGGGATTTAGTCTAAGATCATATCAGTTATAGTTGACCGTTTAATTAATCTCTGATATAAAGTTAATGCCGATAATATGAATAAAATAGAGGTTATAGTTGACCGTTTAATTAATCTCTGATATAAAAACATCTCTTGTATATGTGAAACCGTTTAGGTTATAGTTGACCGTTTAATTAATCTCTGATATAAAATTAATGTTAACAGATTACAATCTTTAATTGTTATAGTTGACCGTTTAATTAATCTCTGATATAAATAAAATAAAATCATCTCCGACATTGGCTTTGTTATAGTTGACCGTTTAATTAATCTCTGATATAAATTAATGAAATTTTAAAAGAAATAAAAGCCAGTTATAGTTGACCGTTTAATTAATCTCTGATATAAAGTTTTAATTAAAGAAATCTCAAAACAACATGTTATAGTTGACCGTTTAATTAATCTCTGATATAAAGACTACACATTAAACTGTTTGGATTTGCTAGTTATAGTTGACCGTTTAATTAATCTCTGATATAAAAACAAGGAGCTGAAAGGAATGAAAGAGATGGTTATAGTTGACCGTTTAATTAATCTCTGATATAAACATACAAAACTACTACTTTCATCGCATTGTGTTATAGTTGACCGTTTAATTAATCTCTGATATAAAAGTAATAAAATAAGTTCCTGAATTAAATAAATATTTAGGAACTTATTGCTTTTTAAAATGGCTTTTTTATATCTTTTTTCTGCAATAGAATCGCATTATTTTTCTAAAACAACAGGAGTTGTCCCTCAGCTTCTCGCGTTTCTTCTTCATTACTTTCTCGGTATTTGCCTAAATAATTTTCCGTCATCAAGTACTGCTTATCGGTAATAAAGATAAATGATACAGATGAATTTTCCGGCACATATTTGGACAGTCTTTTAGTCAAATTTTGCCCAACGGATAAGCTTTTGACAGGTTTCAGGTAAACTGAAAACTGTTTCATCACAAATCCGTTATCTAGCAAAATATTCCGAAAACGCGTTGCTTTCCGCATTTCAGTCTTAGTCTTGACCGGAATATCAAACATACACATTACCCACATCATCGACCATCCGGTCAGAGAATTATCGCGTTTCTGCCGTGCCATCAGATAAAACCTTGTGTTTGCGCTTTACCTTGCCGAACGGGGTTAATTCTATCTTGCGAGCATGGTGCTTAATAATATAACTCAATCCTTTGTCTGAAATTGTATCAATATACATATATTGCAAACCTTTATCTTTGGGAGATGTCATTCTAGCATCAGTCATGTAATCTATTGCTATTTTTCCACTGCTGAACTTCTTGACTTTAGCGAGACATCTTGAATTATCCGTGTATCCCTGCCATTCCTCAGGTGTATCCAACTCCAACATATCCCCTTGCTGAACCGACCAAATTAATTTACCGCCATTTTGTTTCCATTGCGGTATAAAATCAGCTTGATTTATATCAAAACGGCGAATAACCTCCCAGCCGATTTTACCGTCTTTAACATAAAAATCGACGCAATGGTTGTTTCGTCCTTCGTAAGCTAAACCATGTTTCGGAATAATTACTAAAGAAGAATTGCTTTCGTAACAATTAAATGTTCCTTTGGTATATAATCCCTTTTCTTGAATAAATTTAAATGCACGAATTAAAATACGTGTTTCAGTAATTTTAATTTCCTTTTTCCCCTCTTCTACATATTTTTCATTCTCGGCAATGAGTATTTGCTCTGCAGAATCTGCATACAGCTTAATATCCTCAACTAATTTTGCTTGTTTTGCTCTATCCTCAGCTATAGTCGGATACCACTCATCTTTGACGGTGGAAGAAACTAAAAGTTTATTCAAATCTTTAAAAGTTTTTACAACATCCAAAATTTTACGTGTATATACGGTTATCACGGCGTTTTTATCTTTCGGATTTTGACATAGTATTTTCCGTCCGGTTTCTTTGTGTAGTTCGCCATTTTTGCTATGTTCGGGCTTGTGGGAAACCTTTACTTCGCGTAAAACTTCTATAACACGACGTCTGAAATCTGCCGTTGACTGAACACTCTCCATTGGCAGCGGGTAGCGTGTGGACTTATTGTGTATATCCAATTCATTTGACATGTTTTTTATTAGTCCGCGGTTTGTGCATGCGATTGTTATCGCATCCATTGCATGATGACGATGATCAATACGCGGTTTGGACATCCACTCAGGATTTTTCTTTCTATCTACCTTTGTCCACCCTTTTTCATCCGGTTCAAACTCACTGACCACACCTTCGCTATTATACCAATATGGCTTTTCTTCCGGAATATAACGCGGAACTTCATTGTTCAACCCCATCAAATCATATTCCAAACCCTGTAAATTCCATACTTTACGCAAGGTTGCGGTTTGAGCACCTTTAACCGGTAGAATTCGGTTTTCCATGATATCTTCACTATCTGCACAATCGACGATATACCTTAAATAGCGAGCTGCTAATTTGGAAACATAACGTGTATCCGTCAGATAACGATTTGTTTCTTCTTCATCTCCGTTTTCTTCATAGTATTCTCTGGCATCCGGTTCAAAACGCCATGCTTTTTTGGGCAGTTTATCTCGTGCAAATTTCAAAATATTCTCAATTTCTGCTTGTGATTTATTCTTTTCAAAATATTCATACGCAAACATATTTCCTTTGGCTTCATTTTCTGTGCGGAAAACTAGACAGAGATTAGATAAACTATCGCTTCCGCCTTTGGATCGCGGAATAATGTGCTCAACTTCAAAACCTTGAAAATTTTGAGGTATCTCTTGACTTGGATTATAAGCATCTGCCCAACCTTGCTCTTCGGCTAAGCGATATTTACGGATATTCTCTCTATTTATGTAGATGTGGCGGTCTTTTAAGTATTTAATTGCCTCTTCATTTATTTTTTCATTGTTTCTTTGGATATTTTCATGCTCTTTTAGTTTCTTCGCAGACATTCCAACATCACGACCTAACTCAACATTGATGTCATACGGCTTGCCATAAATTCTGATAATATCATTTACGACCAAACGAATTTGATTTAATATCATATGCACTGCCGGATTGGCGATTTTTCCGTATTTTACTTCATCAGGATTAAGATGAGATGCATTGTTTCTAATCATCAACGGCGGAAGAGCTTGCGTATCGTTGACTAAGACTTTTCCATAATACGGAAGTTGGTTGCAACTCCCCTGCTCAGCACGTATTTTTTCTTCTTCGGCAATAAAATGAGAATCTTCTTTGGCTAATTTATCCGTAGCTTCGCGGTGGCTGATAACGTCAGATTTTAATTTTTCCAAAATTTTAATCGTCGCTGTTTTACCTAAATTACCTCTGCCTTTCGGAAGTTTAGTCAGTAAGTGACCAATACGTTTTTCGTCATCTATCCCGAATATTTCTTTTAATTTTGTAATTACGTCATCTTCATTATACAGACGACCGCTTGCATCATTCGGATTTTCAGGATTGCCAAGAAATTCAGCAAATTTCCATAGCTCTTCTTGCGATAGGTTGCGGATATAGTCAATATCAGAAAAGTCAGGAGTTGAATATAAATAGGCTTTTATAATTCTATCCTCATCCAGAGAAACTTTATTATGCGCGCCTAATTTCAATATATCTTTTATGGCCTTTTTGCCGGCATTTTTGCCTTTCAGCAAAAGTTCATTGATAATTAAATCCCGTTCTGCTTTGGTCAATTTGCGACGATCTAACAGACTTTCAATGCGAACATTATTTACTTCCTCATATATCCGACGCTCTTCTGCCAGCGGATGTGCTTTGAGTAATCTTTCTTCATTTTCATAATAAATGCATTTGCCGGTGGCATAAGGCGCAGGCGGACGTTCGTAAAACAAAATGTCATAAACTCGTTGCTTTAAGCCCTCTTTTTGCATTTGGGGGAAATATTGGGCTTGATTGTCCCATATCTGATTAAATTCATCTTTAACCAAATATCTTGGTATAGCATAATCAACTATCTTCTTATCTTGTGCATGCGTAGATTGACGAATATAACGCATAGTCGGATTTTTATATTTTAAATCAAACGGGGTATTCTTATCTGTCCCATCATTTTTTGCGTATCCTGCTTCCAATCTTTTGTAAAAATATTCGCCAATTGTTTTAGAATCCGTCTCTCTCAAGTATGATACCATCTTTTCGTATGGCGTTTCTTTTTTCTTTTTTGTATTTTCTTCTTCCGTGATTTCTTCTTGTGTTTCTTCAGCTGCAGAAACAAATCCGGCTCCGCGGTGTTTAGCTAAATGCAATATAGCCCGTCCGATATAATACGGATTTTCCAAATTTTTATATAAAGCATCTCGTCTGATTGTGTATGGAGAAATGGCTCGTAATTTATTTGTACCTTTTGGATCTCTATTTGCCCATAATCCATTTTTGAATAAAATTTCAGCTAACAACTCTAATCTTTTTTGCGTCCTAACTAAATTTTTACGGGCACTTCTTTTTTCTCTTCTCTCAATTGCTCCTTCTGATACTTCAAAAATACGTACTCCGGCGTCTATAATATCTTTTACACTGTTATCTTCATTCAGTTCTACAACAGCACTTCCGATTGAACCAACACCTAAATCTAAACCTAAACGATATTTCATGACTGTCCCCAAAAATTATTTTACACAATATAGCCATAGGTTATAATATAAAACTTGACATTTCAACTCATTTGTATTTAAGTAACAGTTGTTATTATGTTATTGAATAATTTTTTCAGAGATTAATTATACGGTCAACAACATATATAATAAGACAAAGTTCTTCGGAACTGAAGTTGTAAGATGCGGAGGTGGCTTGCTGCCTCCTTTTTTGTTGTTTCATCTCTTCACTTTCCTTTCTATACTTCTCTCGGTAGATTGTACATGGAAATTATTGATATAAAAAAGGTTCTGAAAACAGCACCTTCTTTTTTTGTGGTTGTTATTTATTTAAGTACAAGATGAATTCAACCATTTCTTCTTGTACTTCAGAGCGTGCATTTCCAACAAAGGTCTGTCCGCACCAACCGCCAATAGCAAATTTCTTATACACCTCAGCGATTTTTCCGGCGTATTGAACCATACTGTTCGTCCGTCTTCGCAAATAAACAATATGTTTTGTTCAAAAAATGCTTTGTCCGTCGCAGGAGCAAAACAAAACTCCTTTTGATGAACAATGATTACATTGTTTCGAACTTCACGAGCAGCATATTCTTTCAATACTTGCTCGGTCTTTTGCGGCGTTATCCCCTGGGCTAACCAATCTAAGCGACGAATTTTCTCAATCTCTTTCATGGTCTCCCCCATCTTTATCATGGCCGGAATGTAGCCGGAATCATTGGCAGCGATCAGCAGTTGTTCTCTGCTTGGCTGTAATTTTAGCAAGTGTAAAACTTGTAAAATTGACGCTTTTCTGTTTTTATAGGCATTATGATGATCAATCACAATACACTTTTTCAGAATAAGAGCCGGTAACTTTTTTGTATCCAACTCTACCAGAACCGGAACACACCCTTTAATAATTGCGGTTTTCAACTCCGGTAAATACGAAATTGCCTTCGCTCCCCATGGGAGATTTTTATCACAATATTCGCATTTGTTCAATTTTAGAACTTTTTTAATTTCTGCCATCTCGGCGTCATTTCCACCGAGAAAAAAACTTTCTTTTTCATAATATTTAAGTAATATGAGGACAGTTACTAAAGGTCGTCCTCACCACCTTGGAAAAAAATGGGCAAGCTCCCCCCGAAAAAATGTCGCAATCTTTATTACTTCTTCAAGTAATTAAATTTTGTGTTCTTAAAATCAGGTGTTATACCTAATTCGCGGAATTTTTTTCCACAACTTCCTTCCACTTTGTGAGGTCCTGCATAAATTCAGGATTAGCCTCAGCCGAAACAATCAAGTACTCCTCCATATCGGCGATACCGCACGATACATAAATGCCGGTCTCGTTCATCATTCGGGCTGCAACTTCCTGCCATTTAGCTCCAAGTTCCTCTAAAGAGTAACCGGTTGCTTCGGCTTCAAATCCGATGGTTGCTCTCCCTTCATTCAGGAGAGCAACAGAAAGAGTTGATTGCTCAAACTCTACTCTCATCTCTTCGCAATACGAAGAATTGCATCGGCAGAGCCGGTTAAGCGGAATACGGCTACACTTTCACCTCCGCCAGGGCATCCCCAATCGGTGTGATAGATACATGCAACAGGGAAAACCGAAGTTTCGGTTTTAGCCTTCATGGTTTCAGCAGCAGCCTTTGCAGCAGCTTGCGGACTGGCAGTATTTTCCTTAAAATATCCCGCTGTAAAGCCAAGATAAATTAAGTTTGATACTGTGTTGTTGTTGCTTTTTCAGATTTTTTCATAACTCTGATTTTTGAACTTTCGGATGTGTTCTTTTGATATATTCACATTTCTTTCCTGCAGGGATTAATCTAATTTTAAGTCATAACATCATTCATCAGTTATGGGGCAATAAAGCAACTACACGATAGATTAATTTATAGTTCAGATTTGTTATTTTTTCAAATTACAGACATGCGAAAGGCGTCCGATACATTGCAATAGAGCCTATTAGCCCTGCAATATATTCAGACATTATTATAGTGTTCCCCTTTTACCATAGGTACGGGGATTTTTATCTGATTGAGATATTGATAGCTCAATTTACTCTCTTTCTTTGCTTAAATGCAAAGAGTATTTTGGCAGAATAGCATAGATAAACTATGGGTATTCTCCACTCGTGAGCAATCTTAATCTCTATATGTTTTTGGATTAAATATTTGAACAATTATTGATTATTCATGAGGCGAAAAAAACGCCTTGCGGTAGTGGTGATGGCTTGGTTAAATTAGTCGTATTTGTCCGAAAACTTAACTTATCCACCTAAAGCATTGCTATGATTTTTTTGTAATCAGAGATTACTAACTTTCATTTTCATTATTTTTACTTGAAAGTTTTTCTATTTATTTTGGGCTTTTCAGGATGGAGTCGACAAAAAAATAACACCATTTTAGACAGAATCAGCTAAAATCCCTATTTTCTGCGGTATTCAGGCTTTTCAAATTTATGGCTATTCATTTATTTGCGTTCTGTTTCGTGTTTGAAATTAAATTTGCCATATTCTTGTTTTCTTCTTTTTTATTAAATGTAAATGTTAAATCATATAAAATTTCATTTTCGATACGCATACCGGCTGGTTTTTCTTTTACGCTAACTAAACCGGCATGTTCCATATATTTAACCAGCGGATAGCTTGTTTCTTTACGTGTTTGTGCTTTCCACTCTCCACCGATACTTTGCATGTGTTGTAAAAGTTCTCGAAGCATTATTTTGGAAAAACGACGATATTTATCTCCATCATCAGATATTTTTATCCGTTCGCCATATTCATTTTCTGCATAACGGTTTCCTATAACAGCAACATCATATATACTTTTATTGACATCTGAATATAAAGCATAACCAATTACTTTATTCATATTATTTTTTAAAATCATAAATTGAGAATTTTTATCTTTTTTTTCTTCCGAAAATACTGCTTTCCACGGATATGCTGTATCGCCTACTGCCAGGGCTGCATTGCGTTCATCTTCGGAAATCGTATATGAGTTTCTGTGTGCCACATAATATTGTTTCTCGTCATATTGTGAAATAGGTTTGGCATTCAGATTTTCATACACAAGTAACTGCTCTTCGGAATCCCCATATATAACCGGACCCAATAAATTTTTTAGTGGTGTTTGGTCTGTATAGCTTTGGGGCATCTCCAAAGGATTTGTTTCTACATAATACATATCAGGACTATAATGTGTTGCATGAGAGCCTATCGTTATTCGCAATAAATTATTTTCTTCGGCAATTTTTGCGCCCATCCGTTTTGTTAATCCCAAAATATTGTCCGTATCTTTAATAACGCCCTCTGCCAGCTCCATATTATCAATACACATGGAATTGTAGGTGCTGCCATATTTTTCTTCCGTTGTAACCCATGTCCAAGCTAATCCTACCGGTTTACCCTTCTTTTCTACAACCATCGCTCTTGAAAATGGATCTTGCACGGAAGATATCGCCGGATATACGCCGATTTTATCAATCGTTTGGCATGAAAATCCCTCCCCTATAAAAAATATTGACGGATCTTTTATATCCATTAATCGGATTGTATAATCTCCATCGCTTATTTCGTAATTTTCTTTGATTATTCGAGGGGTGTCTATGCCGCGCAAATATGCCGTTTGGGCTATATCAAAAAGTTTGGGAGATAAATTATGTATTTTTGCTTCTTCCGTAAAATCTAATTTTTGAGCATTAATATAGTCAGTGGAATTTGCAAAATTTAAAATACTTTTATAATCCATTTTCTCTTGTTTTTCGGTCAGTTTCGGCCATATATCAGCAATCTTTTGCAATTCATTCAGCGGACGTGATCTGTTTTCGCCATATTTTCCTTGATAAAGAAATGAATTTCGTAAAAATTTGGAAAATGAGGCGCGCTTGTTCTTATTTAAATCTGACGGAAGGATACTTAATAAGGTTAAAACTTGTTGTTGCGTTTCTTTTGAATATAGCGGTCCTTTATTTGTTTCCGGTACTCTTTGCGCCATGATGATTGAATTTGAATATAATTGATTTTGATTAACTCTTTTCCTTACTTTAAATTTTATCTCTGATAAAAACTCCATTTCATCGGCAAAAGCATCCATCGGGTTTTCCGGTTCGAGACGTGGAAGAATGCCGGCATTTGCTGAAATATACCTATCCAAGAAATTTGAGGCGTCCGCACCCAAAATCAGACTTAGATTTGTCGCAGTAGTAGTGATAAACTCTTGATTTTCGTTGTAAACATCCATTGTATCTTTTTTATTTTTCGGAAGGGTATAGGCTGGAATTTCCGAGGTTATGGTCAAGCCTTCTTTTACCATATACTCATATTGTTCATTCTCTATCACGTTCGGGGCTTTTTCCTCTTCGTATTCGTCATCGTAGTACCAATCATTATTACATGAATTATATTCACTATAATCGGAATATGATATTGCTGATAATAAATTAGAATACTGAAAACTTTTACGATATATAGTTTTACTATTTTCCTGATTATCTAAAATCTCTACAATTTTATCTACACATCTTGTGTAATTCTTTTGTGAAAAATTATTTTCTTTATCATCAAACCCGGATAAATCCTCATATTTCAGGCATTGATTATTCATAAAACTTTCTTTTTCTGCGAATGATATATCTAATTTATCCGGTATAAATTCATCTAATAACCGTATTTTATTCGGTACATAATTTAAATTAAAAAAAAGAATTTTTATTTAATGAATTGTAAACCGTCATTTTATCATCCGGTAACTCTATAAGAGCAGCACATACCTCATCAAACAATTTCTCGTTCGGAAAACAGCTGCGTTTATACATAATTTAATCCAAGCCAAAGTTTTTATATTCCGGTAACGATGTAATGATATTTTCTTTATGAGTATTGTTATATCTTTGGACTATCGCCCCTACACCGTAACTTAAGGTGTCATCTGATTCATAATTATATGTATACTCATTTTGAGGGACATATTTGGCAAATGCAAGCAATGATTTTTGTTCTTTTATTTCTTGCGGATAGCAATACAATGTTTTTGCCAACCGATCAAATATTTCTTGTTTTACTTCGTGACGTTTCCCATCCGGCGTCATATAATATTTGCACTTTTGTCTGAGCTTATTCATATATACAGCTATCGCATCATCTTCTGTATCTTGTTCCGTATATTGCGTCATTTCTTATCCTATCTTTTGATAATAAATTATATATTTTATAAAGTTAACAAACTAAAATTTATATTAAGTTAATGACTTTATTCCTTTTCCAGTGGAGATATTTTAAATTCAATAAGAGAAAAACATTGTTATCTATGGATATCTTAAATTAGGGCAATTGATGACATAACATATTCTTTCCGGACATTTTTTTATAATATATTACGATAAAATATTATAAAAAAAGACCCGATATTTTTTTAACAACCGAGCCTTTCATAAATTTATGCCTGTTTTGAGGGATTATTTAATCCATTTTAGCGCATTTTGATAATCTTCATTTGTATCAATATCGGCGGGGGCATTTTTGTTCAATCGCAAATCTTCAACAACTTTTGCACGGATTGTCATTCCATTTTCCAACGCGCGTAACTGTTCCAAAGATTCTCTTTCTTCCAAAACACCTACCGGTAATGAAACCATTTTCTTTAATGAACTTGCCTTAAACACATAAATTCCGACATGATGCCAATAATCTTTATTTTTGCATTTTTCGGGATTTCTGATATACGGAGCACTGGCACGAGTAAAGGTCAAACATCTTGCTTCATCTTCACCGGGGCGCAATCCCATAAAAATCTTTACCATTGACGGATCATTAACTTCTTCCGCCGATTTAAATTTCATACCGCATGTTGCAATATCACAATCCGTTCTTTCTATCATTTCTATCAAAGATAAGTTAATTCTCGGATCAACATTTATGGCATCCCCTTGGAAATTAACAACTATATCATATTTTTTGCCTTCCGGATCAATCTCTTTTAAGGCGGCAGCAATACGATCTGTTCCACTGGGTAATTGAGGATCGGTTAAAACAACTTTGGCTCCAAATTTTTTGCCCTCTTCAACAATTTCTTTATCGCCGGCTGCAATTACCACATCTCCCGGAACATATTGTTTCACATTTTCGTAAACTCGTTGTATCATTGTTTTTCCGTTAATATTCAACAACGGTTTATTCGGTAACCGCGACGATGCCATTCTTACCGGAATAATTGTTACTACTCTTTTACTATCCATTATTTTTCTCCTGTTTATTTAATCTATCGGCAACAATAAATTCTTTGCCACCGTTTTGCAGCAATATATTCTTAAATTCAACGACATCCTTTACTTCCGGTATCCAGCGTAAATCCTCAGGTAAATCCGTTGTAAATTCACTGCGCATCCTTACCGGATGTGCGCCTACTGCAATTGTAGCATATTGATTATATATTCTGTCATCAACCAAAACTGTTTCTTCCGGATTTAAACCATATTTTTCAAAGCATGTTTTTAGCATGGCTTCTTTTGCATTATCATGCATATATTTGCCATGTTGGACGCACTCTATGGTTAAAAAGTCCGATACATCCGCCAACAATTTATTCAGCAATCTTTTTTTAGTTTCTACATCAAAAGTGGCAGACATCGTAAACTGTCTAAACCCCTTCCGGTTTAGTTCTTTTAAAGTTTCAATAACATTCGGATACAACGGACGATTACAAAAGAATTCCGGCGAATGACAAAAATCTTTATCCATCTCCACACCTAAAGTCGGATGTGTTTTTAACTCAAGCGAACCATACTTTGGGACAATCGGTAAAACTTCGGGTAAATCTTCCCACTTTATGTTTTTATACATCGGTGCATATTTTTCGTGTTTGGTTAGAAAATTAAAATATGCATAATTCAAGTTGGCTAAAACCCCGTCCACATCCCAAAAAATATTCTTTATCGCCATTAAAATTTTCTCCTTATCTATTTTAATTTCGTGGTGATTATATTATATTTTTAGCTTCTAATCAACCCCTTTTTCTACTTTTTATGATTTTTAATTTTGAGCCAAATATTAAGCAAAAGTCCCTCATTTCGCTCTTGCCGTTCCAAATGAGAAATTCTGTTTTTCTTGCTTTCTCTCTAAATTTGGGATATTATGGACTTATGGTATAAATAAATCCTTTAGCATCAGCGGAGAAGATTATGTCAAAAAAATTTGCAACCTTACTATCATGCAACAGAAAATAAGAAAACGGATAAGTTATTTGATATAAAATCTATTTATTCTCGCTAGTTCTTATGCGCTTATTGCGATGATTGCCATTGTCTAACTGTCTTTTATATTCAAATCACTTAAATATATCAGTTTAACATTATACTTTTGGGCATTGTGTTCGCAGATACGCATCATTGTATCCAGAAATTCATTTGCACCTTTGATGGTATTCTTTAGATTTTGCAGATACTTTGCGTTTTGCTCAGTTTGTTCTATTGCGTTCAAATTTTCGGCAAGGTCTTTTATCATCGGTTTCATATCAATATAAAATGAGTTAATTATCCGTAATTGGGCTTGAATCCTGATTTCATATTCTTTCATTGTTTGCTCCTCAACTAATCATTGCATATATTTTCCGTTATAAATAATCACTATGTCAGAATTTGTCGTAGATACCCTTTAAGCTTTTCTTAATTTAAAAGGAATACGCTTTTTCACATATATAAGGAGACTCTTTATGGCGTATGAAAAGACGGATAATATTTTGGAACTGGCGATTTGGATGCAGGCTACCCGAGAGGGCGTTTCGCTTAATGATATTGCAGAGCGTTTTCAGGTATCCAGACGGACGGCGGAAAGAATGCGTGATGCGGTTTGTTATCGTTTTCCGCAGACGGAAGATGTTGTCGGCGAAAATAATATGAAGCGTTGGTATATTCCGCAAGGGACTTTAAAGGATTTCATTCAATTTACAGCGGAAGAGCTTTCAACCTTAGAAACAGCACGACAACTCCTCTGTAAAAATCATCTGGAAGATAAATTAGAAACACTTGATTCCGTTATCAATAAGATTAAAGCGAATATTAAAGCCGATACTTTTCGGAAGATTGAACCGGATACTTGTGTTTTGCTTGAAGCGGAAGGATTTGCCTTGCGTGCCGGTCCGCAAATTAAGGTTGATAAAGAGATTATTACTCAAATCAGAGAGGCGATTTTAAGTTGTCATCAAATCAGGATTGCCTATAAAAATCAAAATAGCGGTAAAATCAGTTATAATACCCTCATGCCGTACGGAATTTTATACGGAGAACGCAATCATTATCTCTTGGCAAAGCACAGTGACGGATATTTCGGAGATGCGGTTCATTACTTTATTTTAAGCAATATTCAGAGTATTACGCTTACACCCGATATTTATGAAATTCCGCACTCTTTTAATCTGAAAGAATTTACCGAGAATTCGTTTGGAGTTTTCCAAGAAGAACCGTTTGAGGTGGAGTGGTGTTTTGATAAAGAAGTTGCCGAAGATGCGAAAAGATATATTTTTCATCCGACACAAACTCTCACAGAAAATGCGGATGGAAGCTTAACCGTTAAATTTAAAGCCGGCGGACGTAAAGAAATGGATTGGCATTTATATACATGGGGAAACCATGTCAAAGTCATAAAACCGACAGATTGGTATGATGTAAAATAATGAAAGGACTAGAAAATGAGCTCATCTGATTTCCATCGTAATTTAGAAAAGCAAATTGTTGAATTTATGAATTCTAATACACAGTTTTATTCTGAACCTGATACAAAGTCTTATTCCGAACCTAATACAATTTTTTGTTCAGAAGCTGATTTTCAATTTAGCTTAGCCTGGTATCTAAAAGAAAAGCTGAATAATGTAAATATTATTCTTGAATATCCGTATGTTGCGGATAAACAACTGACGGATAACAAAGAAAGAGAAAAAATATATTATATAGATATTTATGTTGAAGATTCTAATTCCGACTGCTGTTCTTATATTGAATTGAAATATAAAACCAAGTCCGGAAAAATAAAAAGATATGGCAAACATATCGACCTGAAAAATCAAGCTGCACAGGATATTGGGAGATATTTATTCTTAAAAGACGTTCTAAGACTTGAAGAAATCTGTGAAAAAGAAAATTCCCAAAATATGAAAAACTATGCTATTTTATTGACTAATGATTCTTCTTACTGGACTACTCGCAGTAACACAAAGACATTGGATACTCACTTTAGAATTCATGATGGTAAAGAGATTAACGGGGTGCTAAAATGGGAAAAAAGAAATGCCGATGCTGCTCACTGGTCAGATAAATATTCTCCGATTACTTTAAAAAATTCTTATACCTGTAATTGGAAAGTAAAAAGTCATGAAGCAAAAAATTGGAATTATCTTATTTTTTCAATTCCTTCTGCCATAAAATAACATGTATCATTTTTTTACATATCTTTGTGTGATAATTTTATCAAAATAAATTTTAAGGGGAGTACTTATGAGCAAAGATTTGACTGTATATAAATTAGAATTTCCTAATATCAAAAAACTTGATGAATATATGAATAAAAGATATTCGCAAAATTTTCATATTGATACTTTGGGAAGATTACAAGAAGATTATTATAAAAACATTAGAGAAAATATTGATAATTGTTTTAAGTTGCAAGATGAAATCCTAGTAGAATTATTCAAAAAGCATAGTGATATATCCATTAAAACGACATTTTTAAGAGTAAAATTACTTAATGAATTTTACAGCACCAATGTCCCGGATGTTTGTATTTATACCATAGCTCGGAAAATTGCTAATAATTCAGAGCTATATAAATTGATATTAAAACCAGCCAATGATAAAGATAAGAAAAAAGCTGTTGATTTTATATCTACATTATTAACTGATAAAATTTTCAAAGATGAAGATGGAACACCTCTTGCTAAAGAAATATACTCTTTTGCCACAAAATTCTGTCATTTTTCTAATCCCATGAAGTTTTCTATTTATGATCAATATGTCGCAAAAATTTTAAGAGATTATATCAAAAAACATATACAAAAATTTATGCCTGTCATTTTGGATTATAATAAACAGCATAAAGAAAATGAGATAAATACAAACAAACCGACACAAGAATCAATAAATAAAGCTTTAAAGGATTACGAATTTTTTATAAAATCAATAGATATGTTTATTGCATTGTCTAATGTTTCTGATAAACACATTCGTCTAAAAGTTGATAATTACTTGTGGTTGGCGGGAATGATGAAATATAGAACGACAAGTAGGTTCAATAGCAATAATAAATAGCATACGTCATTTTTTGTCGCAGTCTATGTGTAAACTCCTTATATCGTTAATGTAAGGAGTTTTTTGTTATGCTGTCACAATATGAAAAATGTAAATGTCTCTCTTATATCTTTCCGCATATTTGCCATAATATTTATACCAAAAGCCATCGTCGGGATTTGAAATATTGGCTGGATTGCAGTTGTAATATCCTAAGATTATCTAACTATACTAAAAATAAGAATTTAACGGAAAGTAATCTCTTGATTAAAGAATTCGGTAAAAAACTGGCTAAGCTTGCGGAGAAAACCTACAAATATTCGCCCTCGCCTTTGGATAAAAATCTGGATATTCTCGGAGACATTGTCGGATTAAATCAGCTTGAAAAAGAATTTATCGGCTTTTTTGTGCGGGTTGATAAATATTCTTTTCTGATGAATTTTTATACACATATTTTCGGGTATCGTTTTGAATCGCATACAGATTTTATTGCTACTTCGTTAGGTGTCAGCGAGGAAAAAATCCTGAAACTTATTCATCCGGACGGGCTGTTATATACTTTTGGTATTTTATCGGATAAAAGCTATTCCGCGATGATAGAATTGACTTCGTGGATTAAAAATATATTGAATTCTCAAATTGATAATCATCAAGATATGATTAAAACAATTATCGGAAAACCAATTTTTGCGACATTATCCCTTGATGATTTTCCTTATATTTCCCAACGACAACAAGTTTCCAAACTTTTATATAATGCGGTTACACATCACGAAAAAGGCATAAATATTCTACTTTACGGGAAACCCGGTACCGGAAAAACCGAATTTGCCAAGATGTTAGCAAATCAATCTGATTTTAAACTTTATTCTATCGGCGAGAAAAATAAGGATATGTTCTTAAATGTTGAAGAAGCCAGATATACGCAACTCGTATTTGCAAATGCTGCCCTTAAAGATGAAAAAGGTTCCGTTCTGTTATTTGATGAGGCGGAAGATATATTTTCGCAGTCCCTCTTCCAACAAAAAAGTCGCGTTTCTAAGGTCGGTCGTAATCGGCTGTTAGAAAACAACCCCTGCCCGACAATTTGGACAACAAACGATATATCTTCCATGGATAAGGCACATCTTCGCCGTTTTTCGTATATTATTCATTTTGTGACGCCACCGCTTGAAGTCAGAGAAAATATTTGGAAACATGAATTTCAGAAAAATAATGTTGAGTATGATATGATGTTAATCAATGAATTAGCGGAAAACTATAATGTTCCACCGGCGTTTATTAACAATGCCGTACGCTCCATGCGTTTAATGGAGGGGACTGTTGACGATCTCAAAATGTATCTTAAAGAAATAGAGTTAGCACGTGATAACGGTGTGCACCCCCACAAAATCGGATTTTTATAGAATAAAAAGCACCCAACGGGTGCTTTTCTTTGTTTTGGAGGAAGAAGAATTAGATTTTTTTAATTATTTCTGCTATATTTTCTTTCTGATTTTTTATAGATGTCAAAATATCCTCGCTATATTCAAAATCCTTTTGAATAACCATTAAATTATCTTTTTCATCTTTCCCTTTACTTTTCCAATCACTTATTTTTTCAAGTTCATTTCTAATATTATTTTTTATTTCTATTACTTCTTGTGGCAATTTGGCATAATCTTTAATTCTGATACGTTCTTTCATTCCCTTATTATTTGTTCCTACTTGCCCTTCATTTTCTTTGATAATATTCTTGCATACATGCTGCTTTACAACAAGACTATAATTTTTCTTTCTAAACATAAGATATATTGCGTGATGTAATACATATTCTCCAATATTATTTGAAAATTTTTCATATAAACAAAGATGAGGTGTATTCCCTTGGTCTACAATATACCAATAACTATCTTTATATTCTGTCTGTTCCAGAATCTCAGTTGTTATGTTATCTAATGCACATTCCATACCCAAAAAGTTTTTTTTCGAAAATATTTGTTGATAATCATTATTGGATTTTGCTTTTAAAATACGTTGATAGTTTATCATAAAGTTTTCTTTCCACTGATTTATTATAACATTTTTAATTGGCTTATTAAAAATATTATATATGCTATCATGTCCTACAATACAGATATTATTATGCTTGTTTCTTAAATATCTTTTTTCTTTTTCCGAAGTAAAACCTGTTTTAAAATATAAAGCTGTTATTTTTTTGTCGTTATAATCTTTTTTGCTGAGAATTTCTTCAGTATACCTTTGCATCTGATTATCATGCTCAAAGGATGATGTTTTATCTTCTATAATTAGGCAGTTATTTCGGGTTACAATTAGAACATCTATGTGTCCATACTGTTTCTTAACTTCTATGACATCTTCATCAATTCCGCATAATTCTAAAAAATCTTTTGCTGCGGTATATTCTTCTGAGCCTTTATAAGCTTCTTTGCCAAAGCTCAATAAATAACATAAAAATGCATCTTGGGATAATTCACTTGTTGCAAACTTAAAAATATTCGGTTGTTCAGTCATTTTAGTCTCCTATTTTATAATATCATGAGTATTGTAACTTACTTTGTTTCTTTTTTCATAATTTTTGTTAGGTTATCACCTTATTTTAGCATACATCTCCTATGCGTCAAAATGTGTCATAGCCACTGTTTTCGGGGTTTTGTCGTGAATTTGCTTAAAATCTGTTCCGAATTTTTGTGAGATACTATATTTTTATTTTATATCTTGTTAAGTCATTATTTTTATGATATACTTTTATATGAAGATACTCAGGAGGCTGTTATGAATAAGAATAATATCGTTATCAGAAGTTGTTTCGGACACGAAATTTTCGCTCTATGGGTCGCAAAAGCCCATGATTTAGGTGTGGTTATTGTTCCTAATAAGGATACGAAGGAAGATTTTGATAAAGAGTCGCAAAAAATCTTTGATAATATGAGCTTTTTCTATGATAAAGTACAAAAAGTTGATTTTTCTGAAAAAGAAGAAGCCTCAAAAAATAGTTGGGATGTGGTTGCTGATTTAATTAACAAAACATTACCGGATAGCGTTTTTGAAAAAATAAGCATGACGAAACTTACTCCGTGTAAAAGGGATAATCTGCCGCAATATAATGGCTTAAAAAATAAAACTAATGTTTTAGTGGTTATGCAGAAATGGTTATCCGATGGTCTTTGCGGAATTACTGCGGAGCAACAAAGTTTACCTGTTGAAACTTTTGAGTTCTTAAAAAATAGAAAAGAAAACTTTATTTTCGGACAGCATTTTGATAAAAATAATGATCTACAAAGTGTTTTAGATGTGGCTAAAGAATATAATATGTATGTTCCGGGTATTACCGAAAATAAAGAAGTCCTCGGTATTCGCAGAGTAAAACATGAAATGTATGAGAATATGTATCAAAACATCAATTTTTCTATCGGTATTGCCGGTACTCATACCTGGTATATGTTAGCGGTGCATCCGGAAATTTCTCAAGAAATTTTATATAATAATCATGGAACTGAAAATTGGCAGAAAATCGCTGACATTCTGAATAAAAATGGTCGCACTGTCTGCGCTGTCGGATTTGATGATAAGACAGATATTAAAAAATTGAAAAGTAAAATGTATAAAAGCTATCTTAAATTTGTGCAAAATAAATCTGACGCACTTGTTTCTTATATAGATATAGCTCAAAAAACTCGTAGCAGATAATTTATTGACTTATGCAATAAAAAGTAATAATGTTTGTCCGTTGTGGTTTTAATTTGTATGTTATAGTCTATAAAGGAACACTTTTAAAATGTTAGAATTTATTTTTGATAGACACAATGATAATGTTTTTAATAAAAAAGTATGTCCTGTTTACTCTATGGGTAATTGCCGAAATTATAGTTTTGGGGACTATGAGAATGAAGCATTGAAACTTATTGAAAATCATCATAGCGATCGTATTGTTATTATTCATGGTAATCCTCTTGATTTTTCTATCAATGATTTTGCATTAGCCTTATTTATACAAAGTTATCATTTAGATGATACTTTAGATGCGATTGTTTTTCAGGTTGATGATGTTTCGCGCGCTATTTCCGAATATACGCCTATCATTGCACTCTCTATCGGAATTAAATATATCATACGATTATATGCTGAAGAACCTAAAATTATTTATAAAGAAATTGCGTTGTTAAACTATCTGGATATGACCATTAAAGAGGATTTTATTAATAATAAGATTATTATAGAACGCGATGGCAGCGGACCGGAACATACTGTTCATGCATTAACTACTGATGATGCATTGATTACTATCGGGTTGATGAAAGCTCTTTCTTTGGCTCACGTTGATAAACATATAAAAGCTGATTTTCTGATAAGTGACCAAAAACCGCAACAATCAGAAAGCGATATCGTTCATAAGATTATTTCACTCTGGAATACTGAAACCGCCCTATCGCAATCCGTAGATACAGCAATCTCTTGTTAAAAGACAGGTTTTATAAACTACTGACTACTTATTTTATAAAAAAAAGGATTTTCTTATGACTATGTTGCAAATATTTATTGGTTTATTAATTACTTTTGGCATGGTTTTACGTCCCTTTTTATATAAAAAATGTGTAGAATTTTATCCGGCTGATTTATCTTCAACATTTACAAGTTTATGGCTGTTGGTCGCACTTTTTATCACGGCGCCGGTTTTAGGACATCTTTATTGGGATTATGCTTGGGAGATAACCTGTTCCCCTTATTTGGCTTTAAGTATTCTAAAAGGTATTTTACTCTGCAAGATGATTAAAATGCAACAAATTATTAATAAACAAAGCACATCATCTTCCGTCTTTTTTGGCTTTATTGCGATTGCGTTAGGTTCTTTGACAATTAATATCTTCTTTAATGAGGGACTTGCTCTTACGAAACTTATATGTATTTGTGCTCTGGGCATCCTCGGAATTCTCTTTGTCTTGATTGGAGATGCTCGGAATTTGCCTTATAAAAGCAAAATTTATTTTATTCTAATTATCTTAATTGTCTCCTCTTTTACGGTTATTGACCATGTTGCTATTCCGAATGTCGGTTGGTATTCGCATCTTTTGTTCTCTTCCCTTGCAATGTTTTTGATGTGTTTTAAGGCCGGTATTACCAAACAAGACTACTTAAATATCTTTCGTAACAAATATATTATCTGTGCCGGTATTGTCTATTCTGCCTCCGAATTCTTAATCATATATGCCTCTATTAATATCCTTCCGGTATCCATTGTCGGGATATTTTTACGATTATCGGCCCCGATTGTTATGATTTTATCGGCTTATAAATATCATGAAAAAAGTATAAAAAACCAAGCGATATTCGGTATTATTGCGCTCGTACTGACTTTACCGATTATTTTACTTTAAAATTTATCTTGCAGATATCTATAATTCTGAAACATCTGTTTCCGGATAAATTCAGTTTTGCTAATTTTTTTAGTTATTGACCACTCTTTATTTTTATGCTATTCTGATAGTATATATTATATATGAGAGAGGAGCAATAATTATGGAAGATAAAAAACGATTATCATTAGCTTTACCTACTAAGGATTTGATTGATAATTTAAAAAACGATCATAAATTCTCTTTAATTATGAAAGATTTTGAAGTTTCTGATTATGCTATTCTTTTGGCTGAAAAACGCTTGTCTAAAAAAGAATATCTCTTATCTGATGGTGATAATAGATGTGTTATATCTTCATCTGGTCTCTTTGGTTCTGTTAAGATAAAAGATGGTTACAATAATTACATTTCTTCCATGAGACCGGTCGCTTATATAGAATCTAATGAGCCAAAAATTCAGTTTGGGGAATTCCCCGACAATGTTGTTTCTTCTGACTTGGGTACTGATTTGGAAAGTTTGTATCAATTATCTAAATTAGATGTTGTTGATGAAAGACATGATATTTCTCCTGTATTTACTTATAAAGGGAAAAAATATTGTCGTCTTATTGCCAAAGAAGATGAAAAAAAATCATTTATCTGATGGTCGTCAGATAAATAAAGGTATTCATTATTGGCTATCCATTAATCCGATTACATGGACTAAAATTGCTGAAAATACTTATTTTTGCGATCGCGCCCTTAAATTTTATCACTATATCGATAGCCATCCTGAAATAATACAAGCGCTTTTGATCCAACAACTTGATGAAAATCCGGATGCTCGTTTCAAAGTTCTTTCCTCGAATCAGGATAAAGATTTTGATAAAAAACTTGCAGATTATAAAAAAGGTGTTAATGCATCCCCAAAGGGCGGTTTCTTTAAGCGACTGAAAAACTTATTCCAGAAATCCGATACATCTGCTCATACTGAATTAGAAAATAGTCAGAGTAAAACGCACGAAGATGTTTCCTTCCCGAACAAGGGAAACAGAAATGAAGTACGCAACAGTAATGAAGACAGTCAAAACAAGTATGGACCGCAAGATAATGAAGTAAATAGCAAAAAACACCCCGAAAGGTGCGAGAGCTTTGACAGGTGGGTAAAAGGTAAGACTGACGAAAAATCAGATGATGAGAAAACAGTACCCCCATTAAAAGTGAGTCCTTCCGTACATCAGAAAGATGATTTACTGCTTCAAAATTCAGAATTGCATGAAAATTTAAAAGAAGTAGAAATGTATTCACGTGAGAAAATTTCATCTTTGGAAGAACGAAATGCTCAACTCCGAAAAAAATTAAAAACTGCGATGCAACCAAATGAAAGCACCATGTCTTCTGCTTCGACACAAGATGTTGATGATGGAGTCAACGATTTCTTTGCCTCCCAGACTATAGATGTAAATGAGGCTACCGTTGATAGCACCCCGATGACAACCCATGCTAAGCTAAAATTCTTTATTGAAAATAAGTTTCCGGTTATGTTACATGGTCCGAGTGGTGTCGGTAAATCCAGACGTGTGGAAGATATTGATCCTAATTTGACTAATATTCCGTTGTTTGACGGTGTCTTACCCGAAGATATTGTCGGAAAAACAAGATATGCTTCCGATCGTCCCGAAGGTGTATGGACCCCTCCGGATTGGTATGTTACCTTAAAGAAGAAATGTGACGCAGAGAAAAATAAAGTTCATGTCCTCTTTATTGATGAGGTTACAAATGCCAGTGAAAATACGCAGAGTTTAATTTATAATATTGTGTTAAATAATAGCATTACCGTCGGAAACGGCAAACTGCCGGAAAATTGTACTGTTGTGTTGGCCGGTAATAACAAAGAGGAATCTTCGGCTGCTTATAATATGCCGGAGCCGTTATTCCGTCGATCTGCTCATATCTATATGGATGCAAATATTCCGGATTGGTTGGAATGGGGCAGCCGTAAAAAAACAAATTCTGCAAAAGAGCTGAATATCCATCCGATTGTGTCGTCCTTTGTGGCAACAAACGGCAATTCCGTATTTTATACCCCATACGATGAAGATGAAGGTAATCAACATGCTATTGACCCACGCGGATGGGAACAAGTTTCTAATATGATTTATGCCAACCGAGGAAAGGTCAATCGGGATTTGCTGGAGACAAAACTTGATGAGCAAACCGCCACAGATTTTATGGAATTTGCAAAACACCCTCCTCTTTCATATGACAGAATTATTAGCGGATCTTTTGATGCCAGTGATATTCCAAGTGCTGTTGATGAAAAATTGGCTTTGGTTTACAGTTTACGTTATACACCGGATAAGACTTCCGGACAAGTCAGTGATTTCGTGCAAAAATTCTTGGGCGAAGAATATCTTGAAATGTACTCCTGTATCAGAGAGAAAAACAGTAATTCATTTAATCTAAATATTCAGAGGGAGAAATAATCATGGATCGTATTAAACAGATTTTGGTTAACAAGATTACATCTTCAGATGAGAATTTTCCTTGCATTTTAGTTGATCATGATGGTTTCAAGGTTTCTAACTGCATAGACTTAGCTGCAGATATCAGCCCGCGAGATTTGTTTTTATCATCTGAATGGGCGCTAGATCTTACTACAAAAATAAAATCCGGCAAGGCATACCTTGTTATCAGAGATTTAGACAATTATAATGAACAAGTACAAGAGAATTTTGTCTCCTTATTAAAAGACAGAAGAGCCGGTAATTATCGTTTACCGGATAAAGTGCAGATTATCATTATGGTTACGGATATTAACAAGATTTCGCGCAAAATTCAGGATTTGTGTGTTGTCTTTAAATAACGAAAAGATAAAGATATGGCTACAGATAATGTCTATATGGAAAGTATTCGTTCCCAATTAAAAAGCAGACTTCCGCTTATCGGACGGACAATCAGTGATGTGGATCTTATTCCTATGTCTGAGATTGGTACTTTAGCTACGGATGGAAATTCTGTTTATTATGCCCCGAAATTTATTCGGGAAAATGCGGATGAAACAAATTTAGCTATTTTAGCTCATGAAATCCTACATATATCCTTTAATCACCCGAAAAGATCTAATGGCAGAAATCAGTTTTTATGGAACATCGCGACGGATGCTGTGATTAATCATATCTTAAAAAATTCCGGATTTTCGCTTCCTGATGGAGCAGTTTTTCTACCCAATGTTGAGAATAAGTCTGCAGATGAAGTTTACGAAATATTGGAAAAAGAATTAGAAAAACAAAAAGATACCCAAAATAACTTGCAAAATCAGCTTAAAAACCAGAAAAAAGGCAGACAGGGAAACAACCAGAACCAACAGAATTCAGAGCAGAACGGACAGGGAAACAACAAAAACCAACAGAATTCTGAGCAAAATGGACAAGGTAACAACAAGAACCAACAGAATTCTGAGCAAAACGGACAAGGAGACCGTCAGAACCAAAAGAATTCTGAGCAGAACGGACAGGGAAACAACCAGAACCAACAGAATTCTGAGCAGAACGGACAAGGAAACAACAAGAACCAACAGAATTCTGAGCAAAACGGACAGGGAAACAACAAAAACCAACAGAATTCTGAGCAAAACGGACAGGGAAACAACAAAAACCAACAGAATT
>SAMEA104404106__coassemble_332_pt1 | contig 51727 bp, 42 predicted proteins | sample SAMEA104404106__metabat2_high_PE_033 | metagenome-assembled genome bin SAMEA104404106 (sample SAMEA104404106) | Balaenoptera acutorostrata
ATTTCTGGTGCCTCAAATGCCGTCAATTTAAGTGATGGTTTAGATGGTTTGGCAGCCGGAATGTTGGCAATTGTTTTTACCGTATTCGGTGCAGTAGCCTTTCTGAGCGGATATCCGCTTTTAAATGAAACGGCTTTCCCGTATATTCCGAAAAGTGCTGAGATTGCGGTTGTTTGTGCGGCACTTGTCGGCGGATGTATCGGGTTTTTATGTTTTAATCTTAAAAAAGCCAAAGTGTTTATGGGAGATACCGGATCGTTGGCACTCGGAGCTGTACTTGGTACGATTGCGGTTATTTTGAAACATGAAATTTTATTAGCTTTGGTAGGAATCGTCTTTGTGGCTGAAACTGTTTCGGTTATGATACAAGTAATTTATTTCAAAAAGACCGGAAAAAGATTTTTCAAAATGGCACCGATTCATCATCATTTTGAACAATTGGGTTGGAGTGAGGAAAAGGTTGTTTGTACTTTTTGGGGTGTAACCTTTATCGCATCCGTTATCGGTATGTTGTCTCTTCTATAATTCGGAGCAGAGTATGTTTTCATTTGCCAGACATAGCAGAAGTAAAATTTCAAATTGGTTGTGGACGGTTGATAAACCGCTCTTGATGCTGACTTTATGTTTGATTTTTATTGGTGCAATGTTGGTGCTTTCTGCCAGTCCTTCTGCAGCACATCGGGACAGATTGGCAGATGATTTTATGTTTGTAAAAAAACAATCTCTGTTTATTTGCGCCGGTTTGGTCTGTATGATTGGAATTTCCATGCAGAGTTTGCGAATGATACGGCGTATTGCTATTTTCGGATTTATTGCTGCATTTATCGGTATTATCTGTACTTATGTCGTCGGGTATGAAAGTAAAGGCGCGTCGCGGTGGATAAGATTGGGATTTTTCTCCTTGCAACCTTCAGAATTTATTAAGCCGATGTTTATTGTGGTTACCGCTTTGTTTTTGAATGCACATAAAAGATCAGAAGATTTTCCGGGGATGCAGGCTTCTTTCGTTTTGTTTGTATTAACGGCAGGCATAATCTACCGACAACCGGATTTGGGAATGACAATTTTAGTTTCCGGTGTTTGGGGATTACAGATGATTTGGGCGGGAATTCCAGCCGTATTTATCGGATTAATGGCACTATTTGCCGTCTTGCTCCTTTCCGGTTCATATTTCTTCGTGGCTCATGTGCATGATAGAATAAATCAATTTTTGGCTTCGGAAAATGAGATCGGTTCACAAATTCAAAAATCTTTGGATGCGTTTGCTAACGGGAATTTGTTGGGAAGAGGACCAGGAGAGGGATTTGTTAAAATGAGTTTGCCGGATGTGCATACTGATTTTATCTTTTCTTTGGCAGGAGAAGAGTGTGGGGTATGGTTAACCTCTCTTATCGTGATTATATTTGGAGCAATCGTTGCCAGAGCAATGATTTTATCTATGAAAGATAATAACTTATTTATTATGTATGCTGCGTCAGGAATTGCTGCATCTTTGGGCGGACAGGCAATCGTTAATATGTGCTCAACATTGAAGTTGATTCCGGCAAAAGGAATGACATTGCCGTTTATTTCTTATGGCGGATCTTCTATGTTAGCAAGTTGTATTTCCATGGGAATGTTGTTGGCATTAACCCGAAAAAATGCCGCAGCGGAAGATAAAGATTTAGGATAATTTGGGTTGGAGTTTAGGATATGTTTGAAAATATTTTTGCACCGAAAAACAGTATAGCTGATAGTTTGCCGAAAGTGCGTGGTAAGTATATTGAACGCGCAAAGTTGGCGAAATATACCTGGTTTGGTGTCGGAGGACCTGCCGAGATTTTATTCTTGCCGAAAGATGTGGAAGATTTAAGTAATTTCTTGCTTAGAAAACCTGAGGCTATTCCGGTTACAATTATCGGTGGTGGGTCCAATTTGCTTATCCGTGACGGCGGAATATTGGGCGTGGTGATTAAATTGGATGCACCTGAATTCAAAAAGACGGAAGTTAATGATATGGAAATTACCGTCGGTGCCGGCTTGAATGGTCATGATCTGAAAAAGGTTTTGATTGAAAATGAAATCGGTGGTTTGGAATTTATCTGTTCCGTTCCCGGACAAATCGGCGGTTTACTTAGGACAAATGCCGGTTGTTTTGGAAAAAGTGTGGCTGATGTTTTTGTAAAAGCTCATATTATGAATGATTGGGGCAAAGTTTATGAAGTCAGTGCTGAAGATTTTAACTTTTCGTATCGCGGAAGTATGTTTCCGGAGAATTGGATTGTGACAGATGTGGTTTTGAGAGGCTATAAAGAAAAAGCCGAAGTGATTAAACAGACACTTGAAGAACAGGCTGAATATCGCAAAAAACATCAACCGATTAATAAAAAAACAGCCGGCTCAACTTTTAAAAATCCCGAAGGATTGACGGCTTGGAAATTAATAGAAGATTCCGGTTGTCGCGGACTAAAGGTCGGTGGTGCGGAAATTTCCGATATGCATTGCAATTTCTTAATCAATAATGGTAAAGCAACCGCAGAGGATATTGAAAAATTGGGAGAAATGATTATTGAAAAAGTAAAAGATAAAACAGCTATTACTTTGGAATGGGAAGTTCGTCGTATGGGAGTGAGAAAGTAGGCAAATGGCAGAAATATCAGTTCCGAAAAATACATTAGATTTGGTTTCGATTTATCCGGATAAAGAGTGGGGATACCGGCTATTAGGTGTTTTTCTCTCTTTTTGTTTAATCTTATCTTTATCATTAACGGCAATTACGATTAGAGATAATGTGTTGGCGGTACAATTTGATAAGTTTATGAATTCGGTCTATAAAGTATCGGCTAAATACGGAATGTATGTGGAAGATGTTATTGTAGAAGGGAATAATCGTACTTCTTACGAGGATTTAATTCAAGCAATTAATCTTTCAGAAAATGAGAGTATTTTAGGGGTTGATATTGCTAAGCTGCAAAATAAAATTGAACAGTTAATTTGGGTGAAAAATTGTGTGGTTAAAAGAAGTTTCTTCCCAAATAATATTTTGGTAGATATTGAAGAAAGACAAGTTAAAGCAATTTGGCAATATGATAACAGGTACTATCCGGTTGATGAAGACGGTAATGTGCTTGAGGTAGAAGATTATGAGCCGGATGCTCCGATTTTGATTTTGACGGGAGACGGGGCTCCCGATAAATTATCCGAATTACTTAAAGTTTTGGCGACTGATGAGGAATTGGCTCAAAGAGTTAAGGCGGCTATGTATGTTTCTAATCGGAGATGGAACTTGATTTTTGATAATGTCAATAATGGGGTGGTCGTTAAATTGCCCGAAGAGAAGTTTAGGGAGGCTTATCAAAAAATTGCATTATTGAATAAAAGACAAGGGATTTTTAAGCGTAAATTAACTTCCTTTGATGTAAGATATAATAATAGAATAATTGTAGATATAGATAAATCTGCTGAAGATTTAATGCTTAAAGATAGATTGTAGAGGGATTGTGATGAACCATTCTTTTAATAAGTCGCAAGTTGTGGCTGCTTTGGATATAGGTACATCCAAGGTTTGTTGCATTATCGCACGAATTACCAGAGACAAAAGAATTTCAATCTTGGGGTATGGGTATAATGCGTCAAAGGGAATAAAAAATGGTGTTATTACTGATATCAATCAGGCAACTATCTCGGTTTGTAATGCCGTAGAAAGTGCTGAGCAAATGGCTAATGAACGCATTACGGATGTTATTGTTAATGTTTCAGGTGAAAGAATAAAAAGTGTTGTTCATAAGTCTTCGGTTCCATTACATAAAAATCGCAGTGTCAGTGCCGAAGATGTGCGTAAAGTAAAATTAAAAAGCAGTAAAGTTAATACGGAAGGTTGTGAAGTTATACATCGGTGTTCTATGGGATACCGTGTGGATGACGGAGAAGAAGTTAAGAATCCGATTAATATTTACGGGGATTCCTTAAGTGTGGAATTGTTGCTCGGATTATATCCGCGATCTATGTATAAAAATTTGCTGACAGTGGTTGAGAGTTCTCATTTGGAAGTGGATAAACGTGTATTTTCGGCGTATGCTTCCGGACTTGCTTGTTTGGTGGATGATGAAAAAGAACTGGGCTCAACGATTATTGATATCGGGGGCGGAACGACCAGTATTGCCAGTTTTAAAAATGGGCATCCGGTTTATTTTTCTTCAATTCCCGTGGGTGGAATCAATGTTACAAATGATATCGCACTAGGGTTAACGACTTCGTTTAATTACGCTGAAGAAGTAAAAAACAGACATGGATGTGCTTTTCTTATCAGTCAGGATGAACAAGAAGTTATTAATGTCTATCCGGTTGGTGAAGAAGATGATAGTAGCATTAAACAAATTTACCGCTCAGATTTGATTAATATTATTTCTCCGCGTATTGAAGAGATTTTTGAACTCGTGGGGAGAAAATTGGATGAGGCCGGTTATAAAAATGCAGTTTCACACAGAGTCGTTTTGACGGGCGGGGCAGCACAACTACCCGGAATGCGCGAGGTAGCCAGTATGGTTCTGGATAAACAAGTCAGAGTCGGCAGACCGAGGAATATTGAGAATATTCCACAAGTCTTGCATAATCCGACTTTTTCTACGGCATTGGGACTTTTGTTGTTTGTGATAAATAACTCAGAATGTCAAAATATTAAAAAAGTCAGTGTCGGACCGAGTTCTACTAATTTTTGGGCAAAATTTTTTGAATTGTTTAAAAAAACTTGTTAGTGGTAACTAAAACTTAATTTATTTAAAGCTAAACTACATCAAAATAGGTTTAGCTTTTTTATTACGGAGACAATAATATGGCAATCAAATTGGCTGTCGGAGATGCGAGTTTTACTCATTTAAAACCAAGAATTACGGTTATCGGTGTCGGTGGTGGCGGCGGTAATGCTATCAGCAATATGATGGCTAAAAATTTGGAAGGTGTGGATTTTGTGGTCGCAAATACGGATGCACAAGCATTAGCACTTTCTCCGGCAACACGTAAAATTCAACTCGGTTTGGAAATTACTCAAGGTTTGGGGGCAGGAGCCCGTCCGGAAATCGGAAAATTGGCGGCAGAAGAAGCAAGAGAAGATATTGAAAAAGAAATTGCCGATTCAAATATGGTGTTCATTACTGCCGGAATGGGTGGCGGTACCGGTTCCGGTGCAGCTCCCGTTGTGGCAAAAATTGCTAAAGAAAAAGGTATTCTAACTGTTGGTGTGGTAACTAAGCCATTTGCTTTTGAAGGCAAAAAAAGAATGGAAAATGCCGAATCCGCATTGGAAACTTTTATTAATGAAGTTGATAGTATTATTGTTATTCCTAACCAAAATTTATTTAGAATTGCCGATAAAAATACAACTCTTAAGGATGCTTTTGTAAAGGCTGATGAAGTGTTATATGACGGTGTACGTTCTATCACCGATTTAATGATTATGCCGGGGTTAATTAATTTGGACTTTGCCGATGTTAAGCGCATTATGGAAGATAAAGGTAAAGCTATTATGGGAACCGGCGAGGCAGAAGGTGAAGATAGAGCAAAAGTAGCTGCCGAACAAGCTTTGTCTAATCCGATTTTGGATGATTGTTCTATGAAAGGGGCTAAAGGGGTATTAATTAATATTACCGGTGGTTCTGATATTACTTTGATGGAAATTGATGAAGCCGTAAATATTATTCGCGAAGAAGTAGATGAAAATGCTGAGATTATTTTCGGTTCCAGTTATGATGATACATTATCCGGTCGTATTCGGGTTTCTATCGTTGTAACCGGTATTGATGAAGAAGCAACGAATGCTATGATTAAAAATAAAGAGATGACCTCTTATGTGGATTTAGATGCACCGGTTGCCGAAGAGGAACCGATGGTGACAAGCGAAGAGGAAACAACACCTGAAGACGTTATTGAAGGGGTTAATCTTGAAGAAGAGACTGAGCCGATGTTGTTGGATAATGTGGTAGAAGTTAATCCGGCTCCGAGTGCTAAAAATGAACCTTTGAAGCAGAATGTTTTAGAAGGTATAGCGGATGATGAGGAAAGTGTCGGTTCGCATTCATCATCAGCTTTGTTTAATGCAATTATCAATAAACCGGTTGTGGCTAATGCTGAAGAAAGCGCAGAGATCAAATCTGAACTGGCTGAACTTAAACCGGAACATGTTTTCACTCCAACGGCTAAAGTTAGAATTATTGAAGAAGAACCACAGCTCTTTCCTGATCAAGGTGAAGTAGAAATGCCTCATGAACGGAGAGCCAGAGAAGAATCTCAAGCAATGATTCAAGATGAGGATGAAGAGCCTTCTAAACAAAGATTTATTGATAAAATTTTGGGTATATCCAGAGCAAAGGCTAAAAAACAAGTTAAGCCGGCTGTTATGCCGAAGTTTGATGAAATTGACGATTTTGCTGAAGACAAAGCCGTTAATGATGAAGATGACGATTTGGAAATACCTTCCTTCTTGAGAAGAAGATAAGTATTATTACGTATTCTAAAAAAGTCCTACCGAAAGGTGGGACTTTTTTATGGTTTTTTTATTTTTTTAATAGTTTCCACGAGGCTTTTATTTTGAGAACGTTGATGTTCTTTTTTTGCTTGTCTGAGAGTTTAACAAAATCTTTTTCAGTGGTTACCAAAGCTAAATTTTGTGCTTTGGCACGAGAGATAAGATCTGCAATGTCTGTGTCTTTATATTGATAGTGATCCGGAAAATCTTGAGTTAAGATAACTTCACACCCTATATCACGTAGTGTTCGGTAAAATTTTTGCGGATGACCTATGCCGGCAAAAGCTAAAACTTTCTTGTTTTTTAATGTAAGCGGTTCAGGAATAACCTTCCCCTGATATATAGGTAAAGAGGAAATTTGGGAGGCTAAATTTGTTTTATCTTCGCCCATTATTAAAATTTTATCTGCTCTTTTGAGACCATTGGCTAAAGTTTCACGGAGAGGACCGGAGGGGATAATTCTTCCGTTACCGATACCGATTCCGCCATCAAAAACGAGCCAACTTTCATCTTTATATAATCCCGGATTTTGAAATCCATCGTCCATAATGACGATTTCAGCACCTGCTTTTTCAGCTAATTTTGCTCCTTCAGCACGGTTCGGACTGATAATCGTCGGTGCAGTATTGGCCAGTAATCTTGCTTCGTCTCCGGTTTCTTCTGCCGTATGGTTATTTAAATCAACAACAATGTTTTTCAATTTACCTTTATAGCCGCGTGTCAGAAAAAATACTTTTTTACCGGATTTTTGGTACTGTTCTGCCAATGCGAGAGAAACAGGGGTTTTCCCAACACCGCCGGCAGTTATGTTGCCGATACAGATAACTTTGGCTTTACAGTGATATGGTGATGCGTGATTAAGGCGATATTGGGTTATTCTACCGTAAATCCAACTTATGGGACTTAATATGCGAGAAAGTAAATTTTCGGTTTGCCAATATGACGGTGTTTTCATCCGTGTAGTTCCTTTTTGAGAACAGTTACAATTTTATCTAACACGGAAAATTCAGATTCGGCCCATTGATAAGCTGTCTTTTGGGCTTCGGCTAATTCTTCCGGTTCACGATACAGAACAACCGCGTGTTCTATGACCTCAGCTGCGGAATTTACTTGCCATACAGCATGAGCAATTTTGGCATTTTTTAACATTTCAGTGAAGTTATGCATATATGGACCGACAATTACAGCATTCTTATCGCGTGCCGGTTCAATAAAGTTTTGACCTCCATGCGGAATAAGCGAACCACCAATAAATGTTAGCGGACTTATGTTGTACCATATTCCCATTTCACCGATTGTATCAGCAATGTAGATTTCCGTTTCCAGCGTAATCGGTTCATTGGCAGAACGTAAGGCTGTTTTGAATCTTTTGTTAATAAACATTTGATTAATTTCAATTCCTCTTTGCGGATGGCGCGGAACAACGATGGTTAAAATGTTTGGTACATTTGCTTGCAATGTTGGTAGATGGGACGCAAATTGTTCTTCTTCATTGTGGTGAGTGGAGCTGATTAAAAATACAGGACGATTACCGATTGATTGCTTTACGGTTTGGAGTTTATCCGTGTCTAAAGGTAGGGGAACTCCTGCAAATTTAAGATTGCCGACGCAGGCGGTTTTAGGAGCACCTAACAAGGTTAAACGATTTTTATCTTGTTCGGATTGTCCTAAGCACAAGTTGAAACAGGAAAGCAATTCTTTGGAAATGAACTTAAAGTGTTTCCATGTCTTGTATGATTTGTCTGAAATGCGACCATTTACCAAAATCAGCGGAATATTGTGGGATTTAATTTCGGAAAGTAATGACGGCCATAATTCCGATTCAAACCATAGAGCTAAATCCGGCTTAAAATGATTAATTAAGTTTCGAGCATATTGCGGAACATCAAACGGAATAAATTGATGAAAAGCGCGTTCAGGTAATCTTTTTTGCATAATATCAGCAGATGTCAGCGTGCCGGTGGTAACCAAAATATGTAAGTTTTCATCTTCTGATAAAAGTTTGTCAATCAGCGGAAGCATGGAGATTGATTCCCCGACAGATGCTCCGTGAAACCAGTATAGTTTTCCTTCGGGACGCGGATGCTTATAGTTACCGATGCGTTCATTAAAGCGACCGTAGGATTCTTTTCCGATACGTAATCTTTTTTTGATGTAGGTCGCTTTGATTAAGGGAAATGTGAGTGTTATTAAAGCTTTATAAAGTCCTAAAATCATGGGTTATCCTTTTCTTTTTTGAGCACCGGGGAGAATAGGCGGTAAGCCGCATTCTTTATCCAGTCTAAAGGTAATTTCATTTAATTCGTTTTCAAATTTTTGGCGAAGTTGCTCTAAGGTTTCTTCATCGGCATCCTTTGGAACAAATAAGGGAGCCGTGCCGGCAACTTTACCTTTGCAAAAAAGTTTTGGCAAAAGCATTGCATCCCAACTTTTTTCCATAATTTTACAATTCTGGACACTGTATGTTAATCCCATTATCGGTTTGCCGGTTTTTTGGGCAAAATAAATGACGCTTTTGTTTAGGCGCATACGTGGTCCTAACGGTCCGTCAGAGATTAAGGCAACAGTGGTTCCTTTTCGTAATTCTTTCATAATTTCCAGTGCGGCTCCGAAAGCATTTCTATCGGTCGAACCATCAATACTTAAGATGTTAAAGCGGCGCAAAAGTTCGGCAATAATTCGTCCGTCTCGATGCGGAGATACAAGTGCTTTCATCGGTCTCGGGTTACGCCAGAAAAATGGGAGCATCAATGCACGACCATGCCATGTTACAAAAATTCCGCCATTATTATCGGTTATCATTTTTTCTAATTCAGCGATACCTTGTACTTCAAATTTTCCGGTTTTTCCGACAAGATAAGCATATAGATAGGCAAAGAACCCGATTGTGTTTAAAGCAAATTTGTTTTGCAAAAGAGCTCTTCTTATATGTCTTAATTTTTTTTTAATTTGCATTTCATTACCAAAAAAATGTTCTTTAATCTTGTTTATTTTAGTTCTTTTCCTAAGTTTAGCAAGAGTTTTTAAGCGGTTGTTATCATATTTTTACGCGATAAAGACGTGTATTCACGTCAGTACACGGAATTTCTTCCAGATAAGACGGAATGTTCTCACGTTTTATTAGGCGATAGTAGAGTTTTTTATGATTTTGCGGCGACATGTCGTAGCATTTTGCATAGTTATTAAACATCAGAATTTGCGTTACTTGGTGTTTGAGGAGCAGAGGGATAATCACATCATCCTTTTCGCCATATAGTATTGCATAATTATCAATTAAGCCTTCTTTGTTACGATGGTAAGCCGTGCCGACTGTGTTTACATCACATTTCCAACTGTAAATGGCGCTGAGGAAATTATCAGTTACCAACGTTCCACCGATTTTTCTTATATTATAAACTAATTGCGGATAGAAGTTTGCTGGTTTCTTTTTCGCTGTCTGTGTAATATTCATCGGGAGAATAACAAGTTGTTGAAACAGTAAAATTGCCAGACACATACTCGGGATTATATTAGGGAGTTCGGGGCTGATTTTTTTACCGCGGGTTGCTTTTTTATATAGATAATCTATCAGACAAAGCCAGGGTATAATATTATAAAAAAATTGATAATTACTGAAACGAACAGCCCATAAGTTGAGGATAAACAGCGGTATACCCAGGATTAGTGTCAGGTGCATTATTTTTTTGTATTTCTTTTGGGGAGATAAAAAAACGGCTATGACTAATGATGCAAAAGCAAAAGGATATACGGCGATCTTTTTAGATAGGGTTAAATCCGTGAAAGAGCTCATTTCCGAGATGTTTGTACTCCAAATGGTTTGAATTTGCGTATCCAACGGAACTGTAAAAATTTCCGGTCCGAATATTAATAAAAGAACAATACCCCCTCCAAGACCAGCGCAAATCAAACTCCATATTTTTAGGGCACGTGTATGCAAATGGCAGAGATTTAGTCCGTAGAGAATAAAAAATAACAGGGCAGAGAAGACAACATATAAAACTGATAATCTGCCGTTATCGGCGTAAAAATATCCTTGATAGGGCGGGTTTAACAGCCAAAAGAGTGTTACGCTGAGCATAAAGTATTTGGAAATTTTTACGGTTGGTTGCAGAGAGTTGTTTTTATAGATGTATAGATATAAATAAAAACAGAGAATTAATCCATAGATGATTACACCTTCTATGGCTGTAAATGTCATTAACGCTAAGCTAAAACCCAACCAACGCAAATATCGTAAATGTCTTTTTTTGAGCCAACATAGTATCAATGAAAGAGAATATATACCGAGTAATGCCATAAGCGCGTGGTGATCGGGACGCCCGATTGCATAGTATAATTGCATAAGCGGATCGGCTATGAAAATAAAACAGCCGAAAATTGTCAGAAAAATGTTAAAGTTACGATGTAAGCCATAATATAAGGCGAGTATTGAGAAGATATGTAACCATGGTGACATAAAAACGCCGCCCATGAATACGGCATCTTTGAGGTTGTCCATGCCCAGAAAAGGAAGCATGTTTATTAACCACCAAATATCCATCGGGCGCGTCCAGTGATTGATTTCACCAAACGGATAGTTACTTTGGGTTATCACCTGTTCAAAAAAACTTGGATTTAGGAGCCAATTATGGAGACGAATCGCACGCATATATCCATCTGTATCAAAGTAAAGTGTGTTCCAATTATTGACATCAAAGAAAATAAAGGAAACAACAGCTACGGCAATTAAAAGCGGACAGAAATATTTTTGTAAAAATCGGGTGAATTTTTTTAGAGCCAGTTGATAGCGAATAATTTCTTTGTCGCGATAATAAGTTTTTGGGTGCATAATATTCTCCTTAGGTGAAGATGGCTGTAGATATAGCATATAAAAGTAAAATTGATATTAAATTTTGCCGGAAAATGTTTTTTTGTGCTTGAGGGAAGTAAAAAAATATGGTATAATTCTCCTATGATTGATGATAGGGAGAGTAAGTATGGCAACATTAAGTATAGAAGCAAGCCGTGAGTTTTTGATCTTTCAAGCTTTTGCTAAGAGTGATTCTTATGACAAAGTACTTTCTGTGTTGGAAACTTATGATAAGCAAAATCCGGATAGACGTTTCTTTAGCAATCCTAAGAGCAAATTGGCACTGCGCGAAAGTTATAAAGAGTTTCGTAATGCTGAAAAGAAATTAGACCGAACAGGTAAAGGATTGGATTATGATGATATTGTGACTGTCAGAAGATTACAAAATGTATTGCAGCAGAGTTTACCGCCTGTTTCGCGTGGAACTATTTTATCGGATACTCAAGGGCTTGGAATGATGAAAGCCAGTATCGGAGCCATGATGGAAGGACATGCAAAAAATATTATGGCGTTAGGAAAGCAAGCATTGCGAAAGGATGATAGAATTCATCATCAAGTAGAAAATACTCGTTCGTTCGGTGGAATTAAACGCGTTGCGCCAAAGCAAGAGCAAATATCTAATAATTATAAAACAAACGGGCAACGTATTGCTCAGAAGATATTTGAAGAGAGAATAAACGGAAAGTAATTTTACTAAAACAAAAAGCCGATATTTCTATCGGCTTTTTTCTTATTGGTAGGGATGGTGAGACTTGAACTCACACTTCCAGAGGAAACAAGATTTTGAGTCTAGCGCGTCTACCAGTTCCGCCACACCCCCATAAGATGTAAACTTATTTATAGTATAATTTTTTAACAGTCAATAGTTTTTTTTATTTTTTTTTGAATAAATGAATAGTATTAAATTTTTTATGGGATAAAATAAAAGTAAGTTTTTTTAAAACCGGTTTAACGAGGATATTAAAAGTGCAAGAATTAGAGGAAAATGCTTTAAGTTTTCTAAAAGAAAAGGAATATGAGAAAGCAGCTAAATTGTATTTACAGTTGGCAGTTGAACATCCGGATAATGAAAAGTATCTGATTGCCGGTGCTAATTGTTATGACAGTTTAGGGGATAAAAAAATTACGCTTTCTTTATATAAAAAAGCATTAGAAATTAATCCGCAATCTTTAACGGCTCTTCTGAATATTTCTACGTTGTATTTTGAAATTAAAAATTATTCTAAATCAATTAATTATGCTAATCAGGCATTAGCTATAAGCGATAATAATTTTTCTGCTCTAATGAATCTTGCCAATGTTTGCTATGCACAGGGAGATTATATTAAAGCTATGGAATATTATAATAAACTGTATGCGTTGAATCCGAATTCTTACAATGTCATTTTTAATATTGCCCAAACCAGCTATAATATGTCACAATTTATTAAGGCGATAGATTTTGCAAATATGGCGATAGAAAAGAGACCGATGAGCGTTGAACCATATGTTATTGCCGGAAATGCATATATTGAATTATCTCGTGAAGCGGAAGCATCCGACTTTTTTAAACAGGCTTTTAAAATTGAACCTGATTCCGATTTGTTGTGTAATTCTCTGTCTAATTTGTTTCAAAAGATGGGGAACTGGAAGCAAGCCTTACACTATGCTTGGAAAGCTTTTGCTTTGAAGAAATCTCCGGTTACGGCAGATGATCATATTAATTTCGGGTATATTTTGTATGAAGCAAAAGATGAAAATCAGGAAGAACTCATGATGAATTACTTGAAACGATGGGAACAGAGTTTTCCGGATAATCCGATTGTTAAATATATGAGTTGCGCACTTAATAATGTTCAGGCAGTTCCTTGTTCGGACTTAGAATATGTAAAAGGTGTTTTTAACGGGTTTGCGCCATCGTTTGATGAGATTTTAAATGAACTTGAATATAGTGTTCCGGTACGAATCGGAAATTTAATGAAAGATAATCTTAAAACGAAATTGTTTAAGAAGAGACGTATTTTGGATATCGGTTGCGGAACAGGGTTATGTACACAAGCGGTAAAGGAATATTTTCCTAATGAAGAATTTTACGGAGTTGATATTTCTGAAAAAATGGTGGCTGAAGCTCAACGAAAAGATTTATATACGACTTTGACGATTGAAGATATTTTAAGTTATCTCAGTAGTAATGAACAGCTTTATCATGCCGTTATTGCCGGTGATGTTTTAACATATATCGGAGACTTAAAACCATTGTTTACTTTGTTGACCAAGACGATTAAATTTAACGGATTATTTTGTTTCTCAGTTTCTAAAAATACGTTTAATAATAACGATTATTTCTTAACTCCATCCGGTAGGTTTACTCATACTCAATCTTATATTCTGCGATTGCTTAAGTATATCGGTTTTGAGGTTTTGGCTAATGAGGAATGTGTTTTGCGGAAAGAGGGCACAAAAAATGTTGTCGGATATGTTATCTTAGCGCGAAAAGAAATAGAAATTGTTTTTGAATAAAAAAAGGCTTCCTAAACGGGAAGCCTTTTTGTAAGGAATATTCTCAGCGCCCGTAAAAATCTCTGATTGCTTGTTCAAAGCGATAGGTTCTTTTCATCTGCTGGCTTCTGTCAAATGCACCGACACTACAGTTGGCACTCTCTTTAGCAGAATGATACGAAGAATAAGTTGCGAGTTGCTCGTATGGATCATGCGGAATTGCAACAACCGGTCCCAGAACTTGAACAGTATATGGGCGTCCATAGCGGTATTCGGTTTTTTCTACAATACAAACCCGAACATCGCGATATTTATCTTTATTTAATTTACGGTATAAATCCGGTGCAGGTCTGGTACGGACAACTCCGTTATTTAGATAAAAGTTTTCCAGTTGACGGTTTTGAGAACTACGTGCGGAGAGCCGATTATTAAAATGATGTTCGCGCTGTGCTACTTGACGGCGAATCGCTCTTTCTCCAGGGACTTCCGATACCCATTCAGAATCTTGCGGGTAATAACCACCACCGGTCATCATTCCAGGGTAGCATGATGTCATGGAACTGCTCATGGCTAGTAAGATAGCGGCAAGTCCTGCTCTGTCTTTGGCCTTTTCTTTGATTTTCTCTAATGTACTCATGATACTCTCCTTCATGCTCTTTTCTTAATTGTAGCATAAATCCAGATGGGATGCAATAAATATCGTTAAAAAAAGCTTGCTAAAAAGCAAGCTTTTTTTAAAGTATGGTTAAAATTATCGACCTTTTCTAAAGACATCTTTAGCAAAATCAATCTGATTTTTAATTGATTCTACACTACTAACGATGCCACCTGCTGTATATACAACATCATTGGTAACTCCGCCGATTGTATTAATTGCCGTCATGGCTTTGTTAAATCCTTCATTGGCATGACCTATACATCCGTTACCATAGAGGTCTCGTACCCCATAGCCTACGTCAGCATAAATTGTTTGACTGGCATGATGATATTCCGATTTTGTACTGAATGGACCTGTGTGACAATCCATTGATTCTCCAAGAGTTCTCATCGGTATCGTTTCAATCTTGTCCAGTAGCTGATCGTGCGGAACGAATACTGCATCAACAACAACACCATCACGTACAGCTAAGTAAGCTCCTTCGTATTTCAAGTGATTTATTTCGCTATTTATTCTATATGGTGCCGGTTCTAAGTAGTCGTATCCCATTCTTCTCGCAAATGCATCCATAGGATGAGGAATATCCGCGTATACAGTGTCATGGTTTTGTGATTGTGGAACCGTATCATAATTTTGCGGTTGTGGCGCAGTATCATAATTTTGTGGTTGATGATTTCTTTGTAAATCGTTCAAGGCATAATCAGGAACATCGAGGCTAAGGCTATATCCATTACCATTTGGTTTGGGTGCAATGTCAGGAGTTTTATGTACAACTCTTGCCGGTCCTTGTTCCGCGGTGTTCTGTTGCGTCGGTTTGGGTGCGTTCCAATCATCAAAATTCTCAGTTTTGAAACGTGTCTTCTCAAAATTATCATCCAGGAATTTGTCAAAAACAGCTTCTTTTCCTTCCGGAATACCGTGTTCAGAAATATATTGAAGCATGTTATGCGTTGTGGGGTTTTGACCTTCAGGCAAATCTAATTGCAGAGCTTCTTGGAGGGCATAAGGTGCCATTTTGCATGCAATCGTACCGAGGTTTGCTTTATCACCTAATTGTTCAGCTAAATTATTTGCCATGTCAGCCGAGTTAATTCGTGGATCACCTAAAGTATCTAAATGTAATTTAGTATGATCTAAGACAGTCTTACCTTTAATGCCACTATTGGCGTTTTTAGCTTCTTCCAGATTTTGTGCGGCTTTTTGTTCCGGAGTTAATTTGGTTTCGCCTTTGCCATCGGCTTTACTTTCGCCTTTGTCATCGGCTTTACTTTCGCCTTTGTCATCGGCTTTACTTTCGCCTTTGCTGTCAGCTTTACTATCGCTTTTGTCATCGGCTTTGCTTTCGCCTTTGTCATCGGCTTTACTTTCACCTTTGTCATCGGCTTTACTTTCGCCTTTGCCATCGGCTTTACTATCGCCTTTGCCATCGGCTTTACTTTCGCCTTTGTCATCAGCTTTACTATCGCTTTTGTCATCGGCTTTACTTTCGCCTTTGCCATCGGCTTTACTTTCGCCTTTGCTGTCAGCTTTATCATTAGCCTCTGTATCAGGTTTTTCAGTTGAAGAGGATTCCTGCGGATTATCATTACCTGTAGAAGCTTCGGCATATTCTTGTCCTGCTACAGTTTTGGCATTTGCCTGAGGCATCTTTGTTTCCGCGGAGGTTTCGACAACATTATCATCTGTCAGATTTTGAACTGTATCACGAGCTTTATCAGCTAATTCGCTTAGAGAAATATCTCGTAGAGCTTCAGAAGCCCCTAAACCAAATCCGGTTGAGAATAAAGTCGTAGCTGTTTTGATGTGGATATTTTCCAGTCTTTGATTCAGCTGTTGTTTAAGTTTAATAGCTTCATCAACCGTGGCCGGTTCTGTTTGGAGAGCATATAACTCTTTTTTAATTTTCTTCTTTCGGAAGTTAAATATTTTTTTAATTACATTGGATTGATCTATATTTTTCATTTCTCTTTGAAGATCCGCAATTTTAGCATCTCTTGCGGCCTTTTTTGCTGCAGCTTGTTCAGGGGTTAATTTGTTTAATTCCTGAATTTTTTTATCTATTTTTGCTTGCTGTTTTTTGATATCACGTCTTTCAATGAAATTCGGGATTGCGTTGGCAACAGTTGAAACTGTAACACGACCACCGATACCTAAACTGTTGGAAATGTTAACTACGGATTGAAGGGTTGAACTATCAGGAACTAATCCATCCAAGCCACTGGAGGTTGCTGCAACGGAGATGGCTGTTGTTAGCGCTCCACCGGCAACAAGGGCAAATTTCTGTTTAAACGATAGTTCAGGACGTTTTAATTCTTTGGATAAGCTTTTCCATTGCTTGAATGAGTTATAGGCAACGAGACCGGCAACCGCAGGACCTGCTAATGTCGGGCCAAGAGATCCGGCAATGGCAAACATTCCGACAGATTTTGCAACTTGTGGTATAGCTTTTGCACAAGCTCCGAGGTACTTCTTGGTAGTATCCCATTTTTCACCATATTTTTTATGGAATTTTTGATCTATACTGTCTAGTCTTTGTGATACATTTTTAACCAGCGGTGTATCGTGGAATTTTTGAGTGATACGGCACAGATAGGTTTGTCGTTCGTTATCGTGGGCAACTAATCTACCAATCACTTCATTTTCGGTAAAGGTCTTTTTACCGCTCGGATGGATAAAGAATTTTTCTATTTCTTGATCCATCGCTTTTTTAATCTCAGCCTGTTTTTCAGCATTATCTTTGAAAGTCTTACCAGCTAAATTCAGAGCGACACTTTCTTTTATGGATAGCATAATATCTTTGCGGATTTCCTTATCGGCTTCGGTTGATAGCGGAGAGTTTTTGTCGTCCGTGAAACTGTATTTTCCTAATTTATCCGGAGCTTTCATATCCTTCATATCATCTTGAAGGGCACGATAATTTTTGTCTAGTTCTTCATTGGAAAGCTTATTGAATTTTTCTGCATCATATTGGCGTAAAGCCTCTGCGATGTTTCGTCTGTATAAATCATAGTAGGGAGATTTCTTTAATTTTTCGGTCAGAGCTAAAAATGAGGCTGCATTAGCAGGTGTGATATCTTTAGGATCAAGCGTGGACATCATGTGCTCTAGGATAAGATCAAATTCAGCTTCTTGGGGTTGACCGGTATATTTATCCGATATGTATTTGCTGGCAATTACAATATTATCAAGTGTGCCGAGGGCATTTAATCTATCTTCTCTGTTTGGTAGGCTTAATGCGTTTTCAATTCTATCCGGAGTTATCGGATTTGAAATTGTTTTAATATAATTGTTGAGTATCTCAGGATCATCAATCGGGTAAACCTCGTTTAGAAAATCGCGATCCGCATTTGCCATTTGCGCAACCATACTTTTGCGGATAGAATTGTGTACACTTGCGATATTTGAACTTGTGGCGTGTATGTTTGCGCCGTATTTGCCCAAAAATTTTATCGCAACATTAAGGTCGTCCGGCTCCGATACTTTATTGAAGTCCTCAATAAGTTTGTTGAAACTGGTTAAAGTGTTTGTATCGTTAAATTTCGGATCTTTTTTGACATCGTCTAATTGAGTACTCATATTTGTTAAAAATTGTTTCAATTCAGGCGAAGTTGCAGTTTGGGTTGCATCGTTCAGTTCTGCTATAAGTTCATTTGATTTGAAAAAAGTCTGTGATTTTATGCCTGCATCCGAAATCGCATGGGAAATAGTATCGCGGGCGATGCTGCTACCACTGTTGGTATCACTAATCTTATCACGTATTTGATTCAAGAAATTTGATGCCACTTGAATTTCGTTCGGATCATTGACATTTTCTAATGATTTTATGGTTGCAGATAATGAATCAAGTGTGCTTTTGTCGGAAAAATTGGTATCTTTTTTAATGGCATCTACGAGGGTGTTAAAATTTGCTTGGAAGGCTAACATTTCTGCAGAAACTGGAGCTTGACCGCCGTTACCTTGACCGCCGTTACCTTGACCGCCGTTACCTTGGGTGTTGTTACCTTGAGTGCCATTACCTTGGGTGCTGCTACCTTGAGTGCCGTTACCTTGACCGCCGTTGCTATTATTTTCTAAATCAGTTATTTTTTGTTTTCCTGCAGTTATTTTGTCATCAATTTGTGACAGTACGGGGGCATTCGGATCTATTTTAGTTCTTAAGGTTGCTAAAAGTGAAATAGCATTGTTTAATTCAACTGAATTAGAGATGTTTTCAAGTGAACTTAATAAATTATTCAGAGCTTCTTTCGTTTTATCTTCTTTAAATGCATTATCTGTTTTCAGATTAGTTATTAATTCTTTCGCATTATCTTCATATTTTTGAAATTCGGGAGAATTTCGATTGGAATTATTGCTATTCATGGTAGTGTTTCCTTTATTTACATTATTGAATTTATCAACTAAATCATCACTGCGTTTTTTTTCATTATTATCTTTTCTTTGTTGTTTTTTTTCATTTTGGCTTTCTTTATTAATATCTGCGTCAAGATTAACCATCTGTTTATTGATTTCGTCTTTTTCACTGTTTGCTAAACCTTTGGAAAAGTTTAAATGTTTTAGTTTTTCTAAAGCATTTTTTTTATCTTCAAGAGAGGAGAGATTTCTGATTGCAGAAATAAGTTGCTTATATAAATCTGCTGCTTTTTGGGAATCAGCGGAGGTTGGTTCGTGGATACCGTTATTATTGATGCGATTTGTAGAGTTGTGTTTCAACGTTTGTTTCAAGTCATTATACAGACGTTCATATTTTTCTTGTGATGTTTCTGTGTTGTTATTTGAATTATCAACCATTGTATTCCTCCCCCGAAGATATAAATATGTGATAATAGTAGCATAAAAAAAATACTTCTGCAAGTGCAAAATTTTAGGCAATTTTAACTTTCGCGTAGTTATATATAAGGGATAGTGAGAGGTAGGAATATTTTATATGACAGAACATTCGGATAAAAAATTTTATAGAGAAAATAATTTGTTAGAATATTGGCGGAAGCGGTATCTCGGACAAGCTTGTATTGTAGTCTTTTTGGCTGTGGTTTTGGTTTTGAGTGTGTTTTTCGGAACTAAAAGTCATAATGGGGGAATTATCGTTTTCCTTTTGAGTATTGTTGTCGTATATCTGATGCTCAAAGAGCTACGTGCCAGTTTGCAAACAAGAGGTGAAAAAATATTTTGGGAGCGTGCTGATAAACTTTATCCGGCTGTGGTGTTTGATTACGGTAAGCGATGTGAAAATGAAAATGTACCGGTGGAATTTGAAGATTACAAAGTTTGTGAGAGTTACAATTCTATGAGTGGGGAAAAATATACCATAGAGGAAAAATGGCTTTACAGTCTTTTTGCTCTCGGACCTTTCCCGATAACACAAACTGCTTTTGATGGTATCAAGATAAGTTTTCGTCAACCGGTTAATGAGGGAAAATTGGGGCAGGCAGAGCAAAAAATAAAGAAAATATTTAAGGCTAAGAAGATTATCAGACAAAAGGAAGATAATTGTTTGTGGATACCGACAGAGAAGAAAGTTTTTTATCGGTTGAGTTTGGTGCAAAAAAATGAATTTGCCTATTTTGTGGAACGTGTTGAGTTACTTAAAAAGATTATGGATGAAATCAGCGAATAAATTTAACGGGAGATTTTTTTTATGAAAATTAAAAATGTATTTGGTTTGGCCTTAATATTGGGGGCCGGGGTAATGAGTGAGGGCGCATATGCCAAAACGGAGATTACCGTTTATAATCAGAATTTGGCTTTGATAAAAAAACAACAAATGCAAAATCTTAATCAGGGGATTAATGAAATTGTGTTTGATGAAGTTGCGCGAAAAATGCAACCGGAATCGGCATTTATTTATGGTGACAATATAGATGTTTGGGAACAAAATTACGATTTTTCCGGAATTAGCTATTTGAATTTATTGGAAGCTAATATCGGCAAAAAAGTAAAAACCATCCGTGAAAATCCGGCTGACGGAAAGCATATTTTTGAAAAGGCTTTGTTAGTTGCCGTGCAGAACGGACAGCCTATTTTGAAATTTGATTATGGAATTGAGGCAAAATTCGGCGGACGTGTTTTGTTTGAAGATATTGCTCAAGGACTTACGGATACACCTATCTTAAAGGCAAAAATTAAAGTTGATGAAACCGGAGAGAAAAAAGTTAATTTAGCTTATCTGACGACAGGCTTTTCTTGGAATGCAGATTATGTGGCACAAATTACCGATGATAAGAGCATTGCTTTACTCGGCAGAGTATCTCTTAAGAATAATTCGGGGAGCGACTTTGACAATGTAAAAGTTAATCTGGTGGCCGGAGAAGTTAATCAGGTCAGAAACTATATGCAACCGCGTGTATCAGCAACGAGAATGGCTCAAAGTGACGGAATATATATGATGGCTGCACCGGCGGCAAAAATTGCTAAACCGACAACTTTGAACGGTTATTATGTTTATAATCTTCCTCAGGAAACGGATTTAAAAGACGGACAAATTAAGCAAGTTTCTTTTGTGGATGCTAAAAAAGTGAATTATCTTAAAGAAAATCTGATTAAATCTGATTTGAACTTTGGTATTCAAAAGAGTTTTTATAAAAATGTACATCCGAAAATTAAATATACTTTTGTGAATGAAGATAAAAACGGTTTGGGATTGCCATTACCGAAAGGACAGATCAGTTTTTATGAAAATGATAAAAATAACGAATTACAGTTTGTAGGGGAAGATCTAATCCGAAATACGGCTAAAGGAGAAAAAATTGAAGTAAATCTCGGAGAAAGTTTTGATATTTACAGTAATGGTAAAGTTACGAATTTACAGAAAATTAATGAACGCAAATATAAGAAAAATCCGAGTGACAGATGTGTTACGGCTGAACATTCTTATTTATATGATGTGGTTTACAGTGTGACAAATAAAGGAAAGTACAAAGAGACTGTTCTTTTGAAACAACCTTTCCCGACAACAGCGCAAATTATTACCGAGAGTGAGAAGAGTGTTAACGGGGACGGTAATGAAAAAATTTGGAAAATCATGCTTGATCCGGAGGAAACAAAGGATATTACCGTGACGATTAACAATAAAATGGAATTAAAAGTTTGTGATTAGAAAAAAATATATAATTATGTGAAAAAAGTGCTTGACCTTTGCAAAAAAATCTTTTAGGTTACCTTTTGCAAACGGAAATTAGTTCGTTACTGGAGATGTGGCAGAGCTGGTTTAATGCACCTGACTTGAAATCAGACGAGGGCGTAAGTCCTCCTGGGGTTCGAATCCCTACATCTCCGCCAATTCAAATAGCTTACTTTTTAGGTAGGCTATTTTTTTTTGTTTTATACAATATAAATTGTTATTGCGTGTTCGGGTTATCAGTGTTATATGTGAGAAATAATTGAATTCAGAGGGAGAGTAAAATTGAAAAAAAGTTTCGTGAGTTTGTGCTTGGGATTATGTGTATTAATGGCAGGTACAGTTCAGGCGCAAGAAGAAAATACTTATAAAATCAGTGAAGTTAAAGATGTTAACGGTATTTTGTTTGATAAAAGCGGAAATAAAGTTACCGGTGTGGTTGTCAGTAATTATGAAAACGGTATGCTGGCGGAAGAATTAACTTATGTTAACGGGGTTAAAAACGGTGTGCAGATATTGTATTCGCATGCCGGAAGAAAGTTTGCCCGTTCCAATTTTAAAAATAATAAAGAACAAGGGGAAACCAGATTGTTTTATTCAGCCGGCGGGACTTTGGCTGTGCTGCAATTTGATGAAGGAAACCTGATAGAAGGATATTGTGTTAAAGAGTTTGGGGAAAAAGTTGTTTTGACGGATAAAGATAAAGATACTTTTATGCGCGAAGGGACTCTTCCTTGTGAGTATATGTAATGGAAGACACGGTACGAGATAAAGAAATTGAAGCGATGCGTTCTCTATCTAAATCCGTACAGGATTTGGATATTTTGAATTTGGTGCAACGAAAGTTGTTTGATAAAATTGAACACACGCATAATAATATCTTTATCCACGGACAAGCCGGTACCGGAAAATCTACTTTTATTAAGTATCTTAAAAAACATTCCAAGAAAAGAATCCGATTAGTCGCACCGACGGCAATTGCTGCTTTAAATATTGAAGGGGCAACCATTCATTCTATGTTTACTTTGCCCCTCAGTGATTTCTTGATTTTAAAAGAAGTTTTGTCATCTAAACGGCGGAAGTTGAAATCTATTTTGAAACGTACGGATATTCTTATTATTGATGAAGTATCTATGTTGCGACCGGATGTATTGGATACGATTGAAGCGCTTTGTTGTCAGGCACGCGGTAATTTGGCACTTTTCGGCGGATTGCAAATTATTCTTATCGGGGATTTATGTCAACTTCCACCAATTATAAAACCAGGCGTAAAGTCGGTTTTTAAACAAGAGTATGGTACGGATGAACCATATTTCTTTGATGCTAAAAGTTATCAAAAAGGGGCTTTTGAGAAAATTGAATTGACGGAAGTATATCGGCAAAAAGATATGCAACTCTTGGCGTATTTGCAAAATCTGAGAAATGATGAAAAATTGCCGGAAACCGTGGAATATTTTAATCGGAAAGAAAATTTTCCGGCTGATTTTTTGGAAACGGCCATTACCATTACACCATATAGACAAGTAGCCGATAGTATTAATCGACGAAGATTGGCTGATTTAAAAACTAAAGAACAGACTTATGAAGCGCAAGCAGATGGTAATTTTGAAAAAATGCAGGATACCCCGTCGCCGCGGATTTTGACTTTGAAAGAAGGGGCGCTGGTTGTCTTTAATAAAAATAATTATCCGGATTATATTAACGGAACTTCCGGAATTGTTGAAAAGTTGGATGACAGATTTATTGTTGTCAGATGTTTGCAAGATAATAAATTTGTGACGGTCAGACGCGAGGAATGGAAATCTTTTGCATATGATTTGGATGAGGAAACCGGAGAAGTCAAAGAAAAAGAAAATGGAAGTTTCATCCAATATCCGTTACAAGCCGGCTATGCGTTGACTATTCATAAAGCTCAAGGAAAAACATTGGATCGGGTGATTATTGATATTGATCGCGGCGCATTTGCTCACGGGCAACTTTATGTTGCACTCTCACGTACACGACAAAAGAAAGATATGTTTATTAAACGCGGATTGTGTGAAGAAGATATTATCTTTTCCAGACGTATTAAAAGCTTTTTGGAATAAAGGCGAAAATATCTGTTGAGATTTTGAAGAAATGTACTATCCTTGCTTATATTTTATAAGAAGGAGTAATTGATTATGGCTAAAGTAATTATTTTAATGATGGATTCATTCGGGGTAGGCGGTGGCAGAGATGCCGATAAATTTGATGATGTCGGATCTAATACCTTTTTGCACATTGCACAAAATTATCCGAATCTGTATTTGCCGAATTTGGAAGCTTTGGGATTGGCTAAAATCGGAAAAATTGCCTCCGGTGAGGAAGCTCCGCTTAAACATGGTGAGGCGAAATTGACTTTGCGCGGTAAATACGGATGTATGGAAGAAATCAGTGCCGGTAAAGATACTATTTCCGGACACTGGGAAATGGCGGGATTGCCCGTTTATAAAGATTTTGGACATTTCCCGTTAGAGTATCCGTCTTTTCCGACGGAATTGGTTGAGAAAAATTGCAAAAGAGCCGGATTAGAGGGAATTCTTGGAAATAAAGCTGCTTCCGGTACTGTGATTATTCAAGAATTGGGCGAAGAACATTTGCAAAGCGGAAAGCCGATATTCTATACTTCTGCCGATAGTAATTTACAAATTGCAGCGCACGAAGAAAAGTTCGGATTACAAAAATTATATGATTTATGCGAAATTGCGTTTGAAGAGGTTAAGCCGTATAATATCGGAAGAGTTATTGCACGGCCGTTTGTCGGTGAGAAAAACGGGGAATTCGTTCGGACAAAGAATAGGCATGATTATGCGGTTAAACCGTTCGGACCGACTATTCTTAATCGTGTTAGCGAGGCCGGACATGAAGTGGTTGCTGTCGGTAAAATCGGAGATATATATTCAGGTTCGGGAATTACCAGAAAAGTTAAAGCCAGCGGTTTGGAAGAATTATGGAATGTGACCTTGCAAGAAACTAAAAATTTGGCAAAGGACGGAATTGTTTTTACGAATTTTGTGGATTTTGATATGACATGGGGTCACAGACGGGATGTTAAAGGTTATGCCGAGGGATTAATGTATTTTGATACGCGATTACCGGAAATTGAAGCTTTGTTGGCTGATGATGATATCGTCTTTATTACGGCTGATCACGGTTGCGATCCGACATATAAAGGAACAGATCATACCCGTGAGTGTGTACCGATGATGATGTTTGGTAAAAAGACTAAAGAAGAAAGTGTCGGACGGCGGAAAACTTATGCGGATATTGCAGAAACAATTGCAGCTAAATTCGGTGTTGACGGATTTGGTATCGGAACACCGTTTTAGGTAAATATTTTGTTACGGGGGAAAATATACAAAAAATTGTTGGCAGAGTCTGAAACAGTTGGTATATTATCCCCTAGTTGAAACTAGGAATAGGACATGAAAAAAGTGTGGATTGGGTTATTAATTGCTTTAGATGTTGTTTTTGTTGATCAAGTTTCTAAAAATTTGATTTTGAATATTTTAAGCCAAAACAATGGGATTATCGAAGTTAATTCCTTTTTTAATTTGGTTACGGCATGGAATACCGGTGTCAGCTTTTCTATGTTTAATAATTTGGGTGGGGCCGGTGTTTATATCCTGTCGGCTTTTGCGCTCAGTGTGGTTGGATTTTTGTTTTATTGGTTACAAAAAGAAGAGAAGAAAATTGTTCAAATTGCACTTGGAATGGTTATCGGCGGAGCTATCGGAAATGTGATTGATCGTTTGTTAATCGGCGCGGTATTTGATTTTCTGGATTTTCATTACGGGACATATCATTGGCCGGCATTTAATGTGGCAGACAGTTTTATTTGTCTCGGTGCCGTTATTATTGTTTGGGAAGGATTGTTTTGTAAAACTAATAAATGTGTTTCCAGTTCTAAAGAGGAATAAAATGAAGAAAGTATATATTTTATTGGTCGCTGTAACCTTGTTGAGTGCTTGCGGGGTGACGCGCGAAGATTTGGGAATGGCTGCTTCTAAGCCAGACGAAAGTCAGGTTACAACAAGGCAGAAACTTGTATTGCCCCCTGATTTTGATGTTAAACCCTAAAAAATGCTAAAGAAAGTTTTGCTTGCAGCTGACTTTCTTTTTGTTATGTATGCGGAGAAAATAATGAAAAAATATTTGCTGATCGGATTATTGCTGTTGACAGCTGTCAGAGCAGAAGCCAAATTAATGGATTTGGGATATTTTGAGTTGGATAACGGATTAAAGGTTGCCGTAGTTGAAAATCACAAAGCCCCGATTGCTTTGGCAATGGTCTACTATAAAGTCGGCTCAGTAAATGATCCGAACGGACAAGGTGGAATTGCTCATTTGTTGGAGCATATGATGTTTCGCGGGACTAAAAACCTGCCGAAGCAAATGTTTAATGAATTGGCAGATGAAAACGGGGCAGCGAATAATGCGTACACAACTTACGGAGAAACGGCGTATCATGAATTGGCAGATATTAGTAAATTGGAACTGATGTTGGCAATGGAAGCCGAGAGAATGCAAAATCTCACGATGGATGAAAATGATTTTTTAAAAGAACGTGGTGTTGTTTTGCAAGAAAGAATGCAACGGTTTGAAACTAATCCGGTACCGCTCTTTTATGAAATGATGAGTAAGAGTTTGTGGCAGAATCATCCATTAGCAAAACCAGTCAGTGGTTCGGTTGCCGATATTAATGGTTTAACGGTGAAAAATGCACGCGATTTTTATGATAAATATTATTGTCCGGATAATGCTCTTTTGGTATTGGCCGGCGATATTACCATAAATGAAGCGAGAATTTTGGCACAAAAATATTTTGGCGCAATTTCGCCTAAAAAGGAAAAATATGAACTGAATTGGGATAAAGTGCGTGATACTGATACCGAAATGGTGGTGAAACTTGAGGGAATTAATCAGCCGAGATATGTGCAATATATTCGCATTGATGAAAAAAGTCTTACGAAAAAGGATGTGGTGGCGTTAGATTTACTTACGGCGTATTTTACGGAAGATGACAGTGATTATCTGATTGATAAATTGGTTTATCAAGATAAGTCAATGCTCGGTGTCAGCATGGGAATTTCGTATGATGATACCTTGGGCGGGACATTAGCTCTTTATGCTATTCCCAGTTCAGATAAAATGACACTTTCGGAAATTAAGAAAATTTTGTGGAATGGTATTACCGACGGATATATGCAGTTCAGCGAAGCAAATTTGGAGAAAATTAAACATCGGATTTTAGCTAATACAGTTTATATGCAAGAAAGTATGCAGAGTTCGGCACGATTTGTTTCTAATTTGTTGATGAATGGTTATTCAGCTGAGGAAATTCGGACGATGGATGATACAATTAGAAATATTACTTTGCAAGATATACAAACTGCGTGGCAAAAAGTTATGACGAGTAAAGGACAAGTCAGCGGTTATTTGACGGGGAGAAATTAAGATGAAAAAGTATTGTGGTATTATAAGTGCTTGTATTTTAGGCTTAATTCTTGTTGGCGTGTATGCTTATTCGGCACAGAAAAGTGATTTTTCGGCAGAACAAATTTTGGCTGATTCAAAATTTAAAGGGCGGACTTTTAAGGGGAAAACCGAAGTAGTCAGCGGGATAAACGGAAAACTGAAAGCTTATTTAATGGAAGAACACAGTTTGCCGTTGGTATCGTTACATTTCGGATTTAAAAATGCCGGTCAGGGGTATGTGGCAAAAAACGGTGTCGTTTTGATGACGGAAACGGTTATGTTGGACGGAGCCGGAAAGTATAATCGTAAGAAATTGCGTGAAGTAATGCGAGAAAAGGGAATCAGACTATCGGTTACGGGAGGCGCGGATAATCTGGATTTTTCATTAAGTTATATTAAAGAATTTGAACGAGATGCTTTGGAAATTTTGAAAGCTGTGTTGTACGAGCCGCATTTTAATTATGAAGATATGCGGTTGGCAAGAAAACAGTTGCAAGCGGTGCGTAAACAGCAGCAAGAGTCACCACAGTATTTGTTAGAAGAATTAGTCAGAACGGAATTTTATAAGAAGCATCCGTACGGGGTGGAGAGTATTCCGGAAGATGCTGTATTAGCACAAGTCAGCAAGGCAGATATTAAAAAGTATCTGGAAAATTATATGACGAAAGATAATCTGTATATCGGGTTTGCAGGCGACATTGATGTGGCTGAGGCAGAAGCTTTTATGGTACAAGCGTTCGGACAACTTAAGAGTAAAGCCGATGAACTTAAAATTGAAAAATTAGAAGTCAGCGGAAAGGAAGTCGCAACTCAATCAGATACTTCAGCGCAGAGTTTTGTTTTGATGTTTGCAAAAGGAATTGAACGTTCCGACAAAGATTTTTATCCGTTGTATATTGCAGATTATGTTTTTGGCGGTTCGGGGTTGACATCCAGATTAAATCAGGCGGTACGTGAGAAAGAAGGGTTAACTTATGGAATATACAGTTATTTTACTATGAGTGACGGGGCAGATTTGTGGAATATCGGTTTTTCGGCAACACCGGAAAATGTCAAACAAATTAAAGAAATTACAGCTCAGGAATACCGTAAGTTTTATCAAAACGGTATAACTGCAGAAGAATTGGCGCAAGCGAAAAAAAGTTTGATGTCGTCATTTAATTTGCGTTTTGCCGAACTTAGTAATATATCCGCGATGCTTAAAGTTATGCAGGAAGAAAATCTTGGAATGGATTTTTTATTGAAGAGACAAGGATTTATAGAAAAAGTTAGTTTGCAAGAAGTAAATGCAGCCATCAAAAATAAATTGCCGAAAGATCTCTCTATTCAAAACGGGGTCAATTTATTTGAGGTTCAAGCTCAAAAAAAACTTTAATTTTTGATTATCTATAACGAATTTTTAACTATAACTCTGTTTTAATATTTGCAATGTTGCAGATATATGTTTTTCGGAGTTGTGGTAGCTATTATGAATACATTAAATGATATTTTTGAAAAGCTTAGAAAATCCGGTTTTTTAATTATTATCGGTATTTTCTCGGTTTATTTTACCATCAATGCGATTAAAGGGGAAAGAGGCTTTTTTAAATATCTGTATTTGAAAAATAAAATTGAAGCTGCTGAGATAGAAAGAGATTCTTATCGGATGCGAAAAAGAGCTTTGGAAAGACAAGTGGCGATGCTTTCGGAAACTTCTTTGGATTTGGACTATTTGGAAGAACGAGCCAGAATCGTTTTGAATATGGTCGGTGATGATGAATATGTTATCTTAGATAAAGATATTGATAAGAATTAAAAAAAAATTGTAATTTAAAAAATCCTTGTTATACTTCTTTCTAATCGGCATACGATTTTGTGATGTCGGTGCCCTAACAATATGGATTTTTTTAAGTGATTAAAAAATATAGAAGACGTACAAGACATCCGAAAAAAATGGTTTATCAACCGACAGAATGCAGAACTCTATTTTCGGAAAAAGAATTTATCATCCGCTCAAGCGGTAGAATGAGAGTGTTCAAAATCTCTTCAAGATTGCAGTTAGTCTTATTTGCGATTATGCTTACTTTATCCATTTGGGGGGCATATTCTTATCAAATTTACAGTATGACTGATCAAATTATCTCTTATCAAGAAAAACAACTCGGGGAAACCAGAAGTGCATATGTTGATTTGATGAGCGATTTTGTAACAGTACATGAAAATATATCTTCTGTTATGGAAAATGTCGGTAAAAGCAAAGAAAAAGAAGTGGAAGATATTGAAGAATATTTGAAAAAAGCAGAGATTATTGAAGATAAAATCAAGAAAATTACTGAATTAAAAGATTGGGTGTCTGAAGAGGATTTAGATGAGCGCAATGCTCTCAAAAAGGCGTTGATGAGCCGAGATATTGCTTTGGAAGAAAAGAAATTATTGACGGCTAAAGTACAGCAGTTGGAAGAGGTTATTCGTTCTTTGCAAGCTTTTGAAATGGAAATTCTGGAAAAAGTAGAGGTCCTTTCTAATAAAGATATGGATAAAATAAAAGTTTCTATATCCAGTATTAACGGTGAACTTAAGCGAAGAGGAAAATATTTTAATCCGTTAGCTAATTCAAAAAAAAACAATAGAGGCGGGGTCTATGTCCCCGATTATCCGTTTTTAGGGAATAATGATTTGATGATTGAACAAATCACTCGTACTTTTGATGCTGTTGATGATAATATTTATTACCAGGAAGTTATGAAAAAAGTTCCGCTCGGAAAACCGGTTTGGTCGTATTGGGTTTCTTCCCCGTTCGGGAAAAGATTGGATCCGTTTAATTCCAGAAGTGCTATTCATAAAGGAGTAGATTTAGCATCTAATAAAGGCAATAAAATAAAAACAATGGCGGAAGGCAAAGTTGTAAGAGCTTTTTATAATGGTGGATATGGTAAGTTTATAGAGATTGACCATGGTAATGGTTTTAAAACAAAATATGGGCACTTAAATGCAATTTATGTTAAAAAAGGACAGGATGTGAAAGTCGGACAAGCTATTGGTGAGGTTGGTTCTACCGGACGTTCTACCGGTCCGCATTTACATTATGAGATTTTGTATGACGGGGTACATATGAACCCTATGGTGTTTATTAAAGCTAAATAGGATATTGGAGATTTTATGATGAGAAAATTTAGACGCGTTATGTTTTTGAAGTTGGCTAGATTGCTGAAAGGGGATAAAAATATTGTTCCTTGTATTATCAGCGGTGGTACAAAAATTATCGGAAATGTGACGGATGGTGATGTTATTCATATTGATGGCAAACTGGATGGAGATGTTGTTTGCCGTGAATTGGTTATCGGGGCAACCGGTGTTGTAAAAGGTAAAATTAAAGCTAAAAGTTTGGAACTTTACGGTGAATTGCAAGGTTCTTTGGAAGTGGAAAATTTATTTGTGGCCGGAACTGCGAAATTTATCGGTGATTCCGTATATAAAACAATTGCGATTGAACCCGGTGCTGTCTTAGTCGGAAATTGTGCCGTAGCTAAAAATCAAAAATCAGAGCCGTTGGCTTAAAATGAAAAAGCGGAAAAATTTCCGCTTTTTTTATGCTTAAATTCGGTGGTAAGGGTGATGATTAATAATGGTTTCTATGCGATAAATTTGTTCGCTTAGTACGGCTCGCATCAAAATATGCGGTAAGGTTAATTTACCAAAGGAAAGAAGTAAATCTGCTTTGTCGCGAGTGGATTGCAAATGACCATCGGCTCCACCGATTAAAAAACATATCTCAGATGTGCCTGCCGTCATCCAATTTTCTACTATTTCTGCTAGTTCGGGACTGGTCATATTTTTTCCGCGTTCATCTAAAACAATTACTTTTGCGTTCGGGGCAATACAGGATTGTAGAAATTTGCTTTCTTCTTGCTGGTTCGCGTTGTCCTTTTCTTTGATTTGGAAATTCCATTTCATTCGTTCGGCATATCTTTTGATGATTTCTCCTTCGGGAGATTTTTCTTTACATTTGCCGATTACACCGAGTGTTACTTTCATTTTAATGTTTCCTCTATTACGGTTCGAGCTTGTTTCCTACCGGAAGCCAGAGCTTGGACGGCGGTTCCACATTGTCCGGTCATATCGCCGGCGCACGGAATAGCGGTCGGTAAATCTTCTTGGGGAAAATAAGAACCCAATGCCATAACTAAAAGTTCGTACCCATTTTCTACCTTTTGAGTATTCATAAGATGCTCGGCTTTTCCTTGCTCATTGATTTGATTGCTGACGGTTGTTAAGGTATAGCTTCCCGCGTTTTTTTCTATTTTGGTTATAGATGTCAGGGCGCGAATACAAATGTTTTGATGTGATAGTTCTTCGTGGTCGCGTTTCATAATGCGCATATCTGATTCTTGGCGACGGACAAACATTTCTATTTGTTCAAAACCTTGTTCTTTGAGAGTTAAAGCGCAATCAAGTGCAACTTCACCTCCGCCGATAACGGCAACTTTTTGCTGATGTTGCGGCCGAAATTGTTGCGGGTTAGATAAATAAGTTGCGTAAGGAAGACAATTCTCTTCGCCCGAAATATTCAGGTTGCGCGTCTTTGTCTCGCCTATGGCAATAACCATTCCGTCATAATTGTTTTTTAATTTGTTCCAATCGGTTATTTCGGTATTGAGATAAACCGTTACACGGTCATTGTCTATCAGACGATTAATTTCTTTTTGGCGGACTGTTTGGGGCAGTCTGCGTTCGGGAATTAAACGGATGCTGCCACCTAATGAAGATGATTTTTCATATAAATCAACTTTCCAACCATTAATTATAAATTCATATAAGGCGCCTAAGCCGGCAGGCCCACCACCGATAATTGCAACTTTTTTGCCGTTTGGTGATGGTAATGACAGGGGGGGAAGACCGCCTCGTTGCATGACATAGGCTTGTAAACATGGGATTTCTATGGCTTTATCTATTTTGGCGCGGATGCATGCTCTTTGGCAAAATGTATCCGGACAGATTAAACCGCATGTTTGCGGAAGCGGATTACGGGAGGCAATTTGCGCAGCTGCTGTCGGATAATCGTCGGCCAGTGCCGTTTTGATGAAATCATGTGGTGAAACGCCTAGCGGACAAGCTTTGGCGCACGGGCTGATTTTACATCCAAGACATCTTTTTAATTCTTCTAATATTTCCATAAATGACCTCATCTCGTTGTTTGTTTGCTTATAACAAATAATCCTGATTTGCGCAAGTTAAAACCCTTGATATTACACAGATTGACGATAACGTAAAAATGTGTTATTATAAGCAGATATAGGTACTCGGAGAGATGTAATGGCAGAAAAACAGTTTGAAACGGTGACGGAATTCCAAGAATATTATAATAAAATTCCGGATAAAGAAGTTAAAAAGTGGACGACCAAAGACTGGCTCGGTATGTACCAGAAGTTAGATGTTCTCCTAATGAAAGATAAAGAGTTTAAAGCGGAGGCATTGAAATATGGCGAAAATAAATTCGGAAAAGATGTGGTTGATAATCTGGATGATTTAATTTTTATGCAATTTTATTTTTCTCGTTTTCGGGGACGCGATACTTTGATACATTTGAATAAAAATTATAAATTGCCGAAAGATGATTTTGAAGTAATGATTGATGTTGCCAGAAAACTCGGAAAAAATTTGGCTAAGAAAGGTATTGATATTTCTAAATCAAATGTAAATCAATCGGATGTGAAAGGTGAGCGAATGCATACAACGGAAATCGTTGATAAAGTGGTTTTTGATATTACTAATTATGCTAAGTATGATAAAAATCCACAGACGAATGAAATATTGCCGAAGTATGATGAATTAGGATCAGAAATTGATTTTATCCAAAGTGATGGAAAGCAAAATAATTTAATTTCTTTAGGAAATCAATATTTTAAAGATGACCGAAGTTCAGAAATTGAGGTGAGTCCCTCTGCCGAAAAAGATCGTCATCTCAGTACATCAGTTCATGAGGCGGTGCATGCATATTTGCAGATTGGTAATTTGTGGCAAAAAGAGCAATTGGATACCGGTTTGAAACCGATTGACGGGTTATCAGATGATTTTATGGAACTTCTTAAATATAATCGCGACTATTATGTGGAATCAAGAGATGCAGCGGATAGAGATAAAGTTAAGAATGATAATGACGGGTATAAAATGCAACCGGTTGAGAAAATGGCGCAAGTTATAGGACTTACTTCTGAACATTATTTTAGACAAGAAACACAACAGTATTCGGAAAGAAATATGCGACGATTAGAACGGTTGGTTAAGGATGACGCCTTGAAATATACAAGTTATACCGATGATGGCAAGGTTTATGGTGTCTTTGATATGGATAAGATGAAAATTGCTTCGGAAGATGGGTTTAAAAATAAATATCTGAAAAATCTTGATAAAGAGGTGCAAGAAAGATTGACTATGAAAGTTTTTGATAAGGATTTGTATATTTTGGTGCCGAACGATGAAACTTTAGGAAGAAAATTAACAGCAGCGATGAAAAGTAGAGACTTGGGAAATGCTGTTAAAACTACTTTAAATTTGGGGAAAGGGCGTTAATAAAATCAAAAAAATTGATACGCGGAGAGGATAATGACAGAAAAGCAATTTGAAACAGTGGCGGAATTCCAAGAATATTATAATAAAATTCCCGATGATGACGTAAAAAAATGGACGACCAAAGAATGGCTTGATATGTACCGGCAGTTGGATGAAACAATAGTAAAAGATCATCAATTTCAGGTACAAGCAATTAATGCCGGAAAGGGAAAATATAGTGATAATTCTTTATATTCAATGAAATATATGCAACTATATTTTATGAGAGAAGCCGGACATGATACAATGAAACATTTGTATAAAAATTATAAGTTCCCTGAAGAGGAAATGAAAGCGATGATTGCTATTTCTAAGAATATCGGACATAATCTGGCGCAAAAGAAAATTGATTTATCTCAATCTAATGTTGTGCAACTGAGTTCTGATACGAATCGCTTGGAAACGGGACGGAAAGTTGATCAGGTTGTTTGGGAAGAAACAAATTACGGAAAATTCAGGTTTAACCCTTGGACAGGCGAGGAGATGCCGAAACATGATGTGTTGAAATCCGATATCCTTCCTATTAAAGAAAATGATTCCAGACAGTATACTTCATTGGGAGTGCAAAGGTTTAAAGATGATAAAAGTTCTGAAATAAGACTGTCAACCAGTACGGTGCATGATGAAATTTTGGATACTTCCGTACATGAGATGGTACATGCTTATATGCAGGTCGGAAGCAGATTACAACAAGAACAGTTGCAACAACATATTAAACCGGTGGATTCAATGTCTTCTGATTTTTTGGAATTGTTGAAATATAATCAAAAATATTATTTGAGAAGCAATGAGGTAGATAGTTCGGATGAGGCAAAAAAAGAAATAGAGAGTTACAAAAAACAACCGGTTGAAAAAATGGCGCAAGTTATAGGGCTTGCTTCTGAACATTATTTTAGACAAGAAACACAACAATATACAGAAAGAGCTGCACGTCAGTTTACTTTGTTTGTTAACGATGCCGTACCAGGGGCGACGATGCGCGTCGGAAATAATGAAATTGCTTTGGTGTATTCCATGAATGAAATGAAGGTTAAAGACGAAAAGGAATTTCAGCAGAAATATTTGAAATATTTAGATGAAGATGCGAAGAAACAAATCGGTCTTATGCAAAGAGACGGCTATCTCTGTGCTTTTGTTCCGCAAAGTGAAAGATTAGCTGATAAGATGAAAGAGGCACAAACGAAGCAATTTAATGAAGAAATTGCGTTGCGTAAGATGCAGACGGAGAAGGTTCGTGATTAAAATTAAAGAAATCAAAAACATTAATTCGCTTAAACTGTTTGTGCAAGAAACACCGGATGAGGAAATTCAACTTTGGAAAACAAAGGATTGGAATGATTTTTATAAGCTTTTGGACCGTTTGGTTGCGGCAGATATAAGTTTGCGTACACCTCGTACGGGTAAAATAGCACATCAATATTGGCGTGATTTAAAAGAGACGGTCTGGTACGGAAACGGTGATTTTGTGCGGTGGTATCATTTGGAAAAAGACGATGTCTTGCTGCAGAAAAAACGTCATTTTGCCAGTACAGTCGGCGTGGAAATGCTTAGAAAGTTAAATCGGAATTATCGTCTTAGTCCTGAGGATTTCTCTGCCTTAATTAAGCTGGCAAAAAATATCGGATATCAGTTGGCGGATAATAAAATAGATTTAGCAACAGTCAGTATTAATAATTCGGAGAAGATTTGTTTGAACTTAGGTAAACTTGCCGATAAAACTGTATTTAACACAAGTATGTATGCTCGTAAGTATAGATATAAACGGGCAAAATCAGATATACAAATTTTGCGAGATAATGGCGGAAATGTCGGAGGATGTACTTTGGTACAAAGTCCGTATGGGGCGAGAATAGATTTTAATCTGTTTCCTTATGAGGATACTTTTTTGGAAAAAAGTGTGCATGAGGCTGTGCATGCTCATTTGCAAATGTTGACATTGTGGCAGAAATATCAAGCAGAAAACGGAGAGTTTCCTTACAAAGAACTTTCACCGGAATTTTTTGAGCTGATACATCACAGTAATGAGTATTATGTTGGTATATATACGGGGAACAGAGCTGAGCGAAAAGTATATTTGGAAAACAGACGAGGATACCGCCGGCAGCCGGCAGAGAAAATGGCTTATATTATCGGTAAAGTCAGTGAACATTACTATCGGCAAAAAACAAGACAATATTCGGAACGAAGTGCTGTGTATATGAGTTATTTGGTCTATGATACCGTGCCATTTGAAGCAAGATATGATGTAGAGACGATTTCTCTGAAATTCTACCGTAAATTACTCGGCTCCGGCGGAAAAGATAAAAAAAGTTTTAAGGATAAGTATTTGTACCATATTTCTGAAAAACTTTACGATAAATTTGCGGTAAAGGTTGATGATAAGGTGTTTGAAGTTAAAGTGCCGAATAATTTTGAAACACGGAATTTTCTGCATTGCAGTTATTGTCAAAAAAGAAAAAGCGATTTCGGGGCTTTGACAAATATGTTTTTAGGGAACGGACGATCATAAAATGTATAATGTGTCGAATTGACGCTATTGAATATTTGTGATACAATGAGGTGTCGATTGGTAAAGGTAAAATGTATGGAATCTGAATTTTACGATATAGAAACTTTTAATATGTATGTAGCTTCTTTGGATGATCAGGAAATTCAAAAGTGGTCAGCTGAAGAGTGGAATCAATTATATGAAAAATTAGATTATATATTAGAATACGATGATAGTATTTCGGAGGAAGTTTGTTATCATAATGAGAGGTATTGTAGGTTTTTGGATAATAAAACTTATTTTTCCCAGACTTGTGGATTTGATGCTTTGAAAAAATTATATCGTAATTTTAGGTTTGACAGCGAAGATTACAAAATATTGATTGAAGATGGGAAAAATATCGGGAAAGGCTTAGCTCATCAGCGATTAGATTTGGCAGGAAGTACAGTTATTAATGATGAAATGGAGACGAATCGTTTAAAAGACGGGAAGAAAATTGATAAAACAGTTTATGATGCGACTTATTACCGAAAATGTAAAATTAATCCTAAAACAAAGGACAAAAGATATCGGTATGATAAAGTCCGGTCAGTTATTCAGGTGGTTCCGAGTGAGAAAATGCTACATTCTCTCGGGGAACAGTGGGAAGAAGATTTTTATTTTTCAAAGATTAATTTATCTGATGATGCGACGGAAGATAATTTTTTGAATACCGCAGTGCATGAATCGGTGCACGCTCATTTTCAATTATCAATTACAAATCAGCAGTTTGAGCGAGAAAACGGAATCTTACCGGAAAAGAAATTATCTAAAGAATTTTATGATTTATTGGCGCATAATCAAGATTATTATTTATCTAATTTTGCCGGCGGAACTAATGATGAAAATAAAAAGCGGTCTGAAGAGGCAAAATATAGCTATATGCGACAACCGATAGAGAAAATGGCAAGTCTTATCGGGGGGACGGCGGAACGAACTTTTCGGCAGATGACACGGCAGTATTCGGAAAGAGTGGCACGGGATTTGACGGATTTGGTGGATGATGTACAGCCGGAATATGCATTTTATTCACAAAACAGAAAAATGGTGGTCTTAGTTTATAATCAACAGACACTTGGTGTTGCCGGAAGAACTGAAGATATGTTTAAGAATAAATATTTTGCAACCATAGATGAAAAAGGACTTGAGAAAATTAAGGTGGCTTGTTGTCATAATTATATGTATGTGGCGGCTCCGATAGATTATGATTTGCGTGTGCGGTTGCAGAAAGCAAAATGTCGGCGAGAGAAGGAGGTTAATGTGCAAAAAGGATGTGTTAACCCGATTGATATTATGTATAAAGAGAACTTACTTGTAAAATAAAAAAATATATTTACATTAAATACAGAGTGTGATAAATCGTTATTTGGGTTGTTAAGGGAAGAGAATTGAGTACCAAGAGCAAAAAAATACGTTTTTTATCTCTGTTTTGGGATTATGTCAGTGCATTATCGTTAATTGCGCTCCTTGTTTTGTTATGGAATTTAGGTAAAGGACCGATTGAGGTTAATTTTTTACGGCCGTATATTATTCAGGCTTTGACGAACGAAACTTCAGATTATGATTTAAAAGTCGGGGCGGTTAATGTTGAATTGACGCATTCCATTCAACCTCTGAAAATTATTGCTAATAATGTTGAATTTAAGGATAGAGACGGTGAGTATCTCATTCAGGCTCCTCGGTTAGCCTTGGATTTTTCGGCTCGGGCTTTGTTAAAAGGAATGTTGGCTCCAAGCGCAGTCAGTGTAGAAAAACCTTACATCTTTGTTAATACGGAATACGGTTTTAAAAATGACGAAGTCATGCCGGTTAAGAGTTTGAAGACTAATCCGAAATTTAAAATGAAAAAGTTGGAATTCTATTTTACGCAATTTGAAGAGTTTATGGAACGATTTAACTCTCCTGAAAAATTATATTTGGAAAGCTTTATTAATAGTATTAAAATTACGGATGCTGTGTTGGATATTAATGAGGTGGAGACTAAAAGACATTTCTCGTTTAATGATTTAGATTTTTCTTTTGAACATGGAATGACCGATATTGTCTTGAAAGCAGACAGTATTGTTAAATTTGAAAATCGTGCCAGCGGTTTGGATATGGAGTTGAAATACAAATTACGAAATGATGAAGTTACTTATAATTTGAATTTCTCTGATTTGGTTTTGACGGATTTATATGATATTTTAGTACCGGAAAAAGGAGATATTAAAGCGGTGGATATTCCGATAAACGGACAAGTTACCGCACTGATAGATTTTGGAAATGTTTTAAAAAATAAAGATAGATTTGCAGATACTATCGGAGAAAATATTAAAGAGGTTGATTTTGCCGTGGAAGGAGGACATGGTAAAATCGGTTTTGGAAATAATGAAGATTTTGATTATGAGGTTTCTTCGTTTAATCTGAACGGAAAGCTACATGGTGGTTTGGATACGATAAAAATTGAAAATGCCGTTTTTGATTTTGATGATAAAAAAACTGAACTCAGTCTTTCCGCTTCCGGATTTAAGGATTATTTTTTTAAGGGTAATGCCGAAAAATTTAAGCTGAATTTCAGGGCGAAAATAGGTGAATTTGAAATGGATGAGCTTTCGCTTTTATGGCCGAAATATTTGGGGCAGAAGGCTTGGGCATGGTGTAAAGACGGATTATACGGCGGAAATATCGCAAATGGTGATTTTTCTTTTGATTTCGGATGGGATAAAAAAACGAAACAGTTCGGATTGTTAAAATTAACAGGGACGGCGGATATAGAAGATTCAAATCTGCATTATCTGGACGGAATGCCGGTTATTCGTAATGTTTACGGAACGGCAATTTTTGAACAAGATAATATTAATATTAAAGTAGATAAAGGCGTTTCAGACGGGGTTATTCTAACCGGAGGAACGGTCTTGTTATATGATTTGGATAAAGAAGATAACTTTATTAAAATTGATTTGACCGGTAATTCTACAATTACGGATGCCTTGAAATTAATAGATAATGAACCGCTCGGATTTACGAAGGAAATGGGTGTTAATCCGGCGTTGGTGGCCGGTGATGTAGATATCGGACTGAAGTTGGATTTTGAACTTAAAACCAGTTTGAAACCGGAAGAGATTAAAGTAGAAGTCAGGGGAGATTTAAAAGAGGTTGAATATCTTGGGTTGCCGGATGGGAAGACTTTTGTTGCGGATAGATTAAAGTTATTGGTAACCGAAAAAGGGTTCGAGCTTTCCGGCGTAGCAAAATATCAAGATGTGCCGCTTAATTTGGTATTGGATGAGAAATTTTATAATAAGGAATATAAAAGTAAAATTATTGCCGATGTTCAAATTACAGATGAAATTTTGAAGAAATTGGATATTTCAAGTGAAATTTTAGCAGCACCATATTTTACCGGAAGTTCGGATGTTAAGGCGATTTTGACTTTCTTAAACAATGGAGATGTTAAGTTGGAGGTGGACAGCTCCCTTAAAAATACCGAAATTGATTATGCTTTTTTGGGATTTGCAAAGAAGAAGGGAATTCCGTGTCGGGCTAAAGCCGATATGATTATTCGCGAGGAACGACTAAAAGAAGTTACCTCATTTAGTTTGGAAAAGGAACGTTTTTTTGCACAAGGAAAAATGAAAGCTGATGCAAAAGGGCGATTGAGAGAAGTTGATATTACTGAGATTAAAGCGCCCAAGGCATTTGCAAAGGCACGCGTGGATTTTGCTTATGAACCGAAGTTGAAATTAAAGGTTACGGTTTCCGGCGATGCGTATGATTTGACGGATTTCTTTGAAACGAAAAAGAAAGATACTAAGGAAGCTAAAGTTATTAAAAAGAAAAGTTTGAAAGATCCGTTAGAAGATGTATTGGATACAGATATTGTTATCGGGGTTAACAAGCTATGGACGAATGAAGATGTGCCGGTTACAAATTTTGCAGGAAAAGCACAAATTCGTAAAGGTATCGGGTTACATCGCATGAATATGATCGGTAATTACGGTTCCAGCCGTGATGTACAGATGAAACTTGATTTTGAACCGCGAGGAAATGAATATATTTTGAATGTTACTTCTAATAATGCCGGAAGTACCTTAAAGGTTTTGCGTTTATATGATAATATGCGTGGCGGTAATTTACGTATTTCTGCAAAACGTGATAAGTATAAAAACTTTAAAGGCCATGCTAAAATGCGTGATTTTTCGTTGATTAATACACCAGTGTTTGCAAAAGTTTTGAGTGTGGCTTCATTTTCCGGCATTGTGGATATGCTTACGGGGGAAGGGCTGACCTTTAGCCATGTTAATGCCCCGTTTTCTTATACATTTTCTACTAAAAATTTAGAAACGGAAGAATTTAAGATGTTTGGTCCGGTGTTAGGGGTTACCTTACGCGGGCGATATAATTTGGTAGATGAAATTATTGATGCCAGAGGAATGGTAATTCCGGCATATGGGTTAAATACTTTTATCGGGAATATTCCATTGGTCGGGAAAATGCTTGCCGGAAAGGACGGAACGGTTTTTGCAACAAATTACAGCTTGACCGGAAGTTTGGAAAAACCGGAAATCTCAATTAATCCGCTTTCTACCTTGGCACCGAATTCTATTAAGGAATTCTTTGAGGATAAGGAATAAAAATGGCAGGTAAAATCGGAATTGATTTTCATGGGGTAATTTCGGATGCGCCGGAAGTGTTTGAGATTTTTTGTCGCGAAATCCGTAAAAAGAATGTGAAAGTTTATGTTATCAGCGGTGGTCCCAAAAAAGATGTGCAGACTTATTTAGATGAACACCATATTTTATATGATGAAGTTTGGGCAATTTTGGATTTTTATTCCGCGCAGGGTAAAGCTGAATTTTTTGAAGATGGAAGTTTTAAAGTGGATACAGCTTTGTGGAATAAAGCAAAAGCTGAGTATTGTGCAAAGGAAAATATTAACTTTCATATTGATGATTCTAATGTGTTCGGGCAATATTTTGTGACACCATATTGTAAATATGAAGTCGGACATGAAGTTTGTTCTATCGGACCGGTGAAAATTGATTTTAAAAATGTAGAAAAAGCGGTAGAGGATATTGCAACTTATATTTTAAGTAAATAAAAAGCCCGCATATGCGAGCTTAAAAGTAATACGAATTCATTTAGTGCTTAAAAAAATTCCAATTCGGGTGCGGATAGGTGTATCTGCGGGGACAATATAAACTTTATTTTTTGTAGAATTTATATGCAGCCCTTTGTGACACAGTTGCCCGTTGATTTCTCGCGCATCGGAGGAACGATACCAATCTCCGTTGATTTCATCGCCGTTTAGTTGGCGGATTTGTTGGTTGAGATTGCGATAATTGTTTTTTATCTTATTGAGGGTTTCGGCATTAATAATGCTGATGTTTTGACCGGCAAAAACCATGTTTTGATAGGAGCTTTGGATGTGCTCAAAAGAATCTATCGGTGGTTCGTGAAGATACAAAATAAAATTATTTATCAGAATTCCCCATGCTTGATGAGTTTTGCTATCTGCGACGCGACAACTTATTAAACCGTCTGTATAAACTACCGGATAGGTAAATGTCTGTTCCCGAATAAGAAAAAGAAATTTTTTCCAAAATGAATAAGAATGTAAAACCGCGTAATTTTTTGAAGATAAATCAGGGGCGATATTTAATGTCGTTTCCATAATAAATATATATATTAATAAAAATTTATTTCAATATATGGATTTATTATAAAAAAGCAAGAAAAAAACGACTTAATCGTCGTTAGCTATATCATATTATATATGTGTGGGAAAATGGTGGACCGTAGAGGTAACGCTCCTCTGCTACATCCATGTCAAGGATGCGTTCTACTTTTAAACTAACGGTCCGTTCAGTTTTTTCTATCATAGAAAAAAAATGTTTGCAAGATATTTTTCAGATGTGAGGGATAAAATATTAATAATTCTTATTGAAAAGTTAACTATTTTTGTATATAACAAAAGCAATTAGTGCAATAATCAGATTAAAACGTGATAATATGAGTGAAAATATAGAATTTCAAGTTGATTACAGTAAATTAAATGTGATGGATGAATATAATACCGATGAGCTTAACTATCCGCTTATCTTATCTATCCCGCATTGCGGTACCGTGTTTCCGGAAGAATTCTTAAAAGCCGTTAAGCATGATGTAAAAACATTGCGAAAAAATGAGGATCTCTTTGTAAAAGACTTGTTAGACGAAGCAATTACCGAGGGAAAAGTTACGGCTTTGTGCTTAAATATAAATCGTTGTTTTATTGATGTGAATCGGGCTAAGATGGAATTAGACCCGAATATGTTTTTTGATTATCCGACAGATGCTATTAATCTTAATCAACAGCGTTCGCGTTACGGATTAGGGATTATTCATAAAGTTACCGCTGAGAGCCAGCCGATTTATGATGGTAAAATCTCGTATAAAGAGGCTCTGCAACGGATTGAAAATGTTTATGATGTTTATCATAACAGATTAAAAGAATTGATTGATAAAACAGTAGCAAAGTTTGGTTTTTGTCTGGTGTTGGATTGTCATTCTATGCCGTCTAAGATTTGCTCTATTATTTCCGAAAGTCCGAGAATTGATTTTTGTTTGGGAAATCTATTTGAGCAAAGTTGCCCGAATAAGATAAGTTTTTTTGTGGAAAGCGAACTTTCCAGACGTGAATATTATGTGGCAAAGAATCGTCCGTATTCCGGGGCTTTTATTACTTTTAACTATTGTGAGCCCAGAAAACAGGCTTATACTCTGCAATTAGAAATTAATCGCGTGATTTATGCAGATGAATCTAAACTTGAAAAAAATGATAATTTTCAACAGGTTAGCTATAATATCAGCCATACAGTTATGAACTTGGCTAAATTTTTGCTGGATTTTTAAATTTATTGTGATATTTATCGTTCTTGTATTTGCGCAAACAGGAATTATTTTCTGTTTGTAATTTGATTAACTACCCGTTTTTAAGGATGGTATTTTATTTGGAAATACTAACCGGACCGAAAGTTTAAAGACAGGGAGGTCTCTTGCCTTATAGCGGTATTTAGGAAAAGTCAGTCGTGCTAAAAAGCATATTATTTTTGTTGGTACTTATTTCTATGGTTACCACTCCATCTGTTGCTTATGAAGCATATACAAATTCTAACCTTAATTTATTACAACATGAAGTTGAAGCAGAGCCGGAAGATTATGAAATGTGTCAAATTGCTGTTGACGAGGCTCAGGAAGAATTTGGAATTAAAGAAAATCTTTTACAAACTATCGCCTCGGTTGAGAGCGGACGTTGGAACGCTAAAGCAGGTCGCAGAGTGGCTTGGCCGTGGACAATTCATGCAAACGGTAAAGGTAAATATTTTAAAACTAAAGCAGAAGCCGTTGCAGCTGTTCAGGCATTGCAAGCAAAAGGTATCAGAAATATTGATGTCGGATGTATGCAGATTAACTTAAAGTATCACGGTAAAGCTTTTTCATCATTGGATGAGGCTTTTGATCCAAAGAAAAATGCAGCTTACAGTGCTCAGTTTTTGCGGAAGTTATATAAAAGAAATGAAAATTGGAAAAAAACTGCTATGCAATACCATTCTAAAAACAGAAGAAGAGGTATAAATTATAAGAATAGATTGGAAAAGCATTTTGCTCAATTTATCAGACAAGATGAAAATATCGTTCTTTTCAGCAGATAGAAGTTAAGCTCCCACAAAATCGGGAGCTTTTTATAATCTCATTTTGTATGGTGTAAGATGGAAATTTTGCTTGCAATTATCAGTTTTACTGCATATTCTTGCAGAAGTTTTGAGATATATTAAGAGGTTAGAGATATTATGGAAAATATTGAAGATAAGAAAAAAGAAGAATCTTTAGGCGAAACTTTTAAGATGGTTATTTATGCTATTGTGATTGCCGGTGTTATTCGTACCTTCTTATTTGAGCCTTTTAAAATTCCGTCAGGTTCTATGTATCCGACATTGGAGGTTGGGGACTTTTTGTTTGTTTCAAAATATACCTACGGATATTCTAAACACTCATTTCCTTTTAGTTTTCCCGGATATGAGGGACGAATTTGGTCTGATTTGCCGAAGCGGGGAGATGTTGTGGTTTTTAAATATCCCGGAGATAATAAAACTGATTTTATTAAACGCGTTATCGGTTTGCCGGGGGATACTATCCAAATGAAAAACGGCAGATTGTATATTAATGGCGAACCCACGAAACGTGAGACAATAGGCACATATATTATTGATGAATATGTGACTTTGCCGATGAAATATACCGAATATGTTGAAACTTTTCCGGAGGGAACGGCACATCGTATCTTGGAAATCAGTGATGAACAAAAAATTGATAATACCGTGGAATTTAAAGTTCCGGACGGACATTATTTTATGATGGGAGATAATCGCGATAATTCTAATGATTCCAGAAAAGATGTCGGTTTTGTCCCATTTGATAATATTGAAGGAAAAGCCAGATTTTTATTCTATTCGCATGATGATAGCATTGTTTGGTATAATCCGATAAGTTGGATAGGGGCTATTCGTTGGAATCGTTTATTTAATAAAATTTAATTTGTAAGGCACACAAAGTTGTGCCTTTTGTTTGGGTAAAAAATGCTTGCAATTTGGACAATAAAAGCGTAAATTCAACTCTGATATGAAAAAACAAAGAAGAATAAAATGAAAGAATTACAACAAACATTGGAATATGAATTTTCGGATGAGCGGATTTTAAGACAAGCTTTGACGCACTCCAGCAAAACATCAGATATTCACCAAAATTATGAGAGATTGGAATTTCTTGGAGATAGAATTCTCGGTGTTACCGTGGCAGAAATGCTTTGTCGGATGTTTCCCGATGAACCCGAAGGTAATCTCTCACAAAGATTTATCGGTTTGGTTTGTAAAGAGACAGTGGCGGAAGTTGTCACTTTATGGGGAGCGGATAAATATATTATTGTTGCTAATCCGGATGCCTCTCAGAGTGAAAATGTCCTTTGCGATGTTGGTGAGGCGATTATTGCCGCTATCTATAAAGATAGTCAAAGTATGCAGGTTGCACAAGATTTTGTCCGCAAAAATTGGTTGCCGTTGATTGATCGCAAATCTAAACCTCATAAAGACTATAAAACACGGCTGCAGGAAGAAGTTCATAATTTGAATTTGCAAACACCGGTGTATCGGGTTTTAGAAAAGACCGGTAGTGAACACAAACCAGAGTTTTTAATGGAAGTTTGGGTTGGAGACGGGGTTACGGCTGAAGGACATGGAAAAAATAAAAAGATAGCTGAGCAGGAAGCTGCTTGCAAAATGTTAAAATCGTTAGGAATTAAAGATGTCTGATGAGATACAAACGCGGTGCGGATTTGTGGCTCTGCTTGGGGCTCCGAATGCCGGTAAATCTACTTTGACCAATCATTTTGTGGGTTCTAAAGTCAGTATTGTTTCTCCTAAGGCGCAAACAACGCGCATGACAGTCAAAGGTATCGGTGTATATGAGAATACACAAATTATCTTTTTAGATACTCCGGGGATATTTAAACCGAAGAGACGGCTTGACAGAGCTATGGTGGCTTCGGCATGGACAGGTGTCGGAGATGCAGATATTACTGCGGTTTTGGTGGATGCTAAACGCGGCTATGATGATGAAACAAAGGCGATTATTCAAAAATTAAAAGAAACAAAAATGAAAGCGGTTTTGGTTTTGAATAAAATAGATTTGGTTAAGGGAGAGAAACTTTTAGAACTTTGTGCCGTCTTAAATAAAGAATATGCATTTGAGGAAACTTTTATGGTGTCTGCCTTGAATGGACGGGGAGCTGATGATTTTTATAAATATCTGGCAGATAATCTACCGGAAAGTCCGTGGTATTATCCTGAAGAGCAAATGTCCGATTTGCCGTTAAAACTTTTGGCTGCTGAAGTTGTGCGTGAAAAATTGTTTTTGTATTTGAAACAGGAATTGCCTTATGCCGTTACTGTTGAACCGGAACTTTGGGAAAGAAGAGAAGATAATTCCGTCCGTGCGGAAATGACGGTTTATGTGGAGCGGGAAGGTCAGAGGCAGATTGTTCTCGGGCGACGCGGTATGATGATCAAAAAAATCGGACAAGCTGCGCGTTTGGAGTTGCAGAACCTATTGGAAGATAAAATTCATTTGTTTTTATTTGTGAAAGTGCGTGAAAATTGGGGCGAAGATCCCGCACGTTATAAAGATTGGAATTTGGATTTTAAGGCATAGATGATAAATAAAGAACCCCGATTATTGCGGAGTTTTTTTATAAACATAAAAAAAGCACTCTTAGAAAAGAGTGCTTTTAATTTTTTTGCAGGGAGATTAGAATTCTTCTAATACTTTACCGGCTTCAACGGCATTGTGAATGTTAACCATAGCGATTGTGTTATACCCATTATCAACATGGACAACTTCACCGCTGATAGCTTCGCCGAGCGGAGATAACAATGCAAGTGCAGCACGGCCAACTTGTTCTTGGGTAACATTAGCTTGCATCGGAGCGTTTAATTCATTCCAACGCAAAATTTTGCGGAAATCACCAATACCGGAAGCGGCTAATGTTTTAATCGGACCGGCAGAAATTGCATTAACGCGAACTTTTTGTTGTCCCATATCCATAGCAGCGTAGCGAACAGAAGCTTCCAAAGCTGCTTTAGCAACACCCATAATGTTATAGTTCGGCAATACGCGTTCAGACCCTAAGTAGGTCATGGTTACGATTGAACCGTTTTCATTCATATACGGTGCAGCACAACGACAAGCTTCTAAGAATGAGTAGCAAGAAATGTGCATTGTGTTTGTGAAGTTTTCTAATGTTGTATCAATCGTACGACCTTTTAATTGATTTTTATCAGAAAAAGCGATAGCGTGAACAACGAAATCAATTTTGCCCCATTTGTCACCCAATTCTTTGAAGCATGCTTCAACAGATGCAGAATCGGTCACATCACATTTGATTAATGTCGGTTCAAAAGAAAGCTTTTCAGCTAACGGGATAACTCTTTTTTCAAGAGCTTCATTTTGATATGAAATTGCAATTTGTGCGCCTTGTGCATCAAGTGCCTGAGCAATACCCCAAGCGATAGATTTATCATTGGCAAGGCCCATAATCAGACCTTTTTTACCAGCCATAAGTGGTTCAGCTGTCATCTTTTCCTTCCTTAAATATTTAATACAGTATGTTTTATGAAACTAACTATCCCTTTATTTACTAAAATAAATCTAATTTGTAAACAATTATTTTATATTTGTGTATGCGTGGGGGAAAATATACAAATATATCTTGCGTTAAAGTAAAAGAGAGGATTATTATCTTATATCATTATGATAATATTGTGCTTATGTTATTGATTTTACTTTTGTTTTAAAAAATATTGCGAAATTTGAAAAAAATGCTTGCAAAACGAACAAAAACAGAACATAATCATTTTTGAATTAAAGATTATTTTATTGTAAGGGGTTTAGTATGGAAAAAGATAAAGCGCTTGACGCCGCTCTGAGCCAAATTGAAAGAGCTTTCGGTAAAGGTTCCATTATGCGTTTGGGACAAGATACCAAAATTGATATAGAAGCGATTTCAACCGGTTCTCTCGGTATTGATATTGCATTAGGTATCGGCGGATTACCCAAAGGTCGTATTGTGGAGATTTACGGTCCTGAAAGTTCCGGTAAAACAACTTTAGCTTTGAGTGTTATTGCACAAGCTCAGAAAAAAGGCGGTACTTGTGCATTTATTGATGCGGAACATGCTTTAGATCCATCGTATGCTAAAAAAATCGGCGTAGATATTAATAACTTACTTATTTCACAACCGGATGCCGGTGAACAGGCTTTGGAAATTGCCGATACGTTGGTACGTTCCGGTGCAATTGATGTTTTAGTTGTTGACTCTGTGGCCGCTTTGGTGCCAAAGGCCGAGTTGGAAGGCGAAATGGGTGATTCTCATATGGGCTTACAAGCCAGATTGATGAGTCAGGCATTGCGTAAATTGACAGCGACGGTTTCGCGTTCTAATACTTTGATTATCTTTATTAACCAAATCAGAATGAAAATCGGGGTGATGTTTGGTAATCCGGAAACAACAACCGGTGGTAATGCTTTGAAATTCTATGCCTCTATTCGTATGGACATCAGACGCGTTGGAGCGATTAAAGATAAAGATGATGTTACGGGAAGTCAGACCAGAGTGAAGATTGTAAAGAATAAAGTTGCTCCACCGTTCAAAACAGTTGATTTTGATATTATGTATGGTGAAGGTATTTCTAAGGTCGGCGAGTTGGTTGATTTGGGCGTTAAGGCTGGTTTGGTTGAAAAGTCCGGTGCATGGTTCTCTTATAATGGAGAGAAACTCGGACAGGGACGCGAAAATGCAAAACAGTTTTTGCGGGATAATCCGGCTGTGGCTGAGGAAATTGAGCATAAAATTCGGGCTGATGCCGGTCATCTGACTTCGGAATTGATCGGAGAAGATAAAATTGAAAAAATTGATCCGATTACCGGTGAAGTTACTGAATAGAGATTTTATTGAAAGTCATATTTATGAGAGGTGAGGGAACTTACCTCTCTTTTTTTGACTTGTAATCAATCAGATTTTTATATCTTTAGAGACGAATAAACGATTTTCGTAAAATATGGAAATGGAGAATAGGTATATTTGAGATGTAAAAAAATATTTTTCGTGGGTAGATAGGGAGGGGTTTCTGAGGAATTTGAAAAGATATCAGAGCGTCAGAGAATGAGCGAAACAAAAATATGAGGTGAACTTTCCTGATAAAATGAAAATATTGTGATGGCAAAATTCTGAACTTAATGACAGGATTTAAACGAGGAAAATCGGGATTATATCGGGGAGAGTTAGTAAGGAGAAAATATATGGTAAAAAGTTCAGAAATTCAATCCAGTTTATGGTCGCTCATTACGGGCGTTTTAATGGTGATACTCGGTTTATATATTTGGGTAAATCCTCTTGTGTCTATTTTGATGGTGGCGCTTTATTTGGGGGTGACCTTTATTGTTATCGGCAGTAGTTATATCGGGATGTTCTTTGATTATAAATCTTCGGGATATTTAATTGTCGGACTTTTAGATATTTTTATCGGTATTATCTTTGTATGTAATTTGGGAATATCCGTGGAAACTTTGCCGGTTATTTTTGCACTTTGGAGTTTAACTATCGGTACAATTCAGTTGGTTAATGCGTGGAATTTGCGACATAGTGTGTTTAATTTCGGTTGGAATATTACTGTCGGTCTTATCGGTATTATTTTTGCTTTCTTGATTTTGAGTTATCCGATTATCGGTACAATTACGATAACAATGCTAATCGGTGGATATATCATGTTGTTTGGTTTAGCTAAAATTTTGGAATATCTTTATTTGCGTTAGAAGATAAATTAAAGGCTTTAAGTTATTCACTTAAAGCCTTTAATTCGGTTTGAAGCGTTTTACTTAACCGAGTAGTTTTTTCCACCAGGCTTTCTTTTCTGCCTTAGGGGCAACTTCTGCTTGGGGTTCGGTCTTTCGTTCTTGCTTTTCGGATTTTTTTGATGATCTATCATTTGTTTTCTCGCGATTGTTACGGCGAGAACGCAAGCTACGACGTTTGCGACGATCATTACGAGAACGACGATTATTTTCTTGGCTTTCTTCGTCGGTGTATTCCTCGTTTTGTTCATCGGATTCATCATCTGATGAATATTCCGAAATTTGGTTGTCATCATAAGCAACCGTTGCCGGTTGTTCTTTTTCTGCTTTAGCGATTTTGCTCTTTTCTATTTTATAATCGCAAATGTTCTTAATAGAACTATCAGCAGAGATTACGATATCTAAGTTATATTTTTCTTCTAAATCTGCTAAAATGCGACGTTTGTGATTCAAAATATAAATAGCAATATCATGCGGAAGTTTAACTTCTAAACTATTAAAGTTGCCTTTAATTCCTTCTTCTTCAATTGCGTGAAGAATGAGCATACCGCTTGATTCCGTTGTTCTCTGTACACCTTGACCGCGACAGTATGGACAAGTTACATAGTTGCTTTCAACAAAGGAGGAATGCATTCTTTGACGAGAAATTTCCAATAAACCGAAAATGCTCATTTTCGCAATTTGGACTCTGGCTCTATCCGGTTTCATCGCTTCTTTCATACGTTTTTCTACGGCATGATTATTGGCTGGATCTTCCATATCAATAAAGTCAACCACAACTAACCCTGCCAAATTACGCATCCGAAGTTGTTTGGCAATTTCGTCAGCTGCTTCCAGATTGGTATTTAAAGCGGTTTCTTCAATATCCATTTCGTGGGTGGCACGACCGGAGTTGACATCAATAGAAACCAAAGCTTCGGTCGGATTAATGACCAGATATCCGCCGGATTCAAGTTGAACAATCGGATTATGTAATTTATCCAATTCTTTTTCTACTTGGAAACGTTGGAATACCGGAATTTCATTCGGTTTACGGCATTTGATTTTTCTTCCCATATTCGGAGAGAGAATCTTGCTGAATTCTTTGGCGGTTTTATATGCATTATCACCATCAATGATTACTTCATCTATGTCTTTGGTATACATATCCCGCAAGGAACGTTTGATTAAGTTGCCTTCTTCATAAATCATGCACGGGGCAGAATTACTTAGGGCTGAATAGCGGATGTGATTCCAGGTGCGGATTAAATAATTATAATCGCGGATGATATCACTTTTCTTTTTGTCTTCGCCGGCGGTGCGGATAATTAATGACATATCATCATTTAAAGGTAATTCTTTGATGATGTCTTTGAGACGTTTTCTGTCATTGGCAGAGGTAATCTTGCGTGAAACTCCGCCGGATTTGATGCGGTTCGGCATTAAAACACAATAACGGCCGGCAAGTGATAAATAAGTGGTGCAAGCTGCGCCTTTGTTTCCACGTTCTTCTTTGACAATTTGAATTAATAAAGTTTGACCTTCTTTAATTACATCTTGAATAGTAGAGCGATGGTACAATTTGCGGGCATAAATCAGTTTGCGCTGAACCTCTAAATAGTGCTCAGTATCGTCATCATCGTCATCATCATCGTCATTTTCGTTATTAGCATTATCTTCGGTATCATTATCGTTGTCATTGTCATAATTAGGACGAACTGTAGAAGTAGCGGTTTCTTCTTCGTCTTCATCATCTTCGGAAACTTCCTGACTGATGGTTTCATCAGCAGCAATTCCGCATGCTTCAGTAGAAACTTTTACTTTTTCTTTATTGCCACGACGCCCTAAGAAACGATTGGTGCGACGACGTGGACGACGTTTCTTCTCTTCAGCTTTTTCTTCAGTAGCTTCTTCTGATGGTTCTTCAGTCTCTGCAGAATTTTCTTCTTTGTCATCACAACAATGGCAATTTTCACAAGTGCATTTACCATTCTCATGGCAATGGCATTCACCATCTTCTTGACGGCATGGACAATCCGGTCCGCATGTGCATTCGTGTTTTTCTTCTTTGTCATCACAACAATGGCAATTTTCACAAGTGCATTTACCATTCT
>SAMEA104404106__coassemble_339_pt1 | contig 51049 bp, 50 predicted proteins | sample SAMEA104404106__metabat2_high_PE_033 | metagenome-assembled genome bin SAMEA104404106 (sample SAMEA104404106) | Balaenoptera acutorostrata
TTTCTGCCTCTGCTGTTGCCTCACTCATCGCCATGGCACTATGTCTTAAAATATCCGTCTCCGCCTTACTCAGATTAGGAACAAAAGCGTCATGTGCCCCGTTTTTATCCACGATAGTCGGCAATGATAAACAAATATCTTTATATCCTTCCACCTCATCATGCAATGTTGAAACCGTCAATGTCCGCGCCTCATCATTAATAATTGCCTCACAAATACTAACCAGAGAACTTGCAATCCCGTAATAAGTTGCCGATTTTCCATGATAAATTTTAAATCCGACATCTATCACCTCTTTAGCGGTAGTTTTCTTATACTCATCCGTCAAAACTTGTCCGTGATTTTGGGCATACACTTCCAACTTTTCTCCCCCGACATGTGCCGTTGACCATGAAACTAAAGATGAACTGCCGTGTTCTCCTAAAACATATGCATGAATAGACTTTGGCGCCATCCTGATTTTTTCACTCAACATAGACCGAAACCGCGCCGTATCCAAAACTGTTCCCGAACCGATAACCCGTTCTCTCGGGAATTTGGAAATATCCAATACAATTTTTGTAATCACATCTACCGGATTAGTTGCGATAACAATTTTACAGTCCGGTGCATTTTTCACAATATCCGGAATAATCGCCTTCATAATTTTCGTATTACTTTCCAGCAGAGCCAAACGATTATTCCCCGTCAATGCCAATTTACTATCAACCGTAATAACTACTATCTCCGCCCCGTCCAAATCTTCATAACTTCCGTTATAAATTTTACATCCGTTATTAAGCGCTGCCGCATGCAACACATCCAAAGCTTCCGCCGTTGCCCTGTCCTGATTTAAATCTATCAACACAATTTCTTGCGCCAAACTTTTTATCGCCAGAGTATAAGCCGTAGTACTGCCGACAAACCCTGCGCCAATGATTCCTATTTTCATATTATCCTCCATAAATTGTCATCTTTACATATATCACCAAATCACCAAAAATAAATATAAATTATAAGAAAATGGTATGTTTTCCGAAAAATATTTTAAATCAATTTTTTATCTCAAAGCACAACCCTGGTATTGACAAAATAAACAAATTACCCTATTATTATCTCGAGATTATTAACATTATGTCTAATTATAATAAATTTTTTATGAATCATGAAATTACGAAAAACAATGCTGCAATCAGCAAGTTTTTCGACCCAAAAGGTTTAAAAAAGGAATATCAAGGATACTTGGCATTTCCTCAGGTGTACATTAGTTGGTGGTTTGCTCAGGTTAGAAAAGAGATGAAATCAACGGAAATACAACCGTTAAATTATCTCCTAGCGCCCCGATCTTCTGCTGAACCGCAGGAAGAAATTATCTATGATAAAGAGAAATTCAATTCTGCTAGTTCCAAAACTGAAATTATTTCGGAAAGAATTTGGGGTATCAAATGTGGGGTAACCCATTTTATTGATCTAAATGCCTGCTCTTTCCAAGAAGTCATCGGGGCCGCTCAAACAGAAGAAATGGCGGATATTTATTCCCCTGGAATAATAACCTACTATGCGAACGGCGAACGTTCATTCAAAGCTGATTATTTGTCAATCTACAATGATGATTTGAAATTATCATGCTACACATTGATTAACAAATTTCAAGCATTGACGCTCTTTCCGCAATATAAAACCGCTATCACCGAACTTCCGGATGAGGTCTTATTTTTCACGGACAGAGAACACTCTAAACTGAAGATTGCCAATCAGGAAAAAAACGAAAAGAGTATGAACTTTTCTATTCCATCTCCGAACTTTCCGATAGAAGACAATTTTTATCTCGGTTCACTGAGATTTTCTTTCGGCATTATCAGTTCCGAAATCAACAAAGGAAACGCAAATTTTATTGGTCAAGACAAACCGATTAAGCTTGGTTATACCAATAAAAAAATCCGCTTGACTTGTGGCGGAACTTTCAAAATCAATGAAGCTTTGGAAATTGTTTCTCCAACAGATAAAGAAACATTGATCCAGGATTTCATGAAAAATGACACGAAAGGCGTCAAAAATTACCATATTTTACTTGATGGTAATTTGTTAGAAGATTCCCCGCAGTATATTGACATTTGTGTTGCGCCGGAAATTTACGCTCAGTGGGGGAAACCGTTTACCGAAGAAGAAACTGCCGCAATAACCAAAGAACATGCTCCTGAATTTATTGACATTAATGATATTGAAAATATTGATATCAAAATCAATCGTCTTAGATTCAATCAGCAAACTTTGGCAAAGATGCAGGAATATTCTGAAGAAAAATACGGTGTTCTCTACACCATTGAAGATGTAGAAACCAAGCTTAAAAATTTGCTTGAAACCTGCAAAAATGAAATCGGTGACATTATCAAAAAACACGACTTAGAAGAAGCAGAAAAAAGGCGCAAAGAAGAGTTGCGCCGAGCGAAAGAAGAAGCAGAAAAAAGGCACCAAGAAGAGGAAGAACGCAAACGTAGACAAGAGCGCGAGTATGCCGAAGAAACTCAGCGCATTGCCGAAAACGCCAGACGTACAGCGGCACAAGCTCAGCGGATTATGGAAGAAAATCTCCAAAGAGCAAGAAGATACGCTGTTCATGATACCTCTGGGCCGTCCCGTTCATCAATGATGACCGGAGAATTTTACTAAACCTACCGCTCCTTAAAGGGGGTATCTGCTCAGACAGATGCGCCCTTTAGGAAACCCCGCCCCCGTTGAGTTATCATCGGGGGCTTTTTTTATCTCAAAACACAGCTTTAATATTGACAAAATAAACAAATCAGTCTAATCTATCCTTCGTGATTATAAAATATTATGTCTAATTATAATTTTTGTTATTATGAATGAAATAAAAAAAATCAATGATTTCTCTTGGGAAATTTATGTAGAAAACGATGATTTTTCTTCGCATAAATTGCAACATGAGGAATGTAATGGTCTGATAAATCAGCTAAAAAATTCTTCTCAGGATTTTGTACTTACCGCAGATGAAATCCAAACTTCTACGATTTTTGCAAACGAAAACACCTCAAAAACTTTGAAAGTTTATGTAGAGAAAGATAATTTTTCTTCCCCGACATTACTAGCGGGACAATATAGTCCTATAACAATAGGACTACTTTCACTATTGTTTATAGGCTTAGTTTTAAAACTATATTTAGAGAGAAAACGTTGGAATCCTATGATAAAGAAACTACGCAACGACACCCCAAATTTTAATCTATCCGAAGATGATAAGGAAAGGAGATATTGGGATACTCTGATAATGAAACGAACACATTATAATTGTGGATGGTACGTTTGTCTATCTATACAAGAGTTCCAAAGCTTCTATGCATATTGCAAAGACAATAACCAAGATGTTTTGAAACAATATATTGAAAAGGATGTACTTACCAAAAATTTGCAAGAGGTTGCTCTCGAATTTGAATACTGGGATATATTAATAATGCAGTTACGACATGATGGATGGGGAATTTATCTATCTGAATATGGTTTTGCTAAATACTACACTTACTGCAAACGACATGACCCCGATGCTTTGAAAGTATTTGTAGAAAAAAATCTCTTTACCAAAGATTTGCAAAAGTTTGCAGCTCAAAACGGCTATTGGGATATTCTGACAATGCAGCTACGACATCATGGATGGAAAATTTATCTATCTGCAGATGAGTTCCAAAGTTTCTGTGTATACTGTAAACAACATGACCAAGATGCTTTGATTATGCTTTTAGATAAGAATATCTTTAAAGAAATTCAAAGAATAGCAAATCAAGAAGGCTATTGGCATATTCTAATAAAGAAATTTGGTGCAAATGATAAATTGCAAAAACTTATTCTTCAACACGAAAATTTACTTTATCTGATAATGTCAGATTTAACTTTGGGGGTTAAGCTGAATTTAGAACAAAGTAAAAGGTTGATTTCTTTCATTAGCAAAAATGAAGAGGAAATTACCGATACCTTGTTTGAACAAATCGATTTTACTAAAGACTTAAAAAAATTTATCATAGATAATGAATATTGGGATTTAGTAAATAAGTTGATAGAAACAGACCAAACAGAAGATCTTTTAGAGAAAGATCAAATTTGTAATTTTTTCCAAAATTGTCCGATGGATATTTTGAAAAAGTTTATGAATAAAAATCAATCAATAAAAGAATATCTGGATAAAATTTTCCAATCCGAAAATTGGTATGCATTGGCTAAATATTGTCAAGCATACGATAAAAAGACTTTGAATATTAAGCTGAATTTAGAACAAAGTAAAAAGTTAATTTCTTTCATTAGCAGTAACAAAAAGGAAATAATCGATATTTTGTTTGAACAGATTCATTTTACTAAAGACTTAAAAAAATTTATCATAGATAATGAATATTGGGATTTAGTAAATAAGTTGATAGAAACAGACCAAACAGAAGATCTTTTAGAGAAAGATCAAATTTGTAATTTTTTCCAAAATTGTCCGATGGATATTTTGAAAAAGTTTATAAAGAAGAATCAATCAATAAAAGAATATTTAGATGTAATATTCCAAACAGAAAATTGGTATGCCCTAAAAAAATATATTCTGGCATACGATAAAAAATTGGAATTTACATCGTCTAAAATCTTCTGGAGTTTTTTCCGTAAGACACGTTCTTGTTCGGAGAATATTGTTCTTTCACAAGAAATTGAACGAGATATTTTCAAACCGGAAAATTTGGATTTGTTTAATGATTATATCCGCCAAGGTTTCCGATTTGATGAAAATCGCGAATATTTGTTTGCTCATCCGCAACGTTATGCCAAAGAATTTTGCAGATATGCTCAAAGATGCATTAATATGAAGCAAAATGATTTGACATTGACACAGAAAATGACATTATACAAATATTCAGATGGCGAATGCAATTTCTTGACTTCTCAGGAAACTTTCAAATATTTTACGTTACCAAGACACGCAAAAACCGGAGAATTGATTGATAAAAAGGATCTGAGAGAAGCGCTTATATTAGCATTTTCCCATCCGCAAATCATCAAAAACTTTTTTGTTTTAGACGATTTTACGGAAGAAGAATTGTTTGAAGTTATCCTGTTTGGTCCCGAAGACATTGTTGAAGAAGCTAGTCATAATGTAAAATCGGTAAACCGGATTAAATCTTTCCGTCATTTTCTGAATACGCAAAAATTTGCAGAATATCTCGGAGAGAAAGAATACGAAACAATGCAACAAATTAAAAGACTGGCTGAAATTTCCGATGACTTAAAGAAAATCATACCTTTATGTCGTAGATTGATTTCGCTAACTTGTAATTTTTAAAACCTACTGCTCCTTAAAGGGGGTATCTGCTAGACAGATGTGCCCTTTAGGATACCCTACCCCCGTTGAGTTATCATCGGGGGCTTTTTTTATCTCACCCCCTTTTTATATTGACAAAATAAACAAATCAGTCTATTATCATCTCGTGATTATTTATATTATGTCAAATTACTTAAATATTTAAATTATGTTTACAGAAAAATTACCACCGGAACCTCTCTCCCCGAAAGCTCAAATTAAGCTCATTCAAAAAGAGGATTTGAAAAAATTATCCATTTTCATGGAAAAATTTATGCTTGATGAAACTGCTTTAGCAGAAGTTATTAAGCATAGTCTGTGGTCCGTATTCTGCAAAGAATTATCCAAAACGACACACAAAGTATCGCTTAGCGCAAAAAAGTTCCAAAGCTTCTATGCCTACTGCTCAAAACACAACCAAGATTTTTTGAAACAATTTGTTGAAAAGCATCTCCTCACAGCGGATTTGCAAGAAGTTGCTGTTATAAAAGGCTATTGGGATATTTTGATAATGCAGTTAAAAAAGTTTTCTTGGAATTTTGAACTAACAAAAGACGATTTCCAAAGCTTCTATGCCTACTGCAAAGGACACGAGCAAGATGCGTTGAAACTTTTTGTTGAAAAGAATTTCTTCACATTTGAATTACAAGAGGTTGCAGCTCAAAACGGCTATTGGGATATTATAGCAATGCAGTTACGACATTCCCCTAGTGATTTGCTTTTTCAAAATGAGCACATCGATCAATTCTATACTTACTGCCAAATATATGACAAAGATGTTTTGGAAATATGTGTACAAAAAGATATCTTTGATGTTAATGGAAGTATGTCAATAAGATTTCAACCGGCAAACTATTGGGATATTTTAGTACCGATAATAGAAAAAGGTTATACAGTGGAGAGCTTGTACCATTTGAGTAGATTTGATTTCCAAAGTTTCTATACTTACTGCAAGAAAAATGCCCCAAATGCTTTGTATTGCTATGTAAAAGGAGACTATTTTTCTGACGCTAATCTACAAAATTTTGCAGCGCGAGAAAACTATTGGGATATTTTGATATTACAATTAGAAATGTCTTTTTGGAGAGACCGGTATTGTTGGCAAATTAGTATAGATGCAGTAGAATTCAAAAATTTCTATTCTTATAGCAAAAATAACGCCCCGAAGGCTTGGTATTACTTTATAAGCCGGAGACTTTTTGCTACAGACTCACAAAAGGTTGCAGTTCAAGAAGGCTATTGGGATATTTTGACATTGCTGTTAGAAGAATCTTCTTGGAATTTTAAACTGACATCAGGAGAATTCCCGAGTTTCTATTCTTACTGTTCAGAGCATAACAAAAATGCTTTGAAATTATTTGTTAAAAAGAATCTCTTTACGAAAGACTTACAAGAGATTGCTGCTCTAAAAGGCTATTGGGATATTTTGATAATGCAGTTAAAAAAGTTTTCTTGGAATTTTGAACTAACAAAAGACGAATTCCAAGATTTCTATGCATATTGTTCAGAACATAACCAATGTGCGTTGAGACTTTTTGTTGAAGAGAATCTCTTTACGAAAGACTTACAAGAGATTGCGTTGCAAAAAAAATACGACTTAATCTTTGACGAAGCAATAAACGTTAAACGCCAAGCTGAATTTAGAACAAATTAAAAGACTGGCAGAAATTTCCGATAACTTAAAGAAAATCATACCTTTATGCCGGAAATTAATTGCTCTGACTTGTAATTTCTAAAACCTACTGCTCCTTAAAGGGGGTATCTGCTCAGACAGATGCGTCCTTTAGGAGATCCTACCCCCGTTGAGTTATCATCGGGGGCTTTTTTTATTTCAAAACTTCCCTGTAAAAATCAGATAGAGCTATGGATTTTAGCTAAATCAATCAAAATCGCTTGCATTTTCCGGAAACCTGTGTTATAAACAAAATATAAATAACAAATTGAAAGCATAAGAATAATGAATAAAGAAGCATTTTTAAAAATATTTTCCGGCGCATCTGCCCAAGAGCGCAAAATAATGTTGCGAAATCCCAAGAACCGCGCTTTGATAGCCGGCACGGGCGCTAATGTAACCATGTATTGCGGCACAATCTCATCAGGAAAAACCATCCGCCAAAAACTAAGTCAAATCTATGTCGGATTAATAGAAAGATTGAATTCCCGTACCGGAGCACACGAAGGCTACGGCGCAACAGGTGGTTTAGCTGAAACCATAAGCGCAAACAAATTTTATTCTCTATCTCTCAAGGCTCGTAAAATTTTGATAAATCATATAGACAACATCATTCTAGATGAAAATAATCAACCGCGACTGACCACAAATCAACAACTGATTAATCAAAATAATCTCATGCGCGAGCTGTCAGAAGAACTGGGCAATCTCGGCATATACAATGCAAAAATTGATTTTTCAAATTTAGAACAGTTAAACACTGATGGCGTAACGGATGATAATTATGCGATAAACATCTGGAAAGGTCAAGGCAACGTCCTTGCTATTACGCCCCAATGCTACCGTCTGCGTGTAACAGAAGAATTTTTAGAAGATTTACATCAAAAGAGTCTGGCTTTACCCCACGAAGTCAATTCCGAAGCCAAGAGTTTCGTCAAAATGCCGATATTTGAAGCATTAGGTCGCTTTGGTAAACGGACGGGGAAAGAATTATCGGAAGACGGCAGAGACATGTGTAATGACTATCGTTATCCGCATGAATGGTTACAAAGTTGGAAGATAGCCACCGATGCATTAAATAAAGCTTCTCCTCTGATGGTAAGATTAGCAACCGAAGTTCAAAATTCGGTAAACTATCCGCTAAGCTTTACCAAAGCCGCACACATGATGGATAAAGACTTAAATTATATAGCGGAGGCACTGGAAGTATCCCCGCGAACCATTCAGACAATGGAAAACAATTTTTCCACCGCATACCTCGCACGCACAAAAGAAAATCGTCAAAGATAATCTCATACAAAAAAACTCCCAACCGACCGGTTGAGAGTTTAATTGTTAATAAAGTTTATACCGCTAAGACAGCCCGTACGAAAAAATAAAACTTTTTACTGCACGGACTTTTTTTGCCACTGTTCACTGTATACTTCATGGCAAATGATCCGCGTGTTTTCTCTTCCGTAGAGGTCCAATACACGCCCTTAAGAAGTTCTCCATCAATTTTTAGCAAAGCAGAATTAATCTGCCAAAAATTACGGTGGAATTTTTCCATTTCCGCAAGGGAAGGAAAGAACCAATCTTTGACACCATGTGCCTCATAAGTCAAACAGTAGTTCATCGCTGGGAAATCCTGTGCAGTATCCATATAATACTCCATCATTTTATTCGTATTATACGCCCCGCTATCCGATGTTGCTCCCAAATGAGGGAAATTATTTGTATCAGGATCGTTAACCCAAAGCAGAGTTTGTTCCTGCAATGCAAGAATTAAGGCACGTTGTCCGGCAACTGCATTTACATCCGGATTAACATACCCCACCACACCAATACATTTTTCATACGCCATCGGAGATTTAGCAAATAAAATTTCCTTTCCCAATACAAAAGCAAAATCACCGACTTCAGGCAATTTCACATCTGCATCTGTTTTTTTTGCAAGTTTTATCTCATCTAAGACCTGTGCCACGCGATCATATCCGTATCCCCGAACGAGATCGCTCATTTTTTCTAATAATCCCATAATTTTATTTTTTTAATACATAACTGCAGTCAATATATCCTTTTTTGCCGATTCTGTCAACACTTTTTCTGTCCATAAAATTAATTGCCTAACTCACAAATAAACCTTGCAATTTCCGTCACATCATATATATAGGGAAGAGTAACAAAATATGTAAAACCGATTTTAAAGGAGTAAAAACAATAATGAAATATGCCTTATTAAACTTTGCGGTAAAAGGCGACCATCGTGGCAATCTGATAGCATTAGAAAAAGGGGATGATTTTCCTTTTGAGATTAAGCGTGTCTATTACATTTGGGGGACGGATTCGGATGCCATACGCGGCAAACACTCCCACCGCCAATTAGAGCAAGTTATCGTCTGCACTTCCGGTTCATGTGATTTCATCTTAGATGATGGTCATACGCGTGAGACCGTACATTTGAGCAGTCCGACGCAAGGGTTATATATTACGCATAATATATGGCGCGAATTTACGAATTTCAGCAAAGATTGCGTTGTTATGGTTTTAGCCTCGGAGCATTATGCCGAGAGCGACTACATCCGCGACTACGACGAATTTTTAAAAGAGGTAGCATAATATGATAAAAAATGATCATAACTTTAAACCAATTGAAGGAAAATATGTTAATTTAAGAGAAATTGAAATTACCGATGCCGAATTTATTTTAGAATTAAGAACAAAAGGTAAAGGAGCTAAGTTTTTGCATGAAACTAGCACTAATGTAAACAAACAAATAGAATATCTCCAACGATATAAACAATTAGATAATGAATGGTATTTTATTGTTGAAAACAAAATGCATTATCCTCTAGGATGTTTAAGCGCTTATGATATTCAAGAAAATAGTGCATGTACAGGTCGTTGGGTCATGAGTAAAAGTGCAAAATTACAAGAAAGTATTGAAGGTGATTTATTACTAAAAAACTTTGTTTTTAATATCTTAGAAAAGGATAATTTGAGAACGGATACTAAACATTCCAACAAAAATATGATCAATTATTTTAAGATATGGAAATGTGATGTCATTGATGATGATGGAGACTTATATTATTTTAATTTATCTAAAAATGTTTATAAAGATGTTAAATCGCTAATAATGAGGTTTTGTAAATGAATGTACTAATAACAGGAGCCAATGGCGGAATAGGACGTTCTAGTATAAAATATTTTGCAGAAAAAGGTGCTAATATTTATGCTTGCACACATAAAAAAGAAGAAAATTTTATAAATTTCACTCAAGAGCTAGCCAATAAATATAAGGTTAAAATAGAACCTTTGTTTTTTGATATATGTGATTATGATGCAGTAAAAAAAATTATAGTAGATATTCATAAAAGAAAAGAAAATATTGATGTCCTTATTAATAATGCAGGTATTTTAAAAGAAGCCTTACTTAATATGACGACGTCATCGGAAGCAAAAAAAATGTTTGATATTAATTTCTTTGCACCTTTTTATTTGATTCAACTTGTTTCAAAAATAATGATAAAACAACAAAAAGGCGGAGCTATTGTTAATGTATCTTCTATTGCTGCATTTGATGGGGTTGAAGGACAAAGTATATATGGAGCAACAAAAGCAGCTTTAGTTGCAATGACAAAATCTGTAGCTAAAGAATTAGGAAAATATAATATTAGAGCTAATTGTGTGGCTCCAGGAGTAACACAAACGAACTTGATTTCTAATATGCGACCTAAAATATTAGATTCAGAAAAAGAAGCAACATATCTAAAACGCTTAGCCATATCTGATGATATTGCTAAAACTATAGTGTTTTTAGCCTCAGATGATGCAAGTCATATTACAGGGCAAGTGTTAAGAGTAGATGGTGGAAAAAACTAAAAATAAATATAAGGAGTTAGATTAAAATGACAAATGAAGAAAAATATGTAAATGCTTTTGCTGAGGCTTTTGAAATTAGTGCTGAACAAGCTAAAAACTTGAAATTTCAAGATATAGATGCTTGGGATTCTGTCGGTCATATGGGGTTGATTGCGCAATTAGAAGAAACTTTTGACATTATGATGGAGCCTGATGACATTGTGGACTTATCAAGCTATGAAAAAGGTAAAGAAATCTTAGCTAAATATGATATCGCATTTTAAGATACCCTAAAGGATTATGCGGTGATTCTCTTTTGAAGGATTTTCCTGTTATTACTCGGTTTCCGGGCGGAAGTACAAAAAATTATAATAAATTTACTTTGCCGTTTTTTACATCTTTATCACCGGAAATTTATGTTTTAGCAGGTCATGGTCAGAGTTGCCGCTTAAAAGAGGTTTATAATGTTTGATTTAAGAAAATATTCAAAAAATATTCTTGCCGTTGATGATGGAAAAGAATTTACTTATGCTGAAATTGCTGATTTTGCTGATGAATTATCATCACAAATTAAAAACAGATGTTTGATTTTTAATCTTTGCTCTAATAAAATAGGGGCTTTGAGCGGATATATTTCATTTTTAAATTCTAAAAATGTTCAGCTTATGTTGGATAAGGATATAGATAGAGAACTGTTAGCTAATTTTTTAGATGAATATAAACCGGATTATTTATGGCTACCGGAAGATTTGGCGAAAAATTTTGAAGGAAAAGTTATATTCTCCGGATTGGGTTATGCTTTATTGAAAAGAAAAGATGAATTAGTTTTTCCGCTTTATGAAGAATTAGCTCTACTGCTGACAACATCTGGCTCAACCGGAAGTCCAAAATTTGTCAGACAAAGTTTTAAAAATATTTTAGCAAATACGAAGTCAATTGTTGAATATTTAAAATTAGATGCAAATGAAAGACCTATAACTACTTTGCCAATGAATTATACTTATGGTTTATCAATTATTAATACTCATTTATGGGTAGGAGCAAAGATTATTTTAACCGATGCGACTATTATGCAGAGAGATTTTTGGGATTTATTCAGTGAGGAAAAGGCTACTTCTTTCGGGGGTGTGCCATATACTTATGAAATGTTGGATAAATTAATGTTTTTCCGTCGTAAATTACCTTATCTTAAAACGATGACACAAGCCGGAGGAAAAATCCTGCCCTCACTTCATAAAAAATTTGCCGAATATGCTAGGGCAGAAGGTAAAAATTTTGTGGTTATGTATGGACAAGCAGAAGCAACCGCTAGAATGGGATATTTACCACCATCTTTGGCTTGTGAAAAATGCGGTGCGATGGGAAAGGTTATTCCGAACGGAAAATTTAGGTTGTTAGATACCGAAGGACAAGAAATTACTCAACCGGAAACCGTCGGTGAATTGGCATATCAAGGCGATAACGTGACTTTAGGTTATGCTATTTGTGGTCAGAATTTGGCTAAAGGCGATGAAAGAAATGGCTTTTTGGTTACCGGAGATATGGCAAAATTTGATGCTGACGGAATATTTTATATCGTTGGGCGAAAGAAAAGATTTTTAAAGATTTTTGGTAATCGTGTCGGTCTGGATGAAACAGAGAGAATGATTAAAATGCATTATCCGAATTTTGAATGTGCTTGTTGCGGTAAAGACGATTTAATGCAGGTGTTTATTACGAATTCTGAAAAATGTATGGAAATAAAAAAATTCTTAGCAGAAAAGACGAAGCTTAATCCAACCGCTTTTTCAGTTAAATATATTAATGAAATTCCCAAAAATGCAGTTGGTAAAACACAATATAAACAATTGGAGTTGCTCTGTGCTTAAAGAATATAATCACATCAAACTGGCTGATTTTGAAGCTAACACAATTGACAATTTTGCCAATGCAGAAGCAGATGTTATTCGAGTGAAACTTCTGGCTTCTTCTGAAAATGAATTTATTATGCAAAAACAAGGTTTTTTATTTGCAGACAGAACCATAAAAGTTTCAATCTCTGTCAATAAATGTTCCTTAGATTTAGATAAATTTATTCGTTTGCCTATTGAAGAAACTAAAAATTATAAAGAAGATATCTTCAAAATTGCGGTTGATTCTTTTTTGTATGACAGACGTTTCCATATTTTGCCTCAGTGTAATAGAGAAGTAGCTGCTGCGGTTTTGCAAGAATGGATTAATGGCTTGGATGATGTTTTAGTTTGCAAATATAAGGATAAAGTTATTGGCTTTTTGGCTTTGAAAGAGACAGAACATGATAGTCTTTTTGTGCATTTGGCAGCGGTAGATGCAAAATACAGATTGATGGGTGCGGCTATGGCTTTATATGCGCAAGCAATAAAAACAGCTAAAGAAAGAGGTTATAAAAAGCTTGAGGGACGCATTAGTTCACAAAATATGGCGGTTATGAATATTTATGCCACTTTGGGGGCAAGTTTTTCCGAAGCACAAGATATTTTTTTGAAAGAGGTTACAAAATGACACTTGAAGAGTTATTCGAATTGGCTCCATATTCTTTGTCTGCTCAAGATAAAGAGAAGGCTCTGTCGGATATTTTGACTCATTTAGTCAGATATCACTATGAACATTGTCCGGAATATAAAAAAATCTTGGATAAAATGAAAATTGATATAAATAAGCAATTTACCTGTGCAGATTTACCATTTTTGCCGGTAAGGTTATTTAAACAATTCGAATTACGTTCCGTAGATAAAGAAAAAGTTACGAAAACCTTGACTTCTTCCGGTACTAGCGGACAGGCTGTATCTAAGATATTTTTAGATGCTGATAATGTGCGTCATCAGACTAAGACCTTAAATGAAATTATTTCTTCTTTTATCGGTAAGCAACGTCTTCCTTTGCTGTTGTTAGATACGGAAATGATAAAAAAAGATCGTTCAATGTATTCTGCAAGAGGCGCGGGTATCATCGGATTTTCTATTTTTGGTCGTAATAGTACTTACGCTCTTGACGCAGAAATGAATATTGATGTTGATAAGGTTGCAGATTTTTTTGCTAAGCATGAAGACGAACCGATTTTGATGTTTGGTTATACTTATATGATATGGCAGTTTGTGGTTCGAGCCTTAGAAGAAAAAAATATCAAATTTAATGCTAAGAATGCTATTTTATTTCATATCGGGGGCTGGAAAAAGCTTAAAGATCAGGCGGTTGATGCGTTGGAATTTAATCGCCGAGTGCAAAATGTTTTAGGCAACATCAAAGTCTATAATTATTACGGCATGGCGGAACAATTAGGCTCCGTATTTGTTGAATGTGAGCACGGGCATATGCATTGTTCTAATTATTCTGATGTCATTATCAGAAATTCCAAAGATTTTAGTGAGGCAAAAATCGGTGAGAAAGGTTTGATAGAACTAATATCGGTTTTGCCGAGCAGTTATCCAGGGCATGTCTTGTTGACAGAGGATGAGGGTGAAATTTTAGGCATTGATGATTGCCCATGCGGACGTAAAGGAAAATATTTTAAAATTCACGGAAGAATAAAAAGTGCTGAATTGAGAGGATGTAGTGATACCTATGAAAAACGTTAATTATCTTATTGGTTCTGAACTTATCGAAAATACTCCAATGAGAGTTTTTGATGATGAAGTATGTAATTTTATCGGAGAATTATCTTCAGAAATTTTGAAATCTCCTTTAGGAAGAATATATCCAGATTTGTCAGCTTTGGCTTTTTGGGGACGAAAGGCCCATTTGCAAAAGTTAAAAGAAGTTTTTGGTGAGTGTAGCGGTCGTTTGGGAAGAGGTTTATGTTTTCATATTGCCCCGTCTAATATTCCGGTAAATTTTGCTTTTACATATTTATTCGGTTTGCTTGCAGGTAATGCTAATATTGTCCGTTTGCCGAGCAAAAATTTCCCGCAAATAGATGCGTTTTGTAATCTTTTTGCCAAAATAGTTAAGAAATATCCGAATATAGAAAAACGGACGGCTTTTGTAAAATATCCAAGAGATAATGACATTACAGCAGAATTTTGTAAAATTGCTGATGCACGTATGATTTGGGGCGGAGATAAGACCATAGCCATGGTTAAATCAATGCCAACTTCACCTCGTTGTGTCGATATCGCCTTTGCCGATAGATATTCAGTTGCTCTTTTTGATGGAGAAACGATTGTTAATTCCGACGAGAAAACGATGCAAAAGTTAGCAGAAAATTTTTATAATGATACATATTTAATGGATCAAAATGCATGTTCTTCTCCGCAATTAATTCTTTGGGTAAATGATTCTAAAACCGCCCGTGATAAATTTTGGCAATATGTGTTGGATTATGCAAAGCAAAAATATGTTTTGCAAGATGCTGTTGCCGTTGATAAATACACTAAAATGTGTGAGGAAAGCATTTCTAATCCTAATGTTGATGCTATTAAACATTTTGAAAATATACTTTATCGAGTAGAATTGAAAGAACTTAATCAAGATGTGATTAATCATCGAGGAAAAGGCGGATTTTTCTTTGAATATAGTCTTAAAAATATAAATGAATTTATGAATATCATTACAGAAAAGTATCAGACGATAACTTATTTCGGTATTGATATTCAAGAACTCAGACAACAAATAATTTCATCTCATTGCCGCGGAATTGATCGTATTGTTCCGGTTGGCAAAGCTATGGATATTGATGTTATTTGGGACGGTCACGATTTAATCAGAGAACTATCCAGAATTGTAAATATATATATAAATAAAAAACTAAACGAAATACTCAAAAAAGATTAAAATTTTAGGACGAAAAAGATGACTAAATTTTGCAAAATACATTTAAACCAAATGACGATTTTTTATATCAAAAGATTCATCATAAAATTTATATGTCTTTTTATCCCCAAAAAGAAATGGCGCAAAGCGATTAGAAATAAATTTTTAGGAAACCCGTTTGGTAATTTATACGACCAATTCCTTGAAATTAAAAAGAAAAAACAAGAACTCTATAAGAAAAAAGAAAATATAGAAAGTATTTTTTTAGGAAGTTCACATGCAGCCTTTGGTTTTGATACGCTTGAATTCGGAGCTAATTCTTTCAATTTAGGTAGCAATTCACAAGATTTATATACCTCATACCAATTATATAACAAAATCAAGGATGACTTACCCAACTTAAAAAACATCTTCTTAAGTTATTCTGTTTTTTCAAAAGGTTGGTGTTTAGCCAAAGCTGATGCCAAGCACATCTGCCATAGTTACAAATACTTATATGATATTGATTATGATGAATTAGATTTTTCTGATAAAGACAAAAAAGATTGTACTGATTTAGATTCTATACACATAAAATACAAACAAACAAATGGCTTTCATCCGGTAAAAAAACTAAAATTACACCAAACAGTAAAAGAGAGAATTGAGGGACATCTGAAATCACACAATCGCACCATAAACCAACTTTCCGAACTTTATAATTTCATTAATCAAACTAAAGATAAAAATTTTTACATTGTATTTATGCCGGTAAACGATGAATACCGCAAATTAGCACCCTCTTTTGCAGATATATTCGGAGAAATATGCAAAATTGCCGATGAACATAATATTAAATATTTTAATTTCTACGATGATACAGATTTTATAGATACAGACTTTTTAGACTGCGACCACTTAAACCAAAGCGGAGCAAAGAAACTTTCTCAAAAATTAAAGGAGATGTTATGATAAAATTTTTAGATTTACAAAAAGTAAACAACCGTTTCAGAGCCGAAACGGATACCCGAATTGCCCATATTTTGGATAAAGGGTGGTATTTACAAGGCGAAGAAAATGACCGTTTTTCCCAAAACTTTGCCGCCTATTGTGGCACAAAGTATGCCCTTGGGGTTGCCAACGGTTTAGATGCCTTGCGATTGATTATCAAGGCGTACGGCTTTGGCGAAGGGGATGAGATTATTGTTCCTGCCAACACCTATATTGCCACAATTTTAGCTATTTCGGATAATGGATGTACACCGGTTTTGGTTGAGCCGGATATAAACACCTATAATATTAATCCGGATTTAATTGAAGAAAAAATCACTCCGCGTACCAAAGCGATTATGGTCGTCCACCTCTATGGACAAGCCGTTCAAATGGAAAAAATTTGGGCAATCGCCAAAAAACATAACTTAAAAGTATTTGAAGATTCCGCTCAAGCGCATGGTGCCGAATATCAAGGTCGCAAAACCGGAAACCTCTCCGACGCTGCCGGCTTTAGCTTCTACCCCGGAAAAAATCTCGGTTGTATGGGAGACGGTGGCGCAATTACCACAAATGATGAAGAATTATACACCAAAGTCAAAGCACTCGGAAACTATGGGTCAGATAGAAAATATCATCATATTTACAAAGGTTTAAACTCTCGCTTAGATGAAATTCAAGCTGCTGTTTTGGATGTTAAACTTCCACATTTAGACGCGGATAACCTTCGTCGTCGGGAAATTTCTCAATATTACCGGACACATATTACTAATCCGCTGATAACTCTTCCGCAAACCTATGATGAGAAAGCGCATGTATGGCATGTTTTTGTAGTTCGTTGTGCAGAGCGGGAACGTTTCCAACAATATCTGGAAGCCAATGGAGTACAGACCAACATCCACTACCCCACCCCACCGCATAAACAACTTGCGTACCAAGAGTGGAACAATCTCTCTCTTCCGATTACCGAAAAGATACATCGTGAAGTTATGAGCTTGCCGATTTCTCCGGTTATGACAGACGCAGAAGTACAAAAATTAGTGGAGATTGTCAATGCTTTCAAATAAAGAAAATTTATTATCTATCTGTTGTCTTGGTTACAATCACGGAAAATTTGCAGCCGATAATCTAAAAGCAATTTGGAATTCCGATTATAAAGACATAGAAATTATTGTTGTTGATGACGGTTCAAAAGATGATAGTCGCAAAATTTTATCTGATTTAGCAAAAGACTCACCTTTCCCGATTAAATTGATACTGCAAGAAAACACCGGCAACATAGGACGCAACTTCAATAATGCTATCAAAGAAGCACACGGAGAATTTATTTCTTTTATTGCTCTTGATGATATGCTGATATCCGAAAAAATCAGCATGTGCATTGAATTACTCAAAAAAGATAAAAAATTAGGTTTTGTCGCTCCTACTGTCATATTACCCGTTGATGAAAATGGAAATACCAAACTGGATGCTATCAAAGAAGGGACATTAAGCCAAAAAGAAAATGTCACATTGGAAACTTTATTAGAAATGGAATATGATGAATTCGGTTCTTTCTATATACAAGGTGTATTCTTCCGTAAAGAAATAATTGATGCTGTTGGCGGTTTTGACGAAGATATTATCGGAGATGATATTGTCCTCAGAACAAAAGTCTTCAATTATATGATAAAACAAAAAGAATATACTTTTAAATTATTATCAGAACCAACTTGTCGCTATCGCAGACACTCAAACAATATTTCCGCTTGCGGTGTCAGACAAGTTCAAATCGTATCTGAATACTTAGCCAAATATTGGGCTGACAGAGAAGTTCCTGATGTCATGATAGAATGGTTAGCCTATGTTATTAAATCCCAAAAAATAGACGATGTATTCGCTTGCTTAGGCAAAAATCTCTATATTGCAAAATTATTAAACAATAAAACAATTCAAAAATGTTTAATCAAACGCATAAAAAAAGAAACAAGTTTATGGAGATATATTTATAAAAAAGAAAAAGATGGAAATTTAAGAATTGCCACTTTCTTTTCTTTCATGAAAATCAAATATAAAAGGAGATAAATAGCCCATGTCTGAACCTTTAGTATCTGCTACAATATCAGCTTATAATCACGAAAAGTATATTCGCGAGGCTATTACTTCTATCATTAATCAAACTTATCAAAATATTGAATTGTTAATTATAGATGATGGCTCAAAAGATAACACCATGCAAATCATTGCGGATATGGCAGACATTTGCCAAAAGCGTTTCGTTCGCTTTGAGTATAAAACTCAAGAAAACAGTGGAACATGTACAACTATCAACCGCCTCCTCGCTCAAGCCAAAGGAAAATATATTTTTGATATCGCCTCGGATGACTGCGCTAAACCGCAGGCAATCGCCAAAGGTGTGGAATTTATGGAAGCTCATCCGGATTATGTTTTGGTTGTCGGTAATAATGAATATATTGATGCCGAATCTCAGGTTGTCGGATGGGATGATGACCATAATGCCACTCCGCTAGCTACAGCTAAATATAAAACTTTCGGCGATAATCTGCAACATTCGCAAAAAGATTTGGATTTTTCTTCTGCAGACTTCGGATCTTATGCCTCTTTAGTCCGTGGAAACTATATTCCAAACGGTCAACTCCTCCGCAAATCTACCATAGATAAAATCGGCGGTTATACCAAAGAAGCCCCGTTGGAAGATTGGTATCTGGTTATGCAATTTGCCAAAGAGGGAAAATTCAAATACATAGATGAAATTTTATTTTCTTATCGTCAGCATGGCACAAATACAATTAAACGCAAAAAATATATGCATCGGATTATGTACCAAACCTTAAAATATGAAGAAAAATTAGTTTATGCCTCTGCTAATCCGCAACTCATTGCCACATTTACGGCAAATTCCGGTCTGGAAAGAGTAAAATTTAAACTGGGAAAAGTTCTGCGCTTGTACAAATCCTTAACAGAAGATGCCAAGCTGACAATACTTGAAATTTTCGGTCATAAAATCGTGTTGAAAAAGAAAGAATTGAGGGGATAAATCCCCCTCTTTTTTTTATCTGCAAACAGAGTCTGCAACAAAACAGTATCCCATAAGAATACGAGGATTTAGATAAATAGCAATAAAAAAGATTTTTATTTTTCTAAAAAAACGCGTTGACGATAAAGATTTTCTCAGCCTAAAATATTTATGATATTTAACAAAGGAGAAAATATATGAATAGCAAATTAAATCTGTATTTAGCAAACTTAGCTGTTTGGACAGCAAAATTGCACAATATTCACTGGAATGTAGAAGGCTTGGCTTTCGTACAAGTTCACCAATTCACCGAAAAATTGTACGAAGAAACTTTTGAACAATATGACGCTGTTGCCGAAGTTCAAAAAATGCAAAAAGCTATGCCCCTCGTTCGTTTGAGCGAATTCTTAAACATCGCTACCATTAAAGAATGTGATGCCAAAGCTTTCAGCATTGAAGAAGCTTTGAAATTGGTTAAATCCGATATGGAATTGATGTCTTCTTTGGCAAAAGAAATTCGTGACGAAGCAGACAGCAAAGGTGATTTCCAAGTAGTTGCAATGTTTGAAGGATATCTTGAAGGATATGCTAAAAACTTGTGGTTCTTGGATGCAATGTGTAAATAATCTTTTTAAGTTTTGTTAAATATCCTAAGGCTCCTATCCGGAGCCTTCAATTTTATAAGCTAATCATTTTAATTGAATTTCGGATTTTAAAGATTATACTCTGTCTGTAATAATTAGGAATAAAACATGCAAGAAAAACTTTATACACTTAATGAGGATGGCTCGGTCAGCGGACTGGAATACCGCGATATCGTCCATAAAACCGGAATTTTACATGCCACAGTTCAATGTTGGATTCGTAACGCAAAAGGCGAAGTCCTCTTGCAACGGCGCTCCTTCACCAAAGCCGTTGGTGCCGGCAAATGGGATGTTTCCTTCGGCGGACACTGTTCCGAAACATCTGAAGCAGATTATATCATAGCCAATGTCCTCAAAGAAGGCGAAGAAGAATTAGGCATAAAGATTAACCCGCAACACCTATTAAAACTCGGCGAATTCCGCCATATCTCGCAACAAAACAAAAATCAGGAAATTATTACGGTCTTTTTACTTCCGGCAGAAGATTTCCCGACTTATTCGTTTAATGACGGCGAAGTTTCCGAGATAAAATGGATTCGGAGTGAAGATTTATATCAAACCTTTATGCAAGATACAGTTAATTATTCCAATCGTCTTGGCGCGATTCGTCTGTTGGAACTTTATGATTACGGCTTAAACAGGAATAAAAACCGCTGATTTTCGTTTTTTTATAAAAAAAAATGTTGACAATAGATTCCTAAAGGTTAAGATTTTCTTATTGAATAACTAATTAAAGGCAAAAGATGTCATTTTTTAAGAACATATCTTTACAAAGAACTTCCCTTGCTACCGGCAGGGAGGCTTTTGCCATTATTACCGCTCAAATTATCATTCTCAACCTCTTGTTGGCGTTGATTATCAACCTCTGAGCATTTCCACTTATTTAATGTAGCTTGGGTGCTTGGAGGCAAAACCAAACAACAAGCTGCTTTTGTTATGTAAAAAAATCAAGTAATTAAAGAGTAAAAAAATGAGTAAATATAGTCAAGCCGTGGTGGCTAAAAAACCGGAATTTTCATATCTTGAAACCCCTGCTCCGTTAAGAGACACATACAGTGACGGCAACCTTGCCCCGTATGCACCGGAAGTTTTCCCGTATGCCAAAGAATTCTTATATACTTTGTTACATCGTGTAAATGAAACATACGGAGCGATTGTAGAAGATGATAAACGCGAACAACTCTGCAAAGAACTTTATCATCAATTAAAACATGATTTTCGGTTTGATTTTTCAGATCACTTAGGCGGAATGCGTCAAAGAGATAAACGCGGCGCGGAAACAACCGTAGAAGAAAATGACTATAACATGTTCCACTCGTGCTACAAGTTTGTAAACCAAGCCGCCCGTGCCAAAAGTTTCGGCGAACGGTTTAACTTATCCTTAATGTCCGGCCGTGTTAATTCCGATAACCAAACCGGACCGGAAATTTGTGATCCGTTTGTTTTTGGTCCTGCATTATATTTATATAGCAAAACTTATTTGAAAGCCGTTGCTTTAACTCTTCCGGGATTTGATACGCCCAATAAGATTGCGACCTTAAAACCGCACGAAAAAGAAATGAAAAAAGATATGTTTGCGCGTAAAGCTCTGGCAGCCAAAGAATTAAAAGGCAAATGGCATCACCTGATTAATGAAGTCTTTATGCCGCAAGGAATGACTTTCAAAGATTTAAGCTTAGATACCGTCAAATCCTTATCTGTCTTACACAAAGAAATGCTGACAGATCTTTCTACCGAAGTAGAAAATCATTACCAAAATGATGTAAAGATGCTCAAAAGAATCATGACCGTCTTAAATAAGCAACAAAAATATAATGCTGAAAAAGGAACTTCCCCCGCAGAATTAGGCGCTTTACAATTAGCCTCTATCCATGCCATGCAAGGTAATCAGGTTCTGAAAGACAGTTCGGTCATCCAAGTCAGCATTGAGGCAGAAAAACCGATATTCAAATTTATGGCAGATATTTTGGAAGATGATACTTCTTTAACCGCACAAATTTTTGATAATCCGAAAACGCGAGCCGTATTTGAAGAAGAAATGAAAAAAATTCATACCACCAAAGACGGCCAAAGTTACACCAATCTGTTAGACCGACTTGTACCGATGGTATCGGATAAAACACCGGATTATTGCAAAATGTTAGGCGATGAATACACCGCAGATATGGATAGAAAACAAATTGCCCAAGCTCTGCGCAACGGGGACGCTTTACCTAAAGTATCTTTTATGCTTTCAGTTGTATTAATGGAAACCGGCGCCAAAATAGAAGGTGGCAGCTCACAAATTGTCTATGCGCGTAAAATCAAAGAAGGATTATCCAAAGTATTTGATGTTGCGGCTCAAGAACCGGAATTTGATACGGAGAACTTATCCGCTCGCCGTCAGATTTTTGAAAAATATCATTATCGCACCGCCCAAGCTCAGATTTGGGGAGTTAAAGAAGACGGTAATGTTTTAGGTTATCGTAACCTCGTTGATGGCACGGTTCATGTCACGGATGAATTATTGGATGCTGTTGCTTCCGTTCGTTCAGCCGATGCTTTAGATGCAGCTTCCGTTCACCGTTTCTATACATTTTCAGCACACAAAGAAATGACCGCTACGGAAAGAGAAGAACAAAAAGCACGCGTTAAAGAGAATTTATTGCAATTTAGAGATAAAAGTGATTATACTCAACTGTTAGCTAAAAACAGCAAGATATATAACAAATTGCACGATATCATCAAAAATGATGAAAATGCAAAACATAATCAAACTGTATTAATGCAACAAATGGTCAAAGATAAAGTTATAGGGTTATAAAATGGAAAATATCGCTATCATTTCGCCTTCAATTCCGCTAGGTTCATCAGCGGAAGTAGAGAAAGCGGTTGCGCACTTACAAGAGTTTAATATCGCCGTCCAATTTTTTACTGAAGGCGAAAAGATAGAGAATTTTAATCAGGCACAAACAAGTACGGCAGACTTAATTATGGCATCGCGTGGCGGATTTGATTCCATAGAATTGCTGCCGCAGATAGATTTTTCTGCCGTCCGTAAACCTCTTTGCGGTTATTCTGACATTACAGTCCTGCTTAATGCCCTACTCGCTCAAACCGGAAAAATTCAATATTTAGGGCCTAATCTGAAAGCCCTGAATACGGATGTTGACAATTACACCATCCAAAACTTCCTCCGCGTTACACAAGGAGAAACCCCGCTTACGTATTCACCGTCCGCCCGTTATATGGACACGCATATTTCCAAGACTGAAACATATCCGAACTCGGGACTGACGGTTATTAACCACGGTTCGGCGGAAGGTTATCTGGTTGGCGGTAATTTATGCAGTCAGATTATGCTCTATGGCACCAAATATTATCCCGTTTACGAAAATATGATTGTTGTCGTAGAAGAAGATGATTTATGCGATAAATATACTGCCAATATGTTTCTACGCAATTTATGGGCCCTCTTTCAATATGATTTTGCCACCAATATAAAAGGATTAATTATCGGCAGATTTATGCATCACAGTGCCGTAGATATGCAATGGTTCAGCCAAAAACTTCGGTCGTTTGATAAGCTCAAAAATATCCCGATAATTGCAAATTTTGATACCGGTCATACCATGCCGATAATGACACTCCCGCTCGGTCAAAAAGTTATTCTTGATACATCATCAGATACCACACTTTATTTTCCTCTTTAGTCTGAATTAAATATTATTGCCTTTTATCAAAAAATATGCCATACTGAGCGCAACGTCAAAATAGAAAGAGCAACAAGATGAACCGTAAACTGTTGTATCAGGATATTCAAAAACTTTGCCGAGAAAACAATACACTCTTCGGAGTTTGTGATAAACTGCATAAATATGATAAAAATGGTCGTCCGACAGAACTTCCGAAATTTCTAGTCCAAGCTGAACAACTTATGGGAAAAGAGGCTCTGATTAATTTAATGGAAAACGATATAATTTGCCCTGCAACCGGTGGCAATTATGATTTTCACTTTACAGATAGTGTTCTTTCCGGGGGTGGCTTAACCTACAGTAATATAGGTAAAACCAAAGATAATCAGGAATGCCATGCTGTCATGGTTTCTTCAGATAAAAATGATGATGACAGACAAGTTATTTACCATGAGTTCGGTCACATATTACAAAAAAAATTAAATCTTTTCAATACCAAAGACCTGCATACCATGTATCAATTTATGAATAAAGGTCTCAAAAAAATATCTTACGGTCAATTAAATAAGATGTTTGTTCAAGACTATATTTACCATGATTACTTACAAGAGATTCATGCCGATACATTTTCGCATGCCTGTCTTCTTCTACGCGCAGAAAAAACGACAGACTTCTATCGTCAATACTTCAAAAATTACCTTCAATCCGGTCAAACTTATATGTCAGGCATCTTGACCTCACACAAGGAATATCCCTCAGACAAATTTTATGCCTATTTTCCATGTGATAAAGCCATGATGAAAGAAATTAGTCAATGGCGCAAAAACGGAAAGATAAAAGAATACACATCTCCGAACGGTGAAATTGATTTTGATAAACTTGCCCAAAAAACGGCTGATATTGTCAAAGAAAATGCCTTTACACCACGAGAATTTGCTAACTTTTTAAATAATCGTCTCACCCGTTCAGCAGATGATCCCAAATGGTACCAATTCGCACCTGAAGCATTTCTTTCCCAAACTCTGAATATATATCATATTTTCCAAACATACATAGACGGCAGCAAAAAAATGTGCCAACATTTAATAATTGATAAAAAATATGGCAATCACACCTATAAACCATTACCGGAAAGTGATCCGCAAGCAAAACTGGTAAATCTTGCATGTCGGCTGGATAATCTCCAAATTTCATTTAATATGACTTTAAAAGATATGAACCTGAACCTTGAAGATTCAGAGGAATTAGAATTAAGGCATGCCATAAATTACGGTAAATTTCCGGATAACATTATAAACACCGCTCGCGAAGAATTAGCCGCTCAAGATAAAAGTATAACACCTGAAATAAATATTCTGCTACATGATTACCAAACCCGAATAAACAACATCCTGAATACAGAATATGATCCGAAAGAACTCACTGCACTGATGCATGGAATTAAAGACTATAAAAAACGTGACGCACTATGGCAGATGTATAACGAAAGACGAAACAATCCCTCATCAGCGATTAATCCGGAAAGTTTGATGGAACCGGAAGTCCACATGTCGCCGCAAGAACAAAAGCAGCAGTCTTACTACTATTATCGCTACATTAAGCAGTTTTTAAATAACGACTTACTCCCATCCGATGATGTAGACAGTAAAACTTCTGTTCAATCATTTATTTTGAAAACCATGAAACAAAATCCGGATTTATTAAAAGAACCGATAATTTTACATCAAGCGACACAAATTCTCAATCAATCACAAGAACCATCAAAAGAGCAAAAGGACAGCATTCATTTATGCTTAAACAATTTACATTGTTTGTATTTTATGGATCCGCAAACATTCAAACAGACCATTCAAGATTATCAAGATAATTTCCTTCCCCCAAAAACACTGACACATCGTCACCCAAGAAATAATCCGTATGCTAAATATACTCTTATGCAACGTCGCCGCCGCAACCGATAATTTTATTTAAAATCAATAAACTATTTAAGTATTTATTTACTTTAGCTTAATAGCATATCTTTATAATTTTGACGGAGAAAAAGATGATAAAAAATATAGTATTTTTAATAGCTTTGCTCATCATCCCCTATATAAGCTATGCTGATAATATTACTTACGGCTATAACAGTCACGGCGAATATGTACCGACCGCGATAGGCAATAAAAAAATAGATTACGGCTATAACAGTCGTGGCGAATATGTTCCCACTTCTATCGGAAACAAAAAAATAGACTATGGCTATAACAGTCGCGGCAAGTATGTACCGACTTCTGTCGGGGATGATAAAATCGGTTATGGCTATAACAGTCGGGGCAAGTATGTACCGACATCAGTAGGAAAAGATAAAATAGACTATGGCTATAACAGTCGCGGCAAGTATGTACCGACATCAGTAGGAAAAGATAAAATTGGTTATGGCTATAACAGTCGGGGTAAGTATGCGCCGACTTCTTTCGGGCAATAAAAAAGAGCTCCCTAATTCGGGAGCCCCCAGAATTTTTTTCATGCTTAATGACGTTCTACTTTTGACGCATTCATAAGGTTTACCTTAGCATTGTCAAAAAACGTCATCGGTACAAGTTTTGTTCCGCTTTCCTTATCATACGATACGGTCTTTGGATCAATAATCGCACCGACAGTTACGAGATCTTCTGGATAAGTCCATTTTAATTCTGAAAAGAATTTTGATGTTCCAATAAATTCCACATCCGGAATTTCATCAAATCTCAAGAAATAAATGTCCCCTTCTAAGGCAAGAGAATTCACAACATAAACATATTTTTTCTGTTTTACTGTTTTACTCGCCTTCACATTATCCTCGATCATCTGAGCATAACGCCCGCTTGCATGCTCCGAAGAGCTCACACTCTGACTTGGAAGTTCGACCTTTTCAGTCACTTTCGTTGTCTTTTTCGCTGGCTCTGCTTTTTTTACCGGATGGGCTTTGCCATAACTGGCAGCCGCAACATCTGATACAAAAAGTATAGCTTCTTTAGAACTCGCATCTACAAGTAAAATACCGCCTTCTACTTTTGAATTAATGAGCATCTGCACATCAGCTCCCCAATAAATTTTACCGTTATAATAAGTCGGTACGAGTTTACTGGTAAGAAAAGTATGACTGTTTTCACCAAAGATGGAATTCCACCAACCTTCACTCAAAGTTCCCCACCAATTAATTTGTTCTTCAACAAATTCTTTAGGTTGAACACATTGGGTTGTCTCATGGTCATCTAATGCATAGCAAGAAAACTTACCGTTATCCGGATTAAACTGGATAATCTTAGAAAGATTTTTTCCGCTAAACCCGACTTCATGTTCATATACAGGCAAAATCCAAAAAGGCTTACCATCATGAGAAACATAAAATCTTTTTTCCGCCAAAGCAAGCGCCGAACCACCGTTAGCATAAATTTTGCGCTCTATTTTTTTACCCCAAGAAGAATTCTCGGTATAATTAATATAGATTGCTTTTCCACTAACTTCCGTAACCAAAAATGCTTTTTGGTGTTGGTTAGAAGATACGATGATATAACCACCGGTTACACTGTCATCTTTCGGAAACAACGGCAACACAAACACAAGATCATTTTCAAATTTTAGAACTTGTTTTTGTTGAATTTCAAACTCACCGTTCAGTATCTGAACATATGGTTTTCCGAGTTCAAATTTCTCCGAATATTCCGTAAGTTTGTCTTGTGCAATTTTTTGTGCTATCGCCTCGTTCATATTCATTTGTTTTTCCAAAAGAACAGGAACGCCATTTAAGGCACTGACAGTTTTTACTCTGACTTTTAGTAAGTTGCTGTAAGCTTGCGCTCTGAAACATTCCATTGAAAAAATGCTCATCACCAACAACCCACAAACTCCTAAAAGTAGCGGAACCATAGCCCAAATTTTTTTATCATGCCCCGGTGTTGCCCGATAAACAAGATAAGCAATTGCACCAACAACGATAAATTCTATCCACATTGCCGGATAAAATCCGATACGTTTTACCGGTAATAAAAAATAATTTATCGCCAATAAAATCAATGCAATAGATACGCCACCTACAATTGCTAACACTTTGTACCTTTTGGTACTCGCAACTGCCATAAATAAAATAGCCATTGCGATTTCAAATAAAATTTTTCCCATCATAATTAATTTAAATAATATATTTTAGGCTTTATTATACACGAGTTGTGGACAAAAATCAAGCTTTTTCAAATTACAACCTGCATTTTTTGCATTTTAAATAAAAAATCCTCCTGACATATCATCAGGAGGAAAAAATAACTTAATCTTTCAATTCAGCAAATTTTTGCGCCATCGTCGGATTATTTCGCGTCAATCGCTTAACCGTCAAATCCTGTGCTTTATTATTTGCCAATCTCAAATTATTTTCCGAAGAAAGCAACGCCTCTTTCGTCTTTTGTAAATGATCTATTGTTTTATCAATTTCATCAATTGCTTTTTTAAATTTATCACTGGCTAACAAATAGTTACGCGAAAATTTATCCTTAAATTCAGTAATATCATCTTCAAATTTAGAAATATCAATATTTTGGCTTTTATATTCAGCCAACTGCTGACGATATTGCACGGAATTTAACGCAGCATTTCTCAACAGCGTAATCATAGAAATAAAAAATTGCGGCCGAATGACATACATTTTCGGAAATTTATGAGAAACATCCACAATACCGGTATTGTAAAGTTCGTTATCGGATTCCAACAACGAAACCAAAACAGCATACTCACATCCTTTTTCACGACGATCTTTATCCAGTTCCTTAAAGAAATCCTCATTTTTATGCTTAGTCGCTGTTGTTGTCATTTCGTTTTTCATCTCAAACATAATAGAGATAAATTCAACCCCGTCAGCGGTTGTTTCGCGAAAAATATAATCCCCTTTACTTCCGGTTTTCGCATCATTATCTTTTTCAAAATATGCCGTCGGAAAAGCTGTTGCCCGTAATTTATTAAATTCAATTTCACAATGTTGTTCCAGTGTCTCGCCCACCATTTTGGTTGACATTCTGGTCTTCAAATCTTTATAAAATTCAATCGTTGTATCTTTTTCTTTAAGTTGAAACTCATACTTATCTTTCAAATTTTGCGCCTGCAACTTTGTATCTTTTTCAGCATCTTTAAGCTGACTTTCCAATTGCAAAATCCTTTTATCCCGCTCCACGATTTCTTCTTTTTGCACAGTAACGGCATTATTAACGGCAATCGTCTTCGCCTGTTCATGAGAATTAATTTCTGCTTTTAACCGATTAATCTCCTCATTTAATTTATTTTCAGCACGTTCTTTTTCAATCTCTTTATCTTTCGCAGTTTCGGTAATTTTACTTTTAAGAACCTCTATTTCCCGTTTAAGTTCCGCAGTTGTCTTTTCGGTTTCCATTTTATTTTGTGCTTTCAAAAGTTCCAAATCGCGCGCTTTATCTTTTTCCAGTTGAGCTACCCGTTCATGCACTTCTTTATGAAATTCCGCATTTCTGATTTGACCGGCAATCGCAGCATAACCTGACTCATCCACCGTAAAAACTTCTCCGCATTTCGGACATTTAATTTCTGGCATAGTACCCTCCTTAGTTTCGTAATGTTCTTATTTTGTCCTCTTCATTTTCAAATGTCAATCCTTAATTTTAAGCATAAAAAAAGGGAGTATGACTACTCCCTTTAACACTTTGCCAAGCGTTACCAACTATTTTCGCAAATAATTGATTTTTGTTTCTTTGAAACTACCTCCGTAGGCAGAAATTGAAACAACCATAACAGCCATAATGTCTTTCCACACTTGGAATTCATTTCTACTTGGACAAGCCGAAATAAGTTCTACATTTTCACCATCTTTATAGATGAGAACGGGAACAAAGAGCTGTGTAAACTTCGCAAAATCGGTCATGACACCTTGCCACAAATGGCTAAGCTCCTCAACACCTCTTTGCAAAACGGCCTTAAATAAGGTCGTACTTTCACCGCGATCAGACAAAAACATCTGTACTTGAGCACCGCAATGCTCTTTGATTTGTTCTGCTTGTGCCATCAAATCTTCGGTTGTTTCACCACATAGCTTAAACGCAATCATGGGCTTAGTTTCAGACGCATCCACATAAACTCCGAAATAAAATTCTGCTTCCGGCAAGATGGTTTCTACATCTGCACATGCCTGTTCATACAATGCAGAATTTTTCCATGCCTCTGACGAAATATAGCCCAGAGAGGTACAATACTTTTGATTCATAAAAAATTAAATTAAAATTTAAATTTGACTTTGTCAGCTTTTTGTTCTGACCATAATTATGATTGAAAAGAAAACTATGCCCCAATTAAACAATCCCAGCTTTCACTTGGCACCACCTAATAAAAAACACAATAATCTTCAATACCCTATAAAAGTATCACACGCCTCACTAAATTACAAGATAAAAATTTAAAAAAAAGACCTGCAATTAAGCAGGTCTTCCTAGAAAAAAAAGCACCATCCAAATATGTTTCACAACATACAATTTCCTAAAAGAAATCTCTTACTTTGTTGCGACAGTACAAAATCCGTCTGTAAAATAAGGATTTTGTAAAACCTGCGGTTCAAAATTCTTTTTATCCAAATGATTAAACTGAACCGGTGTCAAACTACCTGCTGCAATACCTAATTTCTTTTCCAACTTAACGAATACGCTTTCCATGACAATAATATTTAAAAAGTTTAACAATAATGATTAACTTCGGGCGACTATAGACTTGTTATTTTAATTGTCAACTAAAAAATGCGTAAAAATAAATATTTAAGTCATTTTGATGATATATACTCAAAAACATACAAACTATTATGTATATAAATACTCTTTTTATCTGATTATTTTCTAAATATTTGCTTTTCGGATATTTTTACATAAATTAAGGAGTCGCAAACGCTTCTTATTAATTTAGCACACGGAAGGTTTTTAATTCTTCTAATTTTAAAATCATCAGCTGTTCCCAAACCCCAGACTTCCATTCAACCTTCAAATACATTGTAGCTTAATTGTCATTTTTTTATATTGACTAAACAATAAAAAATTCTATATTCAATCACGTTAATTTATTAAATAACATATTATAAAAAAACTATTATTACTCATGGTTTGCATATTGATCGGCATAACCGCCCAAGCAACACCTCTTCCCAGAATTGAACCATCCAACGTTATCTTCGTTGAGTATCTGTTACCGGAATATAAACCGGAAACTATAATTAACGATTTTTACATAATCAAAAATCGTCACGGTAATTCCGTTCTTCCCCTTCTCATTGAAGAATCTCCAAACAATTTCAAAGATGAATCCGGAAAAAGTTCCCTTCTTATGGGCGGATTTGGTTTATTTCTGCTAGTATTTCTCTTACTTTAAGAAAAAACTTTCTCAAAACTTCGGCTATATAGTCCGAAGTTTTTTGTTTATCTGTCAGATATTTTTTTTATATTTTCAAATAATAGTTCTTTATTATAGACAAAATTTATGTTATATTATAAAAAATAACTTATATGGAGAAAAAAAATGAGTCAAATTACAAAAAAAACTGCTGAATTATGCACATTGCTTGAACAACAAATAGAAAATTTAATAAATACCCCCAAAGAAGATAAAAGATCCCAAATTGAGCTAAATAAAATGAATAATGAATTGTATAAGCTGAAAAAATTATCCGATTCCATTTCTGCATTAGATAATTACAAATCCGGTCGCATAAAAGCCGATAACTTGTTGGTAGAAGGTCTTAAAAACAGCAATGAGAATTTGATTAATCTGGCACTGGATAACGGGGCTGATATGCATAAAGAATTTATGTATAAAGAAACACCATTAACATTTGCAATAAAACACGACAAAAAAGACACCCCAATTTTAGATATATTTATCAAACACGGCGCCGATTTTAACCAGCCGATAAATATCGGTTCAGGTGATTCTGAATATAAATACAGCAACTATCTCGCCTATGCCATAGACTATGCGCCGGAATATGTATCATTGGACACCATAAAGAAAATCGCTGAACATACGACATCGGAAAATATAAAAAATGCTAAAATAATCCATCCGGCAAATCCTCAAAGTTGCTCAAATCCCAAATTTATAGAAACACCAATTTTACATTTGATATGTCATAGAGAATATGCGGACTACGCCTCAAAACAGATATTACCTATATGTGATGTTTTATTCCAACATGGGTATAATGTTAACACCAAAAATGATAAAGGAAAAACGGCTATAATCTATGCCGGCCACGCACGAAATTTGGAAGTTTTGAACAAACTCGTAAAAATGGGTGGAAATTTAGACGAAATTTTTCCTGAATCAACAGTAAGTATGTACGATATCTTATACGAAAAAGATGGAACCCACAAACAGGATTTATATCGAGCTTACGACCCCAAGAGGCTAAAAGATAAACCTCAATCTGAATGGGATGAAGACGCATTAAAAAGTTACCAACTTCACGAAAAAAATTTAGATACTTTATATCAGACATACCGCGCCCAAAAACAAAAACAACAACAAATATGGCGCGACAAGAAATTCAATCACAAATAATAAAGTATAACCGATGGTACTGATGCCTAAAGGTTTCAATATACCATATATAGAAATATATACTTCGTTTTTGTAATATGGGTATTTTATGATTTCCTGAAAATATATACAACCGAAATGGTCATTACCAATAAAAGAGTAATATGCAAAACCGGCATTATTGGCATAAAGACGGAAGAATTGCTTAATTCAAAAATTGAATCCATTGAGGTTAAACAAACAATAGGAGGAAGAATTTTCGGATATGCCAACATTTGTTTTTCAGGAACTGGTACATCAAAAGTAAAATTTAGAGGCATTAAAGACCCATGGGGGATAAAAAGCCGTGTGGAAACAATCATTGAAAACTAAGTCTTAAAGTGGTGTATTTTACACCACTTTTCTTTAAGAGTATTCCCTCTTATTAAACATTTATCTATCAATATTTTGGACAGATTGATTTCGTATCATAACCGAATTTTGGTAATATTCATTTAATAAATAATTTTTCCCTTCTTTGTGCAACTTTGTCGTCCTAAAAACATCAGCAGCATTTTCACCAATAAAATGAGCAATCGCATCATATTTTTCTTCTTTTGTTTTATATTCGTCAACCACAGCAAATTTTTCCAATATCCAATTAGTTGCCGCAAATTTATCTTTATTTAATTTTTTCTCAACTCTTTTCAGATAACCCAACATCCACAAATAAGCAGACATATATGATTTTAACTCTTGAGTATTTTTTTGATGAGGATTTTCCAGACTAAACATTCCTTTTTGATTGAGATAATCCATCGTTTGAAAATCTTTTTCGGAAAAATTTCTGATTGCTTGCTGATGTATTTGATTTTGTTGATCATATGAGACCAAATAATGTGGAAAAACTTCTGCAAATCCTTCATCAATCCCCACCATCTGATAAAAATACTCACCATGTACCATATGAGCAAATTCATGAGTTATACCGACTTTTAGCCTTTCATCCATTGTTTCAGGGAAATTTTCAAACCAATTTTCATCTATAACAAGGCAACTTTTAGAACATTCATCCACTGAATAAGGAACATTACAAATTCCCTCTGTCGTAATCTCTCCGGTAAAATCCTGAAATTCTTTTCCTGCTGGAATAACCAGAAACGTAAATTTTGGCGTTTGTTTGTAATTGAGGGGTAAATCACCTATTCTCTCGGTGACCTTTTCCATATTGTTGGTAAAATTATGCCCCCAAAGGGTATTGCGATATTTCTGAGCACATCCAGAACGTAACGCTATACGTAAAATCGAACTGACATCCATGAGTTCATACTCGTAATTTCCAATTTTCATGATAACCTCGCTTTTCACCAATTATATAAAATCATTCCCCTAAAAGCAAGAAATTACATATATGAACAATAAAAGAATTGATTCATAAATTCTAAATAATATCAGTTTAATATAAAACATATAAAGAATTATAGGAGCTTGTTTAATGAAAAAATTATATCATTACATAACTAAAGGAAACAATGCTTTAGAAAAAGGAATATTTTCATTTGCAAAAAATCCAAACGCTGATCTGACATATTATTTTAAACGCTCAGGACAGACAACCCACGAAGGAATTATCAAATGGATGGAAAATTGTTTTGAAGGCAGAAGTCGAGGTATAAGAGGTTTTTCAGAACCGATACAATGGCACAACAAAAGTTTAAGTTTAAAAAAATTCATTGATAATGCCGACAGATTTTCTATCAATCTTGAAGCATTGGAAAAAGATGGTTTAATTGAAACCATTTACATTTCTCCTGCTATTGATATACAAGATGAAAGCAAAGTCCAATATAATATTGATGAAAATTTAGTTAAACTCAACTCCATAAATGACATTGACAATACACCGATTGATTGGAGTATTTGTAATGATGAAAAAGGATATAGATTTGCCGTCGTTCCTTACTATCTTATCATCATTAAAGGTGGAATTATTCCTCCTAAATATATTACAAAAGAATAACTTTTATCAAAATTGATTTAGTTATTCCGCTTTTTATATGCCACACATAAAGAAACCAAAGCTAAAATTAATTCGCTACAGGCTAAACCGACAATAAAATTATTAACTAAATCCGGCGAAACTTCAAAAAAGCTGACATACGTGATAAAGCCAAAAAACACCAATAATACAAAATAGACAATCCAACCCACAGACGATAAGTAATATGCCGCTTTAGGATTATTCTCAATCAACTTACTTAAAAAGTTCGGCACTTTATTAAACAATATCATTATAAGAAAAATAAAGAAAAACGCCCCGAGCATATTGCTTATGATTTCAAGCCCTAATAAAGAAAAAGGAATATCTAAACAACAATATAAACCGCCCAAAACCAAAGTTTCTTTAGAAAACAACTTCATTTGCAATAACTCCTTTTCTGTATTAGTATTAACTATAATAATCAAAATTGGTTTATTTTACAACAAATAAACTCTAGAATTTTTATTCTTAAAGAAATTCGCTTATGCTCATTCCTAAAATCAACAAATAACTTACTAAGAAGAAAATAGCGATATATCAAGAATATAGTTATCGGCGTAGCTCATCAGGATAGAGCACCGGTTTCCTAAACTAATGTTCTTTAAATTTTTATCATCATAACATATTGAAAATAAGCCACAAATTTTAAGATATTTTTTATCAAATTTTCTGGTGCCTCACTGGTGCCTTGTTCACAACCCTACCGTGAACCCATCACCAGAGCCTTAAAACTTGCTTTTTAAGTACGAAAAGCTCCTTCTGTACCCTTTAATATTAGGTTCCATTTTCAAAACATATACCGTATTTCTTCCAGAAAGTTACATATAATCAAACTTACCGAAGGAAATCAGCATATTCATAATAACAATATCAATTAAAATGTCCGAAACACTCCCCCTTTTTATTGACTTAATGTTAAATATATTATACAATATAACTTATAAGGATAAATATATTTAACATTAGGATAGATATGAAAACTAAACTTGTAACACCAATCCCTGTAAAAAAAGTATTGAAAAAGATGGGAAAAGATATAAAGGAAGCTCGCATTAGAAGACGTATTCCAACCTCTCTTATGGCTGAAAGAGTTGGAATTTCCCGAGTAACATTAAACTCTGTTGAAAATGGTTCTCCGTCGGTATCTTTAGGGATTTATGTAACAATTCTATATGTTTTAGGGCTATTAGATAGGCAAAGAGATGTTGCCGATATTGCATACGATATTGTCGGACAAGCCTTAAATAGTAATGATTTACCTAAACGTATCAAGAAATAAGCGGGAAAGCTCATGAATGAAAAATTAAATTATGTTTATCTTAATATAAATAATGAGGACATACTTGTTGGAAAATTATGGTCTTACTTTAACAACGGACGAGAAAGTGCCTCGTTCAAATATGATGAAAGTTGGTTAAAAAATACCAATAACTTTGAATTAGAACCATACCTTACTTTAACTGAAGGAACTCATCATACAGATGCATTCAAAAGCCTTTTTGCTTCATTTTCAGATTCCGCTCCGGATAGTTGGGGCAGATTACTTATTAAGCGAAATGAAGAAAAATTAGCTGCCCAAGAAAAACGTTCTACACATCAATTAAATCAAATTGATTTTTTATTAGCGGTAAATGATTTTTCCCGTCAAGGTGCAATTCGTTTCAAAAACACACCAGATGGCAATTTTTTAGCCTTAAAAGATGGTAATTCTATTCCCCCTTTGGTTGCTCTACCTAAGCTATTGATGGCATCAGAAAAAATATTATCGGATAATGCTTCTTTTAATGATATAAAAGAACTCTTAATTCCCGGTTCATCCTTAGGTGGTGCCAGACCTAAAGCCTCTGTAATTGATAATAATGGAAACCTCTGTATTGCTAAATTTCCTAAAAAAGATGACAATAACAACAATGTGCTATGGGAAGCTGTAGCCTTAACTCTAGCTGAAAAATGCGGTTTAAGAGTGCAAAACTGGAAACTCGAAAAAGTTTTAGATAAATCAATTCTGCTATTAAAAAGATTTGACCGCCATTATAATCAACGTATTCCATTTATATCTGCAATGAGTATGCTTAATGCAAATGATGGTGACAGTTCCGATTATAGTTATTTAGATTTAGCGGATATCATAAGAACTCAAGGCACCAATATACAAGAAGAATTAAAAGAACTATGGAGCAGAATGTTATTCTCTGTTTTAATATCAAATACGGATGACCATTTAAGAAATCATGGTTTTCTAAAATTAAATCCTAAAGGTTGGACGCTATCCCCTCTTTATGATGTTAATCCTAGCTGCGATAGAATTTCAAACCTACAATTAAATATAGATGAATCTAGTAGTTCAACATCTATCGATTTAGCCTTATCTGTAAGAGATTATTTTGGCTTAACCCAAACAGAAGCCGAAAAAATCCTAAAAAATCAATTATCGGTTATATCTTCCTGGAAAAGTATAGCTCAATATTTTGGTATAAGCTCTTCAGAAATAAATCATATGTCTGTTGCTTTCAACAAATCACAAGTAATATAAATCACCTTTATATTCTAAATCTCGCAACCTATTCAGCAATCATTCCCTGTTTTTATCTCTTGCCTTAAAACTTGCTTTTTAAGTACGAAAAAGTTTATTCTCCATTAATATTTTCTGTTATTGCAACAAAGAAATCTTTACTCCATAAATCAAGCTTATGCTTATCCTTAATAAAAGGCAAAACATCCTCTTTAGCCTGTGAAAAATCAATATTTTCAAAATGAGTGCGAAGCATCCCTTTTAATATATTAATATCAAAAGGCTCATCCGGACGTAAAAATTTACTATCAATAAATCTTGCTTGTAGGTGTTTTAGATTAACTTTTGCCGATTTAGATATATAAAATACTAAATCATACAAATCTCTTCCTTTAACTCTGTGTTTCCACGAGCGACAAATAACAGCATGCAGTTTTCCGGCAAACAAAGATGGCAAATCATATAATTTAACTTGATAAGGCGTAGGCAATAAACCGTATTTGTTCTCAAATTGAGCAAATGCCGGAGGATTTGTATCAATTTCAAATTTTATTTTAATATTTTCATTAGAGTTAATATGTAATTCTTCCGCTCCATATACACTTATTATGTGCTGTTTTGTATTACCTTTTAAGAAAGCTGATTTAATAGCGGTATCTGCTGTTTTTGCTTTTTCTTCAATAGAAAATTTTAAGCCTAATGACTTCAATTCACTTTCCAGACCACTAAAGTAACTGCTTAATTGAAAATCTTCTTCCGGTTTTATTAATGAAAAATCCAAATCTTCAGAAAAACGGTCTAAACCATAAAAAATACGTAGTGCTGTTCCACCATAAAAAGCAGCCTTATTAAAAAATCCCGCTCGAGACAATCCACACAAAGCAATTTCTTGTATTACTTCTTTCAATGCGTTTTTCTTTTCCTCTAATGTCTGAGGATTATGTTTTTTAAGCATTTGCCCTAATACTGTTTGCATAAATCTACCCCTTTTATATTAACTTAATTAATAAATTCAAATTGCTTGCTCGGTATAACTTAGCTAGTTCTTGCAACGCTCTTTTATCAAGATTCATAAAAGATTGCTCATCTATTCTTAAATCTGAAAATAAAAGTTCATATAAATCTGCAATACTATTAACTTGCGGTAATGAATATAATTTATCGCACAAGGCTTTTTCTGGTGTTGCTATTTGATAAGCGTAATTATTATCCTGATGTAATATAATACCTAAAGGATAAACTTTTGCCGGAATATCTCTGTATGTAAATACCCCAAACTGATTTTCATATATTTTTGTCTTATTCTTCTGAAATGTTGCTGAAGTATATGTATTATAAACAGCCTCTGGAATCAAAGAATACTCTGCCAAAGCATAATCAAAAGACAAATAAGAAGGTCCGAAGATACTTCCGGCAAGATATTTACCGGACACAGCTTTATCGCTCTCATAAAGACCTCTTCTTATCTTTATCAAGTTTCCATTTTCTGTTTCTCGTCTGATTTTGCCTTTTGCATCAGTAAAATCACTGTATTTAAGTTTCAAATCTTCAAAGGTATATATCATATTTCCTCCAGTAAGTTTTATTTTATCAAACTTTCTGGAGGAAATCAACATATTTTTATTTTCCTAGTTATCTTTATTTGTATTGAAATATTGTATTTCTTCTTTTAAAACCTCTTTCCAATCTTTTCCGTCATCAACATCTTTTCCGCAATACAAACAATTAACAAACCCCGGATAAGTTTCATCAACATAATAATCATCCAAATCATTTCTTTCCGGTGGCGGAACAAGTTTTCCATTGCGAGCAATTAGCGGAAACAAACAACATCCTAACGGCTTATAAGCCCATGGATGCTTTTTCTCTCTTATAGCTATCTTCTGTAAAATGCATAATCCATTATCATCTGCAAAAACGCATCTTGTTTGATTAAAATGCTTAGGAAAATCTTTAGGATAATTATACGGTCTTACCGCCGTTTTTATTCCCTTAACTTTATTATTCCAATTAGATGATTCAAAATATTCTTCTGCAGATAAAGGAAAATCTTCAGGATGTTCTATTATAACCTTTTTTAGCTTATCAACATCTTCTGATTTCAAATACACACCGTCATAACAACAGTAGGCTTGGCATTTTTTCATATCACATTTTCTTAGCTTTGGATTACGTTCCATTTTAACTCTCCTTGCATAAGATTTCCTCTATTGTATAATAGCCTTACTATCAATCTCAAGCATTAACAACACTTTTTACAGGATAAAAGTGTAATAATTTACATTTTTTACAGGATAAAAGTGTAGTATTTTACATTTTTTACAAGATAAGCATATTCATAAAGCTAAAAACCTAGCAAAAGTATAAAATGCATTTTACAAAACTGTCAAAACTAACAAAAGTGTAAAATGGAGAGAATAACTTTTGACGAAAACAACAAAAGTATAAAATGTATTTTATAAAACTGCCAAAAATAACAAAAGTGTAAAATGGAGAGAACAACTTTTGTCGACTTTAATTGATTTTTCCTCTTTGTCTTTTCTTAGGTTCTTTGACATTAAAAAGTGATATTGGTTCCGGAGCTTCAAAAATAGTCTTAAAATCAGATAGTGCATCTATTACCAAAGCAATATCCAACAATGATTTTAATGAAATTTTTCCGGTTCTTTCAAAACGTTTAATCGAACCCAAACTAACTCCGGAGCGAACTGCTAAACCCTCTTGAGTTAAATTTTGTTCCAAACGACGTTGCTTTGCCTTTTGCCTAATTTCTTCCAAAATCTCCAACGGAGTATCAAGTATAAACGCCAATATATTATCCTTTGACTTCTTAAATTGCACTTTATAGCTATTATATTATCCGTTATGAAAATTAAAGCTAGTACTATTTTCAGTTGACTACAATTTGTAGTCAACTGATTTCCACATCCAAATTAGCAAATTATACATATTGCTTAAATTTGTACTTTTTATGCAAAATTACTCAAAAAGTTGCCGATTATGTGAAAAAATCACATAATCTCACATTAAATCGTAAATTTCAGCCATTTGACGTGAAATTATCAAAAATGAATAACCATACAAATTAAGCTCATAGTAATTATAATATAAATTATCTGATTATCTTATAACAAAACATCATCTTTTAGTACTTTAGGCATAAATATGTGCATTTTTTTTGCACATCTTGACTTTTTACAAAAAATAGTATAAATTAAATAATCATATAGGAGTTTGAAAATGATATCGAAATTTAGAATTAGGAACTTTAAATCTATTTTAGATATGGAAGTAGATTTTAAATTCAATGAAGGAAAAGCACCTAACGGATATAAAGAACTCGATAATATTGTTTTTTTAGAACCTAAACGAAAAGAACGTTATATCCCGTGCTTAGCTGTTTATGGGGCAAACGCTTCAGGAAAAAGCAATATTGTAAAAGCATTTTCCACTCTAAAAAAAATTTCAGAAGAAGGAATTGAAAGACTTTACTTCCCTAATAAATTAAACACTCTTTATAACTCCACCACACTTTGCTTGGATTTTTTTGTAAATAAAGAGAAGTACACCTATAATATAGAATACAATCAAACTGAAATTGTTGAGGAAACATTATTAAAAGAAGATGAAATAATTTATAAAATTTCTTTATCTGAAAAAAATTTCAATTATTTAGCTACAGATGTGTACGATAAAGAAAAATTAGAAAAAATATATCAAGTGGAATGTTGCGATATAGATTATCATCAAAAAAAGACATTTTTGAACAAAATAGCATTAAATTTTGGTGGCCTAAATAAAAATATTGTAACCGTTTATAATGAAATAATTAATAATTTACAGACATATGAATTAGCAAGATTTTCAGTATCTAAGGGAATTAACGAATTAGCTAAACTACAAGATAATTCATCTATAAAAATAGCATTTGAAAAAATAGTTTCATTATTACGCAAATTAGACATTGATATTAACCGTATGGAATTAGAAAGAACAACAGATCCTATCACAAATGAAAAAGGTGAATTCAATTTTGATGCTATATCTGATACCGACAGATACGATGATTACGTCTTTAACAATGTATCTATTATGAAAGATCAAATTTATACATACCATAAAGATACAGAGGGTAAAGAAATTAAATTTAGTTTTGCTGAGGAATCAGAAGGAACAAGAGTAGTTGCTGGTATGCTAGGAATATTCATGGCAGTATTAGAAAAAGGAGGAACGCTAATTGTTGACGAATTAGAACGTTCTTTACATCCACTCTTGCTTACAGAAGTTGTAAGAATGTTCAAAGATAAACGTTATAATAAAAATAAAGCACAATTAATCTTTACCGCTCATAACACAGATATTTTAGATGCTGACCTTTTAAGAATTTCAGAAATTGCAATTGTTCGCAAAACTTTAAAGCAAGGAACAACAATCAGATCAATATCCTCATATGAAGGTATGAGAAATATAACTAATTTCAGAAAACAATATTTAAATGGTGTGTTTTCAGGAATTCCTCATCCATATATATAGAAAGATTGTATTATGAACTCACCAAAAAAAACATACATAATAATATGTGAAGGAATATCTGAAAAAAGCTATATAGCAGAATTAAATCGTTTTCTTGATGCCCAAGATGCTAAAATTACATTAGTTCCAAAACCAGCAGAATGCGGACATTTCTCAATTATTCAAAAGAAATATAAGCAAATAAAAAAAGAAAATAAAAGAGAAGAAATATATATTTGGGTAGATAAAGATACTTATATTAGAAATGATAATAATGATAAAGTTAGCTACAGACAGAAAAAGATACCTGACTTTTTATTTACAAATTTTAACTTTGAAGATTTCTTAGTAATGCACTTACCGAAAGAAAAACTAGAAAAATGGCGTGAAATATGCAGACGTCACAATCATTTCACTACCCCAATGCATGCGAACACTTATGAACCATTATATATACAAAACATATTTCCCAATTACAAAAAAGGAGATATGCCTATCGAGATTAATGAGGAAAATTTAAAATTAGCTATAGAAAGACAAAATGATCCTACTATAGAATTCAAATGCGATTTTCTAAATTTAATAAAACCATATATTGAGTAAATCACTCTCGTATACACATACGAGTTAATAGCAATATTTTTGCAAATATGTAAATCAATTCATAGACAATAAAAAATGTTAAAGAATGCACATTCTTTAACATTTTCTCTGAATACCGCAGAAATGCTAGGGTTTCGATTTGATGCAATTTAGGCAATGTTATAAAATGTTAAACTAAGTACCAAATCTTTACAAAATTTAACATTTTGCTATTTTTAGACTAATTATTAAACAAATTCCAATTATCCAAATAAATTTCTTCTTTATCTGTAAATTTTCTTAAATTGTTATCTTTATGTTCTTTACCATTTTTGCCTAAAGCATTAAGCCAATTTTTATGACTTTCTAAAATGGATTTAGCCACAACTTTACTGGGAACTATATGATAAGAAGGTGTTTCTAACTCATTTAAAGAAACAAAAACATAAAAAATATTATCGCCAATTATATTTTCATTCTTTTTAGATAGAACCCACCTTTTATTTTTACTACTTGTTGTTTTTACTTGAATTGCAAACTGTTTATATGTTTTACGATTAATTGCTAATATATCAAAATTTTCTACATTAGACATAGGAACAGCAACAATAAATCCTCTGCGTTCCAATTCTGCGGCTACAAAATACTCACCAGAATTTCCCGTATTTATATTATTTGCATTACTTTTCATAAGTTTTTATATCCCAATCTCTCTCTTTAATTTTTCCGGTTTGATAAAATTCTGTAATCAAATTGATGTATTCCTTAAAATCCGGATTTTCTTTTACAATTCTATCAATCATATTCCAATCAAGATTTGGTTTCTCTGTTGCCGGAATAAGTATCTGACTTTCAATCGGCATATCTTTATTTAATAAAATGACACCGATATTATGACCGCTACACAATATCCGTAATTCATTCATGGCTTTATCATCAATATCTTGTGCGACTAAATATGAATTATTTGCCCAACTTGAATTAGAAACAGTTTGGAAAAAATATTCCCTGACATTTGATAGATTAATTTTAATCTTTACTTCAAAAGACCATAACGATGATTTATTAAAAGCATGCTTACTGGAACAAGCTAATACATCATTACACCAACCTTCAGAAAGATTTTGTAACCCGACAATGTCCGGATGCAACCATTTATTACCATTACTCCCTTTGGAATTAGAAGATTTTTTCTCATCTATTCTCTTTGGATAGATACCGAGTTCATTATAAAGATATTCACAAAGCAACGGATATGAATCATGTTCAGGATGACCATTTTTAGGAGTTTCTTTTTCAGCTTCTTCAATTTGCTCAACATCTGTTTGTTCAGAATAGTAATATTTTCTTGGTCTTTCTGCTGTGGTATTAACAAATTTAGAAAAACTTTTAATGCGTTTAGTATTTGTATAAATTTCTGCACGTAATTGACCACATAAAGCTTCTTCAGAATCAATAGGAAACACTGTTGCTTTACTACGTTTCATTTTAGCTTCACAATCATCCGGTTTTAATTTCATAACTTCTTCAGCTAATTCACCCGCAGTAAAATACTTTTCCGGATTACTCTTCAAAATTTCAACAACAGTTTTACTTAAATCTAAAGCCATAGCATATCTCCTAATAAATTTATTATATGCTATATCCTATATTTCAGAAAAACAATGATAATTATATTTAAGCAACAAAAAAGCTTGGAGATTATTCCAAGCTTTTCCTAGTTTGAGGTTAATTTTATATCCGCACGTTCTCAACCGCTGAGGCGAGCATTTGCTCATTATAATTAAAATATCTTTGCGTGGTTGAGATGTTGCGGTGATTTGCTAGTTTTTGTACCAAACAGATATTAATTCCGGAGTTTACTAATTTTGATACAAACAAGTGTCTGCCTAAGTGGCTTGCTCCGTTAATCCCGAATTTGTGGTAAATTGAACTAAACAAGCGACTGATACTAACTCGATTAAACGGTTTATGTTGTTTTTGTGAAGTAAACAAATAACTTTCAGCATCCAATTTCGGATTATGCTGTTTCAGATATTTAAGATATTCGGTAAATTCCTTTTTAATTTGACTATTCAAAAAGTAGGAACATTTATTTTTGCCTTTGTTTTTATCATAATCTAGGCAAATAGCATCTTTCACTTTGCCGTTTTCATTATAGACATCTTTGATTTGCAGATAGCAAAAGTTAATCGAACGCATACCGTTTAAGGAACAAAGAAACATCATCCGAGTTTGTTCAGCGTGTTTCATTCCACTGATATAAGTCAAAATATCTTTAATTTGTTTATCATCTACAAAAGTACCGTTTATCATAACTACCCCACAATCATCTTTATTCTATAAGTATTTGGCTATTCTTTTATGAAGAAGCTCTTGCCCTTTTTGAATAAGCTTTTGAATTTCTTGTTTATCGGCAAAACATTCTTTGAGTTGTTTCATATTTTGCACGAGTTCATATAAAACATCGGTGTTTACATTGCGATTTTCACAAAGCACCACCCCATAATAATTTTTGCTTCTGCCTAAGAATTGCTCCGAGAACTGATATTGACTGTCAATAATTCCCAGTTCTTGTAATAACTGACAACATCTATTGACGTATCCTAAATATTCGTTGCCTTGTAATTCTTTGCTTTTTGCCATTGATTTATTCAATCTTACTAAGTCTTTTAATGTGTTCTTTAATTCTTGTTTCCAGTTCATTTGTCATCCTTGCTAATAATAATATTTATTACCTTTTGTAATCTAAAAGCCGAAGATTACATGTCACCCCATTTTTAGAAAACAGCAACAGTTGAACAAACACAAAAATTCATCAAATCAAACAATGTTAATGCGAAAGATAAAGACGGGAAAACAGCTTTAGATTATATGAAGAAAAATCCAAAACGAAAAGATAGCGATATTTATTGGAAACTAAATAATTTGAGCTTTCAAGATTAAGTATCCTAAAAATGAGCTACAATTAAAGACAATAAAAGAAGATAAAAGAGAATTAAATACCTTGAAGAAAAAAACTCCTGCTCTTCAGAATATTTAATTCTCTTTTATAATACAAACATAAAATTTCATCGTGTATTGATAGAAAATAAGCCAAATTCATTATAATTTTTAGGATTTTCATTTTCTTTATTATTAATACTCGCTAAAGATTGCTTTTTAGCAAATTTATAATTATCTATTGAATCATAAAAACAATTTTCAAAATTTTTTTTATCTTTTACATTTTCTATACTTTGCGAATATTCATAAAGATGAGCCATATTATTTAAATAATGAAAATCTAACTCTTCCATCTTGATACTTTTGCTTGAAACACTATTATAAGAAGTTACTACCTTTTCAATAAAATTTCTTCCTAAAGATTTGTATAAACTCATAAAATCTTTGTACCGATAGTTAATACCTGTTTCCCCAAAATCGATAGCCCCTTTAAAAGAACATTTTTCATCAACTAAAAAGTTTCCACAATGAAAATCATTATGAGATAAAACACAATCATTTCTATCAAATTTTATATTTTCATATTCTATCCCTAATTTATTATATAATTTTTTGTTTTTCTCCACAAATCCAACAACTTCTTCGGCTTGCAACCCCATTTGTTTAGACTTTAATTTGTTCTTATCTGCTTTTTCCAAAGATATATTGTGTAATCTAGCTAAAAAAATTCCCAAGTCATCTGCCAACTTATTTTTCTGTTTAGCAGTTAAACTTTCAAAATGTATATTATCATGACTTTCCGGAAGACGGTCAATCATCGTCTTACCATCTAATTTTTTATGTATTGAAAAAATTTGATCTTTTACTTTTTCTACATTTACTATTGGTATTGGTAAATTCTTATCTTGTTCTGTAATATAATGAGAAACATATGCTTCTTTTTTATAGTCTTCAATAACCATTTTCTTTCTAGGAAACCTAATTATAGAATCTTCATATTGAAAAGCGATTGAATTTTCCCCAGACTTTATATCTTTAATATCATAATTGAAATGTTCGTGAAAAAAATTTCGACAATTTCTCTCATCAATCTTAAGTTTTAGTTGCTGTGTTTTCTTATCAAGATTCATAACATGCCTTTCGAAATATGTTTCATTATAACACTTTTATCAATTATATTCAATTATTGACTTTGTATCAAGAAAAACTTTTCCTATCTTAGTTTTCTTCTTTTCTTGTTTCCAGTTCATTTGTCATCCTTGCTAATAATAATATTTATTACCTTTTGTAATCTAAAAGCCGAAGAAGAAAGGAAGTCCTCGGCTTTTGTTTTGAAAGGAAAATCATAATAATATTACTTGTCTAAAATGATAGCTTGATAAAAAACTGTATAGTGCGGACGGATGGTTGCTGCTGCAATTCCGCCCTGACATTTCCAACCGCTTTGGATAGCTTTTTCTACCCATCCGACTAATTCATCTAATGAATTACTACAAAGTACATTATAAGACATGGATTTACTCCTTAATATTCATCCGCATACATAATGGTTAAAACTCGATTGGTTAATTTTGCTTTGCTTGCATTTGGAGAAAGATAAACGAAATCTTTGTCATAATAATCAATCTTCCAGAAAATCTTGTTATTTTTAAAAGTGATTGCTCCGAAGTCGTGCTCACCATACGGGTCATTATCTTCATCAAAATCATTATACTCTTTAACTAATTTAAGAATTTCTTGAATATCATCCGGACTATTTGCTCTGATACCTTGCGTTAAAACAACGACACCTTGTGAAGGATTAGCTCTTAGATTATCATTTAATTTTGCAATTTGTTCTGATTTGGTAAGACCTTTATAATTCATATCAAGCTTACGTAAGAAGACCTTATCAACAAAAGCGTTATTCTTAGAAGCAATATCATAAGCCGTTTCATTATATTTGTTGGTGATGGTTATATCTGTTCCGCTTAAAAGTAAAAACTCAACAACCCCCATACGCATTGATATTTGCGGATGCGATAAAGCACACATCAAAGGTGTATTGCCATCCTTATCCAAAGCATTAATATCAGCTCCCTTATCAACGAGAACTCTCAAACAATCAAATGAACTTCTTTTCCTTGCCATAATATGTAAAGGTGTCATACCGTCTTTATTCTTATAATTAACATCTGCACCATACTGAATAAAAAGCTCAATCATACTAGGATTTGGATATTCTTTGCAGGCTAACATAAATGGTGTCCAACCATATTCATTATAAGCTTGATTGACCTCTACCCCACTTTTTAATTCCAATTCTATGGTTTTGAAATCATCTTTCCAAATTGCTTTAATTATCTCGCCTAGCTTACTAACCATTTGAATCTCCATGACTTTTATCTTTTCGGTACGTACGGTACTATCGTACCATTTTTGGTCCGTCAAGTACTTTTTTGCTTATTTTTACTCATAAGTCATTGATTCTGTACATTTTATTTTAAAATCAAGGGATTACACGATGTAATTTTTTTAATAAACTTATCCAGAAGAAGTGTTTTTGGTGGGGAAATACCATTTACCCTTACAATAACACACTTGTAAAAGAATAAACTTTACACTTGATAGTTAGTAAAGTTTACTCTAATCTAAATTCATTAATTCATAGAACATAAACAAGTTCTGATTTTAATTAGGAATTACTAAGCTTAAAACTAATTTTACAGTATAGTAGGAATACAAATGGATAAATGCATTAATGATATTATAAAATTTGATTTACATATTCATTCTAAGGCTAGTGAATATAAAGAATATGCAGGTATTGTCGATAACTCTACAAAAGAAAATTTACCTATTTTATTCGAAAAATTAAATGAAAATAATGTGGCTCTTTTTTCCATAACAGATCACAATAGATTTGATTCCGATTTGTATAAAGAAATAAAAACAATTCTAAATGACCGACACGATGATTTTCCTAATGTTCTAAACGTGTTAGCAGGAGTTGAGTTTGATGTAAAATTAGAAGATGACAAAGATAAGTGCCATGTTATAACAATTTTTGATGCAAAATCAAATGATGACTATGAAAAAATTGAAAACAGCATAGAAAAAGATAAATTAACAAATAAAAATGATTTTTACTCCAAGGATAGATTTAGAAATATATTGTTTGATATTGGACTAAATACTATACTGATAGCATCTCAAACTAAAAGCATATCAAATAAACAAAGCTCTCACAACGCTCTTAATGATTCAACAGATGATGTAGAAAAAATATTAAAAGTAAAATATATTAATGCATTGGAATTTCAAACATCAAAAGTTGAAGGAATTCTTTTAAATGATCTTAGAAAGATGGATTTAAAACCAGCTTTAATATCAGGTAGTGATTGTCACGATTGGAGCGTATATCCAAAGCACGATAAACTTGATAAAAAAACAATTTTTCAATATTCTGAAGCTAAGATGTTACCAACTTTTAAAGGATTATTGATGGCTATAACATCTCCTAATTCAAGATTTAATTGTAACCCAAATAATAACTCTGTTATTAGTAGTATTTCAATAAATGAAACTTCTATTCCTTTAGTAAATGGTATTAATGTAATTATAGGTGAAAATGGCTCGGGAAAAAGTGCCTTACTAGAATGTATCAATAATAATTTAGCAAAGTCTCATGTAAAAAAAATATCAGAAGAAAATCATATAAAAATAAATTATACAAAAAAATCACATCCCAAGTATATTCGCCAAGGACAAATAGCTAAGGAATTTAATGAACACAAACTGTTTGAAAAGGAAAAAGATAGTAAATTTATAGAACCGGACAACTCGGAGTTCATCTCTAAATATCAAGATTTTTCTAATAAACTAAAAAAATTTATAAATGAAAATATTCTGAAAAATGAGGCTATTAATAACTTAAATACATGCCCTATAAAATATAATGAAAATTTATTTGAAAATAATTATTATATTCATGTAACACAAGACATAAAAATTGATAAAAATAGCATTGATGAAAAATATCATATAATTGATAAGATCTTTTCTAAAATTACCCAGATCAAAGATGATGACTATTTTAAAAAATATGAAGCTGAATTATCTACTATTGAAACTACATTATCCAAGATATTAAAGGAAGTAAAAATAGATCTATCTAATAAAAAATTAGAAATTAAGTCAAAAAATATTATTATTAATTGTATTGATAATTATTTAACAGAAATCAATGCCGTCTCTACTGCTAAGGATAAGTTAAAATTACGTGCTAAAAATGAGTTTACAAATTTTATAGATTCAATATATGCTGCCGTTAAATATTTCTTAACCAGCAATGATTTTCCAAATTTTCCTAACAAAATTGCAGGTATCAGAAAAAATCCTGATGGAGGATTTAGCTTTAATTGTGAAACAGAATATCATAATAAAGATTTGAATAATGAATTTATAAAATACATGTTTAACCAAAAATATCACGATATTTCAAAAATAAAAGAAATAACAACAAAAGAAGAATTAAAAAATGCTATAAAAGGATGTACGAATATAGAAAATATAGATAATATTTGGGATGATAATTATAATAAATTCATAACAAATTATACAAAATACAAAAAATATATATTAGATGAAAATGGGGGAGGAAATATTGGCAATACGATGGGAGAAATGTCCTTAGCATACTATGAATATTATACACAGGATAAAATGTCTTGGGATATCCTTATCATCGATCAACCAGAAGACAATATTTCCAACAATAATATTAGAAAAAGATTGCTTAATTATTTTTCTAATATTAGAGAAAACAAACAAATTATCTTTGTAACACATAATCCACTTCTTGTCGTTAATTTAGATGCAGATAATGTCATATGCATAAAAAATATTAATGGAAAATTAAATATAGATAATGGCTGTTTAGAATATGAAGATAATACTACCAATATATTAGAAATTATAGCAAATATTATGGATGGCGGAAGAGAAACAATAGAAAGGAGATTAGACGTATATGGTAAAACACATTAATATTTATAGAAAAGAAGATAATAATATTTCTATTGCTATTGACAATGAAGATGTCATTTGTATTGAAGATACGAAAAAAGAAATTTTAGCAAGTGATATTTTTAAGGTATTTTCTTCTTGCCCTAAGGAAACATACGAAGTAAGTAAAAAAGATACAGGCAAAGAGGATCAAGTACTTTCATATTTTTTTGAATTATTTTTCCAAATTGCTCAAAAAATAAATCAAATACAAATTGATGATGAAATATAATAAACTTTATAAAAAACAGAGCCTCATTATTACTAATGAGGCTCTTAAATAGATTATAATTCATCTACTGGAACTAAATCCCATACTTCTCCATCGCAACTAGGTAAATGATTAGGATTATCAATAGGAAAACGCTGCCCACAATGCATACATTCGACCATTCCATGATATTCTTCACCTTCCTCAATTGGAGGATTCTTCATCTCTTGTTCTTTCTCTCTTTTAAATTCTTCTAGCATTTCGAGCCGATCCTCAAGAAATACCATTTTTGTATATTCAAGATTTTCTTTTGAATCGTTTATAAGGTCAGACCAACTATTTCGTCCCAATGATAAAGCCAAAAGATGCTGAGCTTTCATAAGAGTAGGTTTCTCTTTAGGCGGAACATCATACATAAAAAAGAGTTCTTTAACATTATATGGGAAATGTCTTTGTTCTCTTATTTTCCAGTCTTTTAATAGGAGTTTTGCTTGATTTTTAAAAAATTCTATGTTTGTCATAATATAATCCTTTCTTTTATGACACCAAAATCATTATCAATAAAATGCATCCGTAATCTGTTTCCGATAACGATTTTGGAAAAGATTATACTATTTTCACTGGCTGATAAAATCTTCGCACGGATGAGCATGCTTGCCAATAAAGCATATATGTTTCTATAACATATATAATCAAATTTTGCAAGTAAAAAAGATACCCCCGCGTAAAACGCGGGGTTCTTCATATGCGGCTATAAGCCTT